>Ga0183260_10004485_pt1 | contig 11080 bp, 9 predicted proteins | sample AntDrymUQ4972206_2_FD_129768 | JGI IMG/M metagenome (GOLD analysis project Ga0183260, IMG submission 129768) | Polar desert sand microbial communities from Dry Valleys, Antarctica - metaG UQ497 (22.06) (version 2) (version 2) | ecosystem: Environmental > Terrestrial > Soil > Desert | place...
CGTCCGGAACGGCTCAAGGGCCACGCGTCGGTCCGGGCGGAAAGTCCCGGAAGTGATCCGTTTTCGCCGCCGCGCCGATTTAACTCTGCAAATAGGCGGGCAGGTGCCCGACCGCGTCCCGAAGGAGAGAAATGAGCGAAGCGCTCAACATGATCTACGGATCGATCGACGAGCAGAACGCCGACAAGTCCGCCGCCACGAGGCGTCAGCTCGTCGCCGGCGCCGGTGCCGCCATCGGCGGCATGGGCCTGCTCGGGCTCGACCAGGACGCCGACGCGGCAACCGCGAACGCGTCGAAGCACAGCGTCGATCCGCAGGAGCTGCTGAACGTCGCCGCCACCGCCGAGGTGCTCGCGACGATCGTCAACACGGTCGGCGGCAACCAGCCCCAGAGCTTCTTCGCCGGGCTGCCCGGCGACTCGAACGGCGCAGTCACCCGGCGCAACGTCCGCGCGGCCGCGCGTGAGGAGCTGATCCACTACACGGTCCTCACCGACGCCCTCGGCGCGAAGCCGCTGGCTACGACGATCTTCGTGCCGAACGCCTACCTCCAGAACGCGACGAACTTCCTCACCGCGCTCGAGATCGGCGACGAGATCTTCGTCAACGCCTACCTGCTGGCCGTCACCGTCTACGCGCATGCGAGCCCGAAGCGGATCGGTGGCACCCTGCGGGGCCAGTTCGCCCGCACCGCCGCCGAGTTCTGCGGCGTCGAGGCGGTGCACCGCGCCGCCGCGCGCCAGTCGCTCGGCAAGCTCGGCAACGACCGTGTCTTCCTGCGCTACTCGCAGCCCGAGGATGCGACGCCGGCGATCGCCAACAACCCGCACCAGATCGGATTCCGCACCCCCGGCGCGGCGGTGGCGCAGCTGCAGGCAGCGGGCTTCGGCTTCGGCAAGCAGGGCACGATGCCGGGCACGGCGTTCGACTTCAACACCGTGCGCAACCAGACGCCGACCGCCGACGCGATCCGCGCCGAGAACGGCCCCGCCGTCGGGGGCTTGAGCACGCTCACGCCGCGCTGAGGGCCGACCGCCTCGCCGCGAGGCGACTGACCTAACACGCGAGAGCCGCCTGCGGGCGGCTCTCGTCGTTGACGGGCGCGCCACGGACGACCAGGGGCACGGCACTAGTCTGCCCCGATGTTGATCGCGGTCGTCGCCGACACCCATCTGCCCCGCGGCCGCCGGGCACTGCCCAAGCGTTGCGTCGCTCGCCTCGCGGGGGCCGATCTGATCCTCCACGCCGGGGACTTCGTGGCTCCCGAAGTGCTCGAGCGGCTCGAGTCGCTCGGCCCGCCGGTGGCCGCCGTCCGCGGGAATGTCGACGCGCCCGGGCTCCAGGTCAGGCTGCCGCTGGCGCGGACGGTCGACGCCGACGGCGCGCGGATCGCGATCGTCCACGACGCCGGTCGCGCCGCCGGACGCCTCGAGCGGCTGCGCGCGCGGTTCCCCGACGTGGCGGCGGTGGTGTTCGGGCACTCTCACATCCCGCTGCACGAGGAGCGCGACGGCTTTCAGATCTTCAACCCCGGCAGTCCCACCGACCGCCGCCGCCAGCCCCGCCACACGATGGGGATCGCCGAGGCGGCCGCCGGCGCGCTGCGCTTCGAGCACCTGGCCCTGGACTAGATCCAGATGGACCTCGACGTCCTGTTCCTCGGCACCGCCGGCTCGCTGCCGAGCGCGCGCCGGGGGCTGCCGGCGACGCTCGTCCGGCGCGGAGGCGACGCGCTGCTGTTCGACTGTGGAGAGGGCACCCAACGCCAGCTACTTCGCTCCTCAGGCCTCGTCGATCTCGAGCACATCTTCCTCACGCACATGCACGCCGACCACGTGCTGGGGCTGCCGGGCATGGTCAAGACCTTCGGGCTGCGGGGCCGCGAGCTGCCACTGAGCGTCTACGGGCCACCCGGCCTCAAGACCCTGTTCCAGCTGCTGCGGCCCTTGATCGGGCGCATGCCCTACGAGCTGCGGCTGCGCGAGCTCGAGCCGAACGAGCCCGTCGCCTACGACGGCTACCTGGTGGCTCCGTTCGCCGTCGAGCACCGCGTCCCGGCGTACGGCTACGCGCTCGTCGAGCGCGATCGCCCGGGTCGCTTCGACGAGGCCCGCGCCCGCGAGCTGGGCGTGGCGCCGGGTCCGGACTTCGGCCGCCTGCAGCGGGGCGAGCCCGTGGAGGGCCGCCTCGGCGAGGTGCGCCCGGAGCAGGTCCTCGGGGCGGCCCGGCGCGGGCGCAAGGTCGTTCTGACCGGGGACACTCGACCGGCAGAGGCAACCCGGGCTATGGCGCACGAGGCCGATCTGCTCGTCCACGAGGCGACCTTCAGCGGGGACGATGCGCCGCGCGCGCGTGAGACCAGCCACTCGACCGCCGCCGAGGCCGCGGAGCTCGCGGCCGCCGCCCGGGTCGCGCTGCTCGCGCTCACGCACGTCTCGCCCCGCTACGGGGGGTCAGAGCTGCGTGACGAGGCGCGGGCGATCTTCGAGCGGACGATCGTTCCGCGCGACTTCGATCGCGTCGAGCTGCCCTTCCCGGAGCGCGGCGAGCCCGTGCACAGACGTCGCGAGGAGCTCGCGGCGGCACGCGGGGGGCGGGAGCACGCCGGCTAGGTCCTGGCCCCCTGCTAGCCTCGCCGACGGCTCCTTTAACCCGGTCCCGTGAGGCCAGGAAGGATCAGGCTGATGGAAGAGAGGATCGTCCTCGACTTCGAGGAGATGCGGCGGACGCTCGTACGCATCGCTCACGAGATCGTCGAACGGACGGGCGGGGAGGACGTCGCCCTCGTCGGCATCCATCGGCGCGGCGCCGTGCCCGGGCGGCGGCTCCACGGGCTCGTCTCCGAGCTGCTCGAAGACCCGGTTCCGTTCGGGGAGGTCGACATCTCCTTCTACCGCGACGACCTCTCGATGCGCGCTTCCCACCCGCTGATCGCGGCCTCGGCGGTCGCCTTCCCCGTCGAGGCCCACACGATCGTCCTCGTCGACGACGTCCTCTATACCGGCCGCACCGTCAGAGCGGCAATCGACGCCCTGTTCGACTACGGGCGCCCGCGGCGCGTGCAGCTCGCCGTGCTCGCCGACCGCGGCCACCGGGAGCTGCCGTTCCGGCCCGACTACGTCGGCAAGAACCTCCCGACGGCCCGCTCCGAGCACGTCAAGGTGCGCGTCGAGGAGATCGACGGAGTCGACGAGGTGGCGCTCTCGCAGCGCGCGGAGGTGCCGGCGTGACGCGCAGCCTGCTGTCGATCGACGACCTCTCGCGGATGGACATCGAGCGCATCCTCGGCCGCGCGGAGAGCTTCGCCGAGGTCGCGGGACGAGAGGTCAAGAAGGTGCCGACGCTGCGCGGTCGCACCGTTATCAACCTCTTCTACGAGTCCTCGACGCGCACCGCCTCCTCATTCGAGATCGCCGCCAAGCGCCTCTCGGCCGACCTCGTCAGCGTCAGGGCGGCCGGTTCCTCGGTCGACAAGGGCGAGTCGCTAAAGGACACGATCCAGACGCTGTCCGCCTACGACCCGGCGGTGATCGTGATCCGCTCGCCCTACGCGGGCGCCGCGGCGCTCGTGGCCCGCTGGTCCGCCGCCGCGGTCGTGAACGCCGGCGATGGCAAGCGCGAGCATCCGACGCAGGCGCTGCTCGACGTCTACACGCTGCGCCGGCGCCTCGGCTCGCTCGACGGGCTCAGGGTCTGGATCGTCGGCGACGTGCTGCACTCGCGCGTCGCGCGCTCGAACGTGCTGGCGTTCGGGCGCATGGGCTGCGAGGTCACGGTCTGCGGCCCGCCGACGCTGATCCCGCGCGAGGTGGAGTCGCTCGGCTGCCGCGTGCGTCACTCACTCGACGATCTCGGCGAGGCCGACGTGATCTACGCCCTGCGCATGCAGCACGAGCGGATGGAGGGCTCGTTCGTCCCGTCGCTGCGCGAGTACGCCGCGCGCTTCCAGATCCACGCGCGACGGCTCTCGCCGCGGCAGTTGCTGATGCACCCCGGTCCCGTCAACCGTGGCGTCGAGCTCTCGGCCGAGGTGATCGACTCGCCGCAGGCGCTGATAATCCCCCAGGTCGAGTCGGGCATCGTCGTGCGCATGGCGGTGCTGTTCGACCTGCTCGCCGGGGGTGGCGGCCGTGCCGCGCCCGAGCCGCAGGCGCAGGCGACGGCCGCGGAGCCCCAGCCGGCGTGAGCGCGCCTGACGCCGCGCTCGACCACGCGGCAGGGCCCCCCGCCGACGCGCTCGTGACGGGCGCCCGCCTGATCGACCCCCGCCTCGGGCTCGATCGCCTGGGGGACGTCCTCATCCGCAGCGGTCGCGTGGCGGAGGTCGGGGAGTCGGGCGCGCTCGAGTCGCCGCCCGGCGCGGAGCTCGTGGATGCGGCCGGGCTGATCGCCGTGCCGGCGTTCGTCGACCCGCACGTGCACCTGCGAACGCCCGGCCTCGAGCACGTCGAGGACGTCGACTCCGGTACGCGCGCGGCCGCCGCGGGCGGCTTCTGCGCGGTCCTCGCGATGCCGAACACGCAGCCGGTCGTCGACTCGGCGCCGCTGCTGCGCTCGCTGCGCGAGCTGGCAAGGCAGACGGCCCACGTGCCGACAGGGTTCCTGGCTGCGATCACGCAGGGCCAGCGCGGCGACGCCCTGACGGAGATGGGGGAGCTCGCCGACTCAGGCGCCGTCGCCTTCTCAGACGACGGCCTGCCGGTGCAGCGCGCCGGGGTGCTGCGGCTGGCGCTCCAGTATCAGCGCCTGGCCGGGCGGGTGCTCGCGCTGCACGAGGAGGATCCGTCGCTCTCGGGCGCGGGCGTGATGCACGAGGGCGCGGTGTCGGCGCAGCTCGGCCTGACCGGCATCCCCTCGATCTCCGAGTCGACGACGATCGCGCGCGATGCCGCGATCGCGGGCTACGAGGGAGGTCGGCTTCACTTCCAACACCTGTCGGCGCTCGAGTCCGTCGTCGCCGTCGAGCAGGGCAAGGCCGCCGGGATCGCCTTGAGCGCCGAGGTCTCGCCGCACCATCTGACGCTGACCGATGAGGACGTCCGCTCGCTCGACACCAACCTCAAGATGAACCCGCCGCTGCGCTCGCGGCGCGATCGCCGCGCGCTCGTGGACGGCCTGCGCTCGGGGACGATCGACTGCGTTGCGACCGACCACGCGCCGCACGCGGGCGAGGAGAAGGAGCAGCCCTTCGAGGTCGCCCCGATGGGGGTGACCGGCCTCGAGACGGCCTTCGCCGCGCTCCACACAGAGCTCGTGCTGGGGGGCCTGCTCGACCTCGGCGTGCTGGTCGAGCGGATGACGGCGGGCGGCGCCGCGTTCGGCATCGTGGCGCCGTCGCTCGCCGCCGGCTCGCAGGCGAACCTGTGCCTGATCGACTCGGGCGCCGAGTGGATCGTCGGCGAGGCCGGCTACGAGAGCCGCTCGGCCAACTCGTGCTTCGCCGGTCGCAGGCTCACGGGACGCGTGCGGATGACGATCGCGGGCGGCAGCATCGCCTACCGCGAGCGGACGTTCGCGGTCGGGGTCGTATGACGGGATACCTGTTGCTCGAGGACGGCGAGCGCTTCGACGGCGAGGTCGTCGGCGCAGCCGCAGAGGTGACCGGCGAGGTCGTCTTCAACACCGCCATGTCGGGCTATCAGGAAGCGGTCACCGACCCGAGCTACCGCCGCCAGATCCTCACCTTCACCTATCCGCTGATCGGGAACTACGGCGTCGCCGCCCAGGCGATGGAGTCCTCGTCGGTGCAGGCCGCGGCCGTGCTGATGCGCGAGGGGGTCGACCGCGACGAGCCGCGTGCCGAGGGTGGGTGGCTCGCCTGGTTGCGCGCTAACGGCACGCCCGCCCTCTCGGGCCTCGACACTCGCTCGCTCGTGCGCCACATCCGCGAGCGGGGGGCGATGCGCGGCGGCGTCTTCGGGACCGCGACGCTTGAGCGCACGGCGCTGGAGCGGGTGCACGCCGAGCCGCCGATGGGCGGCCGCGACCTCGCGCGCGAGGTGACGCCGGCAGAGGCCGTCGTCTTCGACCCACGCTCCGTCGAGCCGCTGACGCTCGCCGGCGCCGACGAGCTCGACGCGGGCACGTCGGCTGTCGGGCCGCGCGTCGTCGCGCTCGACACCGGCATCAAGGCGGCGATCGTCGAGAACCTGCGCGCGCGCGGCGTGCGGCTCGAGCTCCATCCCTGCCACACGAGCGCGGCGGAGCTGCTCGCGCGCGACCCGGACGCCGTCTTCCTCGCCAACGGGCCGGGCGACCCGGCGGCGCTCGACTACGTCGTCGAGGCGGTGCGCGGCGTCGTCGGCAAGGTGCCGGTGTTCGGGATCTGCCTCGGGCACCAACTCCTCTGCCGGGCGATCGGCCTCGACACCTTCAAGCTTCGCTTCGGCCACCGCGGGACGAACCATCCCGTCAAGGACCTGCACAGCGGGCGGATCGAGATCACGTCACAGAACCACGGCTTCGCGGTGCTTGGGCCCGGCGGCGAGCGCACGATCGCATCGGACGAGCCGGTGCGCTGGGAGACCGACTTCGGTACCGCCGAGCTGTCGCAGCTCAACCTCTACGACCGCACGGTCGAGGGGCTGGTTCTGCGCGACGTGCCCGGAGCGACGGCCCAGTACCACCCCGAGGCCGGCCCCGGTCCCAACGACGCAAACCACCTCTTCGACGACTTCCTCGAGCTGGTCGGATGACGCCACCAACTCGATCGGCGCATGCCTAGGCGTCACGACATCGAGAAGATCCTCGTGCTCGGCTCGGGGCCGATCGTGATCGGCCAGGCCGCCGAGTTCGACTACTCAGGTGCCCAGGCCTGCAAGGTGCTGCTCGAGGAGGGCTTCGAGGTCGTGCTCGTGAACTCTAACCCGGCCACGATCATGACCGACCCCGAGTTTGCGACGCGCACCTACATCGAGCCGCTGCTGCCGGCCTCGGTCGCGCGCGTGATCGAGCGCGAGCGCCCCGACGCGTTGCTGCCGACGCTTGGCGGGGGCACCGCGCTCAACCTCGCGCGTGCGCTGTCCGAGGACGGCACGCTCGCGCGCTACGGCGTCGAGCTGATCGGCGCCGACTATGCCGCCATCCGTCGCGCCGAGGATCGCGAGCTGTTCCGTGAGACGATTCAGGCGGCCGGCCTGCGCGTGCCGCGATCGGCCGTCGTCTCGTCGATCGCAGAGGCAGAGCGCGCCCTGCCTGCGATCGGCCTGCCGGCGATCCTGCGCCCGGGCTTCACGATGGGCGGCCACGGCGGCGGCATCGCGCGCGACGAGGCCGAGTACCGACAGCGTGTGGGGGAGGGCCTCGCGGCGAGCCCGATCGGCCAGGTGCTGGTCGAGGAGTCGGTGATCGGCTGGGGTGAGTTCGAGCTCGAGCTGATGCGCGATCACAACGACAACGTCGTGGTGATCTGCTCGATCGAGAACGTCGACCCGATGGGCGTGCACACCGGCGACTCGGTCACCGTGGCGCCTCAGCAGACCCTGTCCGACCGCCAGTACCAGCGCCTGCGCGATCAGGCGATCGCCGTGATACGCGCCGTCGGGGTCGAGACGGGCGGCTCGAACATCCAGTTCGCCGTCGACCCGGTGAGCGAGGAGATCGTCGTCATCGAGATGAACCCGCGCGTGTCGCGCTCCTCGGCGCTCGCCTCCAAGGCGACTGGCTTTCCGATCGCAAAGATCGCCGCTCGCCTGGCCGTCGGCTACACGCTCGAGGAGATCGACAACGACATCACGCGCGTCACGCCGGCCTCGTTCGAGCCGACGATCGACTACGTCGTGGTCAAGTGGCCGCGGTTCGCCTTCGAGAAGTTCCCCGGCGCCGACGGCTCGCTCTCGACGTACATGCAGTCGGTCGGCGAGGCGATGGCGATCGGGCGGACCTTCAAGCAGGCGTTCGCCAAGGCGCTGCGCTCGCGCGAGCTCGACGTGACGCCCGAGCCCCCGGCCGACACCGAAGCGCTGCTCCACGCTCTCGAGACGCCCTCGCACGATCGCTACGAGATGCTGCTCGCCGCGCTCGAGCGTGGCGTCCCCGGCGAGGAGCTCTGCCGACGAACGGGCATCGACCCGTGGTTCATGGCCGAGATCGGCGCGCTTGCCCGTGGCGAGGACCCGGAGCGCGGGCTCACGCGCACCTTTCGCGCGGTCGACACCTGCGCCGCTGAGTTCGAGGCCGTCACGCCTTACTACTACTCGGGCTGGGAACGGCCGGGCCCGCTCGGGCCGCGCCACGAGGTGCGTCGTGGCGAGCGGGCGTCGATCGTGATCCTCGGCTCGGGCCCGAACCGCATCGGGCAGGGGATCGAGTTCGACTACTGCTGCGTGCACGCGGCGATGACGGTGCGCGACTCCGAGCGCGACGCGGTCATGGTCAACTGCAACCCGGAGACGGTCTCGACCGATTACGACACGAGCGATCGGCTCTACTTCGAGCCACTGACGCTCTCGGACGTGCTCGCGGTGATCGAGGTCGAGCGGCCGGAGGGCGTGATCGTGCAGTTCGGCGGCCAGACGCCGCTCGGACTGGCTCGCGGGCTCGCCGAGGCGGGCGTGCCGCTGCTCGGCACTCCGTGGGAGTCGATCGACCTCGCCGAGGATCGCGCGCGCTTCGGGGCCGTCTGCGCCGAGCTGGGACTCAAGGGCCCGCCCTATGCCACGGCGGGCTCGCCGGCCGAGGCGCTGCGGGCGGCGGAGGGCGTCGGCTATCCGTTGCTCGTGCGCCCCTCCTACGTGCTCGGCGGGCGAGCGATGGAGATCTGCTATACGCCCGAGGCGCTCGCCGAGTACCTCGCGCGCACCGAGGCGAGCCGCCGCGGCGAGATCTTCCTCGATCGCTTCCTCGAGTCCGCGATGGAGGTCGACGTCGACGCCCTCTGCGACGGGCACGAGATGCGGGTCGGCGGCATCATGCAGCACGTCGAGGAGGCAGGCGTGCACTCGGGCGACTCGGCGTGCGTGATCCCGACGATGTCGCTCGGGGGCGAGATGCTCGACCAGATCGAGCAGGCGACGCGCTCGATCGCGCTGCGCCTGGGGGTCGTCGGGCTGATCAACATCCAGTTCGCGGTGCGCGGCGACGAGCTGTACGTGATCGAGGCCAACCCGCGCGCCTCGCGAACCGTCCCGTTCGTCTCAAAGGCCGTCGGCGTGCCGCTCGCGAAGGTGGCCTGCCGCCTGATGCTCGGCGAGCGGCTCGCGGAGCTCGAGCTCGAGCTCCCCGGCGAGCTGCGCCACGTCTCGGTCAAGGAGGCCGTGCTGCCCTTCGTCCGCTTCCCTCACGCCGACTCGCTGCTCGGCCCGGAGATGAAGTCGACCGGCGAGGTGATGGGCATCGCCGACGACTATCCGAGCGCCTTCGGCAAGGCTCAGGCGGCCGCCGGGGCGGCACTTCCGGCGGAGGGCACGGTGTTCATCAGCGTCACCGACGCCGACAAGCCGTCGGCCTCCCAGCTAGCGGCGTCGCTCCACGACGTGGGCTTTCGAATCGTCGCCACAGCCGGCACCGCCCAGGCGATCGAGCGGATGGGAGTGCCGGTCGAGCGCATCCAGAAGCTGGGCGAGGGCTCGCCGAACGTCGTCGACCTGATCGAGTCCGGCGACGTCGGGCTCGTGATCAACACACCGACCGGGTCCGGCGCGCGCGGCGACGGCTATGAGATCCGCCGCGCGGCCGTCGGCCGTGGCATCCCGTGCCTGACCACGATGACCGGGGCGAGCGCGGCGCAGCGGGCGATCGTCGCGATGCGCGCACGCGAGAGCGAGCCACGCTCGCTCCAGGAGCTCCACGCCGCGCGCCGAGCACGCGCGTGAGCGTGTCCGAGGGCGCGCGCGTCGACGAGGAGAGGACGCTCGCGCCTTTCGGCCGCCGGCTGGCGCGCGTCGCGCGCAGCGAGTCCGTCGGCGCGTACCGCGTCGTGACCGTCGAGGACGCCTGTGGGCCGGCCGACCCGCGGCCGGGGCAGTTCTACATGCTCGCGGCCGAGCGCGGCTGGGGAGGGGACGACGGGCGCCCCTACCTCCCGCGCGCGCTCTCGTTCTGCCGCGCCGCGCCGCTCGGGCGCGACCGTGGCGCCTCGCTGTCATTCTTGCTCGACGAGGTCGGGCCGGGCACGCGCCGCCTGGCGGCGCTCGAGGCGGATGAAAGCGTGTGGCTCACCGGCCCGCTCGGGGTCGGCTTCAGGCGCCCGAGCGGCCGGGCCTTGCTGGTCGGCGGCGGGATCGGCGTGGCGCCGATCCTGTGCCTCCACGATGAGCTCCACGTGGGCGGAGCGCGAGCGCTGCTCGGCTTTCGCTCCGCCGAGCACGCACAGGCGGCGCGACTCTTCTCGTCCGCGACGGTGGCCACCGACGACGGCTCGGTGGGGCGCCACGCGCTCGTCACCGAGCTGCTGCGCGAGCAGCTCGACGACGACGCGAGCGCCACCGTCTACGCCTGTGGGCCCCCGGTGATGCTCGAGGCGGTGCGCGCGCTGTGCGGCGAGCGGCGAGTGCCGGCGCAGCTCGCGCTCGAGTCTGGAATGGCCTGCGGCTTCGGGGCCTGCTTCGGCTGCGTCGTGGCGACCAGGCACGGCTACTTGCGCCTCTGCGTCGACGGCCCGGTGCTCGACGCCGCGATCCTCGGGGTCGGAGCAGGCCATTAGCGGCGGGCTAGCGCTCTGCGGCGTCCCGCTGCGCGGCCGGGTTCTGAACGGGTCGGGCACATTCGACGCGATCGCCGCGCAGCGCAGCTTTGGCGACGAGCTGCTCGCGCGCTTCCCATTCGACGCGTTCGTCTCGAAGACGATCACGCTCACCCCGCGCGAGGGCAACCCGCCGCCACGCCTGTGGGAGACGCCGGCCGGTCTCGTGAACTCGATCGGACTTCCCAACAAAGGCCTCGAGCGCTTCATCGACGATGACTTGCCGCGGCTCGCCGGTTTACCGGTGCCGCTGGTCGTGTCGGTCATGGGCTTCAGCCGCGACGAGTTGGCGCTGCTCGCCGCGCGCGTCGGCGAGCGCGACGAGGTCGCGCTGGTGGAGCTGAACATCTCCTGCCCGAACGTCGAGACCGGCCTCGTCATGGGCGCTGACCCGACCGA
>Ga0183260_10004486_pt1 | contig 11080 bp, 10 predicted proteins | sample AntDrymUQ4972206_2_FD_129768 | JGI IMG/M metagenome (GOLD analysis project Ga0183260, IMG submission 129768) | Polar desert sand microbial communities from Dry Valleys, Antarctica - metaG UQ497 (22.06) (version 2) (version 2) | ecosystem: Environmental > Terrestrial > Soil > Desert | place...
AAGCGGTGGATGATGAACGAGCGCACGTCGTGGCCGTCGGCGGCGCGATAGAGGTCGATAAGCAGGTCGCCCTGCTCGTCGACCCCGACCCCCGAGGAGAGATGGGTCGAGACTCCGATCTCGGTGATCCACAGCGGCGTGCCCGCATCGTTGAACTGCTGGCGCACGGCGCGCAGCGCCTCGAGCTCGCTCCACATGTTCTCCGCGAACGGGGCCTCGTAGGGGTAGGGATGCGTGGCGATGCCGTCGAAGGCCCCCGGGCTCGCGAGCTCGTAGACGCGGCGCAGGAAGTCCGCCGCCGCCACGACCTTGCGCCCGTCGAATTCGGGCGACAGCAGGCCGCCGACCAGCACGGGAACGTCAACGCCGGTCGAGGCGACGCCCGCGTAGGCGGCTCGCAGCAGCATCGAGTAGCGCTTGGGATCGGGCCGCGGAGCCCAGAAGCGGGCCAGGTTGGGCTCGTTCCAGACCTCGACCGCGCGCACCTCGGGATAGCGCCGCAGCGCCGCGCGCACGAAGCGCGTCCAGTCGTCGAGGTTCCGCAGGCGCGGCGGGTAGGCGCAAGCGTTCTCCCCGGGGCAGCTGGCGTCGCGGTCCTGGGCCCACCAGGGCGCGTTGTAGAGCAGCATCACGGGCCGCGCCGAGTACTGGCGCATCGCCTCGTAGACGCGGTCGGTTCGGTTCCAGCTGTAGTGGCCGCGGCGGCGCTCGACGCCCGCCCACTGGACGTGAAAGCGGTTCGCCGACAGATCGTCGGGCATGATCTGGCCCGCGTAGCGGAGCTGGCGGGTCGCCTGGCGGGGGTGGAAGTTCTGCTGGCGCCAGCCCCAGTCCTCGTTGAAGCCCCAGGGGATCCCGGCGCTCGGCGGATTCGCGGCCGACGTCAGGTGCGTCGCGGAGGCGGAGCTCGGCGCGACGACGAGCGCGGCAAGCGCCGTGGTCACGGCCAGGGTGGCTATCGCTTTCGGTGAAGTCATCTCATCTGAGATTGTGGGCGAGCCAGGGGCTTCGGCGGGCCGGGTCGGCCCGCCCTCTTCAGAACCCCTTAATCCGCGTCTGGTCGCGGTGGTCGGGCAAGACCGCTTGCAGTTGCTCGCCCACGGCCGAATCCGGCGAGGTTGCCTGGCTACCGTGGATCTCGATCCGGTCTCGGGGTGCGGGGGCGGATTTTGGATGCGGACCGAGCTTTCCGAAAAGCGGCTCGGCGGCGCCTCTCGTGGCGCCGCCCTTGTTTTTGCGGCGCTACTTGCGGCGTTGTCGCTCGTGATCGCGCTTGGCTCGGACAGCGCTCCGGCCCAGAGCAGCGTCGACCAGATCGAATCGGCGACGAGCGAGTTGCAGGGCAACCAGTCCGATCAGGGCGAGCTCGAGGCGCAGATCGAGCAGCAGAACGCGCAGATCGACGAGCTGATCGCCCAGGAGGCCGAGATCCGCGCCCAGGAGGAGGGCGTCGCCGCCGAGCTCGCGGACAAGCAGGCCGAGCTCGACGCCGCGACGGCAGAGCTCGTCGAGGCGCGTCAGCACCTCGCCGTGGTCGAGGCGAGGCTCGAGCGCGCCAGGGTTTCGCTGCGCGAGCTGCTGGTCCAGATGTACAAGTCGACCCCTCCCGACATCGTCACCGTGCTGCTCGAGGCGCAGACGCTCAACGAGGCGATGTCGCAGGCGCAGTATTTGCAAGACGTCGAGGACCATCAGACCGCGGTCATTACCCGCGTCCAGGTGCTCGAAGACGACATCGCTGCGACGGTCGAGCGCCTGACCTCGGCGCGCGAGACGATCGCCGCTGCGCGCGACGAGATCGCAGCCCACCGCGACGAGCTCGCCTCGGCGCGTGCCCAGCTCGAGTCACAGCACGCCGAGCTGGCGGCCGCCAAGCAGGAGCGCCAGCAGTCGCTCGATGCGCTCCAGGACCGTGAGCAGAAGCTTCAGAACCAGGTCTCCCCGGGGGCAGCGCCACCGGGCGGTGCGACCGCGACGATCGGCTCCGACGGGCGCGCGATCGCTCCCGCCGACGCGCCGCTCGCGGTCAAGGCGGCGATCGAAGCCGCGAATCGGATCGAGGATGCGCCGTACCTGTGGGGCGGCGGCCATGGATCGTTCGAAGCCGCGGGCTACGACTGCTCGGGCGCGATCAGCTACGCGCTGCATGGCGCCGGCCTGCTGGACACCCCGCTCGATTCGACGGGATTCACGGCCTGGGGGGAGCCCGGCGCCGGTAACTGGATCACCGTCTACGCGAACTCAGGCCACGCCTTCGTCGTGATCGCCGGGCTGCGCTGGGACACGAGCGGCGACGCGAGCGGCACCGGCCCGAGCTGGTACACCGAGATGCGCTCGTCGGCCGGCTACGTCGTGCGCCACGCGCCCGGGCTGTAGACCGCCGGGGTTCTGGGCCGACGGTCAGACCGGGGCGTTTCCGCCCGGGCTAGGCAGGCAATCAGTCAGGCCGAGCACGCCGACGTAGAAGTCGACGTTGCGCTGCCCGTCTGCGGTGATCGCGGTGATGTGGTGGATTCCCTCGAGCTTCAACTCGTCTCCTCGATAGGCGGGTCGGGGGCCTACCCGCATCCTGACGAGTCAGTCAACCGGGGCCCGGACGAGCGCGTCGCGATCGAGCTCGGCGGGGGTTGTGTAGCCGCTCAACGCCAGCGTCAGGTCGAGCTCGGCGAGCAGCATCTTGAGCACTGTTTCGACCCCCTCCTGGCCGCCCAGCGCGAGCCCCCAGAGGTAGGGCCGGCCGACGAGCACGGCGTGGGCCCCGAGCGCCAGCGCCTTGAAGACGTCCGAGCCGGAGCGGATGCCGCTGTCGAACAGGACGGCCATCCGGTCGCCGACCTCCTCGACGATCGCCGGCAGGGCGTCGAGCGAGGCGACCGCGCCGTCGACCTGGCGCCCGCCGTGGTTCGAGACCACGATTCCGTCGACTCCATGGTCGAGTGCGCGGCGCGCGTCGTCGGCTCGCAGGATCCCCTTGACGAGGATCGGCAGCGAGGTGATCGATCGCAGCCACGCGAGCCGCTCCCAGGTCAGCGAGGGATTCGCCTGGATTGCGAGGAACTGGCCCGTCGCCACGCCTAGGTCCTCCTCGGGAGGCTTGTCGAGCCGGGAGCGAAACACGGGGTCCTCGAAGTAGTTGGCGACGCCGATCCCCTGGAGGAACGGCAGCCAAGCTGACTGCAGGTCGAGCGGTTTCCAGCCGGGAATGAAGGTGTCGACCGTCAGCACGATCGCCCCATAGCCGGCGGCCTCCGCGCGCTCGACCATGCTGCGCGCGATCTCGTCGTCGTTTGCCCAGTAGAGCTGAAACCAGCGCGGAGCGTCGCCGCTCGCCTCGGCGATCTCCTCGAGCGTGAAGGCCGCCGCGCTACTGACGATAAGTGGAAGACCGACCGAGGCCGCCGCCCGCGCCGTCGCGGGCTCGCCGTCCTCGTGGACGATCTTGTGGACGCCGATCGGCGCGAGCATGACCGGGGCCGGGAGCTCGAGGTCGAGGATCTTCGTCGACAGGTCGCGCTCGGCGACGTCGCGCAGCATCCGCGGCGCGATCCGCCAGCGCCGAAAAGCCTCGAGGTTGGCGCGCATCGTGTCCTCGGTGCCGGCGCCGGCGTAGACGTAGGAAGCCGCGCGCGGCTCCATCGCCTCGCGCGCCGCGCTTTCGAGCTCGGCGACGGAGACCGGGATCGACGGCTGCTCCCCACCGAGCCCCCGGGCGTAGATCTCGCGGTAGTAGTCACCGAACTGCACAGGCATGGAGCTCCCGGTAGTAGTCACCGAACTGCACGCCCGCGACGCTAACGGTTTCCGCTTTCGTGACGTTCGCGGCCCGACCCGTGCGGTCTCGTGCTTCAACTTCTGCTGGGTGGAGGACGTGGGCCGTATTGACCATGAAATAGATGGCGAATACCGGCCAGGTAGCGGCTAGGGCTTGCAATGGGTGCCATGGCTCGACCGGGCGACCGGGAGATTGCGGAGCTTGCGGCAAGCCAGTACCCCACAACCTCAGTCGCCCGCACACTCTTCGACCTCGCCGAGGTCGTCGACGGCCGCCGCCTGGCGCGCGCCTTCGAGCGCGCCGAGCGCCTGCGGCTGTTCGACCTCAACGCCATCGAGCGCCAGCTTGAACGCGGGCGCGGTCGACGCGGCCTCAAGGTGATCGAACCGCTTCTGGTCGCCGCCCTACCCAGCCCCGACACTCGCTCCGACTTCGAGCAGGACTTCCTCGACCTCTGCCGAGACGCCGGTCTTCCCCCGCCCGAGGTCAACGTAATCGTCGAGACCTACGAGGTGGACGCTCTCTGGAGGGACGACCGCCTCGTGGTCGAGCTCGACAGCCTCGAATATCACCGCACACGCGCCGCCTTCGAGCGCGATCGCGCTCGGGACACCGCGCTCCAGCTCGCCGGATATCGCGTCCTGCGCGTCACGTGGCGCCAGCTGCGCGATGCGCCGAGCGCCGTAGCCGGCGCTGTCCGAAACCTGCTGGACAGGCCGCCCTCTCCTACGTGATCTCAGCCCTCGATCAGCCGCTTGAGGTTGGCGAGCGAGCGCTCGGCCTCGCGCTTCGCGGCAGCTGCGCCCACCGTCTTGCCGGCGAGGCGGCCCAGCGCGCCACCCGGGAGCTTGAAGTTGTTGTCGTACTTGAAGGTCGTTGCGTGCGAACCCTTGGGCTCGAGCTCGTAGACGACGCCGGCGCTCGAGCCGGCGGGGCCGTCGCCCTCCCACTCGACGCGGCGCGGCCGATCGGCCTCGACCACGGTCCAGGTGACGTCGAACTTCGGGCCGCCGACCTTGAGGGTCTGCTCGAATGTCGAGCCCTCGGACAGCTCGCTCGGGGCGTCGTCGCCGAGCGCGTGGTGCGTCGTGACCCAGTCGGCGAGCCGGCGCGGGTCCATGACGACGTCCCAGACGGCATCCGGGGGCGCCGCGATCTCGATCTCGCTGACGACGCCGGGCATCAGGGTCGCCTCGCCGCCGCGGCTGCGTCCTCGTCGGCCTGCGCCTCCTCCTCGATCGCCTTTGCCAGCGCGATCGAAAGCGGGTCGAGCTCGACGTGAAACACCTCGAGGGCGGCATGGTCGGTCACGATCGTGTCGGTCTCGAGGCCGGCGGTGATCAGCTCGGCGACACGCGGGTCGCCGGGAGTTATGACCGCGGCGCCGCGCCCCGCCGCCTTGGCGCTGAGGCCGCGGACGGCGACGCGGCGAGGCGGCGGCTCCCCGAGGGCGATCGCCATCGCGTCGAGCATCTCGGCGTAGGTGACGACGTCGGGCCCTCCGATCTGAAACTCGCGGCCGCGCGCTTCGTCGAGGAAGGCGGCCTGCACCAGGTAGTGGATGACGTCCTCGATCGCGATCGGCTGGGTGCGGTTGTGGAGCCATTGCGGGGCCAGGATCCGGTCCCCGGGCAGCTTGTCGACGAGGCTGCGCAATACGACGTAGGACTCGCTGCCCGCGCCGACGACCATTCCGGCGCGAAAGTAGGTCAGCGGGGGCCCCTCGGAGCGCAGCGTCTCGGCGCTGCCGTGGCGGCTTTCGAGGTGCTCGGAGACCGCCGCGTCTCCGAGCCCGCCGAGGTAGATCATGCGCTCGACACCGGCGCGGCGGCATTCGCGCCCAAGAGCTCCCGCCGATCCACGCTCGCGTGCTGCCAGCGCGCCGTCCTCGCCCGACATCAGGTGGACCAGGTAGTAGGCGACGTCGACGTCGTCGGCGACCGCCTCGAGCGTCTCGGGTCGGGTGACGTCGCAGCGTCGCAGCTCGCAGCCCAACTCGGCCAGCGCGCGACCCGTCTCGCTCTCGGGGTCGCGGACGAGACAGCGCACCGCCACGTCCTCGTCGAGCAGGGCATCGACCAGCCGGCGGCCGACGAACCCGCTTGCACCTGCGATCAGCGCGCGCATGACGCCTGATCGTGCCCGCGCGCGCTCGACCTCAAACGTCGCCCTCGCCCTTGCCGTCGCCCGCGCCCTCGTCGGCGACCGCCACGCTCTCGGGCGTTCCTCCGCCGCCGGCGTCTATCTCCCCGACCAGCGCCCCGGCGCGCGGCGGCGGCAGCTCGAGCTTGGCGAGCGAGCGCAGAAAGCCATTGCAGACGACGACGTGGATGCGAAGCTGGGTCTGGCTGTAGATCCAGGTGCCGAAGCGCGCGAACCGGCCGCTCCCGCGCAGCCAGGGGTAGAAGTTCGCGACCGCGACCTCGAGTCGCAGGCGGACGCGGTCCGGCGGCGGGGGAGGGGCGGCGGGCTCTCCGGCCTCTCCGTCCCTGGGCCGCTCGATGGAGATCCGCAGATAGCCCTCGCCGCCGCGACCCTCGCGCGAGACGAGCAGGACGCGCTCGATGCGCCAGGTGACGACGCCGTGGGTCGGCGAGGTCTCGTACTCGGGGGCGTGGAAGCGAAGCAGCGCCAGCGGCCGAAACAGCAGGACCACGGTGCGGCTGTCGGGCTCGTAGACGACCCGGATCAGGCCGAGCGAGATCCGGTTGAGCCAGCGCCAGTACGCACGCGCCAGGCGCTCGAGGTTCTGCGGCTTCCAGAGGTCGCCGAGCCGAGACTTCGGGACGTCGACCTCGGCGCGCTGGATCGACTCGACGGCGCCGGTGCGCGGCACCTCGCGGCGCTCGGGCTCCGGCAGCAGCCGGACCTCGGCTGGAGTCGCGCGGCTCAGACGCTCAGCCGTCGCTGCGCAGCGCGAAGTAGCCGATCAACGCATGATCGTCCTCGCCGCTCCGCCACAGGATCTTGCCGAGGTTCGCCCCTGGGACGACCTCGACGAGCTCGTCGCGGACCTGCTTGATGATGAAGCGCGGGTTCGAGTCGACGGGGAAGTAGTCGATCACCAGCACGTCGACGTCGGGATCGTTCTTGCCAGGCTCTACGCGGGTCTCAAAGTCGAACGCCGAGCGGTTGGAGCCGTATTCGCGCGTGCTGTAGAGCGGCCACAGCAGCTTGGCGACGAATCGCGTGCTGGCAGTCAACGTGTTGTCGCCCATCTGAGCGCCGGCGTCGAACCGCTTGCCGAGCCACGGCATCCAGGAACCAGTGAGCAGGTTGAGGGCGCGGTCGACGGGTGGCGCGATCAGCGGCGTTACGAGGATCCCCTCGGTCTGGCCGTCGATGTCGCGCGGCGGGACCCCGAGCCGGAAGAGCTCGTTGAGCTTCTCGGCGGCGCCGTCGCGATCGCTGCGAGCCTCGTCGCCGAGCGCCTTAAACCACGCCCAGGCGGCGTCGCAGGCGACATCGGGAGAGCCCTGCGCGACCTGTCGCAGCTCGGCGACGCGCTGCGCGACCTCCGACAGCGCCGCCTCTGCGGCGGGATCGGCGGTGGTCTTCTCGGCTGTGCTGGCAGCGGTTTCGGCCATCTGGGGCTCCAATCGTAGATATCTAAACGCGGCTCTGCCGCGAGCGGCATGTGTTGTTGGTCGTTCCTAAAACGCGGCTCTGCCGCGAGCGGCATGTGTTGTTGGTCGTTCCTCGCGCGGCTCCGAGCGCGAGCAGTATGTGATTCCGGGGACTTCGAGCGCATCGTACCCCGAACGGTTCGGAGCGAGACGGCGCACGGAACGTGCGAGACAGGGCACGGGGGGAGTGTTAGTGTCGGCGGGCGTCGCTCCAGGTGCGATTGGAGGGCGCCGAGGTACACGAACGGGAGGTCGCGAGTGGGCGTCTGGGACTTGATCGAGCGCGGGGTCGGCGAGGTCAACTCGCTCACCTTCAGGCAGGTCAACCGCGTGCGCGACTGGTGGCAGCTTCCGCTGCCCGCGGCGCTCTTGAACCTGCGCGCATATCGCGACGACATGCGCGAGATGAACCTCTACGACACGCGGGCGCCGTCGAACGGCGACACCCAGGCGGTGCTCGACGAGCTGCCCAAGCACCGCACCTACGACGGCTCGCTCCAGGACCCCAACGACCCCGAGATGGGCCAGGTCGGCACGCGCTTCGGGCGCAACACGCCGTCCGACGTCCAGCCCGAGCAGCTGCCGCAGCTGATGACCCCGAGCCCGCGCGAGGTCTCCCAGAAGCTGCTCTATCGCGACAGCTTCAAGCCCGCCGAGACGCTCAACGTGCTCGCGGCGTGCTGGATTCAGTTCGAGAACCACGACTGGTTCGGCCACGGCGAGAACAACCCCGACGAGATCATCGACGTCGCGCTGTCCGACGACGACGACTGGCCCGACGGCGACACGATGCATGTCAAGGCGACCAGTCCCGACCGCACGCGGACGTGGAAGAGCGGGCTGCCGCCGACCTACGTCAACACCGTCACCCACTGGTGGGACGGGTCGCAGATCTACGGCTCCGACGAGACCAGGAATCGGGAGCTGCGCGCGGGCGAGGGCGGCAGGATGATGGTCGAGGACGGCCGCCTGCCCAACGAGACCAAGCCCGACCTCGACGGCGTCGACCTGACCGGGTTCTCCGACAACTACTGGATCGGCCTGTCGCTGCTTCACACCCTGTTCGTCAAGGAGCACAACGCGATCTGCGACGAACTCGCCCGCCACTACCCGTCGTGGGACGACGAGCAGCTCTTCCTCACGGGGCGCGTCGTCAACTCGGCGCTGATGGCGAAGATCCACACCGTCGAGTGGACGCCGGGGATTCTCGCCAACCCCGTGCTCAAGCGGGCGATGCACTCAAACTGGTACGGGTTGCTGCCGCGCTGGGCCCGCGACCGCTTCGGTCACGTCGGCACGGAGATGATCGGCGGCATCGTCGGCTCGAAGCAGTCCCACCACGCGGCGCCGTACTCGATCACCGAGGAGTTCGTGTCGGTCTACCGTCTGCACCCGCTGCTGCCAGACGACTACGCGATCCGCGACCACCGCAACGGCGAGTTGATCGCCGAGACCGACTTCGACCCGCTCCAGGGCCACGGCTGCCGGCCCTCGATCGACGAGTACGGCCTCTCGAACCTCTATTACTCCTTCGGGACCGCCAACCCGGGTGCGATCACGCTGCACAACCATCCGCGGGCGCTCAACAACCACGTGCGCCTAAACGGCGACCGCGTCGACCTCGGGACGCTCGACATCCTGCGTGACCGCGAGCGCGGCGTGCGGCGCTACAACGACTTCCGCGAGGCGCTGCGCAAGCGTCCGGTCGAGAGCTTCGACGAGCTGACCGACAACCCGAAGTGGGCACGAGAGATCGAGGACCTCTACGACGGCGACATCGACCAGGTCGACCTCCAGGTCGGCCTGCTCGCCGAGCCGCTTCCGCCCGGGTTCGGGTTCAGCGACACGGCCTTTCGGATCTTCATCCTGATGGCGTCGCGGCGGCTGCGAAGCGACCGCTTCTTCACCGACGACTACACCCCCGACGTCTACACGCCCGAGGGGATCGAGTGGGTGGAGGGCAACACGATGTCGGACGTCCTCCTGCGCCACCATCCCGAGCTCGCCCCGGCGCTCGACGGGGTCGAGAACGCGTTTGCGCCGTGGAACAAGCTCAACGGCGCGCGCTGAGCGCGCCTGAACGCTCGGGGCGCTGAGCAGGCATGGCTCAGAAGTTCCCCAGCGCCTCGACGATCGAGGGCGTGCGGTTCACCGCCCAGGTCCTGCTGCCCAACCTGATCCAGGGGTTGTTTCGGCGCCGGCGCCGCGCGGTCGAGATCGCGACGCGGCTCGACGTCGACGGCCAGGCGATCTCGCTGATCGGCGACCTGAAGCGAAAGTACGGCCCGGGCCCGTTCTGGGTGCGCGCCGGCCGCGACCAGTCGCTGCTGCTGACCTCGGTCGAGGACATACGCCGCGCGCTCGAGGGCTCGCCCGAGCCGTTTGCGCCCGACCCGGATGCGAAGCGCAAGGGCATGTCGCACTTCCAGCCGACCGCGTTGACGATCTCGCGCGACGGCACCTGGGCCGAGCGCCGCCGCTTCACCGAGGCGGTGCTCGATACGGATCGGCCGACGCACCGGCTCACCGAGCGCTTCGCGGCGGTAACCGCCGAGGAGGTGGCGGCGCTGCTCGACGAGGTCGAGGCCGAGCAGGAGCGCTACCTCGATTGGGAACCGCTGAACCGCTGCGTGCGGCGGATCACGGCGCGCGTCGTGCTCGGAAACGCGGCGCGCGACGACGCCCGCGTCTGGGAGCTGCTTTCCGAGCTGATGGAGGAGGCGAACGGGATGCCGGATGAGGACGAGCGCTCGGACGCCTACGAGCCCTACCGCAAGCGGATCGAGGGCTACGTCGACGATGCTGCGCCGGACAGCATCGTCGGCCTGTTCGCGGAGGCGCCGTCAGGGCCCGAGACGGATCCCGCGGGACAGGTCACCCACTGGCTGTTCGCGCTCGGCGACACCCTGGCGATCAACGCACTGCGCGCGCTCGCGCTCGTAACCACCCACCCCGAGCAACGCGCCCGCGTTGTCGCCGAGGCGGCCGCGGCGCAGCGCGCTGACGGGGCGCTGACGGCCGCCGGCATCCAGGGCCTCGACTACATCGGTGCCTGCCTCCAGGACGCGATGCGCCTCTACCCGACGACACCGCTGCTGTCGCGCGAGACGCTCGGTGACGTCGACTGGAACGGGGCCACCGTTCCCGGCGGCACCCAGATCCTGATCTCGAACACGTTCAACCACCGCGACCCCGATCACGCGGCGTTCGCCGACCGTTTCGCCCCCGAGCAGTGGCTGGAGGGCGGCGCCGCCGAGGACTGGCGCTTCAACCACTTCAGCCACGGCCCCCAGGGCTGCCCCGGCGTCCACATAGCCCTGTTCGTCGGCAAGGGCATGCTCGCCGCGCTGCTCACCGAGCGCCGCCTCGACCTCGTGTCGCGCCCCGACCTAGATCCGATTGAGCCGCTGCCGAAGATGCTCGATTTCTTCCGCCTGCGGTTCGCGGTCGACGCGGCGTCGTAGCCGCGCCCGGCTACGACTCCTCGTAGGGGTCCTCCTCGCCCGCCAGCGTCAGCGCGCAGTCGTTTACCTCGGAGAAGTGGCGCTCCTGGATCGGCAGCGCCCAGTCGACGAGCTCGGCGATCTCGGACTCGCCTGCCTTCTCGTTGAGCTTTTCGAGCACGCGCCAGTGGCCGACCTCGCCGGCCTCGGCCATCGTCAGGAACTCGAAGCCGTCGAGG
>Ga0183260_10004487_pt1 | contig 11079 bp, 9 predicted proteins | sample AntDrymUQ4972206_2_FD_129768 | JGI IMG/M metagenome (GOLD analysis project Ga0183260, IMG submission 129768) | Polar desert sand microbial communities from Dry Valleys, Antarctica - metaG UQ497 (22.06) (version 2) (version 2) | ecosystem: Environmental > Terrestrial > Soil > Desert | place...
GCCTGCGAGAACTGCGGCTGGTACAACGGTCGCGAGGCTGTGCACATCAAGCAGAAGACCAAGTCAGACACCGCTGCCTAATCCCGAGCGACCTGACCGTCGGCGCAGGCGCGTCGGCCGCGTCTCAGCGACCGCAAGCCACGCCACAGCGCTCCCATGGATCTTGACGTCCTGCGCGGCGACGACGAGGCACTGTCTTGGCCTGCCCGTGTCGCGGTTGACGCGATGGGCGGCGATCACGCACCCGAAGAGATCGTAATCGGCGCGCTGGACTGGGCGCGGCTCAACCCTGGCACCCAGATCCTGCTCGTCGGCGACGAGACACGCATGTCCGCCTTCTACGGCAGCGGCCTGCCGACGAACGTGACCGTCGTGCACGCTTCCGAGTCGATCTCCATGGACGAGCACGCGGCGGCCGCGATTCGGAGCAAGCGCGACGCGAGCATCAACGTGTGCATGAGACTCGTACGTGAGGGTCGGGCCGATGCGGTCGTAACCGCCGGGCACACCGGCGCCGGGGTGGCATCGGCGATCATCAACCTCGGCCGGTTGAAAGGCGTAGATCGCCCGGCCCTCGCCATCCAGATGGTCACCGACACGGGTCCGATGGTGCTGCTCGACATCGGCGCGACGACCGACTCGACCGGCCAGAACCTCTACCAGTACGCACACATGGGTGCGATCTTTGCCGAGAAGGTGTTTGGCGTGGCGGACCCGTCGGTCGCGCTGCTCTCGATCGGTGAGGAGGGCGGCAAGGGCGAGCAGCGCGTGCAGCAGGCGACTGAGCTGCTGGCGTCGAGCAGGCTTCGCTTCTTGGGCAACGTCGAGGGCAAGGACCTGCCCAGGCATCCCGCCGATGTCGTCGTATGCGACGCCACCGTCGGCAACGTGACGATCAAGTTCTTCGAAGGCCTGTCCAGCTTCATCTTTGATCAGCTGCGCACCGAGTTCCGGCGCTGGCCACTCGGCCCCATCGGCTATGCCTTCATGCGTCCAGGTCTCGCGCGCATCCGCCAGCGCTTCGACTACGAACGACTCGGTGGCGCCCCGCTGCTGGGCGTCAAGGGCACTGTGCTGATCACCCATGGCCGGGCACGGCGACGGATGATCGGCTTCGCGGTCGAGGTGGGCGCTGCCGCGGCGCGCGCGCGGATCCCGGAACGGATCGCCGATGCCCTCGCATGAGGACGAGTTCGATCGCCAGGAACGCCGCGCGGAGGGCGCGCCCGACGGGTTAGACCCGCACGAGGCGCAACGGGACGCACGACGGCTGGCGTTGGGTGCCACCTTCGAGGCGGACTTCGGCCAGAGCACTGCCGAGCGGATCCTGGAGCGCCGCATCGCGGACGAGGGCATAGTGGAGCCGGCGGCAGATCTGGCCCGCCAGATCGTCTCTTCGGTCGTCGCCAAACGAGATGTGATCGATGCCCGAATTGAGGCTTTGGCTCCGCGTTACCCGGTCGTTCAACTGGCCCGAATCGACCGTGCTTTGTTGCGTTCGGCGATGGCTGAACTGCTACACTCCCGAGCGACGCCGGCCCGGGTGGCCATCGCCGAGTGGGTCGAACTTGCCCGCACGTACAGTGGCGAACCAGCCCGTCGTCTGCTCAACGGTGTGCTCGGGCGAGTCGTCAGGGAGGCGGCGGACCGTGGGCCTGAGATGCCGGCCTCCGGCAGCAGCAGCGAGGGCGGTAAGGACCGCGACAGCGGTAACGACCGCGACACAGGAGGGAGCACTGGGTGACCGCTTCGACCTACGAGCGCCTGAAGAAGATCGTCGTCGAACAGCTCGGCGTTGACGAGGAACAGGTGACTCCCGAAGCCTCTTTCGTTGACGACCTGAATGCCGATTCTCTGGACCTCGTCGAATTGATCATGAGTCTCGAAGAGGAATTCGGGGCGGAGATCTCCGACGAAGACGCAGAGAAGATACGCACCGTCCAGGACGCGGTCGACTATGTCGAGGAGAAGGGCACCTAGCAGCCTGTTATCGACGGGGACCGGGATGGCGCCGGCGCGGGAGCTGGCCGAGCGCCTCGGGCTCGATTTCAACGACCTCTCGCTGCTGGAGCAGGCGCTCATCCACAGCAGCTATGTCCATGAACAGCCCGCCGCGGGACTGTCCAACGAACGCCTGGAGTTCCTCGGCGATTCGGTGATCTCGCTCGTCGTCTCCGACGCGCTCTGGCAGCGCTACCCGGGGGACGACGAGGGGTCCCTGACCACGCGACGCGCCACGATCGTCTCCGCGGGAGGACTGGCGCGCATCGCGCAACGACTCGAGCTCGATGCCTACCTGGTCCTGGGTATGGGCGCGACGGCAGCCGGAGAGCGATCCCGCAAATCGGTCCTCGCCGCGACACTGGAGGCCGTGGCGGGCGCGGTTTACCTCGAGCACGGTCTCGAGAGCACGCGCGAGTGGCTGCTCGATATCCTGGCGCCTGAGCTTGACCACAGGCCGGAGCTCGAGGAGCTGAAACCGCCCAAGAGCGCTCTCCAGGAGCTGAGTTACTCGCGAACGGGCCGGTCGCCGCAATACCGGCTGCTGAGCGACGAGGGACCGCCCCACGCGAAGCACTACGTCGTCGAGGCTTTGGTCGGCGGCCGGATCCTCGGACGCGGTGAGGGGCGCAACCGCCGCGACGCCGAGACGGAGGCCGCGCGCGAGGCGCTGGCGCGGCTGTCTGGGGCCGCACAGACTGCGACTGCTCTTGATGAAGCAGAGCGGAGCGGGACGGCGTGACCAACGCCCGGCTGACGGGGCTTCGATTGGTCGGCTTCAAGTCCTTTGCGGAGCGCACGCTGATCGAGTTCGGGCCGGGCATCAGCGCCGTCGTCGGGCCTAATGGCAGCGGCAAGAGCAACCTGGCTGATGCGCTGCGCTGGACGCTCGGGGAGCAGGGTCGTCAGCTCCGCACGCGCCGCGCCGAGGACGTGATCTTCGCCGGCTCATCGTCGCGAAAGGCGATCGGGATGGCCGATGTCACGCTGGTCATCGACAATCAGGATCGCCTGCTGCCGGTCGACTACGGCGAGGTCGAGATCGGCCGCAGGCTATACCGCTCGGGCGAGAACGAATACCTCCTCAACCGCCAGCGGATCCGGCTGCGCGACTTGGTCGAGCTACTGGACGCCGGCAATCTTGCCGACAATGCGTTCCTGTTCATCGGCCAGGGGATGGTCGATCAGGCGCTGGCATTGCGCCCCGAGGAGCGCAGGCCGCTGTTCGAGGAAGCGGCGGGTGTCAGGCGTCACGAGCGCCGTCGCCGCCAGGCCGAGGCGGGACTTGCCGAGGCCGAGGCGAACCTCGAGCGGGTGCGCGATCTGCTGGGCGAGTTGCGTCCGCAGGCCCGGCGACTGTCGGCGCAGGCCGAGCAGCTGCAGGCGCGAAGAACAGCGGGTCTCGAGCTCGCCGAGGCACTGCTGTCGGCGGCGCGCGCACGTTGGATCGCCTCGGCCGAGGCCGAAGAGCGCGAGTCCGGCACGCTCGAGGCGGCGCGCACCGCCGCTGATGACGCGATGGGCGACCTGCACACGGCGGAGGCTGCCGGGGCCAGGACCTCGGAGCAGATGACGAGCCACGCGGACCAAGAGCGAACCCGGCGTCAGGTCCTGGAGAAGCACCGCGCCGAGATCGTGGATCTCCGCATTGGCCAAGCGCGCGTCCAATCCGAGCTCGCGTCCCTGGCCCGCGAGATCGCGCGAATCGGCAGCGAGCGGGACGCGGCCGAAGGGCGCCTTCGGGATGCGGGCCGGTCGGCGAGCACGCCCGCGCCACAGGCAGATGCCGCGCTTGCGGCGGAGGTCGACACCATCGAGCGGACCCTGTCCGAGTTGACTCGTGGCGACGGTGACTCGTCAGGAAGGTCGGCGAACGGGGCCGCTCTGCAGTTGACGGCACGACGCGCTGACTACGAACAACACCGCCTCCGGGCGGAGGACGCCGCTACCGCGTCAGGGGCCGCACGCGCGCAGCTGGGTCGTCTCAGCGAACGGCTCGCCGAGGCCGAGACAGAGCGCGATGTGGCGGTAGCCCAGTTGGCCGAGATAGGCGACCGTGAGACTCGTGCTCAGGCCGCATTCGACGAGGCGCGGGCGCGCGCTGCCACGACCGGTGCGGCAGCTACGGAGGGCGCCGACACAGTCCGGCAACTCGAGACCGAATCTTCCGCCGCTCGCGCTAGCCTGGCCGCACTCGATGCCGCTCTCGATGCGACCGGAGATGAAGGCCTCGCCCGTGCCGCCCGGGCGCGCGGCGGCAGCCTGGTCGCCGAGGGACTCGAGGTCGAAGGACAGTTTCGAAAGGCGGTCTCGGCCGCTCTCGACCACGCCGCCACGGGCTTTGTCGTCGACGACCCAGCACCGCTGGTCACGTCCAAGCGTCGCGGCACGCTCGTCATCCGCGGCGGTGGCGCGAATCGACGGCTGGCTCGCGGAGCCACAGGTGCACCTGTACTGGCCGCGGCCCAAGGGCTCGGCGGAGGCGGCCTTATCGAAGCAATCCGACGTGATCCGCAGGGAGAGGTCACGCGTCTCCTGGAGCGCGTTGTCTGGCTGCCCGATCTGGGCCCTGCCATACGGTTCGCGCCGTCGCTGCTTCCCGGATGGCGCGCGGTGACGCTCGCCGGCGATGTCGTCACCGACGAGGGTGTTGTCCGCCTGGCTTCCGAAGAGAGTCTGTTGGAGCTTCGGGCCGAGCGCGACGAGATTCGGCGGCGTTCGGTTGAGGTTGAGAATCGCCTCGCATCAGCAAATGCTGCGCTGACCGAACAGCGCATTGCCGCCGACAGCGCGACCGGGGAAATCAGGTCTGCCCAGGCGACGCTGGACGAGGCCCGTGCCGAGCGACGCCCCGCGGAAGAGCGCGAGCGGGTCGCCCAACGGCGCGCCGAACAGTGGCTTCGCGAGGTGACGTGGGAGCGATCGCAGGCCGAGCGGCTGGCGGGGGAGGCATCGTCGGCCAAGGAGATGACGGAGCGATTCGCGACCGAACTTGAGGCGCTGGAAGCCCGGCTAGCCGGACAAGACAAAGTCACCGACGATCCGCCGGGCGCGGCCTCGCGGATCGCTGAGCTTCGCGCCCGATGCGAGGATCTGAAGCGCAGGAAGGCGGCCGAGGACGCCCGTCTCGCGGAATGGCAGGAAGAGCGTCGGCGCACGGAAGTGCGTCGAGCGATCGACGAGACGCGCCTCACCGACTTGGATGCTGAGCAGAGAGGCGTGTCCACTCGGCACGGCGACCTCAGGGCCGAGGACGACGCGCTCAGCGCCCGCCTGGCCGCTGCCCAGCAGCAGGAGACTGCCCGGGCGACCGACTTGGAGCGGGTGCTCGCGGCGGGCGCCGAGGATCGATCCCTTCTCATCGCCGCCGAGCGCGCGGCGACCGAGGCGAGGGAACGGTTGCGGGTTGCCGAGCAGCAGACACGCAAGTCGGAAGTCGCGCAGATGGAGGCTCGGCTCCAGCTGGAGCAGGTACGCGAGCAACTACTGGTCGAGCTGGCCGGAATCGGTCAGGACGGCCTGCTGGCGCTCCAGCAGGAGACAGGTTTGGAATCGGGTCCGGTGGACGACTCGGTTGCCAGCGATGCCCTCGAAGGAACGCTCGACACGGTCGTGCGCGGCTGGCGGGCGAGCACAGGGGCCGCGCCGGAGCCGCCCACCGCCAGCCGGCTGGGAACACTCCGTCGGCGCTTCCACGATCTTGGCGCCGGCAACCCGTTCGCCGTGGAGGAATACGCCGAGCTGCACGAACGATTGGAGGCGATGGAAGCCCAGCGCGCGGACCTTGAATCGGCGATCGTGTCGACCCGTGAGCTGATCGCGTCCCTCAGCACGATGATCACCGACCAGTTCCGCCGGACCTTCGCCGCGCTCGAGGACGCGTTCGCGAGGCGATTCAAGGAGCTCTTCGGCGGTGGGGACGCCGAGCTCAGCCTGACCGCGCCCGAAGATCTGTCTGCGACCGGGGTCGAGATCCACGCCCGACCACCGGGCAAGAAGCGCCAGCCGCTGTCGATGTTGTCCGGCGGTGAGCGCGCGCTGACCGCGGTTAGCCTGCTGCTGGCCATGCTCGAGGTCCGGCCGGTACCGTTCTGCGTGCTGGACGAGGTCGATGCCGCGCTCGACGAGGCGAACGTGGCTCGCTTCGCCAAAGCCCTCCGGGGCCTGGCCGAGCAGACCCAGTTCATTGTCATCACGCACAACCGGGGAACGATCGAGGGCGCCGACGCCCTGTACGGCGTGACGATCGGCGACGACGCAGTGAGCCGCGTGGTGTCGCTTCGGCTGCCCACGCCCAGCGGCAACGGCCACGCCCCGGCCACCGAAGTGCCAGCCGAGCCAGCTCTGGCTTGACCCTCGATCAAGGGGTAGCGCGTACGCGCTCGGGGGTCATCGGGCGGCTGCGATCGATCCTCAGCGGCCCGCTCGATGATGCCGCGTGGGAAGAGGTCGAGGAGGCGCTGATCGCCGCCGACGTGGGTGCCACCCTGGCCGCGCGCGTCGTCGTAGGGGCTCGCGCACGACGGGACGTCCAGAACGCAGAGGCTGCGGTCAGCGCCGAGTTGCTGGCCCTGTTCGCGCCGCGTGACCCCAATCCATGGCCACGCGTTCCCGCTCCTGGCGTGCCAGCTGTCGTTCTGGTGGTCGGCGTCAACGGCACTGGCAAGACGACGACCGTGGCGAAGCTCGGTAATCGCTTCGCCGCTCGCGGCGCGAAGGTGCTGCTGGCTGCTGGGGACACGTTCCGGGCTGCCGCCATCGAACAACTGGAGACCTGGGCGGCAAGGGCCAATCTGCCGGTCGTGGCGCACAAAGCCGGGGCGGACCCGTCTGCCGTTGTCTACGACGCGCTCGATGCCGCCACCGCGCGTGGGGCCGATGTGGTGGTCGTCGATACCGCCGGCCGGCTGCACACGAAGTCCAACCTGATGGAAGAGCTGGCCAAGATTCGCCGCACGATCGGTAAGCGACTGCCCGGCGCCGAGCCCGAGGTCCTGTTCGTCCTGGACGCGACGACCGGGCAGAACGGGCTCAGCCAGGCGCGCTCATTCCACGAGTCCGCGCCGCTGAGCGGCATCGCGCTGACGAAGCTCGATTCCACTTCGCGCGGCGGCATCGCCTTCGCAATCGAGGATGCTTTGAAGGTGCCCGTCCTGTTCGTCGGGGTTGGCGAGAAGATCGACGATCTTCTCGACTTCAATCCGAACGCTTTTGTCGAGGCACTCTTCTCGTAGGCTGGCTACGCCCGGCTGCTTGCGGCCCCGCCTTCGGCCTGCTCGATTGCCTTCATTCGTCGCACGGGCGAACTCCACAGGAAGATAGCGGCAAGAACGCCGCCGAGCGGCGCGATAAGGGTCGTTTCGCGCAGCCCGATGTAACTGCGGAGATTGAAGACCAGCCGCGGGTACACTCGGCTGCCGTGTTTGACGATCTTTCAGACCGACTGCGCACCGTCCTCGGACGCCTCACCGGCCACGGCCGCGTGTCCGAGGCAGACGTTGATGCCGCGATGCGCGAGGTTCGCCTGGCCCTGCTCGAGGCAGACGTCAATTACAGGGTCGTCAAGGATTTCGTCGCGCGCGTCCGCGAGCGTGCCGTCGGCACAGAAGTGCTGGAGAGCCTCAACGCCGGCCAGCAGGTCATCAAGATCGTGCACGAGGAACTGACGGGGATCCTCGGGGCCGGCGATCGGACGCTCCACTTCGCCGGCTCGCCCGTCGTGGTGATGCTGCTCGGCCTGCAGGGCTCGGGCAAGACGACGAGTGCCGCGAAGCTCGCTCGATATGTGACCAGGCAGGGCCGCCGGCCGCTGCTCGTGGCAGCCGACCCGTACCGACCGGCCGCGGCCGATCAGCTCCAGACGCTTGGTCGCGCGCTGGATGTCCCTGTCCACCGCGCCTCCGCCGGAACTTCCGTTGTCGACATAGCCCGAGGCGGAATCGATGCGGCGCGCAAGGCCGGCCGTGACGTGGTCATCATCGACACCGCAGGGCGCACGTCCATCGACCAGCCGCTAATGGACGAGATCCGGGCACTGTCAAGCGCCGTGCATCCGAGCGAGACGTTGCTGGTGGTCGACGCGATGGCCGGCCAAGAGTCGGTCGCCGTGGCCCAGGCGTTCGCCAATGCAGCGCCGATCAGTGGCCTGATCCTCACCAAGATCGACGGCGACGCCCGCGGCGGTGCCGCGCTCTCGATCAGCGCGGTGACCGGATTGCCAGTCAAGTTCCTGGGCACGGGCGAGAAGACCGACGCACTGGAGCCCTTCCATCCAGACCGGTTGGCCGGACGGATCCTGGGCATGGGCGACATGCTCACCCTGATCGAGCGAGCGCAGGAAGGGATAGACCAGAAGCAGGCCGAGGAGATGGCCCGCAAGCTCCAGCGCAACGCGTTCACGCTGGAGGACTTCCTGTCCCATATGCAGCAGCTCAAGAGCATGGGCCCTATAGGCGGGTTGCTGGACCTGATCCCAGGTATGGGCGGCGCGGCCAAGGAGGCCCAGCAGGCGGTCGATCGCGGCGACCTGAAGCGCGTCGAGGCGATCATCGAGTCGATGACCACTCGCGAGCGACGGGAGCCCGACATCCTGTCGGCCAGTCGCAGGAGACGTATCGCCCGGGGATCGGGGACGACTCTCCAGGACGTGAACCGGCTCATCAAGCAGTTCGGGGAGATGCAGAAGATGATGCGCCAACTCGGTGGTGCGGGCGGCCGCCGCGCCCTCATGCAGCTTGGCCGACGATAGGCCCATCCGACGTGCTCCGCGGGGAAGTGGGACCATGAGCGCATGACGACCCCGAGCGGCGATGACGCGGGCCACAGCGATGAGGAAACGCGCGTCGACGTACCTGTCAGCAAGGCCCCAGGGGAGGATGCCGAGCATCGTCCGCCTGCCTTTCCGAGCGTCGGCGGCACGCCAACGAGCGCTGATCGGGCCCACGTGGGCGCTCCACCTTTCGAGCCCGTTTCCGATCGCCCCGCCCTGATCCCGGCTTTTGCCTCGACGGACGGCGCGTCGGGGCCGGTCCTGGCAGCACCAGTGGGCGGACGAAACGGCACTTGGCGCTGGGTCGCCGCCCTCGTTGCCACGCTCGTCGTGGTGGCCATCATCGGCGGGTTCCTCGCCTTTTTGGGCCCGCGTCCCGGCACTCCCTCGCTGGTGGCGCAATACGCGCCCGCCGATGCCGCTCTCTACGCCGAGTTGCGGCTCGATCTTCCCGGCGATCAGCGCGACCGCCTGGTCTCCTTCATGAGCAACTTTCCCGGCTTCGCCGATCCGTCCACGTTCCAGCAGAAAATCGACGACACGCTTCAGCAGGTGCTCCGCGGCGCGGAAACGGGACTGGACTGGAAACAGGATGTCGACCCGTGGTTCGGCGGCCAGATCGGCCTGTTCTCGTCGACTCTGGCGCCCTCATCCGGAACGCCGCCATCGTTCTCGGCAGTCCTGGCCGTCGAGGATCGTTCGAAGCTCGACGAGCTGGTCAACACGCGCTTGACCGGATCGGGCATGGAGCCTGAGGACTACAAAGGCCAGACGATCTGGTCGGGCACCGCGACCGAGGAGGGCGGGCGACTCAGTTTCGCCGTGACCGACGACGCGTTGGTGGTGAGCAGCCGCAACGAGGATCTGAAGCAGGCCCTTGACGTCAAGGCCGGTGACATCGAGGGCCTCACGGACGATCCGTTCTTCACCGCACAGCTGGCCGGGCTGCACTCCGACCGCCTGGCGTTCTTCTTCTATGACTACTCCGGCGTCCTCGAATCGATGCCCGTGCCGCCGACTCTGATGTCCGACGCGTGCACGGAGAACATTCGCGCAGCGACCAACTTCAAACTTTTGGGCGAAGTCCGCGCCGAGGCAGGCCACCTGGCCGTCACCATGCGCAGCGAGGTCCCGAGCGGAGGCAACCTTCCGCCCGGCGCGCCGAACAAACGCACATCGCTCGCCGAGAGCATGCCCGCCGATGCCCTTGGCTACGTTGAGTTCCGACAAATCGGCGCGCTGGTCAAGTTCGGAGTCGAGGAAGCCCTGGCGTGCCTCGCTCCCGCCCTGGGCGGCTTTGATGTGGGCCAGCTCGAACAGATCCTGGGCGTCTCGCCATCGGACTACTTCGATTTCCTCGACGACGCGGCGATTGCGTTCACGAACACCGGTGGTAAGCCGGGTGGCGGACTGATCGCGACTGTTGACGATGAGAACGTCGCCCGAACACGAGTTGAGCGACTGTTGAGTGCTGCGCGCTTCGCCGCAACTGGAGGCGGCGTGACGATCGAGGAACAGCAGCACGGCGGCGCCACCATCACGGTCATCCGGTTCAGCGCCGGTGCGTTCCCGAATGGAGAGACCCAGTCGATTTCAGTCACCGTGACTGGCGGGCGGCTCTATCTCGGTCTCGGTGACTTCGTGACTGCCGCCATCGATCGCGGAGCGGCAGACTCGCTGGCCTCGGCGCCTCGCCTTCAAAATGCGCTCACGGCGGCGGGCTCTGAGAACGCCGGCGTCGTCTACCTCAACGTCGACGCATTGCGCGGGCTGATTGAAGGCAACATGCCAGCCGCGAGCCGAGCGTCATATGACACCGAAATCGAGCCGTTCTTGGAGCCGATGACGCACTTCGTTGTTGTCAATCGGACCGAGGGTGGGATCAACGTCGGCCACGCATTTCTGTACGTCGAGTAACCTTCTCGACGAGTTCCCCAGGGAGGTTTTCTAACTTCAGTGCCAGTTCGTATCCGCTTGACGCGCGTCGGCGCGACCAAACAGCCCACCTACCGCTTTGTCGTGGCCGACAGCCGGAACGCCCGTGATGGACGATCACTGGACACGCTCGGGCACTACAACCCGCGCACCGACCCGATCGAAATCAAGGTTGACGAGGAGAAGGCGCGTGATTGGCTGAGCCGCGGCGCGCAGCCATCCGACACTGTTGCCCGGCTCTTTCGTCGGGTCGGCGTGCTGCCCGCCGAGAAGAGCGGGGAGGCCTAGATCGGATGACGGCACAGACGCTCGTCGAATACGTGGCGAAGTCCCTTGTTGATGATCCCGACGCGGTCTCGGTCAAGGTGATCGAC
>Ga0183260_10004488_pt1 | contig 11077 bp, 12 predicted proteins | sample AntDrymUQ4972206_2_FD_129768 | JGI IMG/M metagenome (GOLD analysis project Ga0183260, IMG submission 129768) | Polar desert sand microbial communities from Dry Valleys, Antarctica - metaG UQ497 (22.06) (version 2) (version 2) | ecosystem: Environmental > Terrestrial > Soil > Desert | place...
CAGCGGCTCGTCGGGGTTCGCCCCGACCCTCTCGGCGAGCAGGTGGGCCATAACCTCGGTATCCGTCTCGGACTCGAAGCGGACGCCGCGCCCCTGAAGCTCGGCCTTGATCTCCGCGAAGTTCTCGATGATGCCATTGTGGACCACGGCCACGGTACCGTCCCCCCCCATCTGCGGGTGGGCGTTCGCCTCGCTCGGGCGGCCGTGCGTGGCCCAGCGGGTGTGCCCGATACCGGCCCGCATCTTGGAGAGGTGTCCGTTACGGGCGGCTACGGCCCTGCCCAGGTTCTCCAGCCGGCCAACCTCCCGGATCGGCTCGATCCCACCCTCGCCCTGCAGCGCGAGCCCCGCCGAGTCGTAACCGCGATACTCCAGATGCGAGAGACCTTGCATGAGCACCTCTACACACCGCTCCCTACCAACGTAACCAACGATGCCGCACACGGGCATACACCTCCCATTCTCTACGGACGAAACCCTTTGAGGCGAAGAGAAAGGCACAGAACGAAAAGTGTCCTGCACGGGCCGAACGGCGTTTTGTGCCCGGCGTCACCGCCGGGGTTTGTCGCCGCCCTATCGACCGCCCGAAGCCGAGACGCACCCGCCGAATAACTCGATGAACGTCTCCCTCGTCGACTCCCGTCTTGTGGACCTGAGGTCCCGGGAGCCCTGGCGCTTGTTTTTGTTCTCTCCGTCCCGCAAGCCCCGACCACTCCGTCGTGCCTACCGGGCGTTACTAGACCTTATTGATTTCTTTGCTTTGCCTCCTATCTTCCGGGCTCGTAGCGACATTAACTCTACCCGCCATGGGGCGAAAAAGAAACCCGGACCCGTCAGAAAAGGTTCAGGTCCACCACGCCTAGCGCGGCGAGCAGGGCGACGAGCAAGGGCTGGTGTACGAGGTAGATCGGCAGCGAGTTCCTGCCGAGCGGAAGCAGCGGCCTCGCGACGGCCGGAGACCGAACCAGGAAGCTTGCGGGCCGTCCTCTGCCATAAACCACATTGCCGAGGAACAGCCCGATCAGGACTATCCCGAACCAGGGCAACAGGGGCCTGTAGTCCGGCATGAGCCAACCCTCCGGAACGACCCCAAAAGGCAGCAGCCACGGGCTTCCGGTCGGGTCGCCGGCCTGCACGTACAGGCCGATGGCGAATACGGTGACGCCGAGGAAGAGGTTGGTGAACCTGAGCTTCAAGAAGGGGTAGGCGAGGATGATGGAGACCCCGATCAGGTGCAGGATCCCGAACGCCACGATCCCCATCCCGAAGACGAGAAAAACCGCCGTCAGCAACATCCCGTAACCGAAGATCTTGAGCCCCCGCAGCAGATACAGGCGAAAGCCCCCGCGCCCATCCCCCCTCGCGGCGGTGATCGCGAGCGAGACGCCGACGAGCAGGAGGAAGAGGCTGGCGGTCGCGTCGGCGAAGCGGGCCCAGAAGCCTGAGACGGCGTCCACCTCGTACCCGCCAAAGGCGTAGAGGTCGTAGGTGAAGTGGTAGACGACCATCATGAGAATGGCGACGCCGCGGGCGGCGTCCACCTCCCAGAACCGGCTACCGCTCTTCGTGGCTCTCTCTTTCGCGCGTTCCCCTTCGGCCTGTCGCGGGATCATACCCCACCCGCCGCGCGCCGCGCCGCATGGGTTAGGATTGCGGGATGGGAGCAGGGGACTTCACCATCCGTCCGGGCCGCAGGGAGGACGCCGCCGAAGCGGCGCGGCTGTGGATGCAAAGCGCCGAAGAGCACACCGCCCACGACCCCGTCTACGCCACGGCCCCGGACGCCGAGAAGACCATGCGCCGCTTTCTCGCGGACCTGGCCCGCAACAGCTACGCCTTCGTCTTCGTAGCCACCGTCGGGGACCGGACCGTCGGCTTCGTCTCCGGCGAGCTGCGCGAGGGCTCCCCGACCTTCAAGCCCAAGACCTGGGCCTCCGTGGACGACGTCTTCGTAGAAACCGACCACCGCAACGACGGCATCGGCCACGCCCTCCTCGCCGGCGTCGAGGAGTGGGCGAAACAGAAAGGCGCCGACGGTGTCTCCCTCCAGGTCGCGGCGGCCAACGCCAGGGGCCGCAAGTTCTACGAGGACCTCGGTTTTCGCGAGGTCTCGGTCTATGAACTGCTGGAGTTTCGCTAGGCTTCAGGTTTTTCATCTCCCCGGTCACGAATAACCAGAGACCTGGAAAAGACCCGCACATCGGGCTCCGGCTCATACCCGGAAGCGGCGTAGAAGGCGCCAGCGCCGCCTCTCTCTACCTGAACTTCAACATAATATATGCCGCGCCCTCTGCAACGTTCGTCCGCAGCTTTCAAGAGCGCCGCTCCGACGCCTCGGTGTCTGGCCTCCGGGCGGACGTAGAGGTCTTCGATGCTGGCGAAGAGGCCGCCAAGGGAGATGTTGGGACGGAAGGCGAGGACGAGGACGCCCACCACTCTCCCACCAAGGCGCGCGGCCAGCACTTCGACGTCTCCGGCCTGGACGGAGTCTTGTACCTTCCCGATAAAGTCATCCGGTACGGGTTCGCCTTCCCTGAGCCATTCCTCCAGGAGCCATAGGGGCTCGCGGAGGTCCGGGGCGGGTACTGGCGCGACCTCGACGGGGTTCACCGTTCGAGGGTGGCGGTGATCCTGGCCGCGGCTTCGACGGCCGCTTCTATGTCGTCGTCGCCCACGTCCAGGTGGGTACAGAGGCGAGCGTAGCCGGGCTTGCCGGCGGTGGCGAGGACGCCCTCGCGGGCGAGCGCCTGCAGAAAACCTTCGGGGTCTTCCACTTCGACTAGCACGAGGTTGGTCTGGGGTGGGTCTATTTTGTAGCCGATTTCCCTCAACCTGTTTGCGAGATTGAGGGCCCGTTTGTGGTCTTCGGCGAGCCGTTCCTGGTGGTGTTCGAAGGCGTAGAGGGAGGCGGCGGCGATGACGCCGGCCTGGCGCATGCCGCCCCCGAACGCCTTGCGGGCGCGGCGGGCCTCGTGGATGGCCTCGTTGGTTCCGGCCAGCAAGGAGCCGACGGGTGCTCCCAGGCCCTTGGAGGAGCAGACGGAGACCGTGTCCACGTGGTCACACCACTCGCGGGCGGGGGTGCCGGTGGCGGCCTGGGCGTTAAAGAGCCGGGCACCGTCGAGGTGTACCTTGAGGCCCTTCTCGCGCGCCACGGCGGCGACCTCTGCGAAGTCCTCCAGCGGGTAGACCGTGCCGCCAGCGGTGTTGTGGGTGTTCTCCAGGCAGAGGAGGCGCGAGCGCGGGAAGTGGACGTTTTCGGGCCGGATCGCCGCCCGTACCGTCTCGGGGTCGAGGATGCCGCGCTCCCCTGGGAGGGTGCGGAGTTGGACGGAGGAGAGGAGGGCCGGGGCCCCGCCCTCGTAGACGAAGACGTGGGCCCCGTCGTGGATCAGGACCTCCTCGGCCCGGTTCGTGTTGACGTGGACCCCGATCTGGTTGGTCATCGTCCCCGACGGCGCGTACATAGCCGCCTCTTTGCCGAGCAGATCGGCCACGTACTCCTCCAGCCGGTTGACGGTCGGGTCCTCCCCGAAGACGTCGTCCCCGAGGGGGGCCTCCATCATGGCCCGGCGCATCCCTTCCGTCGGCCGCGTAACCGTGTCGCTGCGAAGATCTATCACGAGCTTCCTCCGTTCTTGTCCCTTCCGAGCACTTTCTGTGTCGTGGCGAAGTGGACCTTCGCCACCTCCGCCAGCCCCTCTTCACCAAACTCTTCGACCACCCGCCGCCCTGCTCCGACGACGTGCGTCGCCCCGAGGGGCAGCTTGAACCCTACCTTACCGGAGAGCCGATCCACCTCCTCGAGCTGCCTGGCCCGCGCCACCACGGAGGCGGCCGCCACAGCCGCGTCGTCTTCGGCCCTGGGACGTACGTCGAGAGACACCCCGGCCGGGACCGCGGGTTCCAGGCGTGAGCGGGCGGACTTCGCGTACTGGTCCACCACCACGAGCTCAACCTCGCTTGCAAGTTCACGGATGATCCCGGCGTCCACCTCGGAGAGCAACTCGTTCACGTTCCCGGCCGCCCCCCGCCTGACCTCGTACTCCCCGGGCCCGAGCACCACGACGCGGGCATTCCGGGATCCGACGGCCGCGAGGATGCGCTCCGCCATAGTCCGAACCCCGAGTACGCCCACCGTCTTGGAGTCGCGGACCCCTATTTCGCGCAGCTTTTCCGCGACACCCTCGCCCATCACGCGCACGCCGGCAACGACCAGGGGGCCGAAGTAGTCCCCTTTCCCGGCCTCGTCGATCCCGAGCCTCGGCCTGCCGGAGAACGCGGGCCCGGAGCCCGCGTCCGGGCTCCGACGCCCCCCACCGGCCTTCTTACCGCCCGTCCGCCAGCCTTCGAGTACCTCCTTCAACCTTGAGGCTTTACCTCCGGTAGATACCTTGCCCGTGCGGTAGACGTTCAGCTTCACGGTCTCTCCGCCGCGAATGAGGTCGAACTGGGTTCCGTGGTCTATGGGGCGGCTGCCGGTGACCCGGGCACCCTCGCTGTCGAGCAGGCGGCGCAGGCCGGCCGGGATGCTGTTTCGGTCGTCCGGGCTCAACGGATCTCGAAGCCCGGCAGGTCGCCGCGGGCCGGCCCGAAGTCCGTGCTCACGTTTTCGACGGAGGCATCCGGCGGGCCCTGCTCGCACCAGCGGACCATCTCCCTGACCCCCTCCGAGGGGCCTTCGAAAACCGCCTCCACGGCCCCTTCCGGGGAGTTACGCACCCAGCCCGAGAGGCCGAGGCGCTCGGCGTTCCGGCGGGTGGAGTCCCGGAAGAACACGCCCTGCACCCGGCCGGTGACGTGTACGTGGGCCCGCTCTCGTTCGTCCTGCACGCTCTGTACCTCCGTGGGGTAGTCTCCGTTTCGATGGGCCCGTCCCCCGTTTGGGCGGCCCAACCCGATATGCTAGCCTAGAGCGGCTATGGAGACAGAAGGACGGGCGGCTGACCGCGCGAGCGGCGGGGTACTGGGGGAGCGCACCGGCAGGGTGCTCCTCACCCTCGTCGTGCCCACGCGCAACGAGGCGGAGAACGTCACCGGGCTGGTGGGCGGGTTGCGCCAGAGCCTCGCCGGCATCGAGTACCGGGTGGTCTTCGTGGACGATTCCACCGACGGAACGCCCGATATGATCCGGGGTCTGGCGGAGGGAGACGGGCGGGTCGTACTCGTCCACCGCGAGGGTGCGGAGAGGGAGGGCGGCCTCTCCACGGCGGTCACGACCGGGATGGAGCAGTTTTCAGGTGACAGCGAGTTCACCTGCGTGATGGACGCGGATATGCAACACCCGCCGGAGAAGGTCAGGGAGATGCTCGAGGTCGCGCGTTCGGGCGAGGCCGACGTCGTGGTGGCGAGCCGGTACGCGCCCGGGGGCAGCTACGAGGGGCTCGCCGGCCGCACGCGGCGGGCCGTCTCCGTGGGGAGCAAGTACCTCGCCCAGCTGGTCTTCAAAGAGGCACGCAAGACCAGCGATCCGATGACGGGGTTTTTCCTCGTGCGCAACGAGGCCATCTCGGGCATCCAGTTCCGGCCGACGGGGTTCAAGGTACTGCTCGAGATACTCGTGTGTGCCCCGGAGTTGCGGGTCGCCGAGGTGCCGTTCGGCTTCCAGGCGCGCAACGCGGGGGTCTCCAAGGCCAGTTTGCGGCAGGGTTTCGAGTACCTGACGCACATCCTGAGCCTCTTCTGGTACGTGCCGTCTGCGGGCCGTTTCTGGAAGTTCGCGCTCGTTGGGGCTTCAGGCGTGGTCGTCAACAGCGTCGTGCTCGTGACGCTCGCCGAGGTCTTCGACGCGCACAAGGTGATCGCCTGGATGTTCGCCGTGGGGCTCTCGATCTTGAGCAACTTCCTCCTGAACAATGCCTTTACCTGGCGCGATGTCCGGCACTCCAGCCGCATCCACTTCCTCCTGCGCGGCGCCCTGGCCTACCCGGTCGCCGTCGTCGGCATCGGCGCGAACTTCGCGGTCTTCTACCCGCTCCTGAAATATGTCTCGGGCGAGTTTCCTTTTTACGTGATCTTCAACTTCCTCGGCATCCTGGCCGCGACGGCCGTGAACTTCGTACTCTCCTCCCGCCTGGTCTTCAAGCCCTCCCTGCCGGAGAACCTGGACCCCTCCGCTCCCCCAAAGCAAGTGGCGGAAGAGATGCGCCGCGAACTCAAGGCCGACCGGGTCGTCCTCGTGTCGGCCCCCGGCCTCTCCCTCCTGGACGGAGACTCCCACGCCCTCACTGCCGCCGACCGCGGTGTGATCCGGCTCGTCACCGACAGCTCCCAACCAACCCTCACGGTAACCGGCCCGCGCCGCCTCCCCCAGGCCCGCACCAACGCCCGCTGGACCAACTCCCTCGCCGTCCCCGTCCTCCGGGGCGGCCAGCCCGTCGGCGTCGTCTACGCCACCCGACGCTCCACGGAACCCTTTACCGAAGAAGACCTCCACTGGCTAACCGCCTACACCAGCACCGCCTCGCCACTCTTCGAATAGCTTCCCAGCACGCCCTCTCAGACGAGGTCCTTCAGCATCTCAGCCAGGATCAGGGCGCGCCGTCCTCCGCGTGGACGATTCAGCGTGAGTACCGGAACCGCTGATCCAGCCCATCATACAGGCGGGTTTCAAGCCCACCCACGCAAGGAGAAGAGCCGAACTCAGGGTTCATACACCCTCCCGAGGATCGCGTACCAGGCGCGGTCGGGGCCGGTTCCGAAAGGCCAAAAGCTGACGGCTGAAAGGCGCAATGAGCCGTGCCGAAAAGTGTGGGCTCTACCACCCCTCCCAGCCAGTAGAGCCCCCGACGAACCCCGTCTCAACCCAAGCTTTAAACCGAGCCCCCGGGTCACAAGATCCGCCCCATGATTATTAGCACCAGGCCAGATGCCACGCAACGTCGGCAAATCCCTATACTTAAGCTAAAACGCTCGTACATCTAAAGTCCATGCACGAGATGTTCCTAGCATCCGCAAAACCGGCACAACATATTGAGTCTCAACCAAAACTACAGAATCACTACGGTGTTGTATGAACCTATGGTCGAAGTTTACAGTGGTTGAAGGTATTCCTTTGCCGGTGATCCGTGGGGCTGGTTGTGGGGCGGTCTTCGTCGGGGATCTGTAGCGCGTGGCGGCGTTCGGAGGCAACGGGTCTGAACCCGGCGTTTCGGAGGAGGGGTGCTGAGGTGGCCGTGTTTGCCTTTGTCAGGGCAAGCGTGGCGCAGAGGGCGTGGGCGAGACGGCACCTCTCGACGACCAGGGCGCGGTAGGCGCCCCGCCCCCGGTGCTCCGCGAGCGTTCCGGCCCCCCACAGCCGTACTGTTTCGCCAACGACCTGCGCCCCGGCGGTCGCGACGGCCCTCTCACCCCGGTTTACCGGGTCGCTTACGAAGGCCAGGAAGCGGAGCGTGCGTGCGTCAGCGTAGTCCGGTTCGGGCTTCCGGCTCCAGGGGGCCTCGACACCGCGAAGGTAGTCGCGTATCTCCGGGTCGGTGAGTTCCGGAGAGTGGGGAAAGACACGGGACTCGATGGCGTGGGCCTCCCGGAGCCCCGCCGCGTCGCGGACGAGGTCCACGCGGAGGTCGCGGCCGTCGAGCCGGGGGAGCCTCGGTCGCGGGTCGTCGCCGAGTTCGAAGGCCAGGACTTCGAGGTCTTCGGTCTTCTCGAAGCCGTGTCGCGAGAGGAGGTCGTCCATGAAAGGCGGGGAGGCGCCGTCTCCGGTGTGCCAGACGAGCCGTCCGCCGCCGGACTCGCGAACCTCTTCTATGGTCTCCAGGATCAGTCCTACGGCCCTGCCCCGCGTGGGCCACGAACGCCACACGCGGCTCGTACCCCGGCGCGAGGGCGGGTGGACCAGGAGACGCTCCCCGTTCTCGGTAAGGATGCTGGTGGCGGGGACGTGTACCCAGCGTTCGGACTCCAGCATAACGGCCTCGTCCGTCCATCTCTGCGTCGTTCCCACGCTGTTAGCCTGGCGAGCGCGGCAGGCCAGCGGCAGGCGACAGCCGCGTCAGCATGCGTCGAGGTCCGCCCGGATCATCGAGAATACGAGCGTGTTACGGGGCGTGCCGTCGGTGCCGACGGCTTCGCTGCGCAGCTCTCCTTCAAGACGGAAGCCAGCCCGCTCGGCAACCCTGGCGCTGGGACGGTTCAGGGGGTCGCACCGGATTTCCACCCGTTTCGCATCGAGGGTGTCGAAGGCGAAGGCGGAGATGCCGCGCACCGCCTCGGTGGTGTAGCCCCGGCCGGCAAACGGCGTGCGGCACCAGTAGCCGATCTCGAACTTCGGAACCGACCAGTCGATGCGGTGGAGTCCACTGCTACCGATGAGGGTCCCAGTCTCTCTCAAAAAGAGGTGCATCCTGAGCTCGGTCCTCTCCAGAAAGCGGACCCGCGCCCGGCGCGCGCCCGCCTCCGAGTCGTCCACCGTCCCGTGCTCCTTCGTCCAGGGCATCCACGGCAGCAGCTCGTCCATGGACTCCCTCACCGCCGCGTGCAGCCCGGGGCCGTCACCTGGCATGGGGGAGCGGATCAGGAGCCGCTCCGTCTCGAACCTCTCCGGAAAGTCCTTGAGTATCGGTGGCCGCATCCCTACTCCTCTCCGTTTGATCCAGCATACACTGCGGGACAACCCCTTCCCGGTGGACCTGAGCTTTCCGCCAGGGCAGAATACGGTCATGGTGGGGTTCTTGATCTGGGACTTCGATGGAACGCTCGGGTATCGCGAGGGCCTCTGGTCCTCCGCTCTACTCACCGTACTGGAAGCGAGGGGCGGTCATCCCGGTTTCGACGCTCAGCGCCTTCGCGCCGAATTGCGGGCGGGCTTCCCCTGGCACACACCGGAGGCCCCACACGCGCAGTTGTCTTCGCCCGAACTCTGGTGGGAGGCGCTCTCGCCCGTCTTCGTCCGCGCCTTCGATGCCGGCGGCCTGGACCCGACGACGTCCCGAACGCTAGCGAGTCGCGTGCGCGAGGTTTACACAGACCCGAACTACTGGCGGCTCTTCGACGACACCCTTTCCGCCCTGCAGATGCTCTCCTCCCGCGGGTGGACGCACTTGGTGCTATCAAACCACGTGCCGGAGGTTGCGCGGATCATCGACGCCCTCGGCCTGGGCGACCACGTCGAGCGGGTCTTCAACTCCGCCGACAGCGGCCACGAGAAGCCGCACCCCCTGGCTTTTGAGAATCTCCTGGAGGCGCTGGATCGTCCGGGGAAGATCTGGATGATAGGCGACAACCCGGAGGCGGACATCCGGGGCGCGGAAGCTGCCGGTATCCCCGCCATACTCGTTCGCGGACGTCCCGATGGGGCAAAACGTCACTGCCGGGACCTTTTCGGGGTGGCCGACATCGTCGGGCAGGCGTAACCGTGGCTGCTGGCCTGGAAAGTTCGGCGCTTTATACTAGGGTGATGAGGCCTGTGTGCTTTCTGACGGATTTTGGGCTTGCCGACGACTTTGTCGGCACGTGCAAGGGCGTGATGCTCGGCATCGCGCCCGGCCTGACCATAGTGGACCTCACACACGAGGTGCCGGGCTTCGAGGTCGAGGCTGGGGCCGAGATCCTGCACCACGCCACCCGCTACATGCCCCCCCAGACCGTCTTCCTGGCCGTGGTGGACCCCGGCGTCGGCACCAGCCGCCGCGCCCTCGCCTTACGAACCGGGCGGGACGCGCTGATGGTCGGGCCCGACAACGGCCTGCTCCTCCCGGCGGCCGAGTCTCTGGGCGGTGTCGTGGAAGCGGCCGTACTCACCAACCCCGACTACCAGATCCACCCCGTCTCGAACACCTTCCACGGGCGCGACGTCTTCGCCCCGGCCGCCGCCTACCTCGCCTCCGGAACCCCGCTTCGAACGCTAGGACCCGGTGTGGGCCCCTCCGCCCTGATGCGCCTCGACAAGATAGGGACGCCCCGGGAACGGGGCGGGACGCTTGAGGCCGGCATCATCTCCATCGACCGCTTCGGCAACGCCCGGCTCTCGCTCCTGCAGGAAGAATCCGGGCTCGCATACGGCGATGTCCTGCAGGTCGACGTTGGATACGGACATATGTCCGTTCGCTACGTGGAGACTTTCGGCTCGTCTAACGCCGGGGAGTTGGTGCTCGTGCCGGACTCTCACTGGCGTCTCAGCCTCTCGATAAACAAGGGCAACGCCTCACAGGCGCTTGGCCTCGGGGTGGGGGATCGGGTCCGGCTGCTGCCCTCGGAGGGTACGACGGGTGCCTGATCTCCTACCCGGGGGGACCCCGGAGACCTCGTCTCTTACGCCACAGGCTCGGCGCAGGGTGGTGCGGGCCGCGGCATTGCGCCCGCTGAACGTTCTCGTCCTCGTGATAGGTATCGTCTTTTTCGCCGCGACCTTCGCCTGGTGGGTGCCGCCGCTCACCCTCGGAACCTACTCAGCCCTAGTCTATCTGGGGACCAGGGACCCGATCCTCCAGCGGCGAACCCTCGGCCTCGAAGCGCCGGCCTCCAACCAGGCCCGGGACGTCCCCCCGGAGCGTCGCGCGCGGTGGCTTCCCCGGGGCGAGACCCGTCAAAAGGTGGACGCCGCGCTCGCGGAGTACCGCAAGGTCGTGGCCGCCATAGAGACGTCGGACGACGTTACCCGGGCCGTCCTCGAAGACACCATACCCAGGCTTCACGCCACGGCGGATCGGCTCGTCGACGTCGCCCTCCAGAAGGAGAAAGCCGCCGAGACCGTCCGGGACCTGCGCGAGAAGCCATCCTCCGGCTCCGGTTCGAGGGCGGAGGACCTTCGACGACTGCAGACGCGAGTAGACGAAGCGGGCGTGGAGATCTCCACAACCCACGAAGAGTTGCTCGACTTGCGCGCGAAGGTGGTCAGGATCTCTATAGACGCGGACAACGCCCGTAAGGCGGAAGCCCTCAACGCCTCCCTCGACGAGCTGAACGCCCGCCTGGAGGCCCTCGGCGACATAACCTCTCCTTGAAAGCGTGGAAAGAAGCGCCAGGCGTCCCGGTGCTCGTCGTAACCGGTCCCGTGGGGGTGGGCAAGACCACTGTGACAGCCACCGCTTCAGAGTTATTAGCTTCCTGACAGTCTCGTTCGATCCATTCTTACCCG
>Ga0183260_10004489_pt1 | contig 11075 bp, 8 predicted proteins | sample AntDrymUQ4972206_2_FD_129768 | JGI IMG/M metagenome (GOLD analysis project Ga0183260, IMG submission 129768) | Polar desert sand microbial communities from Dry Valleys, Antarctica - metaG UQ497 (22.06) (version 2) (version 2) | ecosystem: Environmental > Terrestrial > Soil > Desert | place...
CTTGTAAAAGCGTTACCATCGTGTAGCGCTTTTTTATTAATATAACTAAAAAATGAACAGCTCCAGGCGTTTGACATTTAATGAGAAAAAGAAAATTATCTGACTATGCCTGCACTTTTAATAACATACTGGTAGGGGTTAGAAGTGTTTTCGATTGTTTTCCCTTAAGTTAGTTAAAAGCCTATTTTCTTAATATTTATAACAGGATAGAATGATTTTTAATCACTGCACTTGAGGCAAATCAACTGATATTGATTCCATTGATCTGTAGTAATAAACCTACCTGCTTTGTTCCTTGCAGCACCTGAATAGTATATAAATGATTGTCCTCGTTTTATTTTTACAATTCCCAAAATATTTTGTGCATCTATTATAGATTGGTAAGACTGCGGTACAATAACGCCTACACCAATGATCCCATCTTAGCCATGTTGGGGTTCCCAATAACTCATTACTCCTGACGTTTCATTCAAATACAACTCACCCGGATCTTTTCTTTTATTGATGCCAATGGCTGCAGTTAATGTATCAGTGCCATCCCATGTATATTATATTTCAATTTTATTGAGCTGGCTTCCTGCATCCAGGGTAATGGTTTTTATTTCTTTGATGTTGGTAATGTTTAAGGCACTCCATGAAACATCATACATCAACTGAAATTGAAAACTCAAAGGACCGTTCTATATAATTTTATAGCCCGTATAATTTCCGCCATTTACCACTTTGCCATTGGCATAAGGTGCAATACCTACTGCGCCCAAACCCGGCGTTACTTTGTAGTAGTCCAACCCTTCTCCGTTGTCTTTATGTTAAGCATTTATTTTATACCACTGATCTATTACCAATTGGCCTGTTCTTTTGCTCCACACATCTATGCCACTTGAAACATCACCTTCTTTTTCCAATGCTTTTCCATACATGTGGAAAGCGATCCGGTCATTCTCCCAGGCAAAATCATCATAACGTTCAGGCACTTGTCTCCCCGACACCTTTGTAACTATACTATCCGGTGTTCCATTCTCAATAAGATAGTAACGCAAAGCTCCTGGTTGCAACGCGGGCTGTATTAAAACACGTAATAATTGTTGCCTGTTATCAAAGGCTAATTGATATGGTATTTGTGCGCCCGTCAATGCATCTTTTAAAATAAATGTTTGCGGAGAGATATGAGTTGTAGCTTGCCTTTTGTTTTTCTTTTTTACAAAGTCAACAGGTAGCTTTTTAATTAAAAAATCATAATCCAATTCCAATATATCTGTTGATTCAACAGATCCTGTTGTGGTGAGTTTTATTAACCCCTTGTCAAATTTTTTTTCCACCATCAGCTTATATAACTCACTTCCTGCCAGCAGGAAAGCACCAACACCATACGCTTCAGTGCTATCGAAATAAACAACACCAGGTTTGTCGCCAATTTTCTGAACATAACCTAATTTTCCATTCGGATGTACAGAAGATACCAATGCACCCCATGCTTTGGCCACTGTTTGAAAATATTCATTATAGCCGCCAGTGCGGGGTTTGATACGAATATGGAATTATCGTTACTGCTGGCAGCTATAGCCGGTGGCGCCATGGTAGTAAGCGATGCCAACGATGCTTATTTTTGGGTTATCTCACAATTCAGTGGGTTGAGTATGCAACAAACTTATAAAACCTTTTCGCTGGCAACGGTTTTTATGGGTGTATCAGTTTTAATAATGGTGTTGTTACTGGGACTCGTTGTCTTGTAAAAGTAAAAATAACAGTGTAGTTATAGGCTTGACGAAAACGGGCAAATTCTTTTTTTAGGTAAAATTTGATAGAGAATTGAGATGACGAATAAGTAAACAGAAGTTTATTATAAAAAATAAAATACAGAATTATTATAACTGAAAATCCCTCAATACATGAAGTACTTAAAATAATACTTCAACAAAAATCGATAATTATCAGTAATCATTTTTTACATTTTACAGGCATTATATTTACCAATATATATCTTTAGCTATTTTAGAATGTACAAAAACAAAATGCTTATGATGTCAAGAACAATAAAAGATCAAATTAGAAAAGCAGCTCATAAAATAATTAAGCCTTTGTTAGATGAGCAACTAAAGCAAATAGACAATCGACTTAATGATGCGGAAAAAATTCATAACAACCCGCACATTACTGGAAAACTAATTTCAATAGGTGGAACTTCTCCGGATTTTATAGTGCCGCTGCAAGATGTAAACCATTCATTAAACAATAATTTAAATGTGCCTCCAAAGGAATTATGGGAGGGTTATGCAGAGGGGCCTGAAGACTATCTTGAATACGGGCAGTTGGATACTTCAAAAATGCTCGCCATTCTAAAAAAAGCCGGTGAGTCTGAACAAAGCCTTACAAGAGTATTGGATTTGGGCTGTGCTGCCGGTAGAATGTTGCGCCATTATCCATATTATAAAGGCAAATCTGAATTATGGGGCTGCGATATTAATGCAAAACATATTAACTGGTGCCAACAACATTTAAGCCCGCCGTTTTTATTTGCTACTACCACTACTGCACCACATCTGCCGTTTGAAGATAATTACTTTGACCTTGTATATTGCGGGTCTGTTTTTACACACATTTCTGATTTAGCAGACGCCTGGTTTTTAGAAATACGCCGCGTGTTGCGAAAAGGTGGTTATGCTTTTCTTACAGTACATGATAAAGGTACCGTTGATCTGCTGCTAACTAAATATATCCACATGGAAAGATTTCACAACATTGCAGAATTTATAAGACAGTTTGACGAAAAAACAAGTGTTACTGCTCAGAACTATGCCTATTTTTCCATAGGCGCTGACCCTATTTCTCAGGTATATTATGATATTAATTACTTAACAAAAAAATGGTCCAACTTTGCAAAGGTTGTCTCTGTTAATCCTGAAACATATAACTATCAGACGGCAATTTTATTACAAAAGCTATAATTTTCTTTTGAAGCAGCTATCCTTCTAACGGCCTCACCAGTGTAAGTTTTATTTACTATACTTGGCATTATTTCATTCAAGGTGGTATAAATTTTCTTATATATGATTTTATTAGTTGTAATCTTTTTTCTTTTATAAATTTATCATATAAAAATTTATTTGTAAGCTTTAATATTTTAATATCTTTTTTATTTAAAGTTTTAGGCGCACTGTAAAGTGTATTGAATAATTTATTATAAATTTTTTCTGAGTAATATTTATTTAAAAAGTAAAAACCAGTCTTTAGGCTATTTTCTTCCTCAATATCTTTAATAACTTTTTTTTGTTTGCTAAGAACTTCAAGTGCTGTTTCAAACATAAAAGGGATATTGCTGGTTACATTTGTATCATGAACACGGTAAAAAGCAACAAGTTCCGTATGATGCAGGATTGAATGTTTCCTTGCAATTTTTAAAAAAAGGTCGTAATCTTCAGACCCTTTCAGCTTTTCATCAAAACAAAAATCATCAAAAATCCACCTTTGATACATAACTGACGAATGTATGCCTATATAGTTTCCCTCCAAAAGATGACGGTAATGATCTGTATCTATTTCTCTTTTCATCTCCCAACTTTTGTTTTCTTTCTGATAAAAGAATATATATGCGCCAGATACGAAAGCGGCTTTTTTATTTTCTATTAAATAATTTAAGTTAATGCTTAAGGCATCTTTCAACAAGCGATCATCAGCGTCTAAAAAAACAAGGAATTGACCCCGGCTATGCTTAATTCCTGTATTGCGTGCAGCAGAGGGTCCCTTATTTGTTTGAAAAAAATATTTTATAGAGGGATAATTATCAGTAATATTTTTTGGATTATCTTTTGAACCGTCATCCACAACTATAATTTCTATGTTTTGATAATTTTGTTCTAATACACTATTAATTGCTTCGGCCAGATAATTGGCATTGTTATAACATGGTATTATTATAGAAATGAATCGAGAGGCGTCTATGTTGGAAGGATCAGTCACATAAATCCATTTATGATGATTTGTTTTTGTGTTTTTGGAAAAACAATATACCCGATACGATTCCACTTAACTCGCTTAATAAAGTCCGGTGCCTAAATTTATATTTAGGAAAACCTGCTCTAAATAACCCATAATAGTGACGCGGTAATAGGCGAAGTAAGCGTTTATGATAATCAGCTTTTTTATTCGACGATTGCTGAAAAAGGGAAGCAGCGGTAAATCCACGCATATAATAAAAAAGCTGCTTGTGTAAGCTGCTTAGTTCTTTGCGATGTTGATGGTATACTATAGCACGCGGAGTGTAATGAACAACATAACCCTTAGCTAATATTCTAAACCACATTTCTGAATCTTCGCTGCAACCAGATGCCCCTGCTCCAAGCCGCTCATCAAAATATCCCACTTCATCAAATATTGATTTTCGAAATGCCATATTGGCCCCCGCACCTATTTCCCAAACAGGTGGACCATAGAGCAAGTGCTTTTCAAAATATTTACTATCGTATATATGTTCTATGTAACCCCTATTAAAACTCCAGTACTTCTCAAATATTTGCTGACTTTCTGTACACAGCTCTGAAGCAATAACTAAGCCCGTACTAGCAACCACATTCATTTCTGAAAAAACTTCCCACATTCTGAATAGCCAATCCGGATGAACTACTACATCATCATCAATCCAGGCAATTATTGGCGAAGTCGCTTTTTTGATGCCTGTATTCCTGGCAATACTTAAACCAGGACGCTTTTCTAAAATATAAATGGCATTATTGTGTTGTTCTACTATCTTAAAAGTACTCTCATCATCAGGAGCATTATCCACTACAATAATTTCCTCCGGTGATGATTTCTGCGCTTTCAGAGAATGGAGACAACGTTGTAAATCCATGCTCCTATTGCGGGTACAAATGATAACTGTAACGGGAACTTTATTAGGAAATGAGTTTATTTGATATGGAGAAAAAATTTCCTCCATAATAGTGGAAAATAGAGAACCATTTTTTTTTAGAAAAGCATCCTTATAATTTCCCTGCACACTTTTCAGTTTGCTGATATAAAAATCAACTGCCGGTTCTATTGATTTTATTATCTCACTGCGGAGTTCATTTGTACTATGCTGTTGGTTAGCTTCAAGAAAAAGATGTCCCAACGGAACTTCATTCCACCAAAAGAGTAAGTAATAGCCTGACTCATGATCAAATGGTAAGGAAACTTTATTGACTATATCATTCAACTGAAGATTTTGGATTAAGTAGGAAGGAACTATTTTCATTTTAGACCGGTTAAACAATATTTAAACGTTTGCGTTTTAGTAATGGACTCAGCTGAATTTTTGCCAATAATGCAATCATCTTAATGATAAGATTCCTATCCCTATATACATGTAACATCGCCCTCAACTGGCTGTAAACTGCTTGTTTGTTCCTGGCAACATACAATTTTTGATAGGTAAAATCAAAGGCCCAATAAACGTAATGTTTTCTCGCTAACTTATTCATTCTTTGCTGGTCTTCCGGCGGTAAATAGTTGCTTATTGTATCAATAACCTTTTCTATATCATATATATTTTTCCCTGTAAGGAAACTTTGGCTCGAGATAGACTCTTGATGCTCGCGATATTCAGCCAGTATCTCTGGAGTGTAGGCTGTAGGATAGTATTTTGCTATTCGGGCCCACATTTCCCAGTCCTCCCCGTAAGTTACACCGTAAAAGCCCCCAAGTTTTTCATACACTTCTCGTTTTACAGAAATGGTTACATATTGAAGACGTTGGTGCTCTGCTAATTTGTTTAACCAGTTTTCTAATAAACACGGAGCATTTGCTTCTATCCTGGAATGGCGCAAAACATTATTCTCAGTATCAATATAATCCCAGGCAGTATAAGCGGCACCTGCCTGTGGAAACCTTTCGAACAAGGCTTCAATATTCTTGTAATATCCATCTTTTACCCGATCGTCACCATGCAAAAGGTGTATATAATATCCCTTGGCCCGGTTCAGGCAGGTTTCAAAATTCCGTAAACTCCCTACATTTTTCGCCTGCCGGTAATAAAGAACCCGTCCCTGGCCTATTTCATTTACAATTTCTGCAATTTTTCCATCTGTGCTGTAATCATCAACAACCTCAATCTGCATCTTATCAATTCCCGGATCTTGCTGCAGCACACTCTCTAATACACTTTTAATATAACCAGAACAATTATAGACAGGAATCATTACTGACCACGTGGGGCGCTGAACATCAAGAGGTAAGGGAAGTATAATCGGAGGTTTGGTTGGGATTCTTTGCACAATTCTCCTTTGTCTATGATTGATTTTACGGCTGCGTAATATAAGTAAGTTTGCTTATAATAAAATACTAAAAACTATTAGTGTTTATAAACTTAAGTTGTTGTAATACTGCAGGCATCCTACACACTATATAAATGCCTGCCAATCATCGGGTCAATGGAAGTAGTATAAGAGGCTTATTGAGGAATTTTTCACCTATCATTTCCTCCTATTTAGATAAGATTGATCATTTTGAGAATTCACATAACCTTCCATCTATGATGTATATTGCTTTAATGTAAATGGAAATTGTGGACGAACATAGCCCTGCCATTTTCCATACCAGCTGGTTTCTTCGCGGTAATCCTCTACTTCAAAATGCAGACATTCTTCAAAGGTAAAAAGGGGCTGCGTGGTGTCTTTTACAAATACAATAGAAATATAGTAAGAGCCGTCATTAAGAAAATGGCCCGGAATAGTACATTCGCCTTCTATAATTCCTTCGTCATACACATCTGATGGGTGCGAAGCATCAAAAATGCACTCACCGGCATTAGTAAAAAGTATGATGCCTGTTACCAGGTTGATCTGCTTGCCGAAATTGTAAAAGCGAAATCGTATTGTAAGCGGTGTACGGATGTCTATGGGTGCTAACGGGTCTGGTAATTGCGGAATCAATTTAACGGACAGCACTTTTATAAACTCATTACCCGGCGCATCATCCAGAGACTGCCACTCTTGTTTCCATACTTTTTGCTGAGTGGTTCCAAGGTAACTATTAATAATTGTTTTCGCATCTCCGCTGGCAACAAGACTTCCCTTTTGTAACCACATAACCTTAGAGCACAGGTTATTAATGGCCTGCATGTTATGACTTACAAAAATAATAGTGCGACCGCTCTGCGTGGAGACATCTTTCATTTTGCCAATACATTTTTTTTGAAATTCGGCGTCTCCAACTGCCAGGGCTTCATCAACTATTAAAATGTCGGGATCTAAGTTGGCAGCAACCGCAAAGGCTAACCGGACATACATGCCTGAAGAATACCGTTTTACCGGTGTATCTAAAAACTGTTCAATACCGGAAAACTCAACGATCTCATCAAACTTTCTCCTGATTTCATTTTTCTTCATACCAAGCATGCTGCCGCTGATAAAAATATTTTCGCGGCCAGTTAGTTCATAATGAAATCCTGTACCTACCTCAAGCAAACTGCTGATCTTTCCCTTTCCTCTAATAACTCCCTGGGTGGGACGAATAATGCGTGATAAAATTTTCAGGAGTGTAGATTTACCGGCGCCATTCCGTCCTACAATACCCCATACTTCTCCTTGTTGAATGTCAAAACTTACGTTACGCAGTGCCCATATAAAATCATTGTTTATGTGCATGCTACCGGGAATATCGTCCGGACCGAAAAAATTATTTTTCTTTTTTAGAACACTACTTCCCCACCAATATTGCATATCCTGCCGTAGAGAGCCCGAACTTATTTTTCCGAGGCGGTAAAGTTTAGAAATATTTTCAACCTGAATAACCGTTTCAGCCATAAGAAACTATTAAACAACATCCATTAATTGATCGCCCTTTTTATTAAATAGCAATACACCACCAATTACTAAAAGCAACATACCTACAACGCTGTATAAAATCTGAATACCTGAAAATGATCCTTTGCCTAAGAAAGCATAACGAAACAATTCAAACTGAGATGTAAGCGGATTTAAAACCACCAACCATTTTATTTTTTGAGGTACCATGGCAAGTGAATAAAAAATAGGGCACAGAAACATAAACAGCCGCATAATAAATTGGATCATTGCTAAGAGGTCTCTGTATTTAACAGTAATAATAGAAAAAAAAAGACCTGCACCGAAGGCTATTCCTGCCGTGGTAATGATGGCAGGAATACTAAATAAGAGCGTACCACTATCAATGTTAATTTTATCTATAAAATAATAATACAATAAAACAATCAGTAAAAAAATAAATTGAATGGAAAATCTCACGCAATGCAGAAGCAATATAGAGAGAGGTACAATAATGCGGGGAAAATACACTTTGCTGAAAATTGGTGCATTTTGAGAAAAGGAAGGAATGATACCTAGAAAAATATCAGAGAACAAATTCCATAAAGTAATGCCTGTTAAATAATATAACAAGGCAGGAAAACCTTCTGTTGAAATGCCGATCACCTTATTAAAAACTAAAACATAGGTTAAGACCGTCAACAAGGGCAGCAATATTACCCAAAGCGGACCCAACAGCGTTTGCTGGTAAGAAGCTAAAAACTCTTTACGTACTAACCGCAAAAGAAGGTCTTTATAGGAATATAATTCTTTAAAGCTGGCCCCTAACCACGTTGTTTTATTTTTTATTTCCCAATCCCAACTTATATGTTTTTCCGACATGTTTTTTATGTAAACGATTGATTTAAATTAAAGATAGGCAAAAGGGTTATTTATAGAAGATGCCTTCAAACATTGTAATGGTACTAACAGGAAAAATGAAAATAATTGTTGGATTTTAAGAGTGATGGCTCACCAGAAGCAAATATGATAATCGCACTTGTACTACGGGGGCTATTTCCTGTTTTGGTAACGCTGCAAATTTTTCATACGGCATAGCCATAATGTTATGTCAACTCTAAAATGTCGCACTTTTTTTAACTCACCCCCACGCAGCAAGCTGCTTGACCTCTCTCTGCATTGGCAAAGAGGGATGTCATGCGAAGCTCAGCAAGGTGAGTTTTTCTGACATTAGATATATTACATGACACCAGGTACATACCACTCCTAAACGCGGTGGTCACTATGTCAAACTAATTAGCTGCAAAAAAATATAGTTTGTTTATACAAATTATAATGAGTGTTTGTTACCATCCTAAACACTATTATAAGTTAGCAGTATTAATAAAATTCAACTGTATCGCCGGTATCATTTTTATTTTACCTTAGAAACTATTTACTATTTTCATTTAGATAATTTTACTGAGCATAACAGGTTTAATAGAAAATTGAAGATCAAAAAGCATTTTTAAATCTGTCATCTTTTTTTATCAGGCTTTTAAAATTTATGATAACGGCCTTAGATATACCACACAACAAAGCTTAGCATGAACGATTTTTTTGCCCGGAGCTCTACATCGCAGCTGCCCGTTTTTTCAAGAGGACCGGTAATTTTTGTATGGAGCATTTGGGTGGTCATGCTTTTGATGGCTCTGGCCTGCATCTTCCTATATGGTCGTAATATTCCGCTTGCTGAAGACTGGCTCATGGTGGCACCCCTCACCGGTAATGAGCCGGATATGGCAGGGTGGCTTTGGATGCAGAACAACGAGCACCGTATTCCGTTGCCGAAAATTATTTTCTTATTTCTTTTAAAAATTACTAATGGTGATTTTCGCTCGGGTATGGTTTTAAATGTAATGTCAGCAGGCTTGCTTGCTGCAGGTCTCATCCGTGTTTTCAAATATATCCGTGGCAAAACTATATATCCCGATGCGTTTTTCCCGATTATATTACTTCATATAGGCAACTGGGAAAATTTTTTCTGGAGCTGGCAGATTGGCTTTGTTTTACCAACCGTGTTGGCCTGCACTTTAATAATAATTATAGTGCGTTATACCGGTTTGTTACAGTTACGTATTGCTATTATAGCAGCTATTTGCACCATTTGCCTGCCTTTGTGCGGCGCTAATGGTTTAATGTATTTATTACCAACAATACCATTGCTGTCTTATGAAGCAGTGTTACACTTTCGTTCTAAAGAAGCCGGAGCAAGCCGGCGGGTTGGAGCCATTTTATTTAGTGCTATAGGATTAACTATATTTATTTTAGTGGCTTATTTTATTGGATATGAGCGTCCTTACTGGAATCCGCCAAGTCCTGATATAAAATCTACACTCGTTACAAGTGCAAAATTTATGGCTCTTGGCCTTGGCCCAGGTGCTGCATCTTCCTGGCGTTTATCAGTTTTTACCGTGATGATTTTACTGGCATCTACTGCTATTTTACTTTTAAATGCCTTATTAAAATCCAGAGGTGTAGAATTTCGCCGGTGCATTGGAATAATATTTTTTATGGGTGGGTGTTTGGTTTTTGCTCTAGCAATGGGTTGGGGGCGTGCAGCACTAATTCCAAAATATGGACTGCCTATTCGCTATGTTTTGCTTGCTATTCCGGCATTAATCATTTGTTATAGCAGTTGGGAAATTTATGGTTCACCCTTTTTGCGGAATGCTATTCAATGGAGTTTGTTTCTTGTAATGTTTTTAATGATTTTGCCAAATACAAAGGTCGGCTTTAGCTGGCGAAACTGGTATTTGAATGGTGCTGATGCGGTATTTAAAGATATAAAAAATGGCATTCCAAATTCCCGTATTGCAGAACGCAACCAAACGTTTTTGTTGCATTGGGATAAGCAAATGCTGATAAACAGAATGCAACAACTAAAAGAAGCCGGCATGGGCCCTTTTAAAAACATGAAAGATGATCAGTTTAGTAACGATACTTCATCTTATAATAAATGAAATCAAAGAATGTAAAGCTTGTAAGAAAGCTGGTGCTTATGTTATCGTACCAGAATGTTTGAAATGATTAATAAATAAAAGTCAACACTGTTGTTCTATTTAAGACCCACTGCCCCGAATGGAAACCGTTGCCGGTAAGGAACCAAACATTACCCCCTGCTGCACCATGAGGATCATTAAGGTATCCTGAATACTCGTTTCCCTACCATTCAAAGGAAACGGGATATATTCCATATTGAGGCATCGTTATTTTCAGAATTAAAAGTGAAGAGAAAAACTATTCTTATAGTTTTAGACGATCCGACAGGACAGGAAA
>Ga0183260_10004491_pt1 | contig 11075 bp, 8 predicted proteins | sample AntDrymUQ4972206_2_FD_129768 | JGI IMG/M metagenome (GOLD analysis project Ga0183260, IMG submission 129768) | Polar desert sand microbial communities from Dry Valleys, Antarctica - metaG UQ497 (22.06) (version 2) (version 2) | ecosystem: Environmental > Terrestrial > Soil > Desert | place...
ATCACATTGCTCCGCTCCCCACGCGTGGACGTCCCGACGGTGATGGGGTGGCTGAAACCCACGGTGCTGCTTCCGATGAGCGCGCTCTCGGGTCTGTCACCGGTGCAGGTTGAGGCGATCCTGGCTCACGAGCTCGCCCACATCCGCCGTCACGATTACCTCGTGAACCTGCTGCAGACGCTGCTTGAAACATTGCTGTTCTACCACCCCGCGGTCTGGTGGGTGTCGGGGCAGATCCGAACCGAACGTGAACACTGTTGCGACGATCTCGCGGTCAGTCTCTGTGGGGACCCGGTGGCTTACGCGAGCGCACTTGCCGAGCTCGAGGACCTCCGCGGACCATCATCGCGCCTGGTGATGGCGGCAAGTGGTGGTGTTCTGCTCAATCGGGTGAGGCGCCTGCTCACGGGACCAGAGCAGCACGCCGGCCGCGGCCCCGCATGGCTCGCGGCCACCGGCGCCGCACTGCTCGTCCTCGTTATCGTCGGCGGGGTGATTGAACGTCAATCGTTGATCGCCGATTCGCGGATCGAAGCGGCTGATGCGTCGGGGCAGACGGTCGTCGCAGCGCAGGCCGTGCCGACACCGCGTCCGGCAGCGACGCCAGTGCCGGCGATCGCCCCGGCCGCAGCCGGGACTGCCTCTCAACCAGGCGAACCCGCCGTAGGCACTGTTCCGGCCGCCGTGAGCGTACCCGCGCCCGAGAGCGTGCCGGCTCCCGCGACGGTGCCCTCTCCGGTGGAGACCGTGCCTTCGACAGGAACCCCGCAGTCGATGCCGGCACCGCCTGCGCCGCCGTCACCACCATCACCTCCGTCGGCGCCGGAAGGCTCGATGCCGCAGGGCAAGAGTCAGTCTTCGTCCGGCAACTTCATCTGGTCCAATGACGGCGAGAAGATCTCAATCAACTACGACGGCACCTTCGACATCGACGATCAGGACTCGGGGATCAAGTCGCTCTCACCGAACGGCTACCTGCACATCTCCGACAACGACGGACACCTGGTCGAGTTCACCTCCGACCGCAACGGGACGCTGTCAACCCGCTACAAGGTGAACGGTCGTGAGCGGGCATTCGAGCCCGAAGGACGGCAATGGCTCGCGACGACTCTCCCCAGGTTCATCCGCCAGAGCGGGTTTGCTGCCGGCAGCCGTGTCGCCCGATTCCTCAGGACTGGCGGAATCGCGGCGGTGCTGGCGGAGATCTCTCGAATCGAGAGCAGCTACGCGAAGAAGCTGTACTTCTCGGAACTCTTGAAGCAGGCGCCTGTGGAGGCTGCCAGTGCGCGGCGAATCCTGGAGCAGGCCGGCCGTGAGATCGACTCAGACTACGAACTCGCGTCGCTGCTGATCTCCCGTATCGACAAGCTGATGGTGGACGAGTCGACGCAGCAGGCATTCTTCGACGCGGCACGAACGATCGAGTCCGACTACGAATTGCGCCGGGTCCTGGCCGCGACGCTCAAGCGCGGGACGATGCCGGGCTCGCTCGGCGGCGGACTGCTCGACGCCGCTCGTGCCATCGAGTCCGATTACGAGGCGGCATCGCTGCTGGTCGAGTTCGTCAAGGAGCAGGGGATCGAGGGAACGCGCGACCAGTTCTTCGCGGCCCTGACGACGGTGGACTCCGCTTATGAGAAGAGCAAGGTGCTCTTGTCGGTGCTGCGGCGCGGCGAGGTCTCGACCCCGACCTTGCTTGCCGCACTGAACGCCGCCGGCACGATCGGCAGCGGCTACGAAACCAGCCAGGTGCTGCAGGCCGCGGCCCGCGCGCACGCTATCACCGGACCTGCTCGTGACGTCTACGTGAAGGTCGCCGACCGGCTCGGAGATTACGAGCAGACGCAGGCGCTTGCGGCGCTCGCGCGCAGCGAACGCCGCTAGCCGGCCGCCGCTGAAAAGCGCGGCCTGCATGGAAAATGGAAAATGGAATTCCATCTACCATCTTCCATGCTCTTCAGAGCGTCGGGTGCATGGTGTGCCACGTGGTGGCACGCTCATAGGCGAGCGCGACGCGCAGCATCGTGGCCTCGTCGTACAGCCGACCGGTCACCATGATCTCGACCGGCGTGTTGTTCACGAACCCCGCCTTCAGCGCCACGGCGGGATGGCCGGTCAGATTGGTGAGGCCGAGACTCTGACTGTTGGTCGAGGTGATGAGGACGTCGTATGTCGACATCAGCTCGTCCATCTGCCGCATCAGCAGCGTGCGAGCGCGCTGGGCGCGGATGTATTCCACCGCCGGTACGAACCGGTGCGTGCGGAAGCTGTTAGGCCAGGTGTTGAGCGACGGATCCGCGATCTCCGGAGTGCGGGTCAAGTCGTCAAACGCCGCCGCGGCCTCGGTATTCAAGATGAACCCGATCGTGTTGGCGATCCGGGTACCTGGCAGCTCGATCGGCTCCAGGTTCGCACCGGCTTTGCGATAGACCTCGAGCGCGTCGTTCAGCACCTTGCTGCGCTCCTCCAGCCGGCGCCGCTCTTCCGGCGTCGTTGCTCCGCGCCCGCGACCACCACCCTCCCCACGCCCGGCCGCGTCACCGCGCCCCTCGCCAGGTGCTGCAGGTGGCGCCGGCGGCTCGAACTCGCGCGGGATGTATCCGATCTTCAGCTTTGACAGCGCGACGTCCGGCGTCCACGTGAAAGCGGCATCCACGACGGTGCTGTCGCGGCCGTCCGGACCGTAGATTGCGTTGAACACCACGACACAATCCTCGACGGTCCGGCACATCGGGCCGATCTTGTCCATCGTCCAGCTGAGGGCCATCGCGCCGTGCCGGCTGACCCGCCCGTAGGTTGGACGCAGGCCGACGACACCGGTCTCGGCGGCGGGCGAAATGATCGAGCCGCGAGTTTCGGTGCCGATCGAGAACCCGACCAGGCCCGCCGCCGTAGCCGACCCGGGCCCGGCCGATGACCCACTCGATCCGCGCTCCGGGTTCCATGGATTGCGTGTGCGGCCGCCGAACCACTGGTCGCCCTGGGCGAGCGCGCCCATCGAGAGTTTCGCCACGAGCACGGCACCGGCGTCCCGAAGCCGCTCGACGATCGTTGCGTCGTAGTTGAGGACCTGCTTCTGGAACGGGGCGGCGCCGAAGGTGGTGGGGATCCCCTTCGTCGCAAACAGGTCCTTCGCGCCCCAGGGAATACCGTGGAGCGGACCGCGGTAGCGCCCTCCCTTGATTTCCCGATCCGCCGCGGCCGCCTGCTCGAGCGCCAGGTCTTTGGTCAGCGTGACGACGCAGTTGAGGCGCGGGCCGTGCTTTTCAAGACGCGCCAGGTACATCTTCGTGAGGTCCGTCGAGGACACTTCGCGTCGCGCGATCAGCCCGGCGAGCGCGGTGACCGGGAGGAAGGCGAGGTCCTCGATGGACCCGCGCCTCGCCGCCGGCGGTGCCGTGCTGAGCTTCAGCTTCGCGCCGGGAGTGGCGCCCGGCTTCGGCTGCTTCCCTGGAAGATAGGGACGGAACGTGATCGCCGGCTCGGTGTCGAGGGGAATGTCGAGCGCGCGGAGCTGCTCATAGCTGCCCAGGTTGGTATTCACGCCGCGGAGGGCGGCCTCGTCCTCGACCTTGCCGAAGTCGATGCCGAAGATCTTCTCGGCACAATCCAGCGTCTCGAGGTCGATGCGCTGCTGCTGCGGCTGCTGCGCCAGCGCGGGAGCGGCAATGCCGGCGGCGACGGCCGCAGGCAGCGCCTTGAGAAAGTGACGTCGATCCTTACGGCCCATCGGTCCTCCTGAAAAGTGGCCGTAAGCATACATCGCAGCGACGGCGTAGAATGAGCCGCACCAATGCGTGTTCTGCTCGTCGAGGATGATCGGGACTACGCCGCCATGCTCGTGGCGGAGCTGGATGCGGCAGTCGTCGAGGTCCAGAGGGCCGGCTCGCTCGCAGCCGCACAAGTCGAACTGAGTCGGGCGCAGTTCGACGTCGTCCTGCTCGACCTCGGTTTGCCGGACAGCGCCGGGCTCGCGACGTTCGAGACGCTGCACGCGGCGGTGCCCGAGATGCCGATGGTCATCCTCACCGGCAACACTGACGATGGACTCGCGGCCCTGGCGATGCAGCGGGGCGCGCAGGACTACCTCGTGAAAGGGGAGGCCGACGCATCAGTGCTCGTGCGTGCCCTGCGCTACGCGCGCGAGCGGTCCGCGTTCCGGCAGTCGATGATCGACCGCGAGTCGCGGTTTCGCGCGCTCGTCGAACACAGCTATGACGCGGTGACGCTGCTCAGCCCCGACCTTCGCGTCCTGTACGACAGCCATTCGATTGAATCACTGTGCGGGTACACACCTGAAGAGCGGGTCGGCAAGGCGGTCGAGCACCTGCTGCATCCCGATGACAACGCGGCCGTCGCGGCACGTTTGGCGCATCTCGTGGAGACCTCGACGCCCGTATCGTTCGGCTACCGGTTCAAGCACCGGGACGGCGACTGGCGGTGGGGTGAGGCGGTGGCGACCAATCACCTGCACGACCCCGCCATTCGGGCGCTCGTCATCAATCACCGGGATGTCACCGAGCGCAAAGACGCCGAGGATGCGCTGCAGCGCAGCCAGGAGCTGCTGCGGCAGGCGCAAAGGATGGAGGCGATCGGACGGCTGGCCGGCGGCGTCGCGCACGACTTCAACAACGTCCTCACGGCAATCTTTGGCTACACCGACCTGCTGATCGAGCAGTTCGCGATCGATGATCCACGCCGTGCCGATGTCGCGGAAATCCGCCGGTCCGCGGAGCGCGCCGCGGCACTCACGCGTCAGCTCCTGGCTTTCAGCCGCAAGCAGGTGATGCAGCCGCGGCTGCTCAATCTGAACGAAGTCATCCGCAGTGTCGAGCGGCTGCTGCAGCGACTCGTCGGCGACGACATCGTCCTGCAGCTGGACCTGGCCCGTGACCTCGTGGCGATCCACGCTGATCCGGGGCAGCTCGAGCAGGTGCTCATGAATCTCGTGGCGAATGCGCGCGACGCGATGCCCGAGGGAGGGCAGCTGACACTGTCCACCCGCAATGAACGCGCCGAGGTCGCCGCCGACAACCGTCCAGGGCTGGCGCCGGCGCTCTATGCGGTGCTCTCCGTTGCAGACACGGGGACGGGCGTGCCGGTTGGCCTGAGGGAGCATGTGTTCGAACCCTTCTTCACAACGAAGGAGCTCGGTAAGGGAACAGGACTCGGGCTGGCGACCGTGTACGGGATCGTGAAGCAGACGGGCGGGGCTGTTTACCTGGAAAGCGAGGAGGGGCAGGGGACGACGTTCCTCGTCTACCTGCCCCAGGCCCCGGGGTCTTATGCGATCAGCGCTTCTCTTTGAATCCGGCGGGGATCGCGAGGCTGGCCGCGTCCACCGAGGTGCCGACTTCCTGGAACTCGTGGTGCGCGGTGAAGATCGTCACCCGTGCCTTCGGATCTTCCGGCTTCTTGATCCGGCGCGCGAGCATCCCGCCGATACCGCCGCCGCCGCTGTTTTCCTGGCTTGACTGCTGCTGCCCGAGCTGCGCCTTCGACTTCACCGCCTCGAAGGTCGTGATCGACGCGAGCGAAGTGCCATCGAGCTTGTTGCCTTCCTGCTTCAGGCGGTCGGACGCCTGCTTCAACATCGGGTACATCGCCATCACCATGGCCATCTGTTCGGCCGCGAGCACCGTCGACTCCTCGCCATACAGCTTCTTGTAATAGCGCATGTCGAACGCGATCAGTTCCTTCAACGCCGGGATGTTCGGGCCGAACCAGGTGTCGGACGTCATGATGACGCCGCCGCTCTCGTCGATAGGTTTGCCCTTCTCCCGCAGGGTGACGGTCATGATCACCTGCCTGGCGTCATACCCGGCAATCTGCTTCTTCTGGCCGGTTTCTTTGGCGTCGAAGTCCAGCTCCCATTCCTTGACCGGCTCCTGCTTCTCCTTCTGCTGCTCTTGCTGCTGCTCTTGTTCCTTGCCGGCCTGTTCCTTGGCGTCCTTCTCGGCCTGCTCGCGGGCCTCCTTGATGCGCTGGCGCATCGCTTCGAAGGTGGTGACCTTGTATTCCTTCTTCTTCAGGTCGACGTCGTAGATTTTCTCTTCAGCCAGATCGATAATCTGGCCCGAGTTATCGCTCATCGACGACTTGCGGTCGCCCTTGACGGCGCTGGTTGAAACGATGCCTTCCTTGGCGGCCTTGCCGCCGAAGAGGCCGAACACGCGGCCGAACATGCCTTCGAACTTGACGAGGGTTTTCTCGCGCGTCTGGACATCGGCAGACAGGGGGCTGCAGAGCAACGCGGCGACTGGCAGCGCGATCGCCAACTTGATCCACGAACGTGTCATCTCAGGTCCTCCCAGGGAGCTACGGTAGATTGAAACCGGTCCGTCATTGTAACCTCGTCCAATAACTCAGCCGTTGGTGTTAACGCCGGCACGTCATCCTCGTCTTCCTCCCCGGTGGAAGTTGCTGCGCCCCGGAGGTTTGCCTGCGTGACGACCTTGCGCTTCGAGGCCCAGCATGCCCGGGATGACGCCGTCCTCGTCCGGACGGCGCAGGAGGGGGAGCAGAGCGCATTCACGCGCCTCTACGAACGGTACCTGCCGTTCATTCATGGCGTCCTGCTCGCGCGCGTCGCGCCGGGCGAGGTCGACGATCTCGTTCAGGACGTGTTCCTGACGGCGTGGAAGAACCTCAAGAGCCTCAGGGACCCGGCCGCGTTCGGCGGATGGCTGTCGATGATCGCGCGGAATCGCGCCGCCGACCTGCACCGTCGCGGCGTGCAGTCGGTTGAGCTCCCTGCCGACCTGCAGGCACCCGGAAGCGCCGCGACACAGACGGAAGCGCATGCGGTGCTGGATATCATTCGCTCACTGCCCGCGGCTTACCGGGAGACGCTGGTCTTGCGACTCGTCGAGGGCATGACCGGGCCGGAGATCGCCGACCGGACCGGGCTGACGGCGGCGTCGGTGCGCGTCAATCTGCACCGCGGAATGAAGCTGCTGCGCGAGAAGTTGCACGTATGACCGAGGAACAACAGGAGCCGTATCTCTGGGACCGCTCCGGCGCGCCCGACTCCGACGTGGCACGTCTGGAGGAGCTGCTGCGTCCACTCGGTCATGACGCTGGCGCGGCGCCGCCGGCGTTGCGGCTCGATCGACATCCTCGCTCCTGGCGCGGCTGGGGAAGCGGTCGGCCGCTGCTGACGGCTGCCGCTGCGCTGATACTCGGGTTCGCGGCGTGGTTCCTGTCCGGTGGCATCGGTGGCGGGTGGACGGTGCAGCAGCTCGCCGGCGCGCCGAGTGTCGACGGTGTGTCGCTTCACGGCGACGCGTTGCTCCGTCGCGGCGGGCAGCTGGTGACGGATGGAGGATCGCGCGCGCGCATCGAGATCGGCCGCATCGGCCGTGTCGACGTCGAGCCGGGCTCACGGGTGTCGCTCGTGACTGCCGGCACACGCGAGCACCGGCTCTCGCTCGACCGCGGCACGATCCACGCGCGGATATGGGCACCGCCCCGATTCTTTTTTGTCGACACGCCGTCGGCCGAAGCGACCGATCTCGGCTGCGCGTTCACGCTGAAGGTGGATGAGACCGGTGGCGGGCTGTTGCGGGTCACCCATGGCTGGGTCCAGTTCGCGTATGGCGGACGCGAGGCCTACATTCCGCAGGGCGCGGTGGGTGAGACGCGGCCGGGAGTGGGCCCCGGCACACCTCGCTATGAAGACGCGCCGGACGGGTACGCCGCCGCCCTCGAGGGGCTGGATTTTGGCCGCCTCGATGCAACCGCGCGAGCCGCGGCTCTGCGGGCGGTGCTCGACGCGGCGCGCCCGCGTGACGCGCTGACGCTGTGGCATCTGCTGTCGCGCTCCTTCCCGCCCGAGCGGGTCCGCGTCTACGAGCGGCTCGCGCAGCTCGCGCCGCCGCCGCCAGGCGCGCCCCGCGACGCCGTCCTCGGCGGCGACCGCAAGGCGCTCGATGCGTGGTGGAACAGCCTCGAGATCGAAGGCACTTCTTTTTGGAGTCGACTCAGGAGTCGATTCTGAGCGTCGGAAGAAATCAACTACCACCTCCCACTACCACCTACCAAGCACCACGCTAACGCGCCCCGACCGGCGCCGTCCTTGTTGCCATGCGACGTGTGCTCAAGGTGCTTCTCGTCCTCATCATCACGGTCCTGGCCGGCGTCCAGATCGTGCGGCCGCCGCGGACGAACCCTCCAGCGGACCCCGCCGATGCACTCACCCGGTATGTGCCGGCGCACGTCGCCGGGATCCTGGATCGCTCGTGCCGCGACTGCCACTCGAACGAAACGCGCTGGCCGTGGTACAGCCACGTCGCGCCGGCGTCATGGTTCGTGATCGATCACGTCGACCACGGACGCTCCAACTTCAACTACTCGAAGTGGCCGACCTACGGCGCGGAGCAGCAGCTCTCCATCCGAAGGAGCAGCTGTGAGATGGCCCGCGCCGGGACGATGCCGATGCCGTCCTACGTGCTGCTCCACCGCACCGCCCGACTGTCACCGAGCGACATCGAAGCCCTGTGTGCCTGGGCTGTGCCGGCCGCCGCGCATTCGCCGTCAGCACGTCGCACGTCGCAGGTGCGATAGAATCCGCGGGATGCTCCGCACCGCCGTGTCGGCCGTCTTCTGTGCGGCCATCGCAGCCTCCCCCATGCAGACAAAACAAATTGTGAATGCTGGTCCCGCGCCGGTGGGTCCATATAGTGCCGCGATCAAGGCCGGTGGCCTGATCTATCTCTCCGGCACACTCGCGCAGGACGACAAGGGCGCTCTCGTCGGTGATGGTGACGTCGCCGCGCAGACCCGCCGGATAGTCGAGCGGATGCGCGATGTCCTGAAGGCGTCCGGGTCCTCGCTCGAGCAGGTCGTGGCCGTGACCGTCTACCTTCGGTCGGCCGCCGACTTCCAGGTGATGAACGACACCTACAGGACGTTCTGGCCGAAGGATCCGCCGACACGGACGACCGTGATCACCGACCTGCTGCTCGGGGCCGAGGTCGAGATCTCGATGATCGCGGTACCGAATGGTGGCGAGCGAACGATCATTCATCCCGCCGACTGGGTGAAGTCGCCCAATCCCTACAGCTATGCAATCCGCACCGGAGATACGTTGTTCCTTTCCGGCCTGGTGCCTCGAAATGGCAAGGACAACACGCCGGTCGGAGGCGATATTGCGGCCCAGACCAAGGCGGTGATGGAGAACGCTGGACAGCTTCTCAAGGCGGCCGGGATGGACTTCTCGAACGTGGTGAGCGGGCGCATCTACCTGCCCGATACTGCCGGCTTCCAACAGATGAACGAGGTGTATCGGAGCTACTTCAAGGTCGATCCGCCGGCGCGCGCCACCGTGAAGGCCGACCTCGCCGGCCCCCAGTACGCCGTTGAGATGACGTTTGTCGCCTCATCGGCGAAGCGCCAGTCATTCGCACCGGCGGCCAACTTGAGCGCGGCCATCAAGGCCGGCGACAGGCTCTATGTCTCCGGTGTGCTCGGGCACACGCCGGAGACCGCCGGGAAGATTACCGAACAGACCCGCGAAGTGATGGCGCGCATTCGCAAGACGCTCGATAGTGCCGGCTACGCCCCGGCCGACGTGGTGGATGGCCTGGTTTACCTGACCGACCTTTCCCAGTTCCCGCAGATGAACGAGGAGTATCGCGCGTTCTTCGGCAAGGACTTTCCGGCGCGCGCCACGGTCGGCACTGGCCTCGTCGCCGGTGGTGCCGTGGTCGAAATCATGGTGACGGCGGTCAAGCAGTGACGCCACTCGGACGTGCAGACTTCGAAGCGGCCGACGCGAAGGTTTCCCCGCACATCCACCACACGCCGCTCCTGACCTCGCGCATCCTCAGCGAGGCAACCGGGTTCGACGTCCGCCTCAAGGCGGAGCTCTTTCAGCGGACCGGTTCGTACAAGATCCGCGGTCCGCTCAACAAGTTCACATACCTGACCGAGGACGAGCGAAAGCGCGGCGTCGTCTGCTCGTCGGCCGGCAACCACGCGCAGGGCGTTGCCCTTGCCGCCAGGATCCACGGCATCAAAGCCGTCGTCTGCATGGCCGAGAACGCCACGCCGTCGAAGATCGAAGCGACCCGTGCATACGGCGCCGAGGTCGTGCTGCACGGCACCATCTGGGACGAAGCCAACGAGAAGGCGAAGGAACTCGTCCGCGACCGCGGGCTCACCTACATCCATCCGTTCGATGACATGCAACTGATCGCCGGACAGGGGACGGTGGGGCTCGAGATCATGCGGGACTGGCCCGAGGTGGACGTGGTCGTCGTCCCGATCGGCGGCGGCGGGTTGATCTCAGGCGTGTCGATGGCGGTAAAGGCAGTCAAGCCGTCCGTGCGGGTGATCGGCGTCGAGTCCTCCGGCGCGCCCGGCATGCACGACAGTGTGGCGTCGGGTCACGTTGTCACGCTGGACAAGGTCGATTGCATCATCGATGGCCTGCGCGTGAAGAGAGTCGGAGAGACCACGTTCGAGGTGGTGCGCCAGTTCGTCGACGAGATCGTCACGCTCCCGGACGAACAGATCTTCCAGGCGATGGTCTGGATCATGAGTCACGCGAAGCTGGTCGTCGAAGGTGCCGCCGCGTCTCCCGTGGGTGCACTCCTGCAGGGGCTTGTCAAAGCTCCGCGTGGTTCGAAGGTCGTATGCATCCTGAGCGGCGGCAACGTGAACCTCGACCAGCTGAAGGGCCTGCGCTGGAACTAGGCGCTACAATCAGCCCTGTTGCCTGAACAAGGACGGATGGCGAGCGCGATCGAGCCCGGTGCGGTTGTTGCGCACTACCAGATCATCGGCCGGCTTGGCGCCGGTGGCATGGGCGAGGTGTACAGGGCCCACGACACGGTGCTCGGCCGAAGCGTCGCACTGAAAGTCCTGCCGCCTCATCTCGTCCGCAACGAAGAGCGAACGCGGCGCTTCGTGCAGGAAGCTCGATCCGCTTCCTCCCTCAACCATCCCCACATTGTCACCATCTACGAAATTGGGGAAGCGCCGGTCACCAGGAGCGTGGAAGGCGAAACGCTCGAGGCTCACCCGATTCATTACATCGCGATGGAGCTGGTCGACGGCGTCACGCTGAAACA
>Ga0183260_10004492_pt1 | contig 11074 bp, 8 predicted proteins | sample AntDrymUQ4972206_2_FD_129768 | JGI IMG/M metagenome (GOLD analysis project Ga0183260, IMG submission 129768) | Polar desert sand microbial communities from Dry Valleys, Antarctica - metaG UQ497 (22.06) (version 2) (version 2) | ecosystem: Environmental > Terrestrial > Soil > Desert | place...
AGATCAGCGGATGCGGGACCGCCGTGAAGGGACACGATGAGCGGATATCGCTTGCCGGGCTCATAGCCGACGGGCTTGAGCAACACGCCGCCGACCATTTTCCCGTCGGTCGATTTCCAGGTAATCTCCTCCTCCTCGCCGAGCGCGAACCGCGTGACCTGCGGATTGGAGTCCGTCAGCCGGCGCCACGACGCGCGCGCGGGGACGCGATCAACCGATGCGACGGTGAACAACGTCGGAGGAGTCTTCGAGTCTGCGTAGCTGATCGTCAGTACGCCGGTATCGTCGTCGCGCTCTACCTGCAGGTTCGCTTTTTCATTGGTCACCTGGCGGACTGTGTTCTTCGCGATATCGAGCGCCATCAACTGGCCCGTCGCGCGAATGCCCGCATTGAAATAGATAGTGCCGCCATCCTTCGCCCAGAAATCCACCCCGACATCACCGTCGAACGAAGCGCCGAGTTTCTGCCACTGGCCGGCCCGGCTGTCCACTCGCCTGAGGTAGACCCGGCGGTTCGACATGCTGTACTTCTCCATGTCGTTGGGCGCGGAGAACGCGATGTACCGGCTGTCTGGCGAAAAGCTTACCGCGCTCTCCCCGACTTCGGAGTTATTGGTGAGGCGCTCGATGGTTCCAGTAGCGGCCTCGAGCAGGTAGAGATCAGCGTTGATTCCCTGTTCAGTGACGTTTCGCTTGTAACGGTTGGACGACGTGCCACGGAAGCCAATCCATTTTCCGTCGTCAGAGATGGTGAAGTCACCGACGGTGATCGACGTATCACGCGTAAGGCGCGTGGTTTTCATGCCGTCCAGATCAAGTACCCAGAGGCTCGAGAGCGGCGTCTCCATGTTGCGGACCACGACCGAAAACTTTTTCTCGGCGCGCAGCTTGTCGTCGGGGTCAAGGGTGTCTGCGGTCGCGAAGTAGATGCGCCGGCTGTCGGGTGAAGATCGCCATGTACCGACACCGGTGGACTGTCTGGTTATCTGCTGAGGTTTCGCCGAATCGATGCCCGCCACCGTCATGCGGTGGAGCTGCTCCTCGCCCGATTTGCCGGCGCGGTAGATGAGCCATTTTCCATCGTGAGTGAATGCGAATGTCGACACACCCTCCTTGGCGTCGGTGATGCGCCGTGCTTCTCCCCCGTCGGCGCGCATCGCGTAGAGTTGCGCCTGGGTCGCACTCGACGCCGGTGCCTCGCGGTTCGACGAGAACACGAAGAATGAGCCGTCGCGCGCCCACCGCGGAGCGGTCTCGTTCTTGTCCTTTGTGAACGTCATCTGCTTCGTCGAGCTTACGCCCTGTTCGACCGACACCAGATAAATGTCGGTCTGGCGTTTCGCCTCCTTCCAGTCGGGAGTCGACAGCGTGTAGAGCAAGCGCCTGCCGTCGGGGCTGGGTGTTGGTGCAGCAGCCTGACGGATGTGCTGCATGTCGATGAAAGTCATCGGGCGCTTTGCAGTTGCAGGCGCCTGGGCGGTAGCAGCGGCTGGCAGCATTGCGCTGGCAAGTGTGCCCGCAGCGGCGGCGCGCGCAAGCGACGCTCGCAGGGATGAACGGAATCTGGTCATGACGAAATCCGGTAGTTGAAAAGGAGCGAAGCTGTTACCAGCTCGAATGATAAGTCCCGGTACGGGATTGAACACGACACCGGGAGTCGCATGGGGCAGGCGTCTCCGCCTGGCCGATGCGATATCAGGCGTTACGATCGATGCAGGTCGATTTCTCAACCCCGACGTTGGGATTGTTCTGCTCGGCCTGCGGTACGGGAAGATGCACATCCACACCGTACGTCCCGCCGCGGTAGTGCGTACCGACGGGGAAAGTATTCCCGGGTGTGCGGCCGTACTGCCGGATGAGGCGCCGCAGGTCGCCCAGCCGCTGTCCACGGCTGAATGTCCAGAATGCCTTCTCCCTGAAGAGCAGATTGATGCGCGCGTCGGCCGTGCCCGGGTCGACCAACGGGGGCAGGACCGTAGGCTGAACTTCGCCCAGCTTTGGCGGGGCTGCCCTCAAGCATTGAGAATCGTGAGCATTCCCGGAACGTTGTTCGCCTTGAGCATTGCCTCCGCCTCGACGCTGGGTGTAACGTGTCTGTAACACGCCACAGCCGATATATGGAGGCCAGCGCCGTCCCGCGCAATACCGGCGGGCCGACGGTCCCGGCCAGGCCGCGGTCGCGTTTTCGTCACCCAGTTGGCGCATCGATGCTCCTGGTCTGCGATTGAATTTCCTGGCCCTCTTGCCCTGCCACCGCATCGGAGAGTACCAATAGGTATGCGCGCCGCCCTCATTCTCCTCCCCTTTCTGGCGGCGTGCTACGCCCACGCCCCGATCGAACCGACAGCACTGAGAGCCGGCACGAGCATACGCGCACGAGTCAACGCCACGACGGCGGAACAACTCGAGCCTCTCCTCGGCCTCGGCAATGCGCGCCTCCTGAGCGGCGTCGTCATCACCACTTCGCCCGATACACTGATCGTCGAAGTCCCCACCACCGTGCGCGCCGAGGTCGGCAGCTCGGTGCAGACGCTCAAGCAGCGGGTCGCCATCCCGCGTTCATCGATCTTCGAGCTCGAGACCCGCAGGGTCGATCGCCTTCGCACCGGCCTCGTTGTCGGCTCCGCATCACTCCTCGCCGGCGCGCTGATCTTCAGGGGCGTCCTCGGCGGGCCTGGCAACGACCGCCCGCCCGGCGGCGGCGAGCCTCCCGAGTTTCGCTTTCCCGTCCTGCGCCTTCCGATGTAAGCAACGCACGCGCGGGACAAGCGTCAGGATCGTTCCTGATACCATCAACGCAAAAGGAACAGGGGCAGGAGGAAGGATCCCCTGCCCCTGCCTGACAAAGATAGAGGGGCTATCCGTCGATGTTCGGATTCGTCTCCCGCTCCGAACGCGAAATCGGGAAACACAGATCCTGCCGCGTGAGGTGTGACGTTGGACCTGGAAGCTCCAGCGGATCATACGCCCCCGGAGTAGTCGTACCCCACCGTCGCCTGTCGCCGAGGCGACGCGCTTCGAGCCAGAGCTCGATTCCGCGTTCACGCTTTAACAAACGCCATGCTTCCGTCGCGGTGGTAGCAGCGACGGTCGCCGTGCCGGCGTTCGTGCGCACCTGATTGATCAACGCTATCGCCCCAACGATGTCCGGCGTCGTCTGGCGCAGACGATCCTCCGCCCGGATCAACAGCATCTCACGCCCGCTCGCCAGACGGATTGGTGACGCGGAGCCCGAATGCTTGAGTTGCGGCAGGAACGCCACCAGCCCGCAACAGTCGATCGCCGCGTCACCCTTAGCCGTCGAAGTGAGATTGATCGGCACACGCGGATCCGGTGTCGCGGTGACGTAATCGCGATACCACGTGCTCCACTGCGTGTGCGCCCGATACGGCGTGTTCGCCGATGCATATGCGATGCGATTCCGCTGCGCGTCCTCGCCAAGATTGAAGTACGGCAGGCTGTACACAAACGCAATCGGGATCGCCGTCGCGTCGGTGACCGCGTTTGTCCAGTCGCCGAGGAACACGCGCGCCGCCGCACGGCCCGCACGCGCCGCCGGGGTCAGGATCGCCACCGTCGCCGCCGTCCCGCCTGTCACCGCCAGGGCCGCAGTAAAGGCTGCCTCGGCCCGCGTGAAGTACACAGCGTTGGGCTGGATCGCACCGCCGTCGATCACGGCTTCGCACATGTTTTCACCAAGGACCCTGTTCGCGTAGCCGACGTAGACGTACGCCTGCATAAGCAGGGTGTTGTACTGCGCCAGCGTTTGCAGGCTGCCCGCGGGTGGCGGTGCAGCCGCCATCAGGCGTCTGACGGTTTCCTCGGCGATCCAGCGTGCACGGCTCGCCTGTTCCCAGTGCACGTCCAGATCGCCGTCGTCCGCGTTCAGCTCTCCGATCTGCCACCGGTTGGTGATACCAAAGCTGCCGGTTGAGCCGGCCGGGTGAATCTCCCGGGTGATGGCTGCGCCCGTGTAACTGACAAAGTTGATGCCGCCAGACAGTGCGCGGCCGGAGCCGTTCACCATCGCGCTGGCAGCGTTGCGGTCTTCCAGAAAGACATCCTTCACCGGACCCGGATTCGTGACCTTCGTATCGCACGACGCCGCCCCGAAGGCAAGCAGCGCGAAACCACACGCGCGGATGACATCACGCATGATCGACTTCTCCTTGTGGAAGCTGAGATGAGTATGCATCTGTATGCGTCCTCTCAGAAGTTTACGCGCAGTGACGCCGTGTACGTCGCCGGCGGAGGCACGTGCTCGAGAATGGACCGCACCCGCGAATCAAAGCCGCCGTTGTTCCCCGTCTCCGGATCGAACACCGGGAACTTCGAGTTTACCCGCTTGAAGATGTTGTGGCCGGCGAGGGTGAATCGCGCCCCGGTCGTTCCGGGAAGTAAGCGGCTCGGAACCGGAACGCTCAGCGACACGTCGCGGAGCTTGAAGAAGTCCGCTGGATATATAAAGTAGTCCGCACGCGTCGACGCCACGGTGCACCGCGCTCGATCGAGCGCCGACGCTTCGGCGGCCCGGCCGGTTTCCTGAAGCGTGTAGAACGTGTAGCAACCCGGCCACCTCACTGAGCGAACGACGGCATTGTAGGCAGCGCCGTCGTAGATGTAGTGACCACGCATGGCCTCGCCGTTCGCGTTCACGCTGACTCCGTAGGGCAGCTCGAGTCCGGTCCGCACGCCGTACGTGGCCTTGGGAAGATTCGGTCCGTGATTGCACGCGTTCGGGTCGGCAGCCGTCGGTGACGCGATCACGGGAGCCGCCCTTTCGTCCGGATTGGTGACGCAGAAATCCGTGCGGATCATCGGGATGGACTGCCCCTTCATAATCCATCCGAAGTTGCCGATCGAGAAGTCGGCCGCTCCACCGAGCGACGTGACCTTGGTGTCGTTAGTGAAGACAGAACCGCCGAGGCTCCACTCGAAGTTGCTCCGGCGGATCACGGTGACGTTTGTGGCCAGCTCGAGACCGTTGCTCTCCATCGTCCCAACATTCCTGAGCTGCGAGTTCAGGAAGCCAAGCGACGGGATCTGCCGCGCTGCGAAGAGCGCGTCCTTGATATCGCGCCGGTAATAAGTGAATTCCGTCGTCACGCGGCTGTCGAACATGGCGGCGTCGAAGCCGAGCTCGATCTCCGTCGTGCGCTCCGGACCCAATGCGCTGTTGCCGACGTTGCGCGGGAAGAACGCGGGCTGCCCACCCCAGCCCACCGGCTCCCAGGTGCGCACCGCGTCGAATGCTCCCGGCGCACGACCCGACTGTCCCCAGGCAACGCGCAGCTTTATCTCCGGAATCACCGACGAGGGCCAGAAGCTCTCCTCGGACGCCACCCACGTGAGGGCCGCCTTCGGGTAAGTCTGCAGCCCGAAGTCCGAGCCGAACGCGCTGTTGCCGTCCACGCGGGCTCCGAGAGTGAGGAAGTAACGGTTGCGCAGGTCAAACACCGTCTGGGCAAACAGGCCCGCGTTGATGATTCGCTCCCGCTCCTCAAAGCCAAGTCTGGTGCCGCCGCTTGTGACGGTTGGATCGCCTGGCCCCGGGAAGTTCTCGCCGTACGCTGACGTTTCACGCGTATCGGTCGCGACGCTTTGTCCGCCCCACGAGATGGTCGTGCGCAGAGCGGAGCCGAGCGGACGCGCGTAGCTGCCCGCGTAGTCGAACGTGAGCGTCTGGTAGTAGTTCCTGCGGCTGGAGATGATGCCCGTCGGTTGAAGCACGAATCCGAAGGGGCGCAGGTTCCGGTTCTCGATCTGCGCCAGGTCGTATCCGATTGTGAAGGTGTTGGTGTGGTTCGCGGTCGGACTCCACGACGCCGTGGCGCCGGTGATCAGGTGATCGATGTCGCTGGTGATCTCCTGATTCAATATCAGGTTCATGTTCTCCAGGCGGTCGTTTGAGTTGTAGTTGCGATCCCGCCGGAACGCGTTGAGAGTGAGCCCGTGAGCGTTGTTCCCAGCGGCGGTGTTCGAGATGTGGTCCTTGGTGTACGACGTGTTCCACCCGAAAATCAGGTTGGCGATCGGCGAGAACGAGAAGTTGCCTCGGACGACCTTCCGCGCCTCGCTGTCGTTAGGGAGCACGCCCTCTTCGTCGGTCATCGTCCCCGACACGAAGTAGCGGAGCGCTTCGCCACCTCCGCCCACCGACAGCGAATACCGCTGACGCAGGCCGTTGCGCAGCCATGGGTCAATGAACAGGTAGCTCGAGGTGCCACCCGCGCGCGACACGCCCCGTGTCGGCAGGCCGGCGAACCGGTCGGGGAAGCTGTCGCGATACGCCTGCATGGTACCAGCACAGGCCGGAACCGATACCGCACACGCAAAGATCGTGTCGCTCGGCGGAGCTTCGCTCGGGTCAGGCCCAAACTTGAGCGCCTTCGCGAAACCCTGGTCCACCTGGACAGTCCACTGCGGCTTGCCGGCGCGCCCGCGCTTGGTGAAGATCTGGATCACGCCTGCGGCGGCTTCCGTACCGTAAAGCGTCGCGGCGGCCGCACCCTTGATGATCTCGATCCGCTCGACGTCGTTCGGATTGACGTCGTTGAGCGGGCTGGCGATGTCGTTGCCACTCCGCAAGTCGGAACCCGAGGCCGGCACGTTGCGTTGATAGCCTGAGCTCCGGAGACGCACGCCGTCCACGTAGATGAGTGGCTGGTTGCTCATCGCGACGCTGACATTCCCGCGGAGCCGGATCATCGATCCGCTCCCCGCCGCCGCTGAGCTCTGGCTCACCTGCATCCCCGCCGCCTTCCCTTGCAGCAGCTCGCTGACGGTCGCCGGCTGCTCCTTCACCTTGCTCATGTCGATCTGCGCGATGCTGTTGCCGACCTCGCGTTGCCGCGCCGTGCCGGCAGTGCCGGTGACGACGAGTGCGTCGAGTGCAAGCGCCTGCTTCCGCATGGAGAAATTCTGCGCCACGGTCGCGCCAGCCGGCACCGTGATCGGCACCTCCGTGGGGCGATGGCCGATGAGCTGCGCGCGGAGCCGGTACGGTCCGGCCGGCACGTTGACGATGGTGTACTGCCCGTTGGCGGAAGTGCGCGTGCCTAGCCCGGTGCCGACGATCAGCACCTGAGTCTGCGACAGCGGCGCGCCGTCGTCGCCCAGTACCCTGCCGGCGACAGTTCCTGTCGATTGCGCCGAGAGCGCGCCGGCGCCTAACACCAGCGCCGCCAGGGGAGGGAGAACTCTGCGAATCACTGAGCAATACATAAGCAACTCCCGGGGAGAGAAGTTACGCGCGGCGCCGGTCGACGCCTCAACAGTCGAGCTTCCGCAAGCCCGCAGGGTCGATCAAAGCGGAAAGTGGCGCCCAAGGTGGTCCCAGCGGACGGGTCTCAGAATGGAATCGTCGTGCACATCATGATGGGACGGGCGAGCCTCTGTCAAGCTAATTTTCCTGTACCGCGGCTAATTGACCCGTACCGCTATTGATGCATCCTTCTGCCCCGACACGGCATCCGTGACGGTGGCCTGAACCTGATACGTCCCCGCGGCCGAGAAGGCATGCCGGAACGTAACCCGAGCGGTCCGGGCGCCGCCCGTCGCAAACTGGTCCTCGGTTCCGTCGCCATAAGCGGTGATGATACCGATCAACTGGCCACCCTGGGCGGTAACCAGGAAGTTGATGGAGTCGCCCCGGGAGGCCGTGATCCGGCTTGCTTCGACTTCGATGTCCAGCGGAAGGGGGGCCAGGCTCTCGTTGGAGCACGCACCGAGGATGGCGAAGGCAAAGAAGATCAGGCGCGGCATTGCGAAAGCATATCCCGTCGCGCGAGCGGTGGCCACTCCGACCGCTTCACACGCCCGCGACCGATCCGTTGAGTCCCAGCCGGCCTGACCATTCCAGTTGCTTCAGGCTGCCGTCGCCCGCTCCGTCACGATCCGCACATTGTTGTCGACAACCTGGAGAAACCCGCCCTCGATCGCAAAGCGCTGCTCCCCGCCCGTTCCGTTCAACCGCAACGCCCCATTGCCAAGCAGCGTCATCATCGGCGCGTGGCCGTCGAGGATGCCGACCTCTCCATCGAACGCGGGCGCGACGACGCCTGTCGCCTCACCCTCGAACAACACCCGCTCCGGAGAAATCACCGAGACATGCAGCATCGCTCTACTTGACCTGCGCCATCTCGTTGGCCTTGGCGACGACGTCGTCGATCGAGCCGGCCATGAAGAAGGCCTGCTCCGGCAGGGTGTCAAACTCGCCGGCGACAACGCGCTCGAACGACGAGATAGTGTCCTCCAGCTTTACATACTTGCCGGAAATACCGGTGAACTGTTCGGCCACCGCGAACGGCTGGGACATGAACCGCTGCAGCCTGCGCGCGCGGCCGACGACGAGCTTGTCCTCTTCCGACAGCTCATCCATTCCGAGAATGGCGATGATGTCCTGCAGCTCCTTGTACCGCTGCAGAATGCGCTGCACGGACGTGGCGACCTTATAGTGCCGATCGCCGATGAACTGTGCGTCCAGAATTCTCGACGAGCTCGCCAGCGGATCGACGGCCGGATAGATACCGAGCTCCGTAATTGCGCGTGACAGCACCACCGTCGCGTCGAGGTGAGCAAATGCTGTCGCTGGCGCGGGATCGGTGATGTCGTCGGCAGGAACGTAGATCGCCTGCACCGATGTGATCGAGCCGGTCTTGGTGGAGGTAATACGCTCCTGCAGATCGCCCATCTCAGTCGCCAATGTCGGCTGATAACCAACGGCGCTTGGCATTCTTCCCAGAAGCGCAGACACTTCCGAGCCAGCCTGGGTGAAGCGGAAAATATTGTCGATGAACAGCAGCACGTCCTGATTCTCGACGTCGCGGAAATACTCCGCGATGGTGAGCCCGGAGAGGCCGACACGCAGGCGCGCTCCCGGCGGCTCGTTCATCTGGCCGTAGATCAGCGCCACGGAATCGAGAATGCCCGCTTCCTTGAACTCGAGATAGAGATCGTTGCCTTCGCGCGTTCGCTCGCCGACGCCGCAGAATACCGACCGGCCGCCGTGGCCTTTCTGAACGTTCTGGATGAGTTCCTGGATGACGACGGTCTTGCCGACTCCCGCGCCGCCGAACAGTCCGATCTTTCCACCCTTCACGAATGGTGCAATGAGATCGACGACCTTGATGCCGGTTTCGAATACTTCGGTCTTTGGCTCGAGGTTGGCAAACGCGGGTGCCGACCGGTGAATAGGCCACCGCTCGACATCTGCCGGAATCGGGTCGCCGTCGTCAACCGGGTTGCCGAGAACGTTGAGAATGCGGCCAAGTGCGGCTTCACCGACTGGAACTGTAATCGGCGATCCCGTATCGACCACTTCCATGCCGCGCACGACGCCGTCGGTCGCAGACATCGCCACCGCGCGAACCTGATTGCGCCCGATGTGCTGCTGGACCTCGGAAGTGACGTCGATCTCTCCGCCGGCGTCGGAAGTCGCTGTTATGCGAAGCGCGTTATACAACTCGGGCAGGTTCTCTGATTCGAACTCGACGTCGAGCACCGGCCCGATAACCTGCACGACCTTGCCGACGTTCTTCTCGGTTGCGACTGCTGTAGCCATGACTAACCCTCGAGTGCCGCGGAGCCGCCGACGATTTCGGCGATCTCCTGAGTGATCTGCGCCTGCCGGGCGCGGTTGTATGTACGGCGAAGCACGTTGAGAATGTCGCCGGCGTTATCGGTTGCGTTTTTCATCGCGGTTCGCTGCGCGCTCTGGAATCCAGCCTCGTTCTCCACCAGCGCGCGGTATACCGAGTTACGTACATAGAGCGGGAGCAGCTCGGACAGAATCGCTTCGGCCGACGGGTAGAGCAGATAATCGGGCCGCACGCCCTTGTTCTCCGGTGGCGTCACCGGGAGAATCCGCTCCGAAGTAGGCGGAGTGGACAGGGCGGAATTGAACTTCGAGTAGATCACGTAAACCGCGTCGATCCCTGCCGAAACGAACTCGCCAATGAGACTGTCGACCAGCTCGGCGGCGTTAGCGGCACTCGGACGATCGGTGATGTCGATGCGCGAGGTTGTCACGGCACGGCCGATATAACGGAAGTAGCCGAGTCCCTTCTTGCCAACGACGTGCAGCTGGGTATCGACACCGTCGCGATCGAGCACCGTGAGCAGCTTGCGCGCTTCCTTGATGAGGTTCGCGTTGAATCCGCCCGCGAGGCCGCGGTTGGAAGTCAGCAGAATGACCGCCGCGCGTTTCACTTCCGTCGGCTGTCGCAGCAACGGAAACTTCTCCGCCAGCTCCGGCGAATAGAGACCAGCGATCACCTCGGCGAGACTGTTAGCGTAGGGCCGGGCCGCCTGCACCCGGTCTTGCGCGCGCTTCATCTTCGAGGTCGCCACCATTTCCATCGTGCGCGTGATCTTGCGCGTGTTCTCGACGGACTTGATGCGTCCCTTTAACTCCCGACCCTTGGCCATCGGCTACGCCGCGGCCTCGCCTTTGGCGCGCGACTGGGTAAACGCTTCGATCGCCCGTTTGAGGTCAGCTTCGATTTCCGGTGAGACCACCTTCGTCGACTTGATGCTGGGGGTGATCTGCGGATACTCACGGTCGATGTACTCGAGGAAGCCCGACTCCCACTCGCGAACCTCGGCGACGGGGATCTTGTCGAGGAATCCGTTGGTGACAGCGTAGATGATGACGACCTGATTCTCGACCGCCATCGGCCGGAACTGCGGCTGCTTGAGAATCTCGACGGTGCGAGCGCCGCGGTCGAGCTGACGCTTCGTTGCGGCATCGAGATCGGACGCGAAAGAGGCGAATGCTTCGAGCTCGCGATACTGAGCAAGATCGAGACGAAGGCGACCGGCAACCGACTTCATCGCCTTGATCTGAGCCGCGCCACCCACTCGCGAAACGGAAATACCGACGTTTACCGCGGGGCGAACGCCTGAGTAGAACAGATCGGCCTCGAGGAAAATCTGGCCGTCGGTGATCGAGATGACGTTGGTGGGGATGTACGCCGAGATGTCGCCGGCCTTGGTCTCGATGATCGGCAGCGCGGTCAGCGACCCGGCGCCGTTCTCGTCGGTCAGCTTGGCTGCCCGCTCGAGCAGCCGGCTG
>Ga0183260_10004493_pt1 | contig 11073 bp, 8 predicted proteins | sample AntDrymUQ4972206_2_FD_129768 | JGI IMG/M metagenome (GOLD analysis project Ga0183260, IMG submission 129768) | Polar desert sand microbial communities from Dry Valleys, Antarctica - metaG UQ497 (22.06) (version 2) (version 2) | ecosystem: Environmental > Terrestrial > Soil > Desert | place...
AGGAGCACGCGGTCGAGACCGATGAGCCCGCCATGCTGGCTTCGTTGATCGACCGCCTCTCGGACGGCGATTTCGCCCGCGCCAAAACAGCCTGCGCCATCTTCAGTGCCGCCGCCTGGGGTGCCCTCGACGGGGTCTACTACACCAACTGACCGTTGGGTGCGGTCAGCTCAGGACCGTATCGGTGCTGGTGTCTCGACGAATGGCGAGCCAGCGGCGGCAGCCGGCGCGATGGAACCAGCGTTCGACGGCGGGGCCGCGGACGTTGTCCAGCATCCACGCATAGTCGATATCTCGCTCGGCCGGATCGGTGATCCGGTAGGGCACTCCGCGCAGCTCGCCGCCGAAGCTGTACTCCTCGACCGGACGGCGGCCGCACGACGGACAGTCGATCCAGAGCATCAGTGCGTGCCCGTCGAGCCCTGGTCCGCCATCACCCGATCCGCGGCGAAGCGGTCCAGCCGAAATGGCTCGAGGAGCGCCGGCGTGCGCCCGGTGGCGATCAGCTCCGCCATCTGTTCACCGCCCGCCGGGATCGCCTTGAATCCCCACGTGCCCCAGCCCGTGGTCACCAGGAATCCGTCAACCCCGGTCTCACCCATGATCGGCGAATAATCAGCAGAGATATCGCAGATTCCCGCCCACTGGCGCAGGATGCGCAGGTCGCGCAGGAATGGAAGGAGGTACGTGGCCTTCGCGGAGCAACTCTGGAGGAAGTTGAAGGAGGACCGCAGCGAGTAGCTCGGCTGCGGGTCGTACTCCGCGCCGATGACCATCTCGCCTCGCGCGCTCTGCGACACGTAGCACAGCAGCTCGGTATCGCTGAGGATCGGTCCAAAACCCTGGGCGTAGGTGTTCGTGACGAACGCCTGGAGGGGATGGGTGCGAATGGGGAGCCGCACGTCAGCGTGCGCCGCGATCGTCGTCACGTTGCCACCCACCGCGCTGAGCACGACGCCCGCAGCGATCGGCCCGGCCGACGTCTCGACACCCGTGACGCGCGCGCCATCGCGCAGCAAGCCGATGACCTTCGTGTGCTGGAGCACGTCCACGCCGTGGCGCATCGCCCCGCGCGCATAGGCCCACACGACCCGGTCGTGGCGGGCGGTGGCTGCCGCCGGGTGATATGAGGCACCCATGACGGGATAGCGACCGCCACCGGAAAGGTCGAGCTGCGGACACAGCTCCTTGGCCTGCTGCGGCGTGATCATGACAGTCTCCGCCCCGCAGGCGGCGTTGAGCAGGCAACGGGCGCGCTCGGTCCGCATCTGCGATTCGGTGTGCGCGAGCCAGATGATGCCCTTGGTGCTGTACATGACCCAGCAGCTCAACTCGTCCTCGATGGTCCGATACAGGTCGAGGCTGTGCTGATAGAAGCGGATTGCCTCGGGGATGCCGTAGTTGGCGCGGATGATGGTGGTATTCCGTCCGGAGTTGCCGGAGCCGATGTATCCGGCCTCGACGACGGCGACGTTCGTGATGCCATGGCGGCTGGCCAGGTAGTACGCGGTCGCGAGGCCGTGCCCGCCGCCACCCACGATCACCACGTCGTACGACCGTTTCGGCTCGGACCATTGGAGGGAGAGCTGCCGCTCGACGAACTCGTTCATCGCAGCCGATCCGTGAGCTCGCGCGCGTATCCGGCGGCGCACAGGAGCAGCGCGCGCTCGCGCTCCAGCCATAGCTTGGCGGGCACGCCCGCGAGGAGCCCCTGCGCGAGTGCCGGCCGTGCGTCGGGAAGTGGCCACTCGATGTGTGGGATCACCCACTCGGCGAGCTGGTCCGGCGTCAGCCAGGCACCCACAAAGCCGGACTCCTCGGTGACGATCGCGTGCGCATCGGTGACATCAATCGTCGAGGCGCCAACGGCGAACGCGTCATCCGGAGCGATCCGCAGAACGACCGCATGCACGTCCCAGCGCGCGGCCTCCAGGGCATCCGGCGATGCCACGACCCGAAGGCCCGGGACCGTTTCAAGCGCGAGCACGGATACCCTCCGGATCGTAGAACGGCGGGCGAGCAACGGACGCGGATCGACCGTCCACCTCGACGCGTTCGGGAAACGGCGCGCGCTTCAGCCAGCCCAGCATGACGGCGTGACCCAGGACGGGCGAGGTGAAGCTCGACGCGACATGCCCGACGACGTCGCCATCAGACCAGATCGGGCTCCCCTCCGTCGGCGCCTCGCCATCCATGGTCAGGCCCACCAGCCGACGGTCATCGGCAAGTTGCGCCGTGCGGGCCAGGGCGCTGCGCCCGACGAAGTCCGGCTTCTCCATCTTGACGGCCCATTCCATGCCGAGCCGCCGGGGAGTCGAATCGAGCTCGGAGTCCATCCCCACGATCACGTTGCCCTTCTCGAGGCGGAGACCCTGCAGCGCCTGAAGGCCATGTGGCGCGATACCGAGGTCCCGGCCCTCCGTCATCAGCGCGCGCCACAGCTCCAGCGAGCGATCGACCGGGTGATGCAGCTCGAAGGAGGCCTCACCGGTGAAGCTCAGCCGCATGACGTGGCACGGTACTCCGGCCACATCGGCGTGGAGGTGCTGAAGGAATCGTGGCTGCGCAGCGAGGCCCACGCGCTCCAACAGCTGCCCCGCGAGCGGACCGGTGACGTTGATGGCCGCCAGCGACATCGTTCGGTCGAGCACATGGACGCGCAGGTCCCACGTCTCGATCCAGTCGCGCACCCACATCTCGGCGTGCCCGGCCCCGGCGGAGGTGAAGGTGAGCACGAAGCGCGACTCCCCCTCCCGGCAGATCATGCCGTCGTCGATCAGGTGCCCGCGCTCATTGAGCAGCAGGGCGTACCGCGAACGGCCGATCCGGATGTCCGCCACGTTGGTGGGATACAGGCGCTCCAGGAATTCGACCGCTTCGGGTCCGGAGACGACAAGCTTCCCGAGAGTGCTCACATCGCCGAGGGACACCCCCTCGCGCACCGCCCAGTATTCGGCGATGTGGTCGCCGTAGTGCCACGGACGCCACCAGCCGCCGAAGCGATCCATCTGCGCGCCGAGGGCGATGTGCTCATCGTGCAGCGCGGTGCGGCGGAACGCATCGACATACACCCCGGCCGCGGCTTCGGCGAGCGTGATCTGGCGTGATGCCGGGCGCGCGGTGAACGGTTCCGGAACGCGGCCCGCTCGCTCGGCAATGAAGGCCCGCACGTGGGGCAGGCAGACGCTGCCCTGGCACGTCCCGGTCCCGACCAGGCTGGCGCGCTTCAACAGCTCCAGCTCCTGAAAACCGCGTTCCCAGACACCGTCGAGATCCTCGACGGTGACGCGTGCGCAGGGGCAGACGCTGCCCGCTGTCGGTGCCTCGGGCAGCGGGAAGGTCTCGGCAGCGGGGCCGACGACGCTGACCGGAAGATCGGATGCCATGCGAGCGAGAAGGTCGCGCGCCGCGCTCCCGAGCCCGAGAATCACCGTGTCGCACGGGGTGGTCCGCTCCCGATCACTCCCCTCTTCGAAAGTCACCACCGCGGCCACCCTGCTCGTGCCCTCGATGCGGAGCAGCCTGCCGGGCAGCGGCGAGCAGGGCACACCGGCAGGCGCGGAACCGATGGCGACGGCGCGGCCGAGATCCACCCCGGCCGCATGCAGCTGCCCCGCGGCGCGTGCCGTGACCAGACCGATCAGCGAATTCCCCGGACAAACAGGTTGGAGTTCGGCCGCGCCCGTGGCCACCACGACCTCGCGGGCGTTGACATGGAGCATGCCGTCCGGCGTGCGAACGATAAGCGTCGGGCCATTGTAGATGGCGACGACCTCCATTCCGTCACGGGCGTCGAGCACGGTGACCGTTCGACCATCCCGGCATGCGCTCGCAGTCGCCTCGGCCCCGCTGTCGCCTGCCCCGATCACGACGATGTCGGCTTCCGTGCGATGCACCCGGATGTGGGGTGCTGGGTGCGCGACGACATCGCCCGACGCCGTGATCGGCAGCGACGGTTCGCCCGTCTCGGGATGCCTCCGGACCACGAGCCCCGGGCGGGCAGCCGTCTGGCAGGTGCGCACGTACGCCACGCCATCGACGGCTGCCACGCAGTTGCCACAGTCGCCTGCCAGGCAGATCGTGCCGCCGTGCTGTGGATGCTCGCCAGCCCGCATCACCGCCACGGCGACCGAATCGCCGTCCTCGTATGGGATGGGTCGACCGTCCAGCACGATGCGTCGGGCATCGGTCATTGGCGCATCCGCCGGCCCTCCGGGTCATAGATCGGCGCGAGCTGGAGGCGAGCAGGGCGTCGCTGCCCGATGATCTCGACCTCGAAGGTGCCATTCGACGCGGCGCTCACCAGGTCGGTCGGAACATAGCCGAGGGCAACGGAAGCCTTGCTGTGGTGGGCATAGCCGCCGGATGTGACCCAGCCGACCACCTCCCCGCCATGCCAGATCGGCTCGTCGCCGATCGCGTCCGCGGGATCATCCGGATCGGGATCGACGACCAGGGTGACCAGTCGACGCGATGGCCCGGTCGCGAGCTCCGCCTCGTGCGCGGTGCGACCGATGAACTCATGGTCGAGCTTGATGTAGCTCGTGAGACCGGCCTCAAGTGCCGTGTAGATGGGCCGATACTCGCGGAACCAGGTGCCGAAGCTCTTCTCGAGCCGCAGCGACATCAGCGCCCGGAAGCCGAAAAGACGCATGCCGAACTCGGCACCGGCATCGGTCAACATGTCGAAGAGCGCTCGCTGGTATTCGGGCACGACCCACAGCTCATAGCCGAGCTCGCCGGAATAGCTCAGCCGCCCGACCCGCGCCGGGATCATGCCGACATCCATCGGTCGGAAGTCCATGAACCTGAATGAGTCCGTGGCCAGGTCGGCATCGGTCACCTTCTGGAGCACGTCACGCGCCAGGGGACCAGCCAGCGACAGACCGACCAGCCCCAGGCCCAGTACCTCGAAGGAGACGCTCCCGTCGTCCGGCAGATGATCGAGAAACCAGCGCCGGTGATGCGACTCCGCCGCCTGCGAGCCGAACAGGAAGAATCCGTCGGTGCCGGCACGCGCGACGGTGAACTCGCCGAGAATGCGACCGGCAGGATTGAGCATCGCGGTCAGCACGATCCGGCCGACCTTCGGCATCCGGTTCGTGAGCAGGCTCGACAACCACGCTGCGGCGCCGGGACCGGTGACGTGATACTTCCCGAAGTTCGAGGTCTCGATGAGCCCCACGCCCTCGCGGACGGCAGCGCACTCCGCGGCCACCTGCTCCCACGCGTTGGAACGTCGGAAGGTGACCTCCTCGACCGGATCGCGCCCCTCCGACTGGAACCACAATGCATGCTCCAGGCCGTAACCGGCGCCCCAGACCGCGTTCGCGGCGGTGAGCCGATCGTAGACGGGTGTCGTGTGCAGCGGACGGCCGGCCGGCAGCTCCTCGTTGGGAAACGTGATCCGAAATCGGCGTGCGTAATTCTCGCGGACCTTGGCGTTCGTATAGCCGATGGTGGCGTAGTCGCCGAAACGAGCGACATCCATGCCCCAGATGTCCATCCCCGGATCGCCCTCGGTCATCCACGCCGCCAGCGCCAGGCCCACCCCGCCGCCCTGTGATAGGCCAGCCATCACCGCGCAGGCAACCCAGCAATTGCGCAGCCCCGGAACGGGGCCGACCAGCGGGTTCCCGTCCGGAGCGAAGGTGAACGGACCGTTGACGACCCGCTTGATGCCGGCGGTGGCCATCACGGGGTAGTGTCGGAAGGCGACCTCGAGCTCCGGCGTGATGCGATCGAGATCCGGCTTGAGCAGCTTGGCTCCGAAGTCCCATGGCGTCTCCCTCGGCGACCATGGAACGCAGGCCTGCTCATAGGTGCCGAGCAGCATGCCGCCACCCTCCTGGCGGATGTAGATCTCGCCACCGAAGTCCATGGCCATCGCCATCTCTTTCCCGGTGGCGGCCATGTTGGCGGCGACCTCGGGAAGGTCCTGGGTGACGAGGAACATGTGCTCCATGGCAAGCACGGGCAGCTCGATGCCCACCATGCGGCCGACCTCTCGTGCCCACAGGCCGCCCGCGTTGACGATGTGTTCCGCGTGGATCGTGACGCCGACGTCGGTCTGCACATCCCACGTTCCGTCCGGGCGCTGGCTCAGGCCGTTGACCCATGTGTTGCGGTGAACCTCGGCGCCCGCCATGCGAGCACAGGCCGCGAACGCGTGCGTGACCCCCGACGGGTCCACGTGACCCTCGACCGGGTCGTACATGGCACCGACGAAGTACGACGGATCCAGCAGCGGAAAGAGCGTTTGCGCCTCGGACGGCGAGATCAGCTCGAGATCCATGCCGAGATATCGGCCCCGTGCCTGCGCCATGCGCAGGAAGTCCATCCGGATCTCGGTATCGGCCAGCATCAGGCCGCCCGGCAGATGGATGCCGCAGTCTTGGCCGGAGACCCGCTCGATCTCCTCGTACAGCTGCACCGTGTACTGCTGGAGCTTCGCCACGTTCGGATCGCCGTTCAGCGTGTGCATGCCGCCGGCGGAATGCCACGTGGAGCCGGACGTCAGCTCCTTGCGCTCGAGGAGCATGACATCGGTCCAGCCGGCCTTGGTCAGGTGATACAGGACGGCGCAGCCGACGACACCTCCTCCGATGACAACGACGCGAGCCGATGACCTCAACGTGGAGCCCTTTCGCGGGTGATGCAGAGATTGAACACCCGTCAGAAGTCGGTTGGCACGCCGCCCTCGGCCGTGCGACGGGCCACGAAGGCGGCGAGCTCATCGCGGACTGCGGAGTCCATGGCCGGAGGCTCGTAGGCTGCCAGCAGCTCCTTCCAGATGCGGTTGGCCTTGCCCGCCGCTTCCGGGCTGCCCGCCTCCTGCCACGTCTCGAAGTTACGCCAGTCGGAGATCATCGGCTTGTGGAAGGCGGTGCGGAAGCGGGCCTGGGTGTGGGCCGCGCCGAAGAAATGGCCACCGGGGCCCACTTCGCGTATGGCGTCGAGGGCAAGGGTCTCGTCATCGACCACGACCGGGTCCAGAAAGGCGGAGACCATCTGCAGCAGCTCGGCGTCGAGGATCATCTTCTCGAAGCCGGCATGCAGCCCGCCCTCCATCCAACCCGCACCATGCATCATGAGATTGACCCCGCCCATGACGGCCCCCCAGAGGGAAAAGACCGACTCGTAGGCCGCCTGGGCGTCGACGGCGTTCGCCGCCGATACGTTCGATGACCGGTAGGGAAGGTGATAGCGTCGCGCGAGCTGCCCGCCGACGAGCGCACCCCGCATGTACTCCGGCGTCCCGAACGCCGGCGCGCCGGACTGCATGTCAACGTTCGAGGTGAACCCGCCGTACACCACCGGCGCTCCGGCCCGCACGACCTGGGTCATCACCACGCCAGCGAGGGCCTCCGCGTTCTGTTGCGCGAGCGCGCCGGCCAGGGTGACGGGGGCCATCGCTCCGGCGAGGGTGAACGGTGTCATCACGATGACCTGGTTGCGGGCCGAATACTCGAGGATGCCGTGCAGCATCGGGGTGTCGAGCCGAAGCGGCGAGCTCGAGTTGATGACCGTGAAGATGGAAGGCTCGCGGTCAAGGGTCTCGTCGTCGACGCCACGCGCGATGCGCACCATCTCGAGGCAATCGCGGTTTCTCTCACGCCCCAGGCTGTACGCGTGGAGCGGCTTGTCCGCGAGCGTCAGAAGGTCATAGAACGCGTCGAGGTGGCGAATCGACGCATGCAGATCGACGGGCTCGACCGGATAGCCGCCGAAGAAATGGACCGTGTCGAGCATCTGGGCCAGGCGAACCAGGTTCTGGAAGTCATCCCGGTTCCCCACTCGTCGGCCGCGGTCGAGGTCGGACACATTCGGTGCGCTGCTCACGGCACCGAAGGCCATGTGATCGCCGCCGATACGAAGATGGTGCTCAGGGTTGCGGGCATGGAGCGTGAAGGATGCCGGTGCGGTCTGGATCCGCTCCTCCACCATTCCGGGCTCGAAGCGGACGCGCTCAGTCCCCGACTCCACCTGCGCCCCGGCCGAGCCGAGGAGATCCCGGGCCTCCGCATCGAGGAAGTCCATGCCGATCTCCTCGAGGATCTGGAGCGACGCGACATGGATTGATTCAAGCTCATCGGCCGACACGCCGTCGGTCGGCTGGTATCGCATCCTCGGCTGTGCCCACGGGCGCTGCTGAGGCAAACGGCTGCGCTCGCCAACGGCGCGGCCGGTCCGGCGGCGTCGTGCGCCACCCTCCGCGGTAGGTTCAAGGTTTGACATTGCGCCTCAGCTGGATGTGGCACCACGCTCGCCCAGGCCAGCGAGCCTGGGCGAGCGTGTGCGAGTTGACCGATCCCGGAGACTACTCTCCGAGGAGCCCGTTCTCCTCGAGGAAGGCCGCGGCAACGTCCGCAGCTTCCTCGCCGTCGATGTCGACCTGGGCGTTCAGGGCCGTCATCGTGTCATTGTCCAGCGCCGCCGCGACAGGCGCAAACAGGTCGGCCAATCCCGGATTCGCGTCAAGCACCTCCTGCCGTACGTTGAGCGCCGGCAGGTAGCTGGGGAAGAACTCCTCGTCGTCCTCGAGGATCATGAGATCCAGGGACACGATGCGCGCATCGGTCGCGAACAGCTCGCCGAAGACACAGGGATCACCCTCGGCCACGAGCGGCGGGATGAGGCCGAGCTCGAGCTCCGAGAGACTCGAATCCGGCACTTCGAAGCCGTAGGCCGCTTCGAGGCCGGGCAGCCCGTCGTCGCGGGCGAGAAATTCGGCCGCGGCGCAGATGGTGGTCTCGTCGGGATTGTCTGCGGCGTAGGCCGCCAGATCGGTGAGAGTTGCCAGCCCGAGATCCTCGGCCGTCGCGGTCAGCGCGGCGATGGCGTAGGTATTGTTGAACGGCGCCGGCTCGAGCCAGGCGATGCCATTCTCGGCGTCCGCTTCGGCAACAGCATCGTATTGAGCCTCAGCCCCCGCGACGGGAGCCTCATTGCCCAGATGGGTGATCCACCCTGTGCCGGTGTACTCCCAGTACATGTCGATGTCGCCGGCAACCAGCGCCTCGCGCACGACGGGCGAGCCGACGAGACCGGTCTCGTCAGTCACGGTCGCCCCCGCGGCTTCCAATACCTGGATTGTAATCTGGCCCAGGATGAGCTGTTCCGTGAACTCCTTCGAGCCGACGGTGAATTCGGCACCGGACAGATCGGTCCCGCCGGCACCGGCCGAGGCCGGAGCGCTTGCGCCGCCCCCTGCCGAGGCAGGCGCACTTGAGTCGTCGGCAGATGGCGATGCACCGCCACCGGTGCAGGCGGCGACGAGGAGCGCGAGGCCACCCAGAAGGGCGGCCGATCGGCTCACGCGATGGTTTGACGAAGCCATGTCGATATCTCTCCTGCTGAATTCCTGAATACCGTTGACCCTCGATCTACGAATGTTCCTTTCCTCCTCCACCCGCGTCACAGCCCCTTGGGACTGAGCTGGCCCTCGGCGATGCCGCCGAGATGGTCGATGAACAACGCGACGACGGCGGTGAGCACGCTCCCGGTCAGCACGACCGTCTGACGGTTGGTGACAAGACCGCCGCTGATGATCTCGCCCAGCCCACCGGCCGAGACGAAGGTGGCGAGCGTGGCGGTCCCGACGTTGATGACGAGCGCCGTCCGCACGCCGGCGAGGATGATGGGCACGGCCAGCGGCAGCTCAATCTTGCGGAGAACGGCGCCCTTCGTCATTCCCATCCCGCGGCCGGCTTCGATGACGGACTGGTCGACCTGCTGCAGGCCGACCATCGTATTGCGCAGGACCGGCAGGATCGAGTAGGCGACGAGGGCGACAATCGCCGGCCAGAAGCCGATGGCCCAGATGAGGGCCAGCAGGACCAGCACGCCGATGGAGGGAACGGCCTGGCCGATGTTGGCGACCGTGATGATGGGCGCCACGAGCGTTCGTGCGAAGGGTCGCGTCAGCATCACCCCGAGCGGCACCGCGATCAGGACCACGAAGACTGTCGAGACGAAGGTCAGCGCCATATGCTCGACGAATGCGTTGGAGATCCGTTCCGGATTGAGCAGGCGAAGCTCGATGCTGCCGAGCTCCTGCGCGGCGAGCCATAGGAAGAGGATCGCGCAGACAATGGCAAGCACGACAGGGAGGCCGAGGTAGCCGATGATGCTCGCGCGCCTGCCTCGGAAGACATCGGTGCCACCGGACGCCGATACTCCGGCTTCGAGATCAGCGCCAGCCGGCCACGCCATCAGACGTTTGCCGCCTCTCCGGCGTGCAGCTCGTCGGCCTCTGCACGCGATCGATCGCGCGCGTCGCGTCGCATCTCCTGGATGGCGGCACTCACCGTCGCGAAATCGACCATTCCGAGGTGCGCACCGGTGTCATCGACCACGATGGCGCAGCCGTAGCGCGACTCAAGCATCTCGTTGAGGGCATCGGCGAGGGTGGCGTTAGGCTGCACGATGGCCTCCGCCGGGAGGCCCACCTCGCTGAGCGGCATCTCATCGCGCCCGAGGTCGCGGGCGCTGACCCAGCGCACCGGGCGCCGCTGGTCGTCGAGGACCAGGGCTGCACCCTTGTCCGATGCGCGTAATGCGGCGAGGACCGCTGCGCGAGGGTCGTGGACGCCGACGGTTGGCCATTGCACCATCTCTACATCCCGGACGAGCGACAGGTTCAGTCGCTTCAATGAAGCGCCGTGGCCGACGAAGTCGGCCACGAAGTCATCCGCCGGTGCGGAAAGGATGCGCTCGGGGGTGTCGTATTGCGCGATCTGCGACCCCTCGCGCAGGATGGCGATACGGTCACCCATCTTGATTGCCTCGTCGATGTCATGGGTGACGAAGACGATCGTCTTGCGAATGGTCTGCTGGACGCGCAGAAACTCGTTCTGGAGGCGGTCGCGAGTGATCGGGTCGATGGCGCCGAATGGCTCGTCCATGAGCATCACCGGCGGGTCGGCGCTGAGCGCTCGTGCCACGCCTGCGCGCTGGCGCTGACCGCCCGACAGCTGCTTCGGATATCGGTCGCGGTACGCGGCCGGGTCGAGACCCACGATCGCGAGGAGCTCGTCCACCCTGGCCTTGATGCGCTTCTCGTCCCAGCCC
>Ga0183260_10004495_pt1 | contig 11068 bp, 8 predicted proteins | sample AntDrymUQ4972206_2_FD_129768 | JGI IMG/M metagenome (GOLD analysis project Ga0183260, IMG submission 129768) | Polar desert sand microbial communities from Dry Valleys, Antarctica - metaG UQ497 (22.06) (version 2) (version 2) | ecosystem: Environmental > Terrestrial > Soil > Desert | place...
CACCATGAGCGAGCACCTCAGTCAGCCCTACACCGCTGAGGACGCGGAGGCGCGCCGTGCAGGCGTGCGCTGGCCAGGAGACGGCCTGACCGCCGGCTTTGCCCGGCCTGCTCTCGAGCCGCTTGCGACCCGTCTGGAGCGCGGATCGCGAGTGGACATTTGCCGGGAGATGACCTATGAAATGCTCACGGCGTTCAATGCCGCCGGGTGGCCAAGCTTCGTGACGTGCGGGGTTTGGGTCAAAGGTGTCCACGTCGACTTCGTAGTCTTAACCTGGAAGGGTGTCTTCCTGGTCTGGTCGATTGATCACCGGTGGACCTACAAGCAGGCGGCCATGGTCATGCCTGCGCGCATCCAGATTCAGCGGGACGTCGGCGATGGCTGGTCCGGCCAGGTGGAGGCGATCTTCCACTCCCCGCGCGAACAGACCGGCTGGACACGGCGGATGGCCGTCGACCAAGACACCGGGCAGGCGGTGGAGATCGTCATCGCTGGCGGACGAATCGACGAAGTGCTCGTCCAATGGCAGCCGGCCGGCGGGATGGGTATCGACCCCGAGTGGCTGCGCTGGTTGACCGGCGCCACGGAGCCGCGGTGGGAGCGGTCGGCCGAGGGCGGTTACAAGCTGCCCGAGGCACCTCCCCACGAGCGCCTCTAGGGCTCTCCGGCTTCCGCAGACGCCACGACAAAGCGGACGATGGCCGCTGTGGCGCTGTCCGGTGACTTAGAGGGAACTGTGGCCTTTATCCGCCCATCAGAAAGGAGCCACGTGCCCTCCCACCTAGGCGCTTCGCGTCTGCCCACGCTGCGCACCTACTTGGTCGCCGCGAGCATGATCCCCCTCGGGGCGCTGGCCACCCTCAACATGCACACGGACGCAATTGCCAACCGCTTTGTCAGCAAGCTCGGAGTGACCGGCGTCAACTTCCGGCTGAGCAACCTCCTCGACACCGCGCTCAAGCCGGCCGGCGGGGCGGGAAAGATCGAGATCAGCAACCTGATCACCGCGATCATCGCACTGGTGCTGCTCGCGGCCATCGTCTTCTTCCTCTTCGGACTGATCCGCATGATGAGCGGCCAGCGCGGTGGCCTGGAAGCGGTCGGGCAAGTTGCCTTCGCGCTGATCGTCGGCATCGCCGGCCTCGAGGTCGTCGCCTAGAGAACGTCGATCCAGCGACAAACGCAACCGACGTGGTGAACCCCGAGGACTGCTACCGAACGAGCCTGCCAGTCCTGTGGCTGGCGCTCCTCGCAACGCCGGTGACCACCACCGCGGGGGTGCCCGCGGCGATCATCAACAAGCAGCTTCGCGACCGCAGCCGTGCGACCTTCGAGACGCCCGCTCAGATGGCCAGCGCGCTGTTCGGCGGAAACGAAAGTGCGGTGACTGCACTGCAGGTGATTACGGCCCTGATGCTGCTGGGAGCGATGGTCGCCCTCGTCGTCGGGGTCTGGCAGGTGCTGCGCGGCGAGCGCGGTGGAATCGAGGTCGCCGGCAGCGGGATCTTCGGACTGCTGGGCCTGACGGCCGCCGTCACCGTCGTCATGTAGGAGAGCTGATGACACGACTAGCGACACGACCACGCATCCTCCGCAAGTCGGGCGCCGCGCTCGCCGGCGCTGGACTGACACTCACCCTGATCGTGACGAGCGCCGTGTTCCCCGACCGCGCCAAGGCGGGTCCTCTGAGCGGGATCGGAGACCTCGTGGGGAAGGTCAAGGACGCCGTAGATCCCACCAAAATCGGCGCGAGCGTGCTCAAGGATGCACTGGAATGGCTGCTCGGGGGCGTCGAGGCGAAGGTCACCCTCGAGGTGATCAGGTTTCTGGTGGCGATCGAGCTGCCGGTTGGGGGAAGTCTCAAGGCGGTCACCGGCCCGATGATCGTGATCGGCGGGTTCTTCCTAGTCGTCGGGCTGATCACCTCGGTCGGCGATGGCTACCGCGAGGTCATCGTGGGCACCGACACCGCCTCGCGGGTGCTCGGACAGGCGATCTTTCGCGTCATCGGGCTCGCGCTCCTGATGGGCTCGTGGTACTGGCTCGTTCCGTTCGTCGTCGAGGTGGCCAACGGGATGAGCGGGTATGTGCTCAGCGACCAGGCGGTCACGAAGGCGCTTGGGCGGACATTCATCACTGGCGAGCTGGGCGCCCCACTTCTCGCGGCATGGCCGTTGCTCGGTCTGCTGATCGGAATCGGGGTGGCGATGACTCTGCTTGTGCTGGTGGTGCTCAAGTTCGTGATCGTGATCGCCTTTGCCTGCCTGTATGTCGGGGGCCCGGCCTTCATCGGCTTCGGCGCGCTACCGAGAGTGGGCCCACCCCTGGTGGGAATGGTTCTCCGGGCGCTGTTCACACTCATGCTCATCCCGCTGTCCTGGGCGATCGTGTTCGTCGCCTGGGCCGGAGTCAACGCGGCCCTCCTGGAGGACGTCCCTAGAGACAAGTTCGTGACCGTGCTCATGGGACCAGGGCTGTTTCTCGCCGGCCTGGTCGTCCTGCTCGCAGTGACCAAGCGCGTGCTGTCGCTGGCCAGCTCAGGGCTGCGCCTGTCGGTGCCCGGCAGTGGACTGGCGCGCATAGCGATGAGCCTCGCGGTCTACCGCGGCCTCGGCGGCGCGCTGAAGGGGTCCGGGGCAGCGGGTCAGACGGCCGGACAAGGCGCCGGCGCTGAAACTCCGGCCAAGGGGTACCCCGGCGACGCCCAGCACCGAGCCGAGCTCGAACAGCTCCGCGGCGACTCGGGTGCCCCACGAGGTCAAGCCTCCCGGGCAGGATCTGGAAGGGCAACGTATCGGCGAACGCTGGGTGAGGGGGACGCGGCGAAGACGTCTCGGGGGCATCAGCGCGCCGATGACCAGGCGGCTGACCAAGCTCAGAAATGGCACGAGGGACTGGCGAGCTCCCGCGGCCGCGGCGCGCAGTGGGATCCCAACGTCGGCAAGGAAGCTTCCCTACAGGAGATCGCCGTGTTCAAGGATCGCCTCGCCAAATTCCAAAGCGAGTATGGAGGCCCGATGTCGCGCGAGCAGGTGGTCGAGCAGTCTCGTCACGTGCCCCCAGTCGAGCGAGCCCGGATCTTCGGCGGCGCATGGGCAGCCCAGGAGGCGGCCAGCGGCGACTTGGACCATGCCCGCCAGCTCTACCTCGAGGCCGGCGCGCGCGCATGGGGCGGGCGGATGCCAGACGACGACCCGCTGAAACGGCAGGGGGTCGAGACGCTGCTGGCCACGGATCCAAAGACGGCCATGGAAGTCACTGCACCCGACGCGCACGCGTGGGGTTATCGCCGGACGCCCGAACCGTCCGAAGGCCAGTTTGAGGGCTACGCCGTTGGGCCATTCGCCTTTGGCCGCGCCGGCCAGCAAGACGAGTCGCTGTTGAGCGGCGCCTGGTCGGGCGGCGGCGCCCCAGCGCCGGGCCCGTCCGGGAATGAGCCGAACCAGCACGCCGACTGACGGAGCTAGCTGGTGCGTCACCGGATCAAGCATCACGTCAATCGCCCCGTGTTGCACATGGGGTTGTTCAGTGACGCGCAGATCCTCCCGGCGGCCGGCCTGTTCACGATGGCCTGCGGGTGGGCGTACGCCGGTGCCGGCGCCCTGGTCGTGCGCACGGTGGTAGCCGCGGTGCTGCTGGTGCCCGTCGGGGTGATGGTGGTCGACAACCGGGTGGGTGGCATCGTCGTCGACCAGGCCAAGGCGTTTGTGCGCTGGTACCGGCAGCCAGGCATCTTTTCCCCTGGGGCCGACACCGCCTCGGGTTACGAGCTGGCAATCGACGCCGAGGACCAGCTCGTGCTCGACCGTGAGCGCATGGCCCAAGTGGACCTAGAGGCCGTCTTCGGCCACGACAGTTGAGGCGAAGCATGGGGTCCCCTTGATCGGCCGGGGCAGCAGCGCAAACGGCAACGGCCAGCGCGAGTTGGTTCGGGCGGCGGGCGATCTGTTGCCGATTGCCGCGGTTGGGGCCGACGGGACGATCGTGCTCGAGGACGGGTCGTTGGTGCACATGGTGGCGTGCGTGCCTCCCAACCAGGAGAGCATGGATTCAGAGGCGGTGGCGCGCGCGTTCTGGGGGTTTCGCGCGCTGGCCGCCGGGCTGGAGCGCGGCCAGGTGCTGCAGATGCAGGTCGAAGGCGACCTGCTGGCAACCCGGGAGCACATGGAGTCCTATCGCAAGCAGCTGGAGGACGGCTACGGGATCGACCCGCTGGCGATCGGCGACCGGGAGGCGAGCGAGCTCTCAGAGGAGGGCCGTGCGCGCTGGGCGCTGTTTCACATGCTGGGCGAGAGCGTGCGCCGCTCGGCGCCGGAGGGCTTCACCGTGCGCCGGCGCTGCTACCTGATCGTCCGCTACCGCCCCGAGTTTGACCTGGACCCAAGCCTCGCCGACGCGCTGCCCGCGTGGATCCCCTGGTCGCGGGCGCGCCAGAATGGCCACGGCGAAGACCAGCGCGGTGTGCGTGAGCGCACGCTGCGCGAGCACCGCCGGGTCACGCAGCGCGCGGTCAACCGCGTGCGCGGCTACGTCAACCATCTCGCGCGCGACGGGGTCCACGGCCGCCTGCTCAACGGCGCCGAGGTGCTGCGCTATCTGGTTTCGCGTGCCAACCCGACGTCCTCGACGTGGGGTCGCCTCGAGCAGCAGGCGGGCTGGGACGGTGTGCTCTCTCGCTTTGACTCGCCCGTCGAGCGCGAGGAGGCGCGCGAAGCGGCACGGCAGCTGTGCATGCAGATCGCCCGCAGCCCGATGGACTTTCGGGCCAGCGTCCACCACGGCGAGGTGGAGCAGGACCTGGTGCGTACCGGCTACCTGGGCGGAAGTCCCTCGAGTACGCGCATGTTCTGGCTGCGCGAGCTGCTCAACCAGCCGCTGCCCTTCACGCTGACGGTCTTCCTGCACGGCTTGGCGCGCAGCGATGTCCAGGATCAGGTCAACCGCGCCTGGCACCAGGCTCAGCGCGAGAACGAGCGGCGCCTGGGCAAGGGGCGCCGCGACGCCGAGGCCGAGCGCCAGGAGCGCGAGCAGGCCCAACTGGTCGAGGAGATGGCCAACGACCCGCAGGCCGGCCTGGTCGAGCTCTCCCTCTACCTGCTGCTGCGAGGGCCGGGCCCGCGGCCCAACGCCTCAGAGCTCGAGGAAGCCGTCCACCAGGCCGGCCAGGTCGTGCACCGCGCGACCGCCGGAGGAACGCTGATGCCGGGTACCCGCGAGCAGGACGCGCTGTGGCGCTCGACCCTGCCCCTCGGCCTCGACGTCGCGCGCAAGACACTTCGCTTCGGGCCGGAGCATGCGGCCGACACCACCGCCCTGATCGGGGCGAGCTGCGGAAGCCCTCACGGATTGCCGCTGCTGGTCTCCCCCACCGGCGAGGTCGAGTACCTCAACCCGTTTGACCGCTCGCACAGGAACCACTCGATCGTGATCGCCGGGATCAGTGGCACCGGCAAGACCAATGTCGGAAACCGCCTGATCGCCCACCTGGTCGCCCAGGGCGCCACGGGCTATGTCTTCGATCGCGCCGGCCATTACGAGGTGCTCGGCGAGCTGATCCCCGGAGCGCGCAAGCTGTCGATCGGCTCCGATGACAGCCGCTGGGTGATCAACCACTGGGACACCCCCGATCCCCTCAACGTGCCCAAGCAGAAGGTCCAGTTCCTGCTCGACCTGCACCGCGTGATGCTCGAGGTCGACCTCAGCCGGATGCAGGAGGCACTGCTTGCCCACTGCATCCGCAACACCTACGCCCACTGCGCCGGCACCGGCCTGGTTGCTCGCGAGCGAGAGCTCGTCTCCTTCATCGAGGCCTTCGCGGCCCATGAGCGCCCGCTCCGGGGCGCCGATGACCCCACCGTGCGCACGCTCGAGAGCCTGGCCGGCGAGCTTGGCGAGTTCGTCGGAGAGGGCATCTACGCGCACCTGTGGGACCGCGAGACCAACATCCCCGACGACGCCCCGTTGCTGATCTTCGACAGCTCGGGGGCCAGCCAGCGGATGCTCATCCCGCTGATGTTCGCCACCATGGAATGGGTGCGCGAGCGGGTGTTGCGCACCGCCACCGAGGCGGCCGAGCACGGAGTGGACGGGTCGGCGCTGCAGGGTCGCTCGGTCGTGCTGCTCGACGAGGGCTGGGCGTGGTCGCAGGTCGAAGAGCTCGCCCAGCACATCCAGCACTGGGCGCGCCAGTCACGGCACTACGGCACCTGCTTCGTGGTCATGTCCCAGGACGCCAAGGACTTCGAGGGGACCGCCGAGGCGGTGCTGCGAAACGCCTCGATCAAGCTGCTCTTCGAGCAGGACAAGGCGATGCTCACCTACCTCAACCAGACCATGAACGTCTCGCCCGAGGTCATCAACACGCTCAAGGATCTGCGCACGGTCAAGGGCGAGTACTCCGAGGCGCTGCTGGTCAACGGCGATCGCGGGACCGGCCGGGTGCGACTGGTGCTGGGAGCCCACGAGTACTGGGCCTTTACCTCCGAGGCCACCTACGACCGTCCGCGGCGCGACCGGGCGATCGCCAAGCGCGATGGGAACGTGTGGGCCGCGATCACCGACCTCGCCGCCCAGGAGGGCATCCCGCACACCGGTGCCCAGCTGACGGGATGAGCCGCGGCCCCAGCTCATCCCACGCGACGCGGTGATGGCCACCGACGCGCTGCGCGCCGCGGCCGGTCGGCTGCGTCGCCGTCAGGGCACCCCGCTGCTCGAGGTCCGCAGCAGCTCGAGCCAGCTGGCCTGGGAGGCGCCGGCAACGACGATCTCGGTGGCCGGCGTGCACGGCGGCGCGGGGGCGAGCACGCTGTGTCTGCTGGTGGCTCACGCGCTTGCGGCCTGCGCGCAGGCCCCCGCCCTGACTGTCGATCTGGCCGGGCGCAGTCGTGGCGGGCTCTCGGTCCTGGGCGGCGCGGCGGGGCAGGCCAGCGCCGAGGCCACCGCGGCGGTGGCGGCCATCCACGGCGGCAAGCTCGAGCGTCCGTTGGGGATCAACGAGGCGGGGGTGCGGATCATCGGCGCCCACCCCGACGGCATCGAGGACATCGATCACAGCCAGGAGACGCTCATCGCGCGGCTCCGCGACGCGGTGGCCCGGGAGTCAGACGACGCGCGGGTGGCCGAGCTCGCGCGGGCGGCGGTGCGCGAGCAGCGAAGCTGGCACGCGCTGCGCTGGGACAACGAGCAGTCGGTCAACGCGATCACCCGCGTGCTCGACCGGGCGATAGACCATCACGCGCTGGTGGCCGTCGATCTCGGGATGCTCGACGGCGAGGCGCTCGCGCGCGCGGTCGGCGCCCGCAGCGACCTGCACGTATGGGCGGTGCCCGGACGCGCGTCCTCGCTCGAGATCGCCCAGCGGCGGCTGCCCCTGGTGAACCTCGAGCCCGCGGGCGGCGAGGTGATCGTCGTCTGGCAGGCCGAGGAGCGCGCTCCCTCGAGCAAGCGCCTCTCCGCACTGGGTGATGCTCGCGGCTGTCGGGTGGTGCGCATGGCCAATCACGGCGGGAGCAGAACTGACTGGCCGACCCGGACGCTTCAGTGCATGTCAGCGATCACCGAGCTATGCGCGCTAACGCGATAGCCCCCGCGGCGCACGGCCAAGTGCCACGGGTGGATGGGCATCCGCCGTCGTGGCGCGAGCTCGCCGCGACGTGGGCGGTCCTGGTCGCCGTCGTCCTCGCCGTGGCGGCCCCCGTCGCCGCGCTCTTTCCCGATGCCTTTGACGGGCCGACACGCACGTTGCCCAACGAGCCCGAGCTGGTGCTCTCGATCTTTCTCAACAACCTGATGCTCAGCGCGCTGCCGCTGCTGGGAGGCTGGCTCGCGGGCTCTCGGGCATCGAGCGACCAGCGCGGCGCCCGGCTCTCACGGCTCGTCTTTCTCCTCCTCCCCGCCCTGATCGTCGCACGGTCGCTGTTCACGGTCGGGGCGGTCGGCGGCTCGGACCTCGGGTGGCTGCTCGACGCCGCCCGCTGGTGGCTGCTCGAGCTCCTCGCGCTGGCCGCCGGAGTGACGACCGGCCTCTGGTTCGCCCGGCGTCCCGGGCAGCGCCAATGCTGTGGTCGCCAGGCGACGGGCCGCGCCCTGGGCGTCATCGTATGCGCGCTGGCCGCCGGAGCGCTCATCGAGGTGCTGAGCGCGTGATCATCGGTGCCCGCGCGGTGTTCGTCGTGCTCTCAAGCGCGGTCGTAGCGACCCTGCTCGTGATCCTCGGGCTCCAAGCCACCGGCGACGACCTGGGCACCGTGTGGCAGGAGATCAAGTTGCCGCTGAGCGTGATCGCCGTGTGCGTCGCGGTCATGGCGGCCAGCGTCGTCGCGAGCGCGGTGGTGCGGGTGCGAAACCGCCGCCGGCGAGCGATGGTCCGCTATCAGCTCGTGCTCTCCCAGGCCGATGAGGCGACCTTCGAGGAGGTGGCCGCCACCTTCGAGCTGCTCGTCCAGACCGCGCGCGAGGCGATGACCGAGCGCCTGCTGGCCGGCCAGCCGTGGGTCGCGCTTGAGTCCTGGTTTCTCCCCGCTCGGCGAGCAGGAGAGACCGGGACGGCGGCGCTGATGCTGCTCTGCCAGCCCCACCGCCGCGAGAGCGCGATGGCCGCCCTGCGCCGCGCCTACCCCGACCTCATGCTGCGAGCAGACCCGGCCAGCCCGGATGGGGCGCCGCTGCAGTTCGCCCAGCCCTCCTTTGTCCCCGGACACGTGCTGCGGGTGCGAAAGACCCGGGGGTGGGCGCACCCTCTGGGGCTCGCCGGGCATCGCTATGAGACCTCCAACGCCCGCTCGACGATGGCCGACATCATCCGCCAGCAGCAGCAGGCCGGGCGGGTCTCCTGCGTGCGCTGGTGCGTCCTGCCGGCCGCCGACCAGGTCGACAGTCGCGCGGCCGACAAGCTCGCCCGCCTCGCGCGGTCAGAGCCCAACCCCGCGCGCTCTGGCGATGTCCAGCAGGCTCTGGAAAGCGCCGGCGGCGCGATGAGCTACCTCGAGCTCCAGGCCGCCATCGAGTGTCGCCAGGTCCCCGGGCGTCGCGGTCGCAGCAGACCGGAGTCGTTTTCCGAGCTGCAGAACGTCTGCCGCCAGATGCTGGGGCCCGGGCTCTCCCAGCGCGGTCCAAACCATCTCAGCGAGCGGCTGATGGTCTTTCGCCAGGGGCTCTACCGGCGGCGCTTCACACGCGGCGAGCCGCCGCTGCTCCCGGCGCCCGGCGGCGCGACGCTGGTCTCCCCGCGCGAGCTGGCAGCGCTCATGGAGCTGCCCTCGCTGGGCTCTGAGCACGCGCTGCCCCTCCAGCGAAACACCGTCCCGCACCTGCCGATTCCCACCGAGGCGCCGCGGGCGCACATGGTCGAGCCACCCTTTCCGCCCGCCGCCGCAGAGGACGCCCCTCACAAGGAGGCCTTCGTGGCCGATGACGAGGAGATAGTCGACGCCGAGCTCGTCTTCGAGGACCGGCGCAGGTGAGTGCTCCGGCGGCGCTGCTGGGCGAGGGCGACCCCGACCCGATGCTCGCCGTGGGGCGCGGGCTGCCCAACGTGCCCTGGACGATTCGCCAGCGCGACCGGATCTACAACGTGCTGCTGGCCGGCGGCCAGGGCTCGGGCAAGTCGAGTCTGCTGCTCCGGGTGGCGCTCTCAGACGCCCTGGCCGCCAACACCGCAACGGTGGTGCTCGACATGAAAGGCAGCCTCTCCGAGCGGCTGCTCCGGCTCTTGCCGCCCGATGTGCCCAAGCGCTACTGGGACGAGGGGGCCGGCGACTGGCGGCGCGCCACCAAGCGCGTGTGGTACCTGGACCTGGCGCGCCCGGCGTTCGGGCTCACGCCGCTGCGCGTGGAGGGCGGCTGGACGCCCACCGGGCTGGCCGACGAGTTCGCGCGGATCGGCGACAGCATCACCCGCGCGCTGCTTGACCTCTACCCCGGCCAGATCATGGGCTCCTCAGAGGACCTCATCGAGCGCGCCGTCGTCGGGACGATGGCGATCGCCTGGTGGGAGCACGAGCAGCGCGCAAAGCGCGAGGACTTCGACCCGACCAGCCGCGGGTTCACCGGCTCCTTCGAGGTCCTCGCTCACATGTTCTCGCCCTCAGATCGCTTCGAAGAAGAGGAGGCCGAAAACCGCGGCGCGCGACGGCGGGTGCGCCCCAACCGCTGGCACCAGGCGGCCGGGCGCGCCTGCCAGCGCCTGCCAAACCTCGACCAGGTGGCCGACACGCTGCTCTATGAGATCCCTCGCCAGGCGCGCGACAACCTGGGCGACATCGCCAAGCGCATGGAGGCCCCGGCCAACAAGATCCGCCCGCTGGTCGGGGCGGCCGCCTCGGTGCGCCGCTTCGTCGGGCACCCCGAGCGCCTCGCGCTGCGCTCGGTGATCGAGGCGCACGACACCCTGATCGTCAACCCGCGCATCGAGCTGATCGGCGAAGACCAGGCGGCGATCCTCACCAACCTCATCGTGCACATGCTCGACCTCCAGCTCAAGCGCCAGGTCGCCGTGCCCCGCTCGCGCCGCCCGCGGGTGGCGCTGATCATCGACGAAGCTCACCGCCTGATCACCGACACGCTGATCACCATGATCGCCACCCACCGCGAGGCCGGGCTCAACGTCGCCGCCGCCGTCCAATACGTCTCCCAGCTCGGAGTCGACGAGCCGACCGCGGCGCGTCGGGAGAAGATCATCAAAGGGGTGGGCAACCTGCTTCAGACCAAGGTGCTCTTCCGCATGTCTGACTCAGACGACGCCAACCGCCACAGCCAGATCTTTCGCTCGGTCTACGAGACCATGGTGCGCGCCGACCCCACCAGCCGCGCGCGCATGCCCTTCGACCCCGCGCGCATGCAGACCCTGCGCGACCACCACGCCCTGGTCTCGCTGGTCTCCTCCCCGATGACCGGCGAGGGCGACGGCGGGCTGCTGGCCGCCAGCCACGGCGCGACACGCCTGCCCGCGTTCGTGACCCAGACCTACGCGATGGCAGACCTCGAGGAGATCCCCGACACCTGGGGCGCCCAGCACCTCGCCCGCCAGGCCGAGATCTTCACGCGCTACCCCGAGGATATGAGCAGGCTC
>Ga0183260_10004496_pt1 | contig 11067 bp, 9 predicted proteins | sample AntDrymUQ4972206_2_FD_129768 | JGI IMG/M metagenome (GOLD analysis project Ga0183260, IMG submission 129768) | Polar desert sand microbial communities from Dry Valleys, Antarctica - metaG UQ497 (22.06) (version 2) (version 2) | ecosystem: Environmental > Terrestrial > Soil > Desert | place...
CCGGGATCGCGTCGCTGGTCTCCTATCCGGTGTTGCTCGCGGCCGGGCTCCCGCCGCTGGTCGCCAACGTCACCAACTCCGTCGCTCTGACCCTGACGACTGCCGGGGCGCTGGCCGGCTCGAGGCCGGAACTGCGCGGCCAGGGCGAGCGGGTACGCCGGTACGCGCTGCTGTCGGTGGCCGGCGGTGCCGTCGGGGCGGTGCTGCTGCTGACCACGCCCGAGGACGTCTTCGGCTACCTCGTTCCGTGGCTGATCGGCGTTGCCGCTGTCGCGCTGCTCCTGCGACCGTGGCTGCAACGACTGCACGCCGATCGGCTGCACGCCGGACATCCGGCGGTGACAGCGGGACTGGGTGTTATCGCGGTCTACAGCGGCTACTTCGGCGCCGGCGCCGGAGTCCTTGTCCTAGCCCTGATGGGGGCCGTAATTTCGGACTCGATGCCCCGGTTGAACGCTTTGAAGAACGCCGTCGTCGGAAGCGCAAACACGGTGGCGGCCATCGGCTTTGCGGTCTTCGGCCCAGTGGACTGGCCGTCTGTACTGCCGCTGGCTTCCGGTTGCTTTCTCGGCGGGTTGGTCGCGCCGTGGATCGTCCGCCGGATCCCGGACACCCCGCTGCGGATCGGCATCGGTCTGCTCGGCCTGGGGCTGGCGCTCAAGCTGGGCCTCGATGCGTACCACTAGCCGGCCGCGCAAAGGACTCACACTGCCCCGCGCCCAGGAGGTGCCGAAATACTAGGCGGCCTTAGGCGTACATTTCCTTGTCGTGCGTCGCGTGTCCGTCGTCGGTGTATCCGGTTCCGGAAAGACGACTGTAGCCCGAGCCCTGGCCGCACGACTCGGCGCACCACACGTCGAATTGGACGCGATTTTCCATCAGCCAGGCTGGGTTGGCCTGGACGATACGGAGTTCGCTCGCCGGGTCGAGGCGGCAACGATCGGCGACTGCTGGGTTGTCGACGGCAACTACAGCCGGATCCGGCAGATCGTCTGGTCGCGAGCGGATACCGTCGTCGTTCTCGATCTGCCGCGGTGGCGGGTGATGAGCCAGTTGCCTGTACGGACAGTGCGTCGCGGATGGACCGGAGCCGAGTTGTGGAACGGCAACCGGGAGAACCTACGCAACCTGATCCGAGGTGACCCCGAGCAGAACATCCTGCTGTGGTCGTGGACGAACCATGCCAAGAACCGGAAGCGGTACCGGGCCGCTGCCACTGACCCGCGCTGGTCGGGCCTGACCTTCTTGACCGCTCGTTCGCGGCGTGCGGCGCAGGGCGTGATCGAGCAAGCCAGCGATTCCGGCTAGACCTGTGCTCGGACGCCCTTCTGGGGCAGGGCCGCGGCGCGGAGTAGGTCGGCAAGCACGGTGCCGAGCTCGAGCCCGGCGGCAGCCACCGACATCGGCATCATGGAGGTGTCGGTCATGCCGGGCGAGACATTGACTTCGAGAAAGTAGATCTCGCCGTCGGCAGTGATGATCGCGTCGGTACGTGACAGCCCGGAAAGGTCGAGCCTGCGATGTACGGTCAACGCGACGTCAGCGGCCCGAGCGGCGGTGGAGTCATTCAGGCGAGCCGGCGTGAAGTACTCGGTCATCCCGGGCGTGTAGCGGGCTGCATAGTCGAAGACTCCGGACCGCGGGACGATTTCGACGGCGGGCAACGCGACTGGCCCGTCCGAGCGGTCGACCACCGAGATCGCGACTTCGGTCCCGCCGATGAACTGCTCGATCAGCACCGTGTCGGCGTAGGCAAAGGCACTGATCATCGCCTCCGGAAGTTCTTGCACCGTACTGACTTTGACCGTTCCCAACGCGGATCCACCCTGAGCCGGCTTGAGCATCAGCGGCAAGCCGAGCCGGGACAGGACCAGGTCGAGGACGGCACCGGCACCCAGCTCGCGATAGGTGGAGTGCGGCAGAGCTACCCACTCCGGGGTCACGATCCCAGCACTCGCGACCCGGGCCTTGGCGCCCGGCTTGTCCCAGGCCAGCCGGCTGGCCGCCGAAGAACTACCGACGTAGGGGACACCGGCCAACTCGAGGACCGAGCGCAGCGAACCATCCTCACCGGAGGCCCCGTGCAACGCGATGAACACCGCATCGCACGGATGCTCGGCCAATGCCGGCAACAGCTGCGCGTCGGCATCGAGGACCTCGACCTCGACCCCGGCATGGCGCAGAGCGGCGCTGACCCGACGCCCGCTGTGCATGGAAACGTCCCGCTCGAAGGCCAGGCCGCCGGCGAGTACGACCGCTCTCAAGACATCAGGCGTTGACGCCGTCGTGACTGTGGGATCGCTCATAGCGCGTCGGCCCCCGGGGTGCTCCCGCCGGACCGGGAGCGGATAGCGAAGCCTTCCTCGTCGGCTGTGCCGGTGGCTCGTACGCTCGCCGCGTCCGCGCCGTGCAGCGTGGCTGGGTCGATGCCGCCGAACGTCTCTCGGAGTTCGAGTTCGGACTCGATGACTCCGGCCAGGCGGCGCACGCCCTCACGGATCCGGTCCGGCTCGGGATAGCAGTAGGACAGCCGAAGGAACCGCTGGCCCGCCCCGTCGGCGTAGAAACCGATGCCGGGGACGTACGCGACCCGGGCCGCCACCGCGCGCGGCTGCATCACCTTGGAGTCCAAGCCTTCCGGCAACTGCAACCAGACGTAGAATCCGCCGTCTGGCTTGGTCCAGCTCACGCCGTCGGGCATCAGCGCGGTCAGTGACTCCAGTGTCGCGTCCCGGCGCTCTCGGTAGAGCTCGCAGAAGACCTTGATCTGCTGCTCCCACGGTTGGGTATCGAGATAGCGGGCCACCGCATACTGGGTGAGCGAGGGCGGGCAGAGGATCTGTGCCTCGCTGGCCAGGACCAACTTCTCCCGGACGGCGACCGGTGCGTACACCCAGCCCACCCGCAACCCCGGCGAAAACGTCTTGGAGAACGAGCCCAAGTAAATGACCCGATCCGCAGAACGAGAACGCAAGGCGGGCAACGGCTCCCGGTCAAAGCCAAGTAGCCCGTACGGGTTGTCCTCAATGAGCAGCAGGTCGAACTCCTCGGCAAGGGCCAGGATCTGCTCGCGCCGCTCGACCGGCAACGTGACGCCGGCCGGGTTATGGAAGTTGGGCACCGTGTACAGGAACTTCGCCCGCCGACCCTCGGCCCTCAGCGTCAGCAGGGCCTCGCGCAGCGCCTCGGGGATCAATCCATCAGCGTCCATCTCGACGTGTCGGACCTCAGCCTGCGCGGCCTGGAAGACGCCAAGAGCGCCGACGTATGACGGAGCCTCGGCGAGCACTATGTCGCCGGGATCGCAGAACACCCGGGTTACCAGGTCCAGACCCTGCTGGGAACCGACCGTCACCACCACGTTGTCCGGCAACGCATCGGCGTCGCCACCCACGCCGATGCCCTCGAGGGCCATCACGTCGCAGATCCGCTCGCGCAGTCGCGGATCGCCCTGCCCGGATCCGTATTGCAGCGTGGCCGCGCCGTGGTCGCTGACCAGATCGCCGATCATCGAACCCACGGCGTCGAGGGGGAGCGCGGTGACCGCAGGCATCCCGCCGGCCAGCGAGACAACCTCCGGGCGGCTCACCACCGCGAACAGAGCTCGGATCTCTGATGCGGTCATGCCGTGGGTACGGGCGGCATAGCGGTCGGAGTACGGATCGAGTCTGGTGCTGGACACCAGGAAAGTGTACGGACGTCCTCGAAGCCTGCACGTTCAGCGGATCTGGGCGTGCCGAGATCACATTTGATCAGCTTCGGGACAGCCCCACGGCGCCGACGTGAGTGATTCGGGCCATGCCGTCGGGGAGCGGCTCGGCGTGCACGACGATCAGTCGCTGAGTGGCTCGGGACAGCGCGACGTAGAGATCGTGCTTGCCACGGTCTCGCTCGGCGACGATTGCGGTGGGCTCGACCACGATCACGGTGTCGAACTCCAGCCCCTTGGTCAGCCGTGGGGTCAGCACGACGGCTGGGGTGTCGAGACTGACCCGACCCGCGGTGGAAGCCCCCGGGATCTCGAGGCTCACCGCGGTCGCGACCGCGGGCAGGTGCACTACCGGGACGATGATCCCGACCGTTCCGCCCGTTTCGTTCGCGGCGAACGCCGCCGTCTGCTCGCCGGCCAATTGGGCGACGGCCGCCGCGAGCTGTGCGGCCGGCACCTGGACAGCGACCGGGTCCGCACCGACGGAGCGGATCGCCTCCGGCGCCCGGGCCTTCGGATCCGCGCTGCGCAGCACGTCTGCGGCCACCGCCATGATCTCGGTCGGCGTCCGGTAGTTGACGGTGAGTTCGACTCGGCTCCAGCGACTCCGGGCGTACGGATCGAGGGCCTGCGCCCAGCTGCGCAGGCTCGACGGACCACTGGCCTGCGCGAGGTCGCCTACCACCGTCATCGACCGGCTCGGGCAGCGCCGGGTCAGCATCCGCCAGGCCATCGGTGACAACTCCTGGGCCTCGTCGACGATGACGTGGCCGTACGCCCAGGCCCGGTCGGCACCGGCGCGCTCGGCCGTGGTGTGTCGGGTCGGTGTACCCCGGTAGCGGGCGGCCACCAGAGAGGCGTCGACGGGGACCATGAGCTCGAGTTCGGCGAGTACGTCCGCGGCGTACCCCTCCTCGGCGGCCTCTTCCGCTCGCCGCGCGACCGCGGCCGGGTCGGCAGGAGCGGTCGAGCCGAGTCTCTCGGCCAGCTCGTCCAAGAGCGGCATGTCGGCGGCAGTCCAGCCGTGTTCAGGCGGCCGGGCCAACAGCAGCCGGTCTGCCGCGGGCAACTGATCGGCAGCTCGGGCTAGGACCCGCTGGTCGGTGAGCAGGGTCCGCAACACGTCCTCAGGGGTGAGTACCGGCCAGAACGCGTCGAGGACTTCGACAACGCGCTCGTGCTCCCGCAGTTCACTGGTCAGGTCCTCGCGCGAGGCTGCGTCGAGAACGTCCTGGTCCAGAGCGCGGGCCGCCTGCTCGGTCAACCCGTTGAGCAACTCGCGCAGGAACACCGCCCGAGCCCGGTTGTGCGGCCGGTGCGACCGTCGGGCGCGCCCACGGCAACGCGCGACCTCGTTGCGGTCGATCTCCAGAGTCGTTCTCCCGTAGCGGATCTCAATGACGTCGCTGGGTAGTGACTGGTGTATCCGGATCGAATTCCCGAGCACGTCCGCCATCCATAGAGCGCCCTTTACTGCCGCGACCGCATCGGACTCTTCGGCCGTGACGCGGCTTGCCCGGTAGAGACCGGAGATCGTCGACAGCAGGACGCCAGTCTCACCGAGGCTGGGCAGGACCCGCTCGATGTAGCGCAGGAACACATCGCCCGGGCCGACGACGAGAACACCCCGCGAGGCAAGCTGTCGTCGGTGTTCGTAGAGCAGGTAGGCAGCTCGGTGCAGCGCGACCGCAGTCTTGCCTGTTCCAGGCCCGCCCTCGACGACGAGTACCCCGTCCAGTCCCGCGCGGATGACGGCGTCCTGTTCAGCCTGGATCGTGGCGACGATGTCTCGCATATGGCCGGTACGACCCGCATTCAAGGCCGCGAGCAGGGCTCCCTCGCCCGCCAGATGCCGTTGGTCGTCGTCGCTGACGCGGGCCATGTCGAGTACGTCGTCCTCGATGCCCAGCACGACCCGCTGCCGGGTTCTGATGTGCCGACGCCGTACAACACCCTGTGGCGCCCGCGGAGTGGCCGCGTAGAAGGGGCGCGCCGCCGGAGCGCGCCAATCGACCAGCAGCCGGTCATAGGTCGGGCTGGCGACGCCGATCCGGCCGATGTAGAACTGCTCGTCGTCGATCCGATCGATCCGGCCGAAGCACAGACCCTCCTCGACGCCGTCGAGTTGGGCGACCCGGTCCTCGAGCATGCTGGCCCGGCTGTCCCGCTCGGAGCGGCCCTGATGGGTCAGCCCGGAGACTCGTTGTAGCCGGACATCGGACAGATCAGCGCGGGCGCGCGTACGGAGTTCGTCGAGCCGACCGTACAAAGCGGTGACGTAGGTCTGCTCGATGGCCAGCTCGTCGCGATGGCCCGACGTACCCGCCGGAACCTCCGAGCTCGGACGTACGTCGTCGATGGTGGCGGCTCTCTTCCTGGTCATCACGACGGTCACGTGTCGCGCGGGCGGTTGCCCATCGTCGTACGAACTGCGCCTCCTGTCACGTCCGTCGATCCATGAGCCTGGCCGCGCGCCGGTTAGCTGGCCTTGCAGCGCCGTCATCGCGAAAACTGCGCGATTCAGGCGGCCATTCGTAGCGTTATCGCGAAAAGGGCGGAATGGCTGAAGGTCAGCGGCGGAGGGGCTGCAGGTCAAAGGCTCCGGTCTGAAAGTCCTCGGCCACGGGCAGGTAGAGCCGCTGGATCGCGGCCAGCACTGCCTGGGCGATGGTGCTGCGGAACCGGGCGTCGAGCAGCATGCGCCGGTCGACCGGGTGCGAGAGATAACCGCAGTCCATGCGTACGGCCGGCATCCGGGTCAGCCGCAGCAGCTCCCAGGACTTGGCGTGTGTCCCACAGTCGAGCAGGCTGGTCCGCGAGACCACCTCTCGGCACAGCATCCCGGCCAGGTTCTCGCCTACCGAGGAACCGGGCCCAGACCCTGAGCCGGTGCCGAAGTAGTACGTCGCGACGCCACGGGCATGTGCGGAGGGATGTGACTCGACGTGCAGGCTGAGCAGCAGGTCCGCATCGGTGGCGTTGCCCAAGGCCGCCCGCTCCGTCGTGGTCGGGCTGCCGCGACGTCCGCGGGTCAGAAAGGCCGTACCGCCCGCCGCGGCGAGCTGACCCTCGATCCGCGACGCGATGTCCCAGGTGAGGTCGGACTCGGTGGTCTCGCCCACCATGTGTCCCTTGTCCGGGCCCCCGTGCCCAGGATCGATGACAACCCGCTTGCCGAACAGGTGTGGGCCCGAGTTGACCAGGGCGGCTTCTTGACGCAGCAGCTGGGGACGTCCGCCGCTGACCACTCGGCTGAGCTGGTGCAGCGCCCGAATGGTGGCCGGACCGCAGGTGCCGTCGACGATCAACCCGTAGTCGGCCTGAAAGCCACGCAACGCTCGCGCGGTCGCTTCACTGAAGACCGCATCCGGTTTCCCGGCGTCGTACCCGAGCCCGATCAGCCGCTCCTGCAGGGTCATGACGTCGTCGCCGTGCATCAACCTGCTCACCGAGTGCTGCAGCAGCCGATCACCGAAGCGCCAACGCGCCGCGGTCATCGCGTCGTAGGTCTCCCGCCCGACGACACCGTCCACCGACAGCCCTCGTACCTGCTGGAAATGGCGGACGGCGAGTTCGACGGCGGAGTCGAACTCAGCGGCGTGGATAACGGGCAGGTGCGGCACCCCCGCCTCGGGCAGCAGACCGAGCGAGGTGAGGATCTCCCGGACGTCGGCCACGCCTGCGCCGCTGTCTCCGCGACGCAGCTCTGGCTCGCTGCTGCCATCCGCGGATCGACTCACCGGACCATTCTGGCATCCGGAGTTCATCTCGTCCTTGCCAGCAAAGGGTAGAGCCGACCACCGGCCGGATCGGCGTTCCTGGGAAGGCGGCGGTCGTCGGGATGAGCGCGCACCTCAGCTGACATGCTGGGCTGCGCTGTGTCTCAGAGGTAGTCGGCGAGCTCGGCGAGAATGGCCGACTTCGGTTTGGCACCGATGATCGACTTCACCGGCTTGCCGTCGACGTACACCGTCATGGTCGGGATCGACATCACGTTGTAGTCCCTGGCGGTCTGGGGGTTCTCGTCGATGTTCAGCTTGGCGATCGTCAGCTTCTCACTGTGCAACTCGGCAATTTCTTCCAGAACCGGGGCAATCATCTTGCACGGCGTGCACCACTCGGCCCAGAAATCGACGAGCACGGGCAAGCTGGAGCCCAATACGTCGGCGTTGAAGCTGTTGTCGGTCACGGTCTTGGTTTTGCCTGCCATGGGATCTCCTCCGGTGTGTTGCCTGGGTCTGTGAATAGCGGGGGCGTTGCGATGGTGCTGGCTCAGGGGTGTTCGGCTTCGATCGGGACGTCGGCCAGCCAGCGTTCGGCGTCGATCGCCGCAGCACAGCCGGTGCCGGCCGCGGTGATGGCCTGACGGTAGGTGTGGTCTACGACATCGCCGCAAGCGAACACGCCTTCGATGTTGGTCTTGGTGGTGGGGTGTTCCACGACCACGTAGCCGGCGTCGTCGAGCTTGAGCTGTCCGGCGAACAGCTCGCTGCGGGGATCGTGCCCGATCGCGACGAACAGGCCAGCGACGTCGAGCCGCTCCGTGGCACCGCCATCGGTGGCGGTCAGGTCGATGCCATCGACCTTCTCATCTCCGTGGACCTCGCTCACCGTCGTACCGAGCTTCCACTTGATCTTGTCGTTGTCCCGGGCCCGGTCCTGCATGATCTTGCTCGCCCGCAGTTCCTCGCGGCGGTGCACGATCGTCACGGACTTGGCGAAGCGGGTCAGGAAGGTGGCTTCCTCCATGGCTGAGTCGCCACCGCCGACCACGGCGATGTCCTGGTCGCGGAAGAAGAAGCCGTCGCAGGTCGCACAGGCCGAGACGCCTCGGCCGAGCAGCCGGGCTTCGTTGTCGAGGCCCAGATAACGGTACTTCGACCCGGTGGCCACGATCACCGTCTTGGCGAGGTAGGTGTCCTCGCCGACCTTGACCACCTTGGGGTTGGCGGCGAGGTCGACCTCGGTCACGTCGGTGGGTACGAGCTCGGCACCGAAGCGTTCGGCCTGCCCACGCAGGTCCTCCATCAGCTGGGGACCCTGGATGCCCTCGACGAAGCCGGGGAAGTTCTCCACCTCGGTCGTCGTCATCAAGGCACCGCCGTACTGGGCGCCTTCGAAGACCAGTGGCGCGAGATTGGCACGCGCGGCATAGATGGCCGCTGTGTACCCGGCCGGGCCCGAGCCGATGATGATCACATTTCGTACCTGTTCAGGCACTGACGTCCCCTCGCTTGGTGGTTGCTGCCACCACAACGTCGAGCGTACGGGCGGGCATTCCCCCGACGGGCGGAGGATCGGCTAGACCTGGCCCTCGACGGTGTCGATGACCTGCGGGTTCTCCATCGAGCAGTCGTCGACCACGATGACGCGGGCGAGCCCAGGATCTGCGGTGGTGAAGAACACCGCATCGCGGTTGCGGCCGCCGTACCGGATCTCGATCACCCCGATCAGTTCATCGACGCTCGCGAGCTGGACACTATCGACGCAATCCGCCGGCGCCGGTGTCCCCTCCAGTCGTGGCGGCTCGTCGGCTTCTCCACCGGTCACCAGGTCGCTGACTGCACCGGGCAGGCTGTCCTCGTCGAAGTCCGGCGGCTCGACTGCTTCGGCAGGTTCGTCGTCCTGGCCGGCGTCCGCGCTGAGGTCCACGCTGGGGGAGTCGCCGCCGAGTTGGGACACCAGCACACCACCACCACCGAAGACGATCACGCCAGCGGCGGCGATCCCGAGCATCTGCTGACGCTTTCGGCGTCGAACTCTCAGCGTTTCGATCGAGACGACCTTGCCCTCGGCAGCCAGCGCGGCGTCGATGCGGGCGGCCACGTCGGAGGGCATGTGCAGCGGCGGCAACCAGCGCAGCTCGCTGCCGACCCGCTCGAGAGCCTGCAACACCGTCTTGCACTCGGCGCATCCGTCTACGTGTGCCCGTGTCGAGCGCTCCTGGGCGGAGGGGAGGAGGTGGACCGATAGGTCGGCCAGAACGTCGAGGTCTGGACCTCCAGGCGGATGTGGCGCGCTCGTCAAGTCCTGACCTCCTTTCTGCGTCTCAGTGCACGGTCGCCCGTCGGGGTGGCTGGTGGGCTGGGTGCGGTGGTGTGGTGCGTGCGCTGACAACTATCTCTCACGGCAGCAAGCTGTGGACCGTTCTGGAGACCGCTTAACCTCAGACGTGACCGGCTCGGTCGCGGTTCCCAACTCCGTCAACAAACTCGGCCGTCAACAAACTCGGCCGTGCGGATCTCGAAGGTGCCCCAACGTGATGGCCAGTCGGGCCCTGCCGCGGGCACACCGGCTCTTGATCGTCCCGATTGGTACGCCGAGCGCCTCGCCAGCATCGGCGACCGAGAAGCCCTGTACGTCGACCAGCACGATGGCCGAGCGTTGGTCGATCGGGAGTTGACCGAGGGCTTCTTCCACGACCATCCCGAGCTCCCGTTCGGCGATCCGGTCCCGGGGGTCGGCGGGCTGGAAGGACTCCTCTTCGCGCAACGGCACACTGGGCCGCGCGGCCCGGCGACGGGCAAGGTCCAGGCAAGCGTTGACGACGATGCGGTGCAGCCACGTGGTGACCGCGGACTGGCCGCGGAATGACGCGGCGTTGCGGAACGCCGAGATCAGCGCTTCCTGTACGGCGTCGGCTGCGTCCTCAGGATTGCGGGTGGTACGCAGGGCCACGGCCCAGAGGCGATCGCGGTGTCGGCGGACCAGTTCGTTGAACGCGTCTGCGTCCCCCGCGACGTGGGCGGCCAACAGTGCGTTGTCACTGGCGGTGCCCAGCGCCGATGCGGTGCCCCCAGCGCCGACGCGTTTGGTCGCAGCCACGAAAGTTGACCTTAGTCGGGGGGAGCGCTCAGCTGCCGAGGATGCGGCACTCGGCCAGCGCACCCCGGAAGCCGCCGTCGGACTCGACGAGCCGGATGAACCAGATGATGACGAACCGCGCGCGGGTGGGTTCGGCCAGACTGACCGAGCCGCTCTCGGGGAACGGATCCAGCGTGCCCACGACCCGATAGCTGTCCAGAGGGGCGTCGGGAGCGGCGCCCACCCGGACCTCGATGGAACTCCCGGGCAACGTCGTGGCCAGTTCTATCGAGTTGATTGTGCGTTCCTCGCCCAGATCGAAGATCACCCCGACGCCGGGCTTGAGGTTTCCGAACTCGGGAGTGTTCTGGTACGTCAACGTCGGCCAGGCCGAGGCGGGATCCCCGTCATAGGACAGGCCCACTTGGTCGTTGTTCTCCGGCTGGCCATCGCCGAACGGGTCGAACACCTCCACGCTGACCGGAGGCAGCTGGACCGGAGAGCCCGGTGCCTCGGTCGCCTCGGTCGCTTCGCTCTCGACCGGCGTCGTTCCG
>Ga0183260_10004497_pt1 | contig 11065 bp, 11 predicted proteins | sample AntDrymUQ4972206_2_FD_129768 | JGI IMG/M metagenome (GOLD analysis project Ga0183260, IMG submission 129768) | Polar desert sand microbial communities from Dry Valleys, Antarctica - metaG UQ497 (22.06) (version 2) (version 2) | ecosystem: Environmental > Terrestrial > Soil > Desert | place...
CCCGTCCGATGGCTTTCTGCACCCTCAAAACGTTCATCTCCCTCAGCACCTCGAACGACTTCCTCCTCTCGGTCTGCTTCGCCCGACGAGCCCGTGCCTGCTCGGCTTTGCGGTCGAGGGTCGTCCTGTCGGTCGTTGTGCGTTCGTCGGTCCTGTTGTATGTTTGTTGCATTGCGTTCAGTGACCTCCTGTTCGCATCTGGTATCGAGCCTCGCTTCCAATCGGCGAGGCTCTTCTCTGCTTAGTCCTTCTCCCACGCGATGCAGCGTGCGACGTAGGCGTCCACGTCCGCCTTGCGGACACGCCGGAGCGAGCCCACCTTGAACGACGGTATGGCGCCGGAAGCGATGAGGTCTCCGGCGAATGTGGTGCCGCAGTCGAGATATTCGGCGAGGGACTTCAACGACATGAGCCCGTCGAGATCGACAGGCTCCGTGGTGGTGGTCTTCATTTGCAACCGAGAGGTCCTTTCCGTTCGACGACAACTCTTCGCGCCCTCTCACAGGCTCCGGAGTCTCCGTCTCTCCTCTCGGTCTTATGCGTATTCTACCGTAGACCGCCGTGTGGCGCAAGGAGGAACCCGGCTTACCTATGCGGAAATGCTGCACTGTGCAGCCTTCAACCACTGGTTCAGGCTTCGTCCCCGCCCAGGATCTGCGAGAGCTCCCGTCGCTTCTGCTTCAGCTCCTTGCCGTCGACCATGCGACCGATGGTGGTCTTGGGCGGCAGACATCCGCTAGAGTGATCTGCTAGAGGGGCTGGTTCCGTAGAAATAAGCATTGAGATCACGGACGAGGGAGGATGACAGTGGCTGAGCAAGACCCGAACCGCAGAATAGAGACCCCAAACATGAAGGTGATTGGGTAGTCAGAACAAGTATTTTCTCGCAAAAATAGTCCGTGTGGGGGATGTGTTTGCCCTCTAACGCCGCTACGTTAGGTTACGCCGGAGTACGCACCGGGGTAAACTGTGGGTGGAATCCACTACGATAACTACTACATGTAGTGGTCTGTAGGCAAACAATGACAAGAGGGGCGCTGGCGGTTGGACGAGGAACGTTACGAGCGGTCAATCCCGCTGACATGGATCGGAACGGACGAGCTGCCGCTCTTGTTTGTGAACCAGTTTGTGGGGCAGGGACTCGAAGACCATTTCGTTCTTGAAGTTGGTCAGTCCGTACCCCCGGCGCTCATAGGGACGCCGGGCCTTGCAGGCCTTGCAGGCCTTGCAGGCCTTGCAGGCGTTGCACCTAAAATCGCGTTTGACTCAAAATTACAAAGTCTGAACCAAAATTACGAGCGGTTGCTTAGGATGATTCCTCATCCTCTTTGCGTTTCTTATCCCATCGGGCATTAGCGGCCTTGCGGGCTATCTCGGATTTGCGCTCATCGGACAGTTTTTCGGCGCGGGCCTTGCCGCCCTTCAAGCCGCCGCGTCGCCCGAGTTTTCGGGCCAACTCGCGCATCTCTTCGTCTTCATCCATGCACGAATGTTAGCCTAAGCGGTTAAGCACCACAAGGCCGAAATCGAACTCCTACTTTGCGGTAGCTGGGTTCACTACGGCGGCGTCCACGGTCAAACCTTTGACCTCTAAGTCGAACTTCTGGATACCCAGCCTCTGCAGTGGGACGATGGCGGCAGGAACGCTGCCACCACCGGGGGCAGGTCCCTCTACATTCGCTGCCCCAAGGCCGAACTCCGCATATACACCCCACAATCCTTCGTGGATACCCTGCTGCTTGACCAAGGCTTCGGCAAGCTCTTCGTAAGAGAAGGTGATCTGCCGTGGTTCAGCCATGAGCTTCGCTCGGTTCGTTTGCCATATTCACGAAGGTGCCACCATCCGCTATCACGCCGGACCACCCCTCGCCAGATTTCGCGCTCGATATAGGGCTCTTTTTCAGTTGTAAGGGGCGACTCAACTCTCCAAAGTGGAAGGACGAATCGGGCCATGTTCGAGCTGCTACACCCATAGCGCTGTTGAAGATTACTCCCGCGGATTTGGCGGCGACTTGTGCCACCTGCTCTTCTAGCCTCTGCGCTATTTGCATGTGAAGCGTGCTGGCTCCAACCCGCTCGGCTATGGCCGCTACGAGAAATTGATTTAGGCTCGTCCCATCCCGCTCGGCCATCTGCGCGGCACGGCGGTGCAAGCCGCGAGGCAAACGGAGCGCGATCCTTCCGCTGTAGCTATACGGGTCCGATGGTTCCGGTATCTCCTGGCCCATATTCAGAGCCGCTTCTATCCACCCCGAAGCCGCGCTTTCCAGGTGCTCATACGCCTCTTCTGGGGTATTGCCCTGCGCAACGCAACCGGGGAACTCCAGTATCTCGGCGGTGTAAGTACCAGTTTCATCGTCGGGGGTCAAAACCCTAGCGTAAGGTATCCTGAGATAATCTCTGGGGTCCTGTTTTCTGCTCTCCATAGACGCCTCCTTAATCGTTACCGTAGAGCTCTTCGAGCCGGAATAGGTCTTCGTCCAGTTGGTTCATCACACTACCCGCCGTACCCCTGGGCATGTCTCCTGGATGACTGGGTATAGATAACGGACGCCAGTTCAACTCTTCGTTGACCCATTGCGGGTCCCCGGTCTGTTGTGGACGCCTCACCCTGCCCATCCGCTTGGCCAATCCCTCTAGCTCTCGGCTCTTGATTCCACCACGCTGTCGTAAGCCTTCGAGCTCTCGCCTCAGCTTCGCCAGCTTCTTCGGAGTCATGATATCACATGTGATATCATGAACACCATGTTGAGGGTAAACGCACGTTTGCCGCCTACGGTTGATTAAAGGGGAGCGGATACCGCTCCCCTTTCTACTGTGGGGTAACGTGGGGGTGTTAGGGTGGTCCCTGCGCCGGGCTCCAAACTCGGGCGACTGAGGGTTCGATCCCCTCCACCTCCACTATTACCTACCTTTTCATTGTACAGACAGTACCTCCTAGCTTCAGAATTTCCTGCAAAAGCACGTATTTCACTGTTGCCATGCTTGACCGTACAAGTACAATTAGTCCATGAGAATCCATGACCGCTCAAGCACATGGACCACTTACAATGCCGCGCAAAGCGAAGAAAAAACTCGCTTTGTGGCGCTCCTGTCGGACCTCTGCAAGACCGTCCCGCAGCCGAAACAGGAGGGCAAGGGCAGGCCGCGTCTGCCGCTCTCGGACATGGTTTTCGCTTCCGCCTACAAGGTGTACGTGGGCTTCTCGGCTCGGCGCTTCACCTGCGACCTCAAAGAAGCACAGACGGACGGTTTGATCGGCAAGGCCGCGCACTTCAACTCCGTCAACCGCTACCTTGCCGACCCCGCCCTAACGGACGTGCTCAAGGAGCTCATCACCGTCAGCAGCCTTCCGTTAAAGGTCATAGAGGCCGACTTCGCGGTTGATTCTTCGGGGTTCAGCACTTGCCGCTACGTGCGCTGGTTCAACCGCAAGTACGGGCGCGAGGTAGACAACCGAGAGTGGGTGAAGGTGCATCTCATGTGCGGCGTGAATACCAAGATCGTCACGGCGGTTGACGTGAGCGGGTGGGCCGCGAACGACACCACCTACTTCGTCCCGCTCTTGGAGAGGACCGCCGCTCACTTCGGGATACGGGAAGTCTCGGCGGACAAAGCCTACCTGAGCCGCAAGAACCTGAGCGCGGTAGAGGCGGTCGGCGGGATGCCGTTCGTCCCGTTCAAGAGCAACACCTTAGAGCCTACCGAGGCCGGGGCGTGGGCGCGGATGTACCACCTGTTCATGTACAAGAGGGAGGAATACATGGAGCACTACCACAAGCGGTCGAACATCGAGACGGCGTTCTCCATGATAAAGGGCAAGTTCGGAAGTGCTCTGCGTTCAAAGAGCGACACCGGCCAGATAAACGAGGCTCTGTGCAAGGTTCTGGCGCACAACATCTGCGTCCTGATCCACGCCATACACGCGCTTAACATCCATCCGATTTTTAGTTCAGAAATCCAGCCTGAACCAAAAAAGGCCACTTCAGGGTATTTTTAGTGCAAAGCCCACTCAACCCACAACTTACCAGACGCTATCGGAATGCCGACGGTTTTGTCGTCGGCAGCGTAGACGGGATAAGAGAAGACAACTCTATATGTAGAAGAGACAAGAGGAAGGTCAATCATCAGAGTTATGGGCGCATTCGGAGAAGCGGAAAGAGATAGATCATGATCGGAAGCAAGGACTTGCTCGAAAGGCTCGACGATGAAGCCGTCGAGCTGACCGATGAGGACGTCCTCGAAGCATTCGAGGCTCTCAGAGACGAGATGGCGCGCAGAGGGCTGGATGCCCTGACGGGTGGATGGGACTACCGGAGAAGATCTTGGGGTAGGGGGCACATCCAGTTTGACCCGAAGGTTCGACACAGGAGGGATGGGTCGATAAAAGTTCACGGGTACTGGTACTTTCACTACATAGTCGGGGGCAAGAGAAAGAGTACGTATATCGGAAAAGACGCCAGGCTGGCTTCGTGGATGGCGAAGAACCCTCCCGAGCTGGATGCCGTGCACTGATCGAGGTGTAGCGTAGACAGGAACGTCTCGTCGGAAGGGAAGCTAGTGATGAGACATCCCCGATTTGCACGTGGATGTTACGCATGCGCAACAGATGGCGGCATTGAGGGTGCCGTCTCTTTCGCTATCTCGCAGAATCCTGGGAGATGGGGATGATCCGATCCACGGGGCCAGCTACACGAAGACCCGTGCGCATGGCAATATACGCCAAGAGGGGCATCCGCCGACACGCGTTCTGGTATACGGAGGTAGAGGCTTGCGGGAGGACGACACGAAGGCGAGAGGGGACATCGCCAGGCGGTTGCATCAAAGCGTCCCTCTGGAACAGAGCGACGTCTCCGGCAGGCTCGTAAAGCTCGAAGAGGTTATCGACCGTGGACTCAAGACGTTCATCGAAGTGGGTAACGCCCTACGAGAAATACGTGAGGGACGACTGTACAGGTACGAGTACGCCACGTTCGACGAGTATTGCAGGCGGCGTTGGGGCTGGGATCGCATCAATGCTCACCGCCACATAGAAGCGGCGACGGTAGTGGACGTGTTGTCATTTGACAACATTGATGGACCAAGCAATGTGGCACAAACGCGGGAGATAGCGCCGCTCCTGCGCAAAGACGAGCGGGAGGCACTGGCGGTGTGGAGGGAGCTGCGGGAGGAGTACGGCGACCGGGTGACGGCAGAGCGGATTCGACGCTTGGTGCGAGGCCGTATGGCGCGGCTCCGACGCGAGGACGAGGCGCGGGAAGCTTCGGAGGAGAAACCGACAATCTCGGATACCGATGGTGCTGTCCCGAACATCCATTGCAGCGACTTCCGCGACCTGGACCTCGAGCCGGGGTCGGTAGATCTTCTGCTGACAGATCCGCCCTACGGCTCCGAATACCTGCCGCTGTGGGACGACCTCGGGCGCTTTGCGGCCCAAACGTTGAAGGAGGGGGGCGTGCTCGCGGCCTATTCCGGGCAGACCTACCTGCCGGAGGTCATGGGCGCGCTCGGCGAGCACCTGCGCTACTGGTGGATGATCGCCGTCGTTCACAGGCACGGAAAGCCGGTGGTCTGGCCCCGACGCGCCATGAACGCGTGGAAGCCCGTCTTGGTTTTCACAAAGGGCAAGCCCGAATGCGGACTGTTCCGCGACGCCATGTTGCTCGGGTCGGCGGACGGCAAGGAAGGACACCCGTGGGGACAGCCGAGCTCCGAAGCAGAAGAGTTAGTGGAGGCTTTCACCGAGCCCGGCGACGTCGTGCTCGACCCTTTCTGCGGTTCCGGGACCGTGCCGATGGCGGCGATGGCTCTCGGACGGCGCGCCATCGCCTGCGAGTTGTCTCCCACCGTCCACCGGGCTGCGGTCGAGCGTATCCTCCGCGCCGGACGAGACCTTTCGGTGGACCCTGCGAACGGCACCCCGAGCGCGGCGTCGTCGGGGTAGCGGTATCGGCGTGGTGCTCCGACCACAGAATCGTGGCGGGTGGCGATGATGCTTTACAGGGTCCGTACTCAGAGCCCGGAGTTGCTTCGAGTCTCGGGCGCAAATAAGATGGAGGTGCATCCGAGTACCGGAGGGGAGAGGGTTTGGTCGCCGTTCGTATCGACCCATGTATGTTTGGAATGCCCCGGTTGTTGTCTTGACCCGTCTCGAAGACGTCAAGCCGGGTGTCTCCGTACGCGGGCTCACGCCCGGCGGAACCGCGCGCGTCGCCGGGGTGGAGTGGTTGGGCGGCGACGCGCTCAAGGTCGTCTACGAGGACGGCGACGGCGCGCCGAAGAGCCGTCTCCTGTACAGGGACGAGGAGTCCTCGCTCTCGGTGGTCGCCCCCGGCGGCGCGTGGTCGTTCGACGGCGACGGGGCGATGCTCCGGCTCGTCTCCGAGGCCATGAGGATACGCCTCGCCTACCTGTTCGACCCCTACCTGGCCATACACACTTCCCGCGTCGAGCCGCTGCCGCACCAGATCACGGCGGTCTACGGCGAGATGCTCAGGCGTCAGCCCCTGAGGTTCCTCTTAGCCGACGACCCCGGCGCGGGCAAGACCATCATGACAGGGCTCCTCGTAAAGGAACTCATGATCCGGGGCGACCTGGAGCGCTGCCTCGTCGTCGCGCCCGGCAATCTCGTCGAGCAGTGGCAGGACGAGCTCTCCACCAAGTTCGGGCTATCCTTCTCCATCCTCTCCCGCGAGCAACTTGAAACCTCCAGGAGTGGCAACCCCTTCGAGGACCATCCCCTTCTCATCGCCCGCCTCGACATGCTCAGCAGGAACGAGGAGCTGAGGGCGCGCCTCGCGGCCTCCCAGGACCACGACCTCATAGTCGTGGACGAGGCCCACAAGATGAGCGCCACCTACACGGGCGGCGAGGTGAAGTACACCAAACGCTACCGCCTGGGCGAGTTTCTCGGCGAGCAGACCCGGCATTTCCTCTTGCTCACGGCCACACCCCACAACGGCAAGCAGGACGACTTCGAGCTGTTCATGGCGCTCCTCGACGGCGACCGATTCGAGGGCAGGGCGCGCGGCAACACGGGGGTGACGGACGCGGGCGACCTGATGCGGCGGCTGGTCAAGGAGGAGCTTCTCCGGTTCGACGGCAAGCCCCTCTTCCCGGAGCGGCGGGCGTACACGGTCAGGTACGCGCTCTCCGGGCAGGAGTCAGCACTCTACGACGAGGTAACGACCTACGTGAGCGAGGAGATGAACCGGGCCGAGCGCTTCGCCGCGGAGGACGACCGGCGCAGGGTAAACGTCGGGTTCGCCCTGCAGATACTGCAGCGCAGGCTCGCCTCCTCGCCCGAGGCGATCTACCGCTCCCTGGAGCGACGGCGGGAGCGGCTGGAGACGCGCCTGGCTGAGGAGAGCCTCGCGCAGAGGGAAGAGACGTCGGCGATCACCGCGGGCGGCACACTCCCCAGGCTCACGGCGGAGTTTTTCGAGGACCTCGAAGACGCCCCGGACGCCGAGGTCGAGGAGGTCGAGGGACGAGTGCTGGGCCAGGCAACCGCCGCGAGGACCGTGGCTGAGCTCAGGACGGAGTTCTCCACTTTGGAGCGGCTCGAGGAGCGGGCGAGGACGGTACGTTACTCCGGCGAGGACACGAAGTGGAAGGAGCTTAACGCCATCCTCGACGACCCCCTGATGGTCGACGAGGACGGCAACCGCAGGAAGCTGATCGTCTTCACCGAGGCCAAGGACACCCTTAACTACCTGGCCGACAGGATTCGGACGCGCCTCGGCAAACCGGAAGCGGTCGTCGTTATCCACGGCGGCGTTAGAAGGGAGGAGCGAAAGCGCGCCGTCGAGGCGTTCACCCAGGACAAGGATACGCTCGTCATGGTCGCCAACGACGCCGCTGGCGAGGGCATCAACCTGCAGCGCGCTCATCTCATGGTCAACTACGACTTGCCCTGGAATCCCAACCGCCTGGAGCAACGCTTCGGCCGCATACACAGGATCGGTCAGAGGGAGGTCTGCCACCTCTGGAACCTGGTCGCCTCGGAGACGCGCGAGGGCGACGTCTACTCGCGGCTCCTGGAAAAACTGGAGCAGGAGCGCCAGGATCTCGGCGGCAGGGTCTACGATGTCCTGGGACGCCTCTTCGAGGCGCGGCCATTGCGGGAGCTTCTGGTCGAGGCGATACGCTACGGAAACCTCCCGGAGGTCAGGGCTCGCCTCGACCGGGCGGTGGATTCGGCGGTCGACAGGCGGCACCTGGAGGAGCTGCTCGAAGAACGCGCGCTCGCGCGGGAGACGATGGACGCATCGAAGGTGGATGAGATCCGGGAGCAGATGGAACGGGCCGAGGCGCGGCGTCTGCAGCCCCACTTCGTCCGCTCTTTCTTCCTCGAAGCCTTCGAGCACCTCGGTGGCAAGGCCCGCAGGAGGGAGCCCGGCAGGTGGGAGATTACCCACGTCCCCTACGCCGTCCGCGAGCGGGCCAGCACGATGGGCGCGAGGACAACCGTACCGCGCCGCTACGAGCGGATAGCCTTCGAGAAGGAGAGGTTAGATCAGCAGCCGACCGCCGCCTTCGTCTTCCCTGGCCACCCGCTGCTTGACGCCACGCTCGACCTGATCCTCGAGCGGCACCGCGAGCTCTTGAGGCGTGGAGCCGTGCTGGTAGACGAGGAGGACGCGGGGGACGAGGCGCGCACCCTCTTCTACCTCGAGCACGCCGTCCAGGACGGCATCGAGGAGAAGGACGGCAGGCAGCGGATTGTCTCCAGGCGGCTGCAGTTCGTCGAGATCGGGGCTGACGGGGGGATCGCATCGCCCGGTCCAGCCCCCTACCTCGACTACCGCCCCCTCGAAGAAGGCGAGCGGTCGTTGCTCTCCGAGTTGCTGGAGGCGTCTCGACTTGGGGAGGGCGCGGAGTCCGCCGTCGTGGGCTACGCTGTGCGCGACCTCGTGCCCGGGCACGTGGCGGAGGTGAGGGGTCAACGCCTGCCCCTCGTAGACAAGGTCGAGCGGCAGGTAGAGGCTCGTCTGAAGGCCCAGATCAACTACTGGGACTACAGGGCAGAGGTCCTGAAGTCCCAGGAGAGAGAAGGCAAGAAGACGCGCCTCAGCTCGGCGAACGCGGCGGCGAACGCGGTCGAGTTGGCGGGACGGCTCGAACGCAGGCGGGAGACGCTAGAGCGGGAGCGGCAGATAAGCGCGCTGCCGCCGGTCGTGAAAGGGGGGGCGCTCGTCGTCCCCGGCGGTATCCTCCATCGCCTGAAGGGCCGGGACGACCCAGAGGACGGCCCAGATGCGCTGGCTCGCAGGGAGGTGGAGTTACTTGCCATGAGAACCGTCGAGGAGGCCGAGAGGGCCCTTGGACGCGTACCGAGGGACGTCTCGGCGGTCAGGGGCATCGGGTACGATATCGAGTCCAAGGACCCGAAGACCGGGACGCTCTACTTCATAGAGGTCAAAGGCAAGTGGGAGGGCCGGGACGACGTGACGCTCACGAAGAACGAGATACTCTGCTCCCGCAACGAGCCCGAGAAGTTCCGCCTGGCGATCGTCGTGGTGGGGGGGAGGGGTCCGGGGCTGCCACGCTACCTGAACGGCTACCCCTTCGGGGAGCCGGACTTCGCGGAGACAGGCAGGACCTTTAGTCTGAGGAAGCTGCTAGACGCGGCGGGAGAACCGGCGTGAGCGGGTGGACGAGCCCCCCAGCCGACGCGGGGTCGCGAGCCGGGATTCGGGGAGGGGCGCCTTGGCAGGGCAGTTAGGGGATGGGCCTGAGCGGTCCGTCGAAGAGACGGCCGAGCGCCTCGGGGTTTCGGCCGACGAGGTGTGGATGATGATCAACACAGGCGAGCTCTCCATGGAGAAGACCGTGGGTGGGGGGTGGGCCGTACCGGGCTGGTCGATCGACTACCTGATCTCCGCCCGCGCAAGGGAGGCGAGGACCGAACCCGAACTACCGGTCCCGCCACCGGTGCCGTCCCCGGCCTCGCAGTGGGCGCCGGAGCCGCCATCCAAAGGCGAGGCCAAGCGCCTGAAGCGGGCGAAGAAGTGGAAGCGCGAGTTCGACGAACTGGGGTGCAGGAAGAACGGGCTCGAAAGGGAAAGGCGGGAACTCCTGCGGGTTGGGGACGCGGCGGGCAACGGGCGCTTGCCGAGGCTCGATCGGGAGTTGCGCGGGGTCGAGGCGGAGCGCGAGCGGCACGAGGAGGAAGGCTTGGAACTCGGGTTCCTCCGGCGCGAGGGCGCGCGGGCCGGGCGGGGTCGGCGGGGGGCCGCGCCGCAGGCGGAGGCGATAGGTTTGGCGAAGATCGGGCTGCGGCCCGGGCTGCGGTTCTCCAGCGAGCTGGAAATGTTCAACCCCCCCGACTCCCGAGGGAACCCCCAGGAGAAGTCGGCTGCTGTGGACGAACCTGGCGGGGCGCAGGGCGCAGCCGAGGCCGGGCGGGCGGAAGAACGCGAACAGGAGGAACAGGGGGACGTGCCGTGACGTACCGCAAGAAACTCATAGAAGTTGCTCTGCCGCTGGAGGCTATAAACAAGGCGTCCGCCAAGGAGAAGTCCATCCGCCACGGGCATCCCTCGACGCTTCACCTGTGGTGGGCGCGCCGTCCTTTGGCGGCTTGCCGGGCCGTACTCTTCGCCTCGTTGGTGGACGACCCGTCTAACGATCTGCCCGAAGACGAGGCGATGGTCGAGCGCGAGCGGCTCTTCGACATCATCCGAGAATTGGTGAAGTGGGAGAACTCCTCGGACGAGGCGGTGCTTGGGAGGGCGCGGGAGGAGATCCTGCGCTCTACCGGAGGGAACCCGCCGCCGGTGCTGGACCCGTTCTGTGGGGGAGGTTCGATCCCACTGGAGGCCCAGCGGCTAGGATTAGAGGCGCACGGGAGCGACCTGAACCCTGTGGCGGTCATGATCACGAAGGCCCTCATCGAGCTGCCGCCGAAGTTCGCCGGCGACCCGCCCGTCAACCCGGAGTCCCGCAAGACCGCCGACCTCTCCGCATGGCGCGGGGCGCAGGGGCTCGCCGAGGACGTGCGCCACTACGGGGCCTGGATGCGCGAGCGGGCGAAGGAGCGCATCGGCCACCTCTACCCGAC
>Ga0183260_10004498_pt1 | contig 11064 bp, 9 predicted proteins | sample AntDrymUQ4972206_2_FD_129768 | JGI IMG/M metagenome (GOLD analysis project Ga0183260, IMG submission 129768) | Polar desert sand microbial communities from Dry Valleys, Antarctica - metaG UQ497 (22.06) (version 2) (version 2) | ecosystem: Environmental > Terrestrial > Soil > Desert | place...
CGAGTGTTCTCGTTGCTGAGCTCCTTGAGGCGCTTGGCGTCGTTCGCCTTGAGACCGCCGTACTGCTTGCGCCACCGGTGATAGGTCTGCTCGGAGACCTCGAGGTGCTTGGTGACCTCGGGGATCTGCTTGCCCTCGGCCAAGAGCCGATCGGCCTCTCTTAGCTTGCGCACCACCTGGTCTGGTGTGTGCTTGCGTTTCTTCACCGCGATGAGCCTCCTTCCGCCCTCTCGAGGGCATCAGACTCTCACTCGCGGTGGACCGATTTCGGGGGGCGGGCCACCATCGCGCTCGAGATCTCTAGCCCCAAGCGGTCGTCCCAAGTCCCACCCCGACCTCGTGGTGGACCCCCAGTCAGACACCGGTGTCGTGAAAGGAATTGGGGACGCATAGGATCCTTTATTGTCACGCTCCCTTCGGCAACAAGTGGAGCCCTTAGTAAAAGCAAACCTAGTTCGATCCCGACATAATTTAAAAGTAAAGTAGCCGATGATGCGATTGCGCGCTGGAGTTGCAAAAACAACATGAACGCTCAATCCCAAGAAGGTTACGTCCGATCGCGCCGCTACACCTTCGATCTTGTTACGCATCTGGTGGGAAGAGAGTTTCGGATTCGCTACCGTCGCGCCCTTTTCGGCTGGCTATGGGCCGTTGGCTCGCCGTTAGCTCGTCTTGCGGTCCTGGCCGTCGTGTTCGGACAAATTCTTCCTTTGGGCATTCCCAATTATCCGGTATTCGTCTTCACCGGACTCATTGCCTGGTCGTGGTTCTCGTCGGGGGTTGCCTCGGCCACCACAAGCCCAATTGATCGCAAGGACCTGCTGTTTCGCCCCGGGCTACCTCGTCACGCAATCCCGGTCGTAAGTGTAATGACCGACGGCTTGGACTACTTTGCCGCACTACCCATCCTCTTGGCATTTCTTGTGTTCACAACCGGAATTCCGTTGACTGCCGTCCTGCTACCTCTAATCCTCGCTATACAGATTCTCTTCACCGTGGGTTTGGGTTTCCTACTGGCAACTGCCAACGTCTACCTGCGCGACGTGAAGCTGTTCGTCGAAGTGGCCCTATTGTTGGGCTTCTACCTGACGCCTGTTTTCTACCGGCCCGGTCTCATCTCGGACGAACGGCTGAGAACGCTCCTGTCGCTTAACCCAATGAGCCAGCTGCTCGATGCGTATAGACGGATCCTCATCCAGGGCACCCTTCCGGATGTGAAAAGCACAGCGGCCCTCATCGCATCGGGCATCCTCATCTTTGTCGCCGGGTACATGGTCTACGCACGCAAGGCCCCGGTTTTCGTGGACGAGCTATGAGCCGTTCCGACATTGAGTTGCATGAAGTGTCCAAGCGTTACCGATCGTCCGCGCTGGGGGGGCCGCGGACGGTCCGCAATCTGAATTTTCGAAGCAGCAAGGTGCAGTGGGCACTCCGGGATATATCCCTCGATGTGCAAGCTGGTGAAACGTTCGGTCTCATCGGAAGAAATGGAAGCGGTAAGTCGACGGCACTGAGAATTATGGCGGGGATTACCAGCCCCACCACCGGACGGGTTCACAACCTAAGAAGAGTTAGCGGTCTCCTCACCATCGGCGAGGGCTTGCAACCTCTCCTCACTGGTGAAGAGAACGCACTCACCGCCAGCATCCTTGCGGGATTGACGAAACGGGAAGCTCTTCGCCGGCTCTCCGACATCGCCAGATTCGCCGAGCTCGAGGACCACATGGACCACCCCTTACGGACTTACAGCGACGGGATGAAGCTCAGGCTAGCGTTTTCCGTCTCACTCCATGTGGATCCCGAGATACTCCTAATCGACGAGGTCTTGGCAGTTGGTGATATCCGATTTCAGGAAAAGTGCTTTGTGGCGCTCGAGGGCTTCCAATCCGAGGGAGTCACAATCAGTGTGACGTCTCACGACATGGGACAGATACGTCGCTTGTGCGATCGTGTTGCTTGGCTCGTCGATGGACGCATCAAACTGATCGGTGAGACAGACGAAGTCGCATCCCGCTACGAGAACGCAATGAGCGAAGGCGTCCCCGAACAAACCGATGACACAGCCACCCGACGATTTGGCTCCGGGGAGATCCGGTTTAAGTCCGTTCAACTGGTGGACCGATGGGGTGCCCTCTTGCGCAACGTTCCTGCAGGAAGCCGGGTACACGTGGTGGCCGATTACGAAGCCGAAGCTCCGGTCAACGAGCCCATATTCGGGGTGAGTGTCCATGAGATCGGTTCGGGAACGCGCCTGCTGGATCTGGACACCCGGAGCGCCGGTCTCGCCACCGGAACGGTGAAAGGGAGCGGCCGGGTAGAGCTCATCCTGGACCATCTCGATCTCACAGCCGGCGAGTATGCCCTCGACATCGGCGTTTACGAGACGGAGTGGGCGCGGCCTTACGACTATCTGTGGGAAAAGGTCGACTTCGAGATTACATCGTCATCCACCAGTGGACTTGTTGCTCCCCCCCATCGATGGAAACTTGCATGAAAACCGCTTCGATAATCATACGGACGAAGAACGAGTCTCGCAGTCTGGGTGCAACGTTGGCGGGCATTTTCGATCAGGATCTCGCTCCACACGAGGTCTTCGTGGTCGACTCGGGGTCAAGGGACGAGACGCTGGAAATCGCGGCACGATATCCGACGGTTCAGATCATGCATATCTCACCAAGGGAGTGGAATTACAGCCGGGCGATCAACATCGCAGCGGAGAGAGCGACTGGTGAATTCTTGGTCTGCCTCTCGGCTCACTGCCCGCCGGTTCATCGGGATTGGCTTCGATCGCTACTGTCCCATCTTGACGACGAGACCGTCGCCGCCGTATGGGGACCCAATATCAGCCCCGGGAAATCGCTGCCCGCGGGGGACCCGATACGACAGGAGCCCGGTACCTACGGAGTGAGCAATAGGCGCTTCGGCCTGGTTAACTCGAACTCTGCCGTACGACGTGCGCTGTGGCTTGAGTTCCGCTTCGACGAATCATTGCCGGCAACAGAGGACAAGGCATGGGCCATGGAGGCAATGAGGCGCGGCTACTCGATCGTTCATGACCCGTACGCTGCCGTGTGGCACGAGCGCCACTCGGCCGTTAACTCCTTTCACCGCATGCGCGCTATTCAGGCCGGCTACGCCGCCCTCTTTCCAGAGCTACACGACGATCGATACAACCCGGTCAAGACTCTGATCTTCGGATCTGCGCGCAAGCTCAGGCATCTCATGGTCGAGCGAGACCTCAAGAAGTTTCGGCACGAGCTCCGAACGGCGCCTCCTACCATTGGAGCCATCCTGGGAAAGTTCTTCGGGCTACGCCGCCGGTGACGACCGGAGGGCGTCGTCCTCTGCATCATCCTCCGCCGGCACCATCCTGGCCGCTCTCGGGAGAGGCAGACACCTCGCGTCCCATCACCGCCGCTTCGGCCTCGTTAGGCATCCTGTGGCTGAAGGGCACCTCGACGGCCTCGCACACCATAGTCTGAACGAATGCCTCCGGAAAACGACGTACGACGCGGAATCCAGCGGTGGCGAGCAACGACGTGAGACAGCTTGGGGAGAGCCCCCAGAACCAGTTCCCGTAGCCCTCGCGCAGCTCAAAACCGTCTGTGATACCAACCTGCGTACCGAGCCACGGAATGTTCCATAGAGGTCGCTCGGTTTCCGGAAGTCCGGGGAAGTACACCGCTGCGTTGGGCAGGCCGTCGACCTCTGGGATGGTCGATGTCCGCAGAATCAAAGTCTGGCGACAAATCCTTCGCAGAGCGACGAGTACGTCAAAGGGGCTCGGATGGTGATACAGGACACCAGCACAGAAAACCACGTCGACGACTCCGACTCGCTTGATCGTGGCCGGGTCGATTACATCACCGAGGATGAACTCGACGTTCGAGCCACGGGCCGCTTTCTCTTGTTCGAACTCGGGGGTCGGACCGAAGACATCGACACCTTTGACAGGATCTGCCCCCGCCTCCTCGGCGAGGAACGCATGCCCTCCGTTGACGCCCCACATGCAGCCCACATCGACCCAACTCGCTCCTGGGGCGTACTCGCGAATGTGCTCCGTAAGTCTTTCACCCGACCCCAAGTCGTCACCTCTGCGCGCTCGCCAGCGACGCCAAGCCGGGTTGCCTTTCTTCGATTTGAGCAGACGCACCTTGGTTCGGTAGATCATCCATATCCCCTTCAGTCAGGTACTCGATTATTTGGGCGTTGCGAGGAGGTCCCCTCCCGTTTCACGCGCTGCAAAGACCTCCACAGTGCCGCAGGACCGGTGACGTTTCCCTTCAACTCAAGCAGAGAGAGCCTTAAGGGGTATTGTGATCGGCCGCGCAGGCGCGCGGCAATTCGGCGGGCATGACCAAGAGGCAGGCGAAAGCCAAGGTAGACCAGCACCCTGAGATCGCGATCACGCAGCAGGGTCGTGAGGTGATAGGCGACGTGACCCTTGCTGTAGTCGAAGAGTTGGCGTCTCAACCCGTCCATATTGCTGCGATGCCGGTGCCACACATACGCACTCGGTTCGTAGACGATCGTGTAGCCGGCTTTCAGCACTTTGTAGAAGAGGTATGTATCCTCGCCCACGCCAGAAGGCATGCCGGGGCCGAGTGCCTCCAGCATCAGCCCGACTCCGGGGTCGGTGAATAGCGACGATCGAAATGCAGCATTGGCAGACGCTCCGAGTCGCCAGGTAGGCACCACCCGCCTGCTCCTCTGGAACCAGGCCGCGTCCGCTTCCTTACGCTCGAACCCCCGTCCAAGGCCACCGTATATCTCAAAGAGGCGCTGGGCCTGCGTTTCGAGCTCGAGTGGTAGGACGTTGCCCGTAACGACCGCCACGTCATGTCGGGCGAACGGAGAAACGAGCTTTTCGAGCCAGTCGGGCGGGGCGGTAACGTCGTCATCGGTCATCACGACCAGGTCTCCGCCGGCGGCGAGAATTCCGGCGTTGCGTGCATAGGCGAGTCCCCGCCTCGACTCCTCGACCAGAACGACGCCCGGAAAGTCCTTAAGAACCGTCCGCGCGGCCCCGCTCGACGGATTGTTGTCGACCACCACGATCTCGACCTGGCGGTTCGTATCCTGGGACCGAAGGTTGGTGAGGCAATGCCGCAGGTCGTCGGGACGATCCAGTGTCGCGACGACAATCGACACACTCACCGAGTCGACGAGCGGGCTTGGCTCGTCATCCCCGTCTCCGTCCTCCAACGTGAGGTCGCGCTCAAGAGCGTTTGTAAAGAGCGAGACCACTTTGTCCTCCGACATTCCGGACCCAGCTGCCAGAATCTTGATGTCGAGAGCATCAGAGAGGGCGGCGCGTATCCGGCGGGAGGAAACCGAGTCTCCCCAGGTTGCGATCTCGGCGAAACCCAATACTTCGCCCTCAGAAAGCGTGTAGATGCGAACGCGATCGTATTCTCCGAGGTCGGTCAGGTCCCCAACGGGAGCGCGTATATCCACCGTCCGCACGGCAACCCTGCCACCAGTCATCAGAGCTCCTTCATGCTTTGCCCGCCCGGGCAAGGCGGGAGGCGTCACGCCGAGCGCGTGCGTATCGGGTCAATCCGACCAGAGCACCACGCATTTCGGCCACGATGAGATCACGCGGAAATCGACTGGGTCGCACGAAGGAGACGATCAAACGACGCAGGTTTCGCCTCCAAAACCACCACAGACCAAAGCGTGCCATCGCCCCACGCAATTCAGGATACGCGAGAGCACTACGAATCATGTACGCATACAGGGCGAGGCCATGATCGGTCAGCTGCTTGCGAAGAGCGTCGTAGTCACGTCTGTGCCGATGACGAACGATGGCCCAAGGCTCGTAGACAAGCACGTGCCCCTCTTGGAGGACACGAAAAAACATCTCGAGGTCGTCCCCTCCGTTCGTTGCCGTCCCCGCACCCAACGCAGGATCGAAGACACCGATGAGCTCGAAGATGGAACGCCGGAATGCCATGTTGGCTCCAGTTCCGAACCGCCCGGATCCCAGGTGCCAGGTCTCCCCCTCCTCGATCTTGTTCCAGGAGCGCCGGAGGCCTCGCCCGAAACCGCCCGCGCGCTCGAAGAGTAGCTGAGGGAGAGTTTCCAGCTCAAGGGGCACGACGAGGCCGGTCACAGCCATGATTTCGTCGCTCTCGGCGAACGTCTCCCCAAGCTGCCGCGCCCAGAGGGGATCCACGACCACGTCGTCGTCGGTAAAGGCCAGAATCTCACCACTCGCCTCCGCGATCGCGCGATTGCGCGCCCAATCAAGCCCGGGTCGCGGCTCCTTCACGTAGCGAATGTCATCGATGCTCGCGACCAGACGTTCGGTCGCATCGCTCGAGGGCGCGTTGTCGACGACGAGCAACTCGAGATCTGGGTAATCGAGACTGGTCAGCCCTTCGAGGCACTCGGCCAAGTCCTCCGTACGGTTGCGCGTGCACACCGCTACGGTCACAGAGGGCAGCGGTTGCCGGACGTGATGCTTCGCTGTCTTCGTGCGCGGAATGTTCGGTGTATCGACCACACCAGCAGCGAGCTCATCCTCAACAACGTGATTGATCACCCATCTGCCGGCGCTCTCGACTACCGCGCGCCGCAAACTCAAAGCCGAGCAACCTCCATTGACTACGGGCACCCGGACGGACTCGAGCGGCACACCGTGGAGTCGCACGAGGACCTGCGCCTCCCCGTAACGCTCCAGGCCCGACAAGTTGGGAATGGCTTGTTCCAAATGAATGTCGACGAGCTTCACCGGCCGAAAGGCCCCGCCGGCATCGCCGACAGTCTGGCCCGATCCCGCGACTGCCGGGTTTGAGGCCGCTCTCATGCGGTGACGCTGGCGCCCGACGGTGCCTCTGCGCCCGCTCCTTCGAGTCGGGCCGCCTCGCGTCGCGCCCTCGGATAGCGAGTCAGTCCCTGAAAGGCTCCCCGCCACTCGGCCAGGACCAGCTCACGCGGAAAGCGGCCCGGTCTAGTCAGCGAAACAAGCAGGCGGCGAAGGATCCAGCGGAACAGCCACCATCCCGTGAACCAGGCAAAGCTGGGGAACTGCTTCGGGTAGGCAAGAACGCTGCGCACCGCGTAGGAGTAAAAACCGATGCCGTGATTCGTGAGCTGCACCCGCAGCGCCTCGTAGTCGCGTCGATGACAATGGCGCACGATTGCGGCGGGGTCGTAGAGGAGCACGTTGCCCTCTTGCAGGACGCGGAAGAACATCTCCAGGTCTCCGCCGCCGTTGGTCACCGTGCCGACATCCAGCGCAGGGTCAAATCCCCCCAGTTCCTGGAGAACGGTCCGCCGGAAAGCCATGTTCGCTCCCGTGCCAAACCTTCCCGCCCCCACATGAAGCTTCGAGGTAGGTCCCACCCGGTACCAGATCGTCTTGAAGCCACGCCCGAAGCCCCCATAGAGCTCGAACAGGAGCTGCGCCCGAGTCTCGAGTTCAAGCGGTACGACCAGCCCGGTAACGGCTCCCACCCTTTCATCCTCGGCAAAGGCCCGTCCGAGGGAGGTTACCCATCCGAGATCAACGACGACATCATCGTCGGTGTACGCAATCACCTCACCCCGAGCTTCCGTCGCTGCGCGATTGCGAGCCCAATTCAGTCCGGGTCGTAACTCCCGGACATACCGCATCTGTTTGAAGTGTCCCGTAACAACCGCGCGCGTGGAATCGTCACTCGGAGCGTTGTCCACGACAATCACATCTAAAGAGGGGTAATCGAGTGCCGCTATCGATTGCAGGCAACGAAAGAGGCTATCCGGATGGTCGCGCGTGCACACCGCCACGGTGATCGTGGGCAACCGTCCGGATGGTTCCGGATGCGAAAGCTCGGCCGCAACCGGCGCGGCAGGATCGTAGGGTTTTACTCCCTCACCGAGGTCATCCTCGACGAGATGCGTAAGCAGGTCTCTCCCGAGTCTCTTAACGATCGCGTCGCGCTGGGCTGCTGCCGAACAGCGGCCATTGACCACGGGGATGCGCGCGTAACCGACCGGCGTCCCATGAAAACGGACGAGAGCCTGCACCATCCGGTAACGCTCCAATCCCATGATGGTCCGAAGTGGCTGATCCGCGTGCACGTCGACAACCTTGATTGGTTCGAATCGGGCGCCAAACGGGACCAGCGGTGTTGGGCCGGCGGGTCCCTCGGGAGGAGGAGGCTCGCGCTTCTGGGAGAGATCGGGTTCCGCTTCAACCATCGCCGGCACCGCGGGGTCGGTCCGAGGAGAGAGATCCGTGGTCCCGTCCAGCATTGTCCCATCGGAGTCCCGCGGGGGCGATCCGTCAGGTGACTCCGGCGTCATCATCTTTTAGCTCCGCCCAATCCGTTCTCTCCTCCAGCGCCCGCGCGCGGTGGGCCCGCCAACGGCGTCACCCTACCTGACGCCGCCCGGCCACCGCCCGAATTCACAGACGAGCGGGCATCCCGCGGGGCCTTCGTCGAGGATGATCGTCAGAGCTAGGGAGTGTTAGACAACAATCCGCGCGTTCATGCTGGCCGGGAGGTAGTCTTGTTGCGTACAGGTCACCGAGGACGCTCTGCGTATCAAGTTGGCTGTGGTGATGCCCCACCTTGACGAGCGACAGCGACGTATCTTGGCCGGAGCTCAGGCCCGGGCGGTAGGACGGGGCGGCATCGCGATGGTGGCAAGGGCGACGGGGATGTCCCGCTCGACGGTGCAGAACGCGGTCGCAGAGGTGGACGCCGGCGTCGAGCCGTCGTCGAGCGTGCGTCGGCCCGGGGGCGGGCGCAAGGCTCTCACCGACATCGACAAGACCTTGCTCGCCGATCTCGACGCGCTGGTGGAGCCGGAGGCGCGCGGCGACCCGGAGTCGCCGCTGCGCTGGACCGCCAAGAGCACCCGCACGCTCGCCCGCGAGCTGCGGGCCAAGGGACACGAGATAAGCCACGTCGTTGTGCGCGAGCTCCTCTATCACCTCGGTTACAGCCTGCAGGCAAACGTCAAGTCCAAAGAGGGCGTCCAGCATCCCGATCGCGATGCCCAGTTTCACTACCTCAACGACTGCACCGCCGCCCACCTCGACGCCGGGCAGCCGGTTATCTCGGTTGACACCAAGAAGAAGGAGCTGGTGGGTGACTACGCCAACAAGGGGCGGGAGTGGCGCCCGCAGGGCGAGCCCGAAAAGGTCAACATCTATGACTTCATCGATCCCACGGTCGGCAAGGCGATCCCCTACGGCGTCTACGACGTCGGCTCGAACACAGGCTGGGTGTCGGTGGGAACCGACCATGACACCGCTGGCTTTGCAGTCTCGACCATTCGCAGGTGGTGGGACATGATCGGTGCGCGCTCCTATCCCACCGCCACGAAACTGCTCGTATCGGCCGACGGTGGCGGTTCGAACTCTTACCGCTCGCGGCTGTGGAAGATCGAACTCGCGAAGCTAGCCGCTGAGACCGGTCTCGAGATCACGGTATCCCACCTGCCGCCGGGCACATCGAAGTGGAAAGATCGAACATCGTCTGTTCTCGCACATCTCGATGAACTGGCGAGGCCGACCGCTTACCAGTCATCAAGTCGTGGTCGATCTCATCGGCTCGACCACCACCCGAAAAGGCCTCAAGGTTCGAGCCGAGCTTGATACGGCACTTATGAGACCGGTGTCAAGGTCAGCGACGCTGAACTCGCCGCGGTACCTTTTGCGCAAGCACGATTTCCACGGGGAGTGGAAACTACACGGTCCTGTCCGCGCCCGACTCCGATGTCGAGAGCGTCCAGGTCCTCGTCCACCTGAGTGAGCTGCCTGGTGATCCTCTGGATGCTCTGTTGCACGGCGTCCTGGGCGACGGTGAGGTCCTCGAGCGCCTGGTTGCGGCGGTTGTCGATGTAGCCCTGGGCGAAGGCGTTCGCCGCCTCTTGCGAGAAGGCCGGGTCGTCCGAGGTGTAGCCGATGATCAGCACCTCGGTCTCGGTCACCACCTGGACGTCGAGGTCGGCGAGGACCTCGTCGACCGGCGTGTCGAGGTCGAGCTCTTCCTTGACGAGCTCCGCCACGGGCACCGACTGCACCAGTTCGCGCTCGGTCTCGAGGTTGACGATCGGCGCGATGGTCTCTTGCTCCCTCGGCGGCAGCGGCTCGACCAGGAGCCGGGCCTCGGCGGTGTAGAGCGGGGTCTGCTGGAGCGAGAAGGCGAGCGCCGCAACGATCACGATCACGGCGCTGAGGATGATCGTCCACTTCCGAGCGCGCAGGATCGCGATGTACTCACGTAGGTCGATGGTCTCTTCGGTTTCCGGTGCTTGCATCCCTGACGCCCCTACCGATCAGTGCGGGCACTCTCCGGGATGGCCCTCCGCCGCAACAATCCTGCTGCGCCATCTGCCCCTTCGCAGGTGTCCTCGGGAGCGCCCGTCCCGGCACCTCGCCCCGACGCTTTGTCCGACGCTTCGCCGACGCTTTGTCCCGATAGGCGAACCCTACCAAGGGCAAAGCCAATCCCCGAGCATTACCCACTCCCGCCCGGCCTCCGGGTCCCCCCCGATTCTGGGTGCTTGTACGCGCCCAGCGCGCCTGACTCCCCACAATTAAGGGCGCGCCTCGACCCCAGCTCGATTGTGGGTCCCGCCCCGCCCCCCCGGCTCGATTGTCGGCCGTGATACGCGCCCAGCGCGCCCGAGCCCCCACAATCAACTCGGCCCCGTGTCCCGAACCTCAATTCTGGGTCCTGGTACGCGCCCAGCGCGCCTGAGCCTCCACAATCAATTTGGGCCTTGCCCGACAGGCTCCCGGCTCCCGTCGCAGGCCAGCCCTAAGGTGGGGTGATGAAGAATCACGCTCGCCGCACGACCGGGGTCGATCGAGCACTACGACTGGCCACCGTCGCGGTGGGCCTCGGGGTGCTGATCGGATCGCTCGGGCCGCCGCCCGGCGAGGGTGCGCTCCCGGTCTCGGACAAGGTCGTCCACCTCGCCTCGTACTTCCTGTTCACGCTTCTCGCGCTGGTGGGTTTCGTCGGCCGCCCCGGGGGCCGAGTCCTGCCCGCCGAGGTCGGCTACGCACTGGTCGTGGCGGTGATCGCGGCCGGAGCGCTCATCGAGTTCCTGCAGACCCTC
>Ga0183260_10004499_pt1 | contig 11063 bp, 11 predicted proteins | sample AntDrymUQ4972206_2_FD_129768 | JGI IMG/M metagenome (GOLD analysis project Ga0183260, IMG submission 129768) | Polar desert sand microbial communities from Dry Valleys, Antarctica - metaG UQ497 (22.06) (version 2) (version 2) | ecosystem: Environmental > Terrestrial > Soil > Desert | place...
ACCTTGTCCCACTCGAACATCATCAGGTTCGGGTTCTCGGCGGCGACCCGCACTGGAACCTTCCAACCTACGTGCACCTTGTGCATCGCCCTGAAGCCCTGACGTACGGAGGTATTCGCGCAGCTGCTCAACCGAGTAATTGCCCTGGTCTGCCGTCGCGAACGGCGCGGTCGCAGCGGCACCGCTTGCCGCGAGCGCGGCCTGGACCTGGGTCAGGCTCTCGTCGACGCCCGAGCTGCCTGAAGCCTCGCTGCCGGTGGCGTCCGCATCGGGGCGGCGCTCGTCATCGGCTGGGTACCCATTGTTGGCGGGGCGCCCATGGGCTGGGAACCAATCGGAGGCTGCATGCCTGACATCGGGCGCTCCCATCGGCTGCGACAGCAGGCCGACGTTCTGCCAGTCGACGGCAATCCGCTGCGGATCCGCGGCGTCGACCCTGACCGCAAGCGGCGCACCCGAGGTCAGCCGACCAAGCAGGATGAGCGGCACGAACGACTTGTGCGTGGCCGCATACGGTGGCCAGCCCGGGATCGTGACCAGCAGGTTCATCGAGACCTGGGGCTGTTCGTTGAGGTACATGCCGGTCTGGGTCAAGCCCGTTATCTGGGCGGTGCCGGCAACGCCGTTGGCCAGGAGCTGGTCGACAGCCTCCGCCCGACGGCCGACAACGAGGCCGGTCAGAACGAGGGCGAGGCCTACGAGGCCGAGGATTCCGCCGGTCACGACCATTGTCCCGCCGGCGAACGGGATGGCGCCGAGGGTGATGGCCATCACCACGCCTACCGCGAGCAGGATTCCGCCGGTGATGATCAGCCAGAGGCGCGAGTACTTGCCGAATGACGAACCAGAGAACGACATCTGAACCCTCCCGTGCCCCTCGAGCCCCCTCAGTCTGCCCGGACGCCTGCCTTTCGCAACAACTCCGGGATCTGGCTCGGCGCCTCGGCCACTCGGACGCCCGCCCCCTCCAGCGCGTCGACTTTGCTCTGTGCGGTCCCCCTGTTGCCGCTGATGATGGCGCCCGCGTGGCCCATACGTCGACCCGGCGGCGCGGTGCGGCCGGCGATGAACGCAGCCATTGGCACGCCGGTCATGTGCTCGGCAATCCACTCCGCCGCACGCTCCTCGGCGTCACCACCGATCTCGCCGATCAGGACGACCGCTTCGGTCTCGGGGTCGTCGCGGAAGAGCGTCAAGATGTCGACGAAGCTTGAGCCGTTGATCGGGTCGCCGCCGATGCCGACGCACGTCGATTGGCCGATGCCGGCCTCCGTCAATGCCTCCACGACCTCGTAGGTCAGGGTGCCCGACCTGCTGACGACGCCGACTCGGCCCGGCTTATGGATGCTGCCCGGGATGATGCCGACCTTCGCCCGGCCGACGGAGGTGGCCCCCGGGCAGTTCGGACCAACAAGGCGCGCGCCCGCCTGGTCGACAGCCGCGACCACTCGCAGCATGTCGAGCGCGGGGATGTGCTCGGTGATGCAGAAGATGGTCTGGATGCCGGCGTCGAGCGCCTCGAAGACCGCATCCGGCGCGCCAGCAGCCGGGACGTAGATGACACTTGTGTTCGCGCCGCTCTGGGTGACGGCCTCCTGGCACGTGTCGAATACGGGGACCGCGTGCGTCAGCGCGGTCTGTCCGCCCTTGCCGGGAGTCATGCCGGCGACGATGTTCGTACCGTAGTCCTGCATCTGCTGGGCGTGGAAGGCGCCCTCCCGGCCGGTGATGCCCTGGACGAGGAGCCTGGTGTCGTTGCCGACGAGGATGCTCACGCGGATACCGGTGCGGCCGACGCAATCGCGACCACCCGGGCCACGGCGTCGTCGAGCGTGGCGGCAGTCTGGATGTCCGGGTCGCCCGATTCGGCCAGGATTCGGGCGGCCTCTTCGGCGTTAGTGCCCACGATCCGCACGACCATGGGCACGTGACGCTCCTGTTGGCCGCGTGCCTCGACGAGGCCGTGCGCCACCTCGTCCCCGCGCGCGATGCCACCGAAGATGTTGACCAGGATCGCCCGCACGTGCGCGTCGGCCAGGATGAGACTCATCGCCGCCGCGACCCTTTCAGATTTCGCACCGCCACCGATATCGAGGAAGTTCGCCGGCTGGCCGCCAGCCCTCTTGATCAGGTCCATCGTCGTCATCGCCAGGCCTGCGCCATTGACCATGCAACCGATCGTCCCGTCGAGCCTGATGAACGAGATGCCCTGTTCTCGCGCCGCGACGTCGACCGGGTCCTCCTCAGCGAGGTCGCGCATCAGCTCCAGTTCCGGATGGCGAGCGAGCGCCGAGTCGTCGATCGTGATCTTGGCGTCCAGGCACTGGAGCGACTCGCGCGTCGAGCCATCGGCCGCGACTTCGCGCACGACGGCCAGCGGATTGATCTCGACCAGGTCGGCGTCGTTGTCGATCATCGTCCGATAGGTGCCCAGGGCGATAGCCACGAAATCGCGCACATGTGGCCCGCCAAGACTCAGCGCGAATGCCATCTGGCGCGCTTGGTAATCGAGCAGTCCGAGGTGTGGGTGGGCGTGGATCTTCTTGATCGCAGCAGGGTTGTTAGCGGCTACGTCCTCGATCTCTACGCCACCCTCGGCCGATCCCATGAGCATGATGCGGCGGCTGCTCCGATCAAGGACACAGGCGAGGTAGTACTCGCGGGCGATGTCCGCCGCCGGCGCGATCAGGACTCGGCTAACGGTGGTGCCCTTGATGTCCATGCCGAGGATCTGCGTTGCGACCTGCTCCGCCTCATCGGGTGTGGACGCCAGCTTCACGCCGCCCGCCTTGCCGCGGCCGCCGACGAGGACCTGCGCCTTGATGACGACCCTCTCCGCCCCCCCTGCCAAGTACGACTCGGCCGCTCGCCGTGCCTCGTCGGCTGTCTCTGCGACGTCATAGGCGGGGATCGGCAGACTCTGGGCAAGCAGGAGCCGTTTGGCGTGGAACTCCTGCAATTTCATGCGGAGACAGGCCCTCCATGAGAGGTGATGAAAGGGGTTTCGATGGTCGCAAAGGCGCGCTGGGAGCCCGATTGTAGCCGCCGGTTGCTGGTCGGCCGTTGCTCCATCGAGTGCTCGGCAGCGGCCGCCGCAGGAGCGCGCCGGTCGCCATGAGTTTGGCTCCGCAGTCGGCCTTCGGCAGCTGCTGCGACCTATGCGGCAGTCGCTGCCTCGCGGTGACTCCCGCTTCGCTTGCGTACACTGTCCCTCCCGCACCGACGGCGCTTTGACCGCCGGGCGCAGGAGGCAAGTCCTTGACCTTCACCGTCACGCTCATCCCCGGCGACGGGATCGGGCCCGAGCTCGCGGACGCCACAGTCACCGTCCTCGAAGCGACCGGCATCGCTTTCGAGTGGAAGCGTGTCGAGGCAGGTGAATCCCAGATCGCGGCGCATGGCACGCCGTTACCGGAGGCCGTGCTCGACTCGATTCGCGAGACCCGCGTTGCGCTGAAAGGACCCATCACCACCCCGATCGGTGAGGGATTCCGATCGGTCAACGTCACCCTGCGCCAGGCGCTGGATCTCTATGCAAACCTCCGCCCTGCCCAGTCGATGAAAGGCATCGACACGCGCTACCAGGACGTCGATCTCGTGATCGTTCGCGAGAATACCGAGGACCTGTATGGGGGCATCGAGCACCGGGTCGGCAAGGACGCCGCCGAGAGCATCAAGATCATCACCCGCTATGCGTCCGAGCGGATCGCCCGCTTTGCGTTCGACTACGCCGTCGCCAACGGGCGGCGCAAGGTGACGGCCGTTCACAAGGCGAACATCTTGAAGCTGTCCGACGGCCTGTTTCTGGAGTCCTGCCGGACCGTCGCGGCGGAGTACGAGGGGCGCGTCGAGTTCGAGGACCGCATCATCGACAACATGTGCATGCAGCTCGTCCAGAAGCCTGAGATCTACGACGTTCTGGTGCTGCCCAACCTGTACGGCGACATCGTCAGCGACCTGGCCGCCGGGCTGGTCGGCGGTCTCGGCGTGGCACCGGGCGCGAACATCGGCGAGTCCGCCGCTGTATTCGAGCCGGTACACGGGTCGGCACCGAAGTACGCGGGCAAGGACGTCGCCAACCCCACCGCGCTGATCCTGTCAGGAGCGCTGATGCTCCGCCACCTTGGTGAGACGGAGGCAGCCGAGCGCGTCGAGCGGGCCACTCGAGAGGTTATCGCCGAGGGGCGAACCCTGCCCCGCGACCTCGGCGGTGAGGCGGGCACCAGGCAGTTCGCGGCCGCGGTTGCTGAACGCGTCTCCGCCGTGCTCGTCGCGCCGTAGTCCGTCTGTCGCGAACAGATGCATGACCGGCGACCCACGTTGGTGAGCGTATGAGCAGGGTCCCGTTGCTGTTCCGCTACCGCGGCCGTGAGGGGATGGTCGCGTGGGCGTTCCATCGGCTCAGCGGCGTCGGCATCTTCGCCTTCGTCGTTCTCCACGTGATCGACATCTACCTCGTCGGCGGCAACCCGGAGCTGTACAACGAGATCCTGACGTTCTATGCCAGCATTCCCGGCCGGCTGCTCGAGGTGGTGCTCGGCGCGGCGCTGCTGTACCACGCGCTCAACGGCCTTCGGATCATCATCATCGACCTCTGGCCGCGCATGACCGTCTATCACCGGTACCTGTGGTGGGCGTCCTGGGCGATCTTCATCGTCGTCGGCGTGCCCGGCGCGCTGATCATCCTGCGGCCGGTGTGGCTGCCCCTGCTCCAACAACTGGGGCTCGTCGCGTGACCACTGATACCACTCCGACAATCGAGGTCTCGCGCACCACCCGCGCACGGGTGCGTCCAAAGGGATCGCGCCGCGAGCTCTTCGCCTGGTACCTGATGCGCGTCACCGGCGTGGCATTGTTCGTGCTCGCGCTGGCGCACTTCAGCATCCTCCATTTCATCTGGGATCCCGCCGAGCAGACTGCCGAGTTCATCGCCACCGAGCGCTGGAACCAGATCTTCTGGCGAGGCTTCGACTGGCTGCTGCTGATGACCGTGCTCTTCCACGGCTTCCTCGGGATGCGCACGGTGGTCACCGACTACATCCACCGCCCGCGCCTGCGCGAGTTCACGTTGATCATGCTGTACACGCTGGCGTTCCTGCTGTTCGTGATCGGCACGCAGGTGATCCTGACACTGCCGATGCGCGGGGCCTAGTGACGCCGAAGCCGACAGTTCACGACTACACGGCTGTCATCGTCGGAGCCGGTGGCGCCGGGCTCTACGCCGCGCTCGAGCTCGCGCGTAACAACATCAAGACCGCCGTGCTCACGAAGCTGTACCCGACGCGCTCCCATACCGGCGCCGCCCAGGGTGGTATCTGCGCCGCGCTCGGCAACCTCGAGGAAGACCACCCCGATTGGCACATGTACGACACGGTCAAGGGCGGCGACTACCTGGTCGACCAGGACGCGGCCGAGATCCTCGCGCGCGAGGCGATCGAGACGGTCATCGAGCTAGAGCACATGGGCCTGCCGTTCAATCGCACTCCCGAGGGGAAGATCGACCAGCGCCGCTTCGGCGGGCACACGCGCAATTTCGGCGAGGGGCCGGTACGGCGCGCGTGTTTCGCGGCCGACCGCACCGGCCACATGATCCTCCAGACCCTCTACCAGCAATGCATCAAGCACGGCGTCGAGTTCTTCGACGAGTACCACGTCGTCGATCTGTTGCGCGACGAGGCTCCCGGAGGCGAGACGCGCGGGGTGGTGGCATACCGCATCGCCGACGGTGAGATGCACGTGTTTCGTTCGTCGGCGGTCATGTTCGCGACCGGCGGCTTCGGACGGATGTTCAAGATCACGTCGAACGCCTTCGCGTTGACCGGTGACGGAGTCGCGATGTGCTACCGACGTGGCGTCCCGGCACAGGACATGGAGTTCTATCAATTCCACCCGACGGGCATCGTCGGCATCGGCATCCTCCTGTCCGAGGCCGCGCGCGGCGAAGGCGGCGTCCTGCGCAATGACAGCGGAGAGCGGTTCATGGAGAAGTACGCACCGACGCTGATGGATCTAGCGCCACGCGACATGGTCAGCCGAGCCATGTACATGGAGATTCGCGAGGGGAGAGGCATCGGCGGGAAGGATTTCCTGCACCTCGACCTGACGCACCTCGGACGCAAGGTGATCGACGAAAAGCTGCCCGACATCACCGAGTTCGCGAGGGTTTACCAGGGCGTGGAGCCGATCACCCAGCCCGTCCCGGTAACGCCGACCGCCCACTACGCGATGGGCGGCATCCCGACGAACACGGATGCGCGCGTAGTCGGCGACGAGAAGAACACGGTCGTGCCCGGCCTGTATGCGGCAGGTGAATGTGCCTGCGTGAGCGTCCACGGCGCCAATCGGCTGGGCACCAATTCGCTTGTCGACATCCTGGTGTTCGGTCGCCGCGCCGGGCTATCGATTGCCGCCGACCTGGCCGGCGCTGGGGAGCTGCCGGCACTCCCGGCCGATGCAGCCGAGCAGGTAACGGGCGAGCTCGAGCGGATGCGCACGCGCCCGCGTGGCGAAAATGCGCACAAGATCCGTGTCGAACTGTCCGAGATGATGATGGATCGGTGCGGCGTGTTCAGGACGGCCGACGGCCTCAAGCAGCTGACCCTGGAGCTGCGCGATCTGCACGGCCGCTTCGCCAACGTTCGCGTCAACGACCGGGGCAAGGTGTTCAACACCGACCTGCTCGAGGCACGCGAGGTGGGCTATCTGCTCGACTGTGCCGAGGCGACCGTCGCCGGCGCGCTGGCGCGAACCGAGAGTCGCGGGGCGCACTTCCGCGAGGACTATCCGGAACGCAACGACACCGATTGGCTCAAGCACTCGCTCGCATTCCGCGCCGAGGGCGGCCCTGACATACGCTACAAGCCGGTGACGATCACCCGCTTCGAACCCAAGCCGCGGACGTACTGAGGGCGATGCAAGTAGACCTGCGCGTTCTTCGCTACGACCCCGAGCGCGACAAGAAGCCGCATTGGGAGCGCTACTCGGTCGAGTCGGAGCCGATGGACCGCGTGCTCGACGTTCTCCACCGCGTCAAGTGGGACCACGATGGCAGCCTCACGTTCCGTCGCTCGTGCGCCCACGGTGTCTGCGGCTCGGACGCGATGATGATCAACGGCCGCAACCGCCTGGCGTGCAAGATCCGCGTCGATCAGCTGGGGCGCAAGATCTCGGTGGCCCCGCTGCCGGGTATGCCGGTGATCAAGGACCTGGTCGTCGACATGGACGACTTCTTCGCGAAATACCGAAGCGTGATGCCTTACTTGGTCAACGACGAACCGCCGCCCGAACGGGAGCGGCTCCAGTCGCCCGAGGATCGGGAGCGCTACGACGACAGCACGAAGTGCATTCTGTGCGCGGCGTGCACCTCTGCATGCCCCTCGTTCTGGGCGCAGTCGTCGTACGTTGGGCCTGCCGCGATCGTCAACGCGCACAGGTTCATATTCGACTCGCGCGACGACGCGGCCCACGAACGGTTGGAGATCCTGGCCGACGAGGATGGCGTCTGGCGCTGCCGCACGATCTTCAACTGCGTTGATGCCTGCCCGCGCGGCATCAACATCACCCAGGCGATCCTCGAGGTGTCGAGCGCGATAGTGGACCGCCCGTCCTGAGCGATACCGCCAGTCGTGCGCTGCGGCGCGTGGTGATACGGGCCGACGGTGCGGCGCGCGGCAACCCGGGGCCCGCCTCGGCCGGGGCGGTGATCATCGACGCCTCGAAAGCCGACGCCTACGAGCCCGACAGCGCGCCGATCGCGGTGATCGCGCGGTCACTTGGCATCCAGACGAACAACTACGCCGAGTACATGGCCGTGATCCTTGCGTTGGAGAAGGCGCTCGAGCTGGGCGTGCACGAAGTCGAGCTGATTCTTGACTCGCTGCTGATCGTTGAGCAGGTATCCGGTCGCTGGAAGGTGAAGCACCCCGCGATCAAGCCCCTGGTGGCCCGCGTCCGCAATCTTCTGGCGCAGTTCGAAGGCTGGTCGGTCCGGCACGAACGGCGTGAATCGAACGTGGCTGCCGACGCATTGGCCAATCTGGCTCTTGACGACCCAGCGGCCGCCCGACGCCTCGATCGACCCTGATTCTTTCCGGTCCCACAGGGCCGGAACCGACGCCCCGCAGCATGGATCGTCAAGCCAGCCCCACATCGAGACGAACCTCGATTGCGACCTGCGGATAGAAAGCGTGGCCGCCGCCGTGGGCCGGTCACCGAGCCATCTGTCGCGCAGCTTCAGTGGGCTTCTCGGCGAATCACCGAGCGAGCACATCGAACGACTCCGCCTGGAACGAGCGGCCGTGATGTTGAAGGTGCGCAAAGCGACCATCCTTGAAGTCGCTCTCGACTGCGGCTATCAGAACCACGAGACGTTCACCCGGGCCTTCGGACGCCGCTTCGGTGTGACTCCGAGCTCCTGGCGCGCGTCGGGATCGACTGTCGCCGGTAAAGGCCCGGGCGTGGAGGAGGGTCTCGGAGTCGGACACCTGTCGTCCACAACCGTGCAGGATTTCCAGCCGCTGCGGATGATGTTCATCCGCCACCTGGGGTCGTACGAAGACGTGCCGGCGGACCTGTGGGCGAGACTCATCGCCCATGCTGACGAGTACAGGATCGCCCACCTGGGAATCCTGGTCGGCGTCGCCCACGACTCGCCCGAGGTCACAGCTGCTCGCCAGTGCCGCTTCGACGCCGGCCTGCTGGTGGCGAGCCAAGTACGAGCCATCGGTCGGATCGGCTATCAGGAGCTGGCAGAGGCAACGCACGCCGTTACGACGTACGTCGGGCCGTACAGAGGGATACCCGACGCCTACTCGGAGATCGTTGGCCGCCTGGCCGAGATGGGCGACCGGATCGAAATCGTCGGCCTACCTACGGTCGAGCTTTACCGCACGACCACGATCACGCCCGACGCATCGATGAACCAGACCGACATCGCTATCCCGATCATCCGGCGCCCACACTGAGAGAGGAGAAACCCATGCCCCTTGTTGCCAAGTCGATCGAGATCAATGCGAGCCCGGAGGCAGTCTTTGACTGGCTGATCGAACCGGACCTGCTCGCGCGTTGGATAAGCGGCTTCGTCGGCTCGGAGCCGATAACCGATGGCGGGGCGCGACTTGGGGCTCGTTCGCGAGACACGATCCGCGAAGGCAGTCGCACACTGGTGCTTGACACAGAGATAGTCGGGTTCGAGCTGGGCAGGCGGCTGGCGGTGCGCATCGAGTATAAAGGGGGTGCATCAGACGATACGTATGAGCTGATCCCACAGGGTGGAGTCACCCGCCTGGAGTACCGGTCCGACACAAGGCTGCGCGGCACGACCAGGCTGCTGACGCCGTTTGTCGCGCACCAGCTGAGGGCCAGGGCCGAGCGCGACCTGGCACGACTGAAGGACGAGGTCGAGGCGGGCGAATGACTGGAGGTCCGCGCCGCCTCAGTTTCCGACCGGATGTTCTGATTGGGACTGGGCACACGGGCAGCTGGGAGGTAGAATCGATCTGCCAGCGAGATGGTCGGATGGTCGCGTATCTGGTCGGGGAAACCCGTTACCGATACGAGGAAAGTCCGAGCTCCGCGACGTAGGGTAGCGGGTAACTCCCGTCCGCCGTGAGGCGAGGACCAGTGCCACAGAGACGAGCCAGCAGTCGGGCAACCGATCTGTATGGGTGAAACGGGCAAACTCTACCTGGAGCAAGGCCAAATAGGAGAGCCGTCGGACGCAAGTCCGGCAGGGGTGCGTCGCTCCGCTCTCGGGTCGGCCGCTAGAGACTGCGGGCAACCGCCGTCGTAGATGGATGACCGTCCCCGCGCTTACGGGCGCGGGACAGAACTCGGCTTACAGACCCTCTCGCTGGCTTGCCGAACGACCGAAGGCCCGCAGCAGGGCACGAAGTGTCAGTGCCGAGTCAGTTCAGATCCGCCGACTTCGTGGGTACCCGTCTAGTCCGAGTCGGCGCGGAAGATGCCCTGATACGTGCACGAGTCGCAGATCGGCCGTGCTGATTCCACGTCGCCCAATGGCACTCCCCGACTTCGGTCCGGGAACGTGCACGCCACCTCGTACAGCGGCAGCTCGCGTGGCCGGGCGATCGTCGCGATTCGTCGGAACGTGCAGCGGCGCAGCGCTGTCGGGGCCTCGTCCGTTGTGCGAACAGGCAGCGAAGTGGAGGGCCGGGCCATGATCGCCATTCGGGGACCGTAGTCGTGCCCTTGCGTCGCAACAAGGCAACCAGCAGTACTAGGGCGACGAAGAACTCGTGGCCCCCTGCGTCCGCGCTCCGGCCTTTCAGATATCGCCCGCGGCCAGCGCAGGGGAGGGCGTCTGGCGATCAGCCTGACGCTCGCCTTCCTCGCGATGCGGGCGGTCATGGGCGTCGGCGGTTCTGCGTCGACGGCGGCCCGTACGTCATCGAAGTCCACTGCCCCAAAGGCGTACCGCTCTTGCTGGTCGGCGGGCTCGTGGCTAGAAGGGGTTGGGTCATCGGCGGACGGTGGGCTCGCATTGCTTGTCTGGCCCGCGGCTTCCTCAGCCTGGGTTGGTCCATGTAGCGCCGCCGTGCTGGTGGTCGCCCCCGGTCGTCGCTCTTGCCTGTGATGCGCCACGCGCATAAGCGACTCGCTGTCGCGCGTTCAAGGGTCGGAACCTGCTCGGCGGCCGCAGCTCGACCGGATCCGGGGCCAATCGGCGGCACGGGGCCAATCGGTTGCACGGGGCCGCAATGTGATTTGGGGCTTGACGGCCCTGAAATCGCGCCTATGATGCCGGGAAGTGGTCCAAAGTGGATTGAAGTGGGGAGAGAGGGTGGAAGGGTATCGGCGCCGGGTGGCACAGACAGCCTCCGGTGGTGAACCCGAACGCCGTCGCCCAGTTGGGGCATTGGTCGGAACAGAGGTAGTGGCTTGTTCACCGGCGAGTACCGCCATGCAATCGACGCCAAGGGGCGGGTGGCCGTCCCTGCGCGATTTCGGGCCGAGCTCGCACCGGGGGCATTCGTGAGCCGCTGGATCGACTCATGCCTGGCCATCTTCCCGCGACCGGAGTGGGAGAGGCTCGCCGACAGAGT
>Ga0183260_10004500_pt1 | contig 11061 bp, 9 predicted proteins | sample AntDrymUQ4972206_2_FD_129768 | JGI IMG/M metagenome (GOLD analysis project Ga0183260, IMG submission 129768) | Polar desert sand microbial communities from Dry Valleys, Antarctica - metaG UQ497 (22.06) (version 2) (version 2) | ecosystem: Environmental > Terrestrial > Soil > Desert | place...
CCCTTGGTGACGCAGTAGGAGTCCCAGTACGGGCCGCCCGAGTTGGCGCAGGAGCCGAACGACAGCACATGCCGCGGGGGGCCCATCCGCTCCCAGACCGCCAGCACGTGCGGCGCGAGTGCGTCGGTCACGGTGCCGGACACCACCAGGACGTCGGCCTCGTCGGGACCGGACGCCAGCAGGTCGAGGTCGTCGTCGACGTCGGGACGCAGCGTCGCCGCGGCGTACTCCAGCGCGCAGCACGCGAGCCCGAGGTCGTGGACGCGCCACCGGGTGCCGCCGAGCGGCACCTCCGTCACGCGCACCTGCGGACCCGCCACGCCCGGAGTCTAGGAGCAGACCCGTAGCGGTACAGACCACGCACCGCGCACCCGTTGGCGCGTTCACGATGCCGAGGCGGACCGGCACTCCACTGCCCGGGGGTTGTGTGCACCGCCCGAGGCTTGTAAACCCCGGGCAGTGCGACTTTCACCCGGGCAGTCGCGGCTGGCACCTCCCCGCGACGGAACGGCCGTGCGTCGCCGCGGACTTGTCACACCCGAGGCGCGTCCTAGGCTCGACTGGGGGTGGCTGGTCGTCGCCGCCCCGTAACCACGTCCGGAGGAGACCCATGCAGCAGCGCGCCATCGGTGCCGTCCAGGTCAGCGCGATCGGCCTCGGCGCGATGCCGCTGTCGATCGACCCGGCGCCGGACGCCGACCGGGCCGACGCCACCGTCCACGCCGCCCTCGACGCCGGCATCACGCTCCTCGACACCGCCGACGCCTACACCGTGGCACCGGTCGGCTACGACCACGGGCACAACGAGGAGGTCGTGGCGCGGGCGCTGCGCTCGTACGGTGGCGACACCTCCTCCGTGCTGGTGGCCACCAAGGGCGGCCACGTCCGCGACGGTGCCGGCGGCTGGGCCGTGAACGGCCGCCCGGACCACCTGCGCGAGGCGTGCGAGGCGTCGCTGCGCCGGCTCGGCGTCGAGGCGATCGGGCTCTACCAGCAGCACCGACCCGACCCGGACGTGCCGTACGAGGAGACGATGGGCGGTCTCGAGGCGCTCCTCGACGCCGGGCTCGTGCAGCAGGTGGGCATCTCCAACGCCGACCCGGAGCAGATCCGCGTCGCGCACCGGGTGCTCGGCGACCGGCTCGTCAGCGTGCAGAACCAGCTGTCGCCCGCGTTTCGCACCAGCCTGCCCGAGGTCGACGTGTGCGACGAGCTCGGTCTCGCCTTCCTGCCGTGGAGCCCGCTCGGTGGGTCCCGTGGGGCCGGGAGCCTCGGGTCGGAGCACGGTGCGTTCGCCGACATCGCGCAGCGGCACGGCGTGAGCCCGCAGCGAGTCTGCCTGGCGTGGTTGCTCGGGCTGTCCCCGCGCATCGTGCCGATCCCGGGCGCGAGCCGGCCCGAGACGATCCGCGACTCCGCCGCCGCCGATGGCCTCGCGCTCGACGACGACGAGCGCAAGGCGCTCGACGCCACCTGAGCGCTGCGGGCCTACCATGGTCGGTGGGCACCGCGTGGGCCACCCCCACCGCCCCGCTCGGCACGAGCTCCACCAGGGCTCGACGAGAGCTCGATCGAGAGAGGACTGTGTGAGCAAGCAGGTCAGACAGCTCGACCGCGTCATCATCCGCTTCGCCGGCGACTCCGGCGACGGGATGCAGCTCACCGGCGACCGGTTCACCGCCGAGACGGCGGCCTTCGGCAACGACCTGTCGACACTGCCCAACTTCCCCGCCGAGATCCGGGCTCCCCAGGGCACGATGGCCGGGGTCTCGAGCTTCCAGGTGCACTTCGCCGACCACGACATCCTCACACCGGGCGACGCGCCGGACGTGCTGGTGGCGATGAACCCCGCGGCGCTCAAGGCCAACGTCGCCGACGTCCCGCGTGGCTCCACCGTCATCGTCGACACCCACGACTTCACCACCCGTAACCTCTCGAAGGCGGGCTACGGGCAGGACCCCCTCGACGACGGGACGCTCGAGCCCTTCCAGGTGCACGCCGTCGACCTCACGGCCATGACCGTCGAGGCAGTCAACGAGTTCGGCCTGTCGCGCAAGGACGCCGCCCGGGCCAAGAACATGTTCGCGCTCGGGCTGCTCAGCTGGATGTACGGCCGGCCCGTCGAGCCCACGATCGAGTTCCTCACCACCCGCTTCGGCGCCAAGCCGACGCTGCGCGACGCCAACGTCACCGCGTTCCGTACCGGCTGGAACTACGGCGAGACGACCGAGGCCTTCGCCGTCCGGTACGAGATCAAGCCGGCGACCATGGCCAGCGGGCGGTACCGCAACATCACCGGCAACGCGGCGCTGTCGTACGGGCTGATCGCGGCCTCGCAACGCTCGGGGCTGCCGCTGTTCCTCGGCGCCTACCCGATCACCCCGGCCTCCGACGTGCTGCACGAGCTGAGCAAGCACAAGAACTTCGGCGTCACGACGTTCCAGGCCGAGGACGAGATCGCTGGCGTCGGGGCGGCGCTGGGTGCGTCGTACGGCGGTGCGCTCGGCGTCACGACCACCTCCGGTCCGGGCATCTCGCTGAAGTCGGAGACCATCGGGCTCGCGGTGATGCTCGAGCTCCCCCTGGTCGTGTGCGACATCCAGCGTGGGGGCCCGTCGACCGGGCTGCCCACCAAGACCGAGCAGTCCGACCTGCTGCAGGCGATGTTCGGACGCAACGGCGAGGCGCCCCTGCCGGTGGTCGCGCCGCGGTCACCGGCCGACTGCTTCGACGCGGCGCTCGAGGCGGCCCGGATCGCGGTCACCTACCGCACGCCGGTGCTGCTGCTGTCCGACGGCTCCCTGGCCAACGGCTCGGAGCCGTGGCGGCTCCCCGACGTCGACGCGCTCCCGACCATCGACCCCGGCTTCGCACGCGCCGACGCGCCGGGGGACCGTAACTCCGACGCGGAGGGCAGCGAGGACCAGCCGTTCCTGCCCTACGCGCGCGACGCGGCGACCCTGGCGCGATCCTGGGCGGTGCCTGGCACGGCGGGCCTGATGCACCGCATAGGTGGCCTGGAGAAGGCCGACTGCACCGGCGACATCTCGTACGACCCGGACAACCACGATCTGACGGTCCGCACCCGGCAGGCCAAGGTCGACGCCGTCGCCGGCACGCTGCCGCCCACCGAGGTCGACGACCCCAGCCGAGGCGTCGCCGACGGAGTCGGTGCTCGGCTGCTGGTGGTCGGCTGGGGCTCGACGTACGGTCCGATCGGCGCCGCCTGCCGGCGGGCCCGACGCGACGGGTACGCCGTCGCGCAGGTGCACCTGCGCCACCTCAACCCGTTCCCGTCCGACCTCGGCGAGGTGCTCGCCCGCTACGACCGCGTGGTGGTCCCCGAGATGAACCTCGGTCAGCTCGCACTGCTGCTGCGGGGCCGGTTCCTCGTCGACGCGGTCAGCCACACCCAGGTCCGGGGCATGCCGTTCAAGGCCGCGGAGCTCGCGGACGTGCTGCGGGCGCACGCGCGCGAGGTCGAGAGCTACGCCTTCCCCCAGTCCGGCAACGTCGCCGGGAGGATCGCATGACCGCCGTCGACCTGCCGTTCCCGCCCACCGACCTGACCCGCGACGGACTGGCCGGCGTGCCCACGACCGACGCCCCGCAGACCCGCAAGGAGTACACGTCGGACCAGGAGGTCCGGTGGTGCCCGGGCTGCGGTGACTACGCCGTGCTCGCGGCCGTGCAGGGGTTGCTGCCCGACCTGGGCCTGGTGCGGGAGAACATCGTGTTCGTCTCGGGGATCGGCTGCTCGTCGCGCTTCCCGTACTACCTGGACACCTACGGCATGCACTCGATCCACGGGCGCGCACCGGCGATCGCCACCGGCCTGGCCGTGACCCGCCCCGACCTGTCGACCTGGGTCGTCACGGGGGACGGCGACGCGCTGTCGATCGGCGGCAACCACCTCATCCACGCGCTGCGACGCAACGTGAACCTCACGATCCTGCTGTTCAACAACCGGATCTACGGGCTCACCAAGGGCCAGTACTCGCCGACGTCCGAGACGGGCAAGGTGACCAAGTCGACCCCGATGGGCTCGGTGGACAGCCCCTTCAACCCGGTCTCGCTGGCGCTCGGAGCGGAGGCGACGTTCGTAGCCCGCACCGTCGACTCGGACCGCCGCCACCTCACCGCCGTGCTGCGCGAGGCGGCCACGCACCGCGGCACGTCGTTGGTCGAGATCTTCCAGAACTGCCCGATCTTCAACGACGGCGCCTTCGGGGCGATGAAGGACCAAGACAGCCGCGAGGCGGCGCTGATCCCGCTCGAGCACGGGCGCCCGGTGCGCTTCGGCGCGGGCGGTGCCCGGGGCGTCGTGCGCGCCGGGGTGGGCGTGCGCGTGGTCTCGGTGCGCGGCGCCGAGCACCCCGACGGCGTGGACGAGTCCGCGCTGCTGGTGCACGACGCGCACGCCGACGACCCGTCGACCGCGTTCGCCCTGTCACGGCTGACCGACTCCGGGGTCCTCACCCAGGCGCCGATCGGGGTCTTCCGCCAGGTCGAGCGGCCGACGTACGACGATCTCGCCCGGGCCCAGGGGGACACCGCCCTCGGCGCCGCAGGCGCCGGCGACCTCGCGGCCCTGATCGCGGGCAAGGACAGCTGGACCGTCGACTGACCTGCGCCCGCAAGGGTGGGTTTCGCTGGGGCAGTGGCGCGCGTGACGTCACCAGCTGGCGAGTGCCTTGTCGGTCGCGGCCACCAGTCGCTCGAAGCTGCGGTCCACCGGACGCGGCATCTCGAACCCACCACCGAGCTCGAGGCTGACGAGGCCGTGCAGGGTGCTGCGCACGAAGCGTGCCCCGCGAACGCCGCCGAGATATCGGTGATCACGCCCGCGCCCTGCTCCGGAGCGGGCATCCTGTGCAGATCCCACGAGCGGCCGGGAGCGAGACAGACAGGGAGGCGACCATGGGACTGCTGGACCGGTTGAAGGGCGTCAAGCGCCCCGAGGAGGGGGCGCCCGCGGTCGAGCGGGCGGAGGTGGAGCGCCGGCTGCTGGCGCTCGTCGGCGAACAGGTGCCGTTCACCGTCCAGGGCGGATCCGACGACGAGGCCGACCTGGTGGTGGAGTGGCGGATCGTCGACGCGCAGTGGTACGAGATCTTCGCGAAGTCCGGCCTGGAGAAGTCGCACCGAATCCTTCTCGTCCTCGACGAGGCCGAGCACGAGGTGCGTGCGCTCGAACAGGCGTGGGAGGTGTCGTGGACGGCGGGCGTGCCGCAGCTCAGCGTGTCGGCGGAGAAGTTCCAGGGCAAGACGTTCGGCACGAAGTCGTTCGGCAGCGGGTACGGCTTCACCGGCGTCGACCCCCTGGACTGGGGCCAGGTCTACAAGTACCGCTTCGACGTCTCCGAGATGAAGGACCCGGTCGTCGAGGTCGTCACGGCAGCCGGGTGGTCGTTCGTCCCGGTCACGACGAAGGGCGGCCTGCGCGGCTGAGGCGGTGGTGGGCGGTGCCGGGTCGCCGCTGGGGGGCCGGCTCATGAGCGAGGCGCCCGAGAGGGAGTACGACCGGCGCTGGCGACGGGTCGGCGGGCACCCTGCGGCCCGACCTGGAGCGCGTCGAGCAGTGGGGCACCCGGCACCCCGACAGGTACGCCGGTCTCTGGTACGACGGCGCCGCCTTCGACGTCGGTACCGGACCCGTACGGCTCGTCCTCGCGGTGACCGACGACCCGGACCGGGTCCGGCCCGAGCTCGGTCCGCTGCGGCACCCGGACCGGGTCGAGGTCGTCCGCCGCGACCACACGAGTCGCGACCTGGCCCGGCTGGCCCACCGGGTGGCGGCAGAGTGGACGCACGGAGCACCCGGCGACGAGGCGGCGCGGGTCACCGCGGTTGCGCCGGACGAGCAGGTCAGCCGGGTGCGCGTGGTGCTGAGCCGCCGCGGTGCCGGGCTCGCCGCACGCCTGGTCGAGCGGTACGGGTCGGCCTGGCTCGTCGTGGACGACGAGCCGGCCGGCGTCCGGCCGATGAGCGGGCGGGCCGAGGACCGCACCGACGATCCCCCGCCGGAGGTCCGGCCGCCGGCTCGATGACAGCGCGACGACGTCAGCTCTCCCGGCGGTGCGCCACCCGCGGGGCCCGCGACCACGGCATCACCCGACGTAGGGTGACGCCGTGCACCGGACCCAGGTCTGTCTGGACGAGGACGCAGCCGCTCTGCAGGCGCCGGACGGGTACGCCGGGTGAGCGAGGAGCGGCGCGGGTTCCTCTACGGACTGGCGGCCTTCGGGATCTGGGGGCTGTTCCCGCTCTACTGGCCCCTGCTCGACCCGGCGGGTGCCCTCGAGGTGCTCGCGCACCGGATCGTGTGGACCCTGGTCGTGGTGGCGGCTCTGGTCGTCGTGCTGCGGCTGCGACACCCGCTCGTCGCGGTGCTGCGGGACCGGCGCCGGGTGGGCCTGCTGGTCCTGGGCGCTGCCCTGATCTCGGTCAACTGGTTCACGTTCATCTGGGGCGTCACCCACGGGTACGTGGTGGAGACGTCGCTGGGCTACTTCATCAACCCGCTCGTCCTGGTGCTCATGGGGGTGCTGCTGCTCGGCGAGCGGCTGCGCCGCTGGCAGTGGGTCGGCCTCGGGATCGCCGTGGCCGGCGTCGTCGAGCTGACCGTGGACTACGGCCGGCCTCCGTTCGTCGCGCTCACGCTGGCGTTCTCCTTCGGCACCTACGGCCTGCTCAAGAAGCGGGCCGCGGTCGGCGCGGTCGAGGGGCTCACCGTCGAGACCCTGCTGCTGACCCCGTTCGCGTTCGGCTACCTGCTCGTGCTGCAGACCCAGGCCACCGGCACCTACACGACCGAGGGGGGCGGGCACGCCGCTCTGCTCGTCGGCACCGGTCTGATCACCGCACTGCCGCTGCTGCTGTTCAGCGCCGCGGCGCCGCGGGTACGACTGGCCACCATCGGGCTACTGCAGTACGTCACACCGGTGGTGCAGTTCGTGCTCGGCCTGGTGGTCTTCGGCGAAGCGATGACCACCGCACGGTGGGTCGGCTTCGGGCTCGTCTGGCTGGCGCTCGTCGTCGCCACCACCGAGGCGGTGCTGAGCTCCCAGCGCGCCGCCCGGGCGGCCCGGGGCGAACCGGTCGCCGCGGCCGAGGGTCAGGTCTGATCCGTCCCGGTTCGGGAGACTTCGCGGCGATGCCTACGCGTCGCCTGCCGTTCACCGAGACGACGGTTCGCGCTCCCGCGCACTGCCTAGCGTCAAGGGTGCTCGCCCAGACGCGTCTCTCCCCTCGAAGACGTGGAGACCAGCCGATGTCACCTCGCCTGCTGCCCTTGCTCCCCGTCGCCGGCCCGCACGGGTCCCGCAGCCGGATGACCTGCACGTTCCGGTGCGGCAACGCCTGCGACCACCCCGAGCCGAACACCTCCGGCAACCACCACATCCGCGAGCTGCTGGAGCGCGCCGTGGCGCGCCGCTCGGTGCTCGGCGGGGCCGCCGCCGGGTCGGCGGCCCTGGTCGTCGGCGGCCTGGTCCACCCGTCGACCGCGGCGGCGGTGACCGGCAGGGCACCGGCTGTCCCCGGTGTCGGCGACCTCACCTTCGACCCGGTCGCCCCGAACAAGCGAGACAACGTCACCGTCCCCGTCGGCTACGACTACGACGTCGTCATCGGCTGGGGGGACAAGGTCGTCGAGGGCGCCCCCGCTTCGACGTCTACCGGCAGACCCCCGACGCGCAGGCCCAGCAGTTCGGTTACAACTGCGACTACGTCAGCGTGCAGGCCATCCCGGGCAAGCCAGACCGCTTCGCTCTCGTCGTCAACCATGAGTACACCGACGAGTTCCTGATGTTCCCGACCGGCGTCTACTCCGACAACGAGGTGCGCCGGATCGCGATGATGGCCCACGGCATGTCCGTGGTCGAGATCAAGCGCGGACGGCGACCCGGCTCGTACGAGCGGGTCCGACCGGCCAACACCAGCCTGAACCGCCGCATCACGGTCGACACGGAGTTCGAGCTCACCGGGCCCGCGGCCGGCCACGACCGGCTCAAGACCAGCGAGGACCGCACGGGCCGGCGGGTCCTGGGAACGCTCAACAACTGCGCCGGCGGCACCACGCCCTGGGGCACGGTGCTGTCCGGCGAGGAGAACTTCAACCAGTACTTCGAGGCCAGCCGCGGCATCGACCCGAGGTACGCCGACAGCTATGCCCGCTACGGCATCGAGGCCGAGCCCGACTCCGGCCGCCGCTGGCTCGAGGTGGACCCACGCTTCGACCTGTCCAAGGAGCCGCGCGAGCCGTTCCGCTTCGGGTGGATCGTCGAGGTGGACCCGCTGGACCCCACGTCGACCCCCACGAAGCGCACGATGCTGGGGCGGCTCAAGCACGAGGGGGCGACCATCGTCTTGTCCGAGGCAGGCCGCGTGGTGGCCTACACCGGAGACGACGAGCGCGGCGACTACATGTACCGCTTCGTCTCGCGGCGCCGCTTCCGTGACGGGGGCACCGCGGCCGACCGCCGCCACAACATGCAGCTGCTCGACCACGGGACCTTGTCCGTCGCGCGGCTGCGGGACGAGGAGGAGGACCCGGCACCGGAGTACGACGGGGTGGGCCGCTGGATCCCGCTGTGCGACGACCGGGAGTCGTTCGTCGAGGGCATGACGGTTGCCGAGGTGCTCATCGACACCCGGCTGGCCGCCGACAAGATGTCGCCGACACGGATGGACCGCCCAGAGGACATCGAGGTCAACCCGGCCAACGGCAAGGTCTACGTCGCGCTCACCAACAATTCCGACCGCGGGACCGACTACCCCGCCGACGAGGCCAACCCGCTCGAGTCCAGCATGGTGCGAGAGGAGCTCGGTGAACCCCTGGTCACCGCCAGCGGGAACCGCAACGGCTACATCCTCGAGATGACACCACGCGGCGGCAACCACGGGTCGGAGCGGTTCGACTGGGTGCTGATGCTGGTGTGCGGTGACCCGGAGGCGCCGGAGACGTACTTCGCCGGGTACCCCAAGGAGCAGGTCAGCCCGATCTCGTGCCCCGACAACGTGACGTTCGACCGCAGGGGCAACCTCTGGATCTCCACCGACGGGAACGTCCTCGGATCGAACGACGGCATGTTCGCGGTGCCGACCCGGGGGGCGGACCGCGGCAACGTGCTGCAGTTCCTCACCGTGCCGCTCGGGGCCGAGACCTGCGGTCCGTACATCGCCCGGGACGGGCTGACCGTGTTCAACGCGGTGCAGCACCCGGGAGAGATCGACGGCGCGACGTTCGAGAACCAGGCGAGCACCTGGCCGCACACCGAGCGCTACCCAATCCCGTCGGTGGTCGCGAGCTACCGGGTGGACGGCCAGCGCATCGGCCGCTGAGACTCACCCTGACGTCGCCGCCTCCCGACCTGTCACCGGCACACCGTGCTCTAGGACGGTGTGCCGGTGACAACTCTCGGAGCGCGGTGGCGGGCTCAGGCAGAGCGGGTGACCACGAGGTCGCACAGGTCGCCGAGGGCGTCGCGGGGCCGGCCCGTCGGGAGCTGGTCGAGCAGACGCCGCGCCTCGGCGGCCCGCTCGGCGACGTAGGCCCGTGCCTCGTCCATCGCCGGGTGCGCCCGCAGCCGCCGCAGCGCCGAGGCGTTGCGGTCGTCGTCGGACAGGTCGCCGGCGAGCAGGGCGAGCAGGTCCGCGTCGCCGCGGTCCTCGGACCTGCGAGCGAGCAGCACGGGGAGCGTGGGCACGCCCTCGCGCAGGTCGGTGCCGGGCGTCTTGCCGGACTCCGCCGACTCGCTGGCGATGTCGAGGATGTCGTCGGACAGCTGGAAGGCGCTGCCGATCCGCTCGCCGAAGTCGGTGAGGACCCGCTGGGTGTGCGGCTCGCAGCCCGCGGTCAGCGCCCCCATGTGGGCAGAGGCGGCGATGAGTGACCCGGTCTTGTCGGCCACGACCGACAGGTAGTGGTGCAACGCGTCCTCGGTCGGCCCCGGTCCACGGGTCTCGCGGATCTGGCCCTGGACGAGCCGGGCGAACGTACGGGCCTGGACCCGGACGGCCTGCGGGCCGAGGTCCGCGACGATGTCGGACGCCTGGGCGAACAGGAAGTCGCCGGTGAGGATCGCGACGGTGTTGCCGAACCGCGCGTTGGCCGAGGGCGCGGCCCTGCGCAGCGACGCCTCGTCCATGACGTCGTCGTGGTAGAGCGTCGCGACGTGCGTCAGCTCGACGACCAGCGCGGCCGGGACGACCCCGTCGGCGTCGGGGTCGCCGAACTGCGCGGCGAGCAGCACGAGCAGCGGGCGGAACCGCTTGCCACCGGCGTCGAGGAGGTGCCGGGCCGCGTCGGCCACGAAGCGGGTGTCGCTGTCGACGGCTGCGGCCAAGCCCGCCTCAACGTCGCGAAGCCGGTCACGCAGGTGGGTCTCGAGGGTCGGGTCCCCCACGGGGACGCCGAGGCTCGTCCTGGCCACGGTCCGTGCTCCTCTCCGGGTCCGGGTGGGTCGTCGGTGCGGGGTTCGACCGGGTTCAGCGGACGAAGGAGCCCGCCTGCTGGGCGAGCTCGAGCACCGGTCCCGGGACGACACCGAGCAGCACCGTGGCGGCGACGGTGACGGCGATGACCCCGGAGGTCAGCACGCTCGGCACCGCCACCGCCGGCCCGTCGCCGACCGGGTCGGAGAAGAACATCAGCACGATGACGCGTACGTAGAAGAACGCGGCCACGACGCTGGACAACACCCCCACCACCACCAGCGCCCACGCCCCACCACCCCAGGCCGCCGCGAACACCGTCCACTTGCCGATGAAGCCACTGGTCAGCGGGATCCCCGCGAAGGCCAGCAGGAAGAACGCGAACGCCCCGGCCAGCACCGGCGCCCGGCGTCCGAGGCCCGCCCACCGGGACAGGTGCGTCGTCTCGCCGCCCGCGTCCCGCACGAGCGTCACGACCGCGAACGCGCCGAGCGTGCTGAAACCGTACGTCGTGAGATAGAACAGCACGCTGGACAGGCTCGTGATCCCGGCGCCGTCCGCCGTGCCGGTGTAGAGGCCCACGAAGCCCACCAGCATGAAGCCGACGTGCGCGATCGAGGAGTA
>Ga0183260_10004501_pt1 | contig 11058 bp, 10 predicted proteins | sample AntDrymUQ4972206_2_FD_129768 | JGI IMG/M metagenome (GOLD analysis project Ga0183260, IMG submission 129768) | Polar desert sand microbial communities from Dry Valleys, Antarctica - metaG UQ497 (22.06) (version 2) (version 2) | ecosystem: Environmental > Terrestrial > Soil > Desert | place...
ACCCCCAGCGCCGCGAAGGCCGCGCGGACCGCCAGGACGGTCGCCGGGTAGGTGAGATCGCGCACGGGGTCAACCTAGTGGGACCGTCTCGCCACCTCCTTCGCTGGCGGTGACACCTCCCCCCGCCCGCCGAGCCACGTGGCCGTCGGGAGGTCACTCCCAGGCCCCTGCGCCCGGGCGGGTCGCCGAGGTGCAGGCGCAGGACCTGGGCGGCCTGACCGCCCGGCCGCAGGGTGACGATCACCGCCGGTACGCAGGCAGCACCGGCTTTGGTGGGCCGGGCGGGGTGGCGTCCGGCCGCCGCAGGTAGCAGGGCTCGGCGGGACCGAGCTCGATCCGCCCGTCGACGACCGCCTGGGCAAGCACGGCCGCGTCGGGGTCGAGCGGGGGGGCGAGCAGACGACCGTCGGCAAGTTCGGCTGCGAAGACGTCGGCGTAGAGCTGTGCGCCCCGACCGACCAGCACCGTGCCGGGCGGCAGCCCGGCGGCCAGGTCACGCGGCCGCTCGACGCGCGGACCGTCGGTGCGACGACCCTCCGCGTCGTACGCCGCCCAGTGCACCTCCTGGCGTCGGGCGTCGGTCACGACCATCACCGGGCGGCCCGGTGCCGAGGCCCGGACGACCGGGCTGAGCCCCAGCACGTCCAGGCTGCAGGCCCCCTGCACGGTGGCCCCGGTGACGGCGGCGACCGTGCGGGCGGTGACCAGTCCGATCCGCAGGCCGGTGTACGGTCCCGGTCCCACCCCCACGACCACGTCGGTGAGGTCGCCGGGCGCGGCGCCGGCATCGGCCAGCGCCTCCGCTACGAGCGGTGCCAGCAGCTCGCCGTGCCGGCGCGCATCGACGCTCGTGCGGGTGGCCAGCACCCACTGCCCGTCGTGCACGGCGACCGTGACCGCCGGCGACGAGGTGTCGAGCGCGAGCAGCAGCACCGCTCAGCCGCGCAGCTGGCGCAGCTCCCGACGAACGGTCGCCGCAGATGGCAGGGGCTCGGTCGTCACCTCGGAGGCGTTGACGCCCATGCTGCACCTGCGGCCGGCCTCGTCGGTCGCCTCGACGTAGACCCGCGGATCGTCGAAGCCCTGCAGCACGGCCCTGGTGATCAAGAAGCCCTGCCCGGCGCGGTCGTGCACGGTGACCTGCTGGCTGCCGCCGGCCCCGCTGACCCGGAAGTCCACCCGCCACCGCTCGCCGTCCGCGTTGCGGAGCGGCAAGGCGAAGAACCCGACCCCGAGGTCCCCGTCGTCTCGACGGCGCAGCGCGAGCGCGGAGATCAGCCGCGGTCGGCAGACGGAGAGGCCGCCATGGAACCGGTCCGTCGGGAAGACCTGCAGCAGGCAGAACCGGTCGGAGTCGTCGGACCGCGCCACGACAGTGAAGTCGGTTCGACGGCCTTGCGGCTCGAGACTCGTCGAGAAGGTCCACGTCCCGCCGGTGGCGACGATCCCGTCGAACTTGTCACGGACCCTGTTCTTGCCTGAGGTGGCGATGACCCGGCCGTCCCACTCCGTCCGGCCAGCCACGTTGCGCACGTCGACCTCGACCGGGTAGGTCCCCGCATCGGTGAGGCCGCGCACGGTCACCTTGACCCGGCCACCGCCGAGGCACCGCCCGCGGACGGTGGTCGCCCCCGGGTCGGGGTCGGCCCGGTCACCGGACCCGGTCGGCTGCGCGCCGGCAGCCGGTCCAGGCACCAGGGCGGCCAGGCAGGTCAGGCCGGCGGCCAGGCCGATGACACGGACGCTGCGATGCGACATGCGATTCCCCCCGAAGAGCGGGTCCGAGCCCGGCAGTCTGAAGTCCGAGCAGCCTGTGCATCGTGGCACAGGAAGCGCGACGGCGGACGTCGTTGAGTCAGCCCAGCAGGGTCGAGCGCAGCGGGGTCGCGGCCCAGCGCGCACCGATCGGCCGGACCCGGACCTCTCGCGGGTCGGTCCCGTCGACGGCACCGCCCGGCCACGTCAGCCCGATCTCCAGCCACGAGTCGGCAAGACCCTCGGCCAACCCCTCGCCCCACTCGACGACGGTGACCGCGTCCGGGAGCGTGGAGTCCAGGTCGAGGTCGTCGAGCTCGGCGGCGGCGCCCAGCCGGTAGGCGTCGACGTGCACCAGCTCAGGCCCGCCGTCGGTCGACGCGTGCACCCGGGAGATGACGAACGTCGGCGAGGTGACGGCGCCGCGCACCCGCAGCCCCTCGCCGAGCCCCTGGGTGAGCGTGGTCTTGCCGGCGCCGAGACCGCCGGTGAGCACGACCAGGTCGCCGGCCCGCAGCAGCTCTGCCAGCCGTGCGCCGAACGCCCTCGTGTCCGCCGCGGACGGTAACGGGCAGACGAGCTCCAACGTCTTCGCGAGCTCCAGCGAGGGCCCCTCGCATCCCGTCTCGACGTATCCGCGCCGTAGCCAGAAGCTCACGGTGTCGGGCAGCTCTGCGCGGGCGGTGAGCCAGACGCCGTCGAGGCCGCGCAGCTCGGCGACCTCCTCGGCGACACCGACCAGCGCGGACGCGACGCCGTGACCCTGGTGTGCGGGGTCGACGCTGACCCGCCGCAGGCCGAGCCGGCCCGGCCGCGCGGCGGTGTCGAACATGGCCGCGCCGACCGGAGCGCCGTCGTGCAGCACCAGGAGGCCACCGGCGGCGCCAAGGCCGCTGGCCACCGACTCGGTCGTCTCCTCCAGAGCGGTGCTGGGCGGGTCGAGCCGGGGACGAGCGCCGAACGCCCGGCCGATCACCGCGCGCACGTCGTCGGCCCGCTCGTCGCCGACCTCGACGACGCAGAGCGACGTCACGCCAGCTCCCGCGCCAGCCCGACCGCCAGGGCAAGGTCGGCTCGCAGGGCGGCCATCGGCTCGCCGGCGGGGCCGAAGCGCAGCGCCGCCGCGGGATGGTACGTCGCGACCAGCGGCCTGCCGGCGGGACCGTCGACAGGCGCCGGCCCTCGTACGTCACGCAACCGGTGTCCGGGACCCAGCGCCCAGGCCAGCGCTGAGGTGCCGAGCGTGACCACGACCGCCGGGTCGACCACGTCTACCTGCCGATCGAGCCACGGGCGGCAGGTCACAGACTCAGCGCGGCGCGGAGTCCGGTTCGCGGGCGGCCGGCACTTGACCGTGTTGACGACCGCGAGCGCGGCGCGGTCCCCCCCGACCTCGGCGAGCAACCGGTCGAGCAGCTGGCCGGACCGACCGACGAACGGCTGACCGCCCGCGTCCTCCTCGCGGCCGGGCGCCTCACCGACCAGCAGGACCCGCGCCCCCGGCGGGAACTGGCCCGGGACCACGCGCTGTCGCGAGTCGGCCAGCGCGCACGCCGTACAGGAGGACATGGCGCTGGCGAGCTCGGCCCAGCTGGTGAGCGTGGCGGCGACGGCCGGGCCGCTCACGCGCGCACCCGCCGCGGCTTCGGGGTCGCGGCTGCCACGACCAGGTCGGCGAGCGCCGAGCTGACCTCGGCGTGCGCCTCCAAGATCAGCATGTGCCCGGCGCCCTCGATCCGGATCAGCCGGGCGGCCGGCAACGCCTCCGCGATCCTCTCGGAGTGGGCGACCGGGAGGACGTGGTCGTTGCCACCACCGACCACCAGCGCGGGGATGGCGCCGAACGACGCGAGGACGTGGGCGCGCTCGTGCGCGCGGATGCTGGGATAGAACTCCCAGATCACGTCCGATGGTGTCTGCGAGATCATCTGGTCGACGAAGAGCACGTACGAGTCGGGTACGTCACCGCCGAACGCGAGCTGCCTGGTGAGGGCGAACGCCGTGCTGCGCCGGCCGGTCTCGACGAGCCACGGCACGCGGGCCAGGGCGGCGGCCACCAGCGGCTGTGCCCGGTCGAGCATCCGGCCGGGTCCTCCGGGCAGCAGCTTGCCGACAGCTCCTGAGCTGGTCGCCAGCAACGCCACCCCCGCGACCCGCTGGCCGACGATGTCGGGGTGCTGCTCGGCCCACGCCAGCAGCGACATGCCGCCCATCGAGTGCCCGATCAGCACGAGCGGTCCGGTCGGCACCTCCGCCTCCAGCACGGCTGCCAGGTCACGACCAAGCTGTTCGAGGGTGCTGTTGTCGGCGCTCGAACGCCCCGACCGGCCGTGGCTGCGCTGGTCGTAGAAGACCATCCGGTGCTCGCCACGCAGACCAGCCCGCTGGAAGTGCCAGCAGTCGAGGTCGAGGGTGTAGCCGTGGATGAAGACCAGCGTGGGCGCGCCGGTTGCGGGCTTGTGGTCAGGCTCGTCGACCTCGACGTGCAGCGGCACCCCGTCGTCGGCCACGACGGTGTGCGGGGCGGCGTGCAGCGACCCCAGGTCGGCCGCCTCCCCGCGGCCGGCACGTCGGGCGGCGATCGTGCGTTGTGCCACCAGGCCACCGGCCGCGGCCGCGGCCGCGGCTCCCGCGATTGCCACGCCCACGCCCGCCGCGCGTCGCCAGCCGGCCGCGCTCACCCGTCCTCGCCGGTGTACGTGCGGGTGATCCGTCCCCCGAGCCGGGTGACGACCTCGTACGCGATCGTGCCCGTCCACCGGGCCCAGTCCTGCGCGGTGGGCTCCCCCCGGTCGCCGGGCCCGAACAGCACCACCTCGTCCCCGGCGGTAGCGGTGCTGCCCGGGCCGAGGTCGACAACCAGCTGGTCCATGCACACCCGGCCGACCACCGGGCACCGGTCGGAGCCGACCTGCACCTGGCCGGCGTTGGAGGCTGCGACGGGGATGCCGTCGCCGTAGCCGAGTGGGACCAGCCCGAGCGTGGTGGCCCGAGCCGTGACGTGGGTGTGGCCGTAGGACACCCCGGTACCCTCTGGCACCCGACGGACCGCCGCGAGCCGGGTCCGCACGGTCATCGCCGGACGCAGCCCGAGCGCCGCCGGGTCGGCGAGGTCCGGCACGGGTGAGAGGCCATAGCACGCGAGGCCCGGCCGTACCAGGTCGTAGTGGGCGGGTGCCCTGGTGAGCGTTCCGGGCGAGTTGGCCAGGTGGCGCACCTCAGGGTCGAGGCCGGCCCGGGCGGCCACGTGCAAGGCCCGCTCGAAGGCTCGTTGCTGCTCGTCGTTGGCGGGGTGGTCGGGCTCGTCTGCGCACGCCAGGTGTGACCAGACACCGGTGACCGCGACCTGGCCGGCACGCTCCGCCAGCCGAGCGGCAGCAGTCAGGTCCGGCCAGTCGGCAGGCGGGCAGCCGTTTCGCGACAGCCCGGTGTCGACCTTGAGCTGCACCCGAGCCCGTACGCCCAGCGCGCGAGCGTCCGCCACGATCCCGCCAAGCTGGCGCGCTGAGGAGGCGGTCACGTCGACGTCAGCGCGGATGGCGTCCGCCGAGCTCTCCCCCGGCACGGCCAGCCAGCTGAGCACCCGACCGCTGTCACCGGCGGCACGCAGCGTCAGCGCCTCCTCGAGGACGGCGACACCGAGCCACTGCGCCCCGGCTGCCCGCGCCGCGCGCGCCACCGCCAGCATGCCGTGGCCATAGCCGGCGGCCTTGACCACGACCATCAGCTGCGCGCCGCCGGCGACCTCGGCGAGCCGCCGCACGTTGGCCCGGAAGGCAGCCAGGTCGACGACCGCCTCGGCGCGGGCCTGCCCCGACCCGTGGGACTGACGTTCGGCTGACGACTCGCCGCGAAGGTGCGGTGAGACGTCAGGCTCAGCGGGTGGGGTCACGCGACGAGCCTCCGCAGCAGCGTGGGCACGGCTGTCGCGACCTCCGTGGCCGTCACCGGTCCGCCCGATCCGGCCAGCGTCGCCGCCGCACCGTGCACCCAGGCAGCCACCGCCCCCGACTCCAGCGGTCGTCCGCTGGCTGCGAGCAGCGCACCCGCGACACCGGCCAGCACGTCGCCCGCCCCGGCCGTCGCCAGCCAGGGGGTGCCGGTCGTGTTGACGTACGTCTCACCGCCCGGAGCTGCGACCACCGTCCGATCGCCCTTGAGCAGCACGACGCCCGCGAACCGGTCGGCGGCCCGTCGGGCGTGGCGGAGCGGGTCGGACTCGACGTCCGTGCGTTGGACGTCGAGCATCCTGGCGAGCTCGCCGGCGTGCGGGGTCAGCAGCGTGGGTACGCCGAGTGGCTCGGTGACGTGGCGCAGCCCGTCTGCGTCGACGACCAGCGGCACGCCGTCGTCGCGCGCCCAGGCCAGCACGGCGGCGGCATCGCCGCCACCACCAGAGCCGAGCACCCACGCCTGCACCCGCCCCCGCCCGACCACCACCTCGGGGCGCTGCGTCCGGATCAGGTCGGCCACCTCGTGCGGTCCGGCGTAGCGGACCATGCCGGCGAGCCCGCACGAGGCTCCCTGGACGCAGAGCAGGCCCGCGCCGGGGTACTCCGCCGAGCCGGCCGCCACTCCGACGACCCCTCGGGTGTACTTGTGGTCGGCCGGCCCCGGCGCCAGCGCTGCCAGCAGGCTCGCGACGTCGGGTTGGGTCAGCGCCGCCACCCCGGCTGCGGGCAGGTGCGGGCCGAGCCCGATGTCGACCACGTGTACGGCGCCGGCCGCCCGCGCCCCTGGTCCGACCAGCAGCCCGATCTTGGGTGCGCCGAACGTGACGGTCACGTCGGCCTCGACGTGCGGCCCGTCGATGCGCCCGTCGTCGGCGCCGACCCCGCTGGGCACGTCGACAGCCACGACGAGGGGCCGGGGTCGTTGGTCGCGTACCCGCCCCCACGCCGTGGCCGCGTCGGTCCGCAGCCCGGCAGACCCGCCGATGCCGACGATGCCGTCCAGCACCAGGTCGGTCGCCGTGACCCGGTCGACAACCCGCCCGCCCGCGGCTCGCAGCGCGGCGAGGGCGCGCGGGTGGACCCGGTCGGGGCTGAGCAGCAGCCCCTCCACCCGGGCGCCTCGCTGGGCCAGCCGGGAGCCGGCATAGAGGGCATCGCCACCGTTGTGGCCGCTGCCGGCAAGCACCAGCACCCGCGCTCCGTACACCCCGCCGCGGCGCTCGCCCAGCACGTCGGCGCACGCGACCGCGAGCCCCGCCGCCGCCCGCTGCATCAGTGCGCCCTCGGGCACCTGCACCATCAGCTGCTCCTCGGCAGCGCGGATCTGGTCGACCGGGTAGGCGAGCCGCGTCGTCTCGGGGGTCATCGAGCGTCCTCGAGGATCACGACTGCCGAGGCAATCCCGGCGTCGTGGCTGAGGGACACATGAACGTGAGCCGCGCCCACCGCCTCCGCGCGAGCCGCGACCGTGCCGGTGAGCGCCAGGTGCGGTCTCCCGTCGTCGCCTGAGCACACCTCGGCGTCGACCCAGGCGAGCCCGGCGGGGGCGCCGAGGGCCTTTGCCAGTGCCTCCTTGGCAGCGAACCGGGCCGCCAGCGACGCGGTCGGCCGCTCCCGCTCGCCGCTGGTGAACAGGCGCGCCCGCAACCCGGGGGTGCGATCGAGGATGAGTGAGAAGCGTTCGACGTCGACCACGTCGATGCCAACCCCGACGATCACCTGGATTCCACCGGTGTGATCACTCGACGGTGACCGACTTGGCGAGGTTGCGCGGCTGGTCGACGTCATGGCCGAGGGCGGTGGCCACCTCACAGGCAAAGATCTGTAGCGGCACCGTCGCGACCAGAGGTTGCAGCAGCGTGGGCACCCGGGGTAGCCAGATGACCTCGTCGGCGTGGCCCGCTACCTCGTCGTCGCCCTCCTCGGCGAGCACGATGGTGCGCGCGCCACGGGCGCGTACCTCCTGGATGTTGCTGAGCATCTTGGCGTGGATGGCGTCCCTGCCTCGCGGTGGTACCACGACGAACACCGGTACGCCGATGTCGACCAGCGCGATCGGACCGTGCTTGAGCTCGCCCGCGGCGAAGCCCTCCGCGTGCAGGTAGGCGAGCTCCTTGAGCTTGAGGGCACCCTCGAGCGCGACCGGGAACCCGATGTGCCGGCCGAGGAACAGCACCGACGTGCTGCCGGCGAGGTCACGGGCGAGCACCCGCACCTGGTCGGCGTCGTCGAGCACCCGCTGGACCTGGGCAGGTACGCGGTGCAGCTGATCGAGGATCGCTTTGACCTCGTCGCCGTACTTGGTCCCCCGCACCTGCGCGAGGTAGAGCCCCAGCAGGTGGCAGGCGACGATCTGGGACAGGAACCCCTTGGTGGACGCCACGGCGATCTCGGGTCCGGCCCGGGTGTAGATGACGGCGTCGGACTCGCGCGGGATGGTCGACCCGTTGGTGTTGCAGATGGCCAGCACCCGGGCCCGCTGCGCGCGGGCATAACGGATGGCCATCAGGGTGTCCATCGTCTCGCCCGACTGGCTGATGGCCACCACCAGCGTCGACCGGTCGACGACCGGGTCGCGGTAGCGGAACTCGCTGGCCAGCTCGACCTCGCACGGCAGCCGGGTCCAGTGTTCGATCGCGTACTTCGCCACCAGACCGGAATAGAACGCGGTGCCGCAGGCAATGATGATGACCTTGTCGACGACGCGGAGCTCCTCGTCCGACAGGCGCATCTCGTCCAGCTGCAGCGACCCGTCGGCGGCCATCCGTCCGAGGAGGGTGTCGGCGATTGCCCGCGGCTGCTCGTCGATCTCCTTGAGCATGAACCAGGCGTAGCCGCCCTTCTCGGCCGCCGATGCGTCCCAGTCGACGTGATAGGGCGTCGCCTCGGCCGCGGCGCCGGCGAAGTCGGTGACAGTCACCGAGTCGCGAGTGACCTCGACGACCTGGTCCTGACCGAGCTCGAGGGCCTCGCGGGTGTGGGCGATGAAGGCCGACACGTCGGAGGCGACGAAGTTCTCGCCGTCCCCCAGCCCGACCACGAGCGGCGAGCTGCACCTGGCCGCCACGAGCCGGTCGGGGTCGGCGGCGGCGACGGCCACCAGCGTGAACGCACCTGCCAAGTCGCGGCAGACACCGTGCATCGCGGCCACCAGGTCGCCGTCGTGGCGGGACAGCTCCTCGCCGAGCAGGTGCGCGACGACCTCGGTGTCGGTCTCGGAGACCAGGTCGTGGCCGCGCCGCTCCAGGCCCACCCGCAGCTCGGCGAAGTTCTCGATGATGCCGTTGTGGATCACGGCGACTCTGCCGGCCGCATCGGTGTGCGGGTGGGCGTTGACGTCGTTGGGGGCACCGTGGGTCGCCCATCGGGTGTGGCCGATGCCGGTCGTCGCGGGCACCGGGTGCTCGTGGGCGAGGGCCTTGTCGAGGTTGGCCAGCTTGCCGGCGCGCTTGGCGGTGTGCAGGGACCCCGCCTCGACGAGGGCCACGCCGGCGGAGTCGTAGCCCCGGTACTCGAGGCGGCGCAGCCCGTCCATCACCACGTCGATCGCCTGCTGGCCCCCGACGTAGCCGACGATCCCGCACATGGGGACGAGCGTAGCGACGGCGGGCTCCCCCGCTGCGGACCGCCGCCGACCCCGCCCGGATGTCATCCGACTCACCGGCAACAGGCCACGCATCGTATGACCGCTCGCGCCGAGCCGCTCGACGTGGTGGGGCAGACTGCGCGCCGTGGCCGACACCTCCCCGTACGTCGAGCTGGACCGGGAGGCGTGGGCCCGGCTGGCGTCGGCACGTGACCAACCCGAAGCCGGCCTCGACCCCACCGAGCTGGACCGGATCCGGGGGCTCGGTGACTTCCTCGACATCGACGAGGTGCGGCAGGTCTATCTGCCGCTGAGCGAGCTCCTGAGCCTGCACGTACGTCACGCTGGCCTGCTGCACCGGGCGACCGAACGCTTTCTCGACCAGCCGAAACCGCCGCGCACGCCGTTCGTCATCGGCATCGCCGGATCGGTGGCCGTGGGCAAGTCGACGACCGCCCGGCTGCTGAGCGAGCTGCTGGCGCGCTGGCCCCAGCACCCGCGTGTCGAGCTGGTGACGACCGACGGATTCCTGCTGCCCAACGCCGAGCTCGAGCGACGCGGGCTGCTCGCGCGCAAAGGATTTCCTGAGTCGTACGACCGGCGGGCGCTGCTGCGCTTCGTCGCCGAGGTCAAGTCGGGGATCGACGAGGTCAGCGCCCCGGTCTATTCACACCTTGCCTACGACGTCACCGACGAGCGGGTGACTCTGCGCGGGCCGGACATCCTGATCGTGGAGGGGCTCAACGTGCTGGCACCAGCTCGGGTGCGCGCCGACGGTCGGCAAGGCCTCGCGATCAGCGACTTCTTCGACTTCGGCGTCTATGTCGACGCGGCGACCGACGACATCCGGGGCTGGTACGTCGACCGGTTCCTGCGGCTGCGCAACACCGCGTTCCAAGACCCCGCCTCGTACTTTTGTCGCTACGCCGCGCTCGCCGAACGCGAGGCGGTCAAGCGGGCCGAGCAGGTATGGGACGAGATCAACGGTCCCAACCTGCACGACAACATCCTCCCCACCCGGGCCCGGGCCAACCTCGTGCTGCGCAAGGACCACGACCACGCCGTGCGGTGGGTGCGACTGCGCCGGTGACTCCGGACGCGTGCCTGCGCGAGCCGCATCCCAGCACCAGAGCCGATGCGCCGTGCTCGCACAACAGCGGTTCGCTCAGCGCGTAAGCGTTGTGGCCACCAGAACCGCGGGCCGAGGTCCAGCGCGAGCGCCGGGACCAGCAGGCTGCGGCCCACGAACGTGTCGCGCAGGATTCTGACAAGTGTGCCGGTCCGAGCATGAGACCACCCGGCGCAGTGCCGTCGTCTGCCACCATTCCGATCGTGCTCCACGTACGGGTCGTCGCCCCCGCCTCGGTGGCCACCTTGGTGGTGGAGTCCTTGCGCGAGGACCCGACGGTCGTTCACCTCGTGGTTGTCCCGGGCGCAGCGGTGTCGTGTCCCGGTGACCTGGTGATGTTCGACCTCGCCCGCGAGAACGCCAACCAGGTGCTCGGCGACCTGCGCGCGTTCGGCGTCGAACGCGACGGCTCCATCAGCATCGACGAGACCGAGGTGCTGCTCTCGGACACTGCACACGCCGCCGAGCGGCGCGCACCGGGAGCGCCGGCAGACGCGGTGATCTGGGACGCCGTGCAAAACCGGGTCGACGCCGAGAGCCGGCTGTCCTGGTCGTTCGTCGTGTTCCTCACGCTGGCGGCGCTGATCGCCAGCGTCGGCCGCTACCTCGACCAGCCAATCCTGATCGTGGGCGCG
>Ga0183260_10004502_pt1 | contig 11056 bp, 7 predicted proteins | sample AntDrymUQ4972206_2_FD_129768 | JGI IMG/M metagenome (GOLD analysis project Ga0183260, IMG submission 129768) | Polar desert sand microbial communities from Dry Valleys, Antarctica - metaG UQ497 (22.06) (version 2) (version 2) | ecosystem: Environmental > Terrestrial > Soil > Desert | place...
CGGCCGGAACAGCGCCGCCGCGGCCAACGTCGACCCCGCGACCGCGAGGTCCGACCGTTCGGTCAGCGGGCTGAGGGCGAACTGCAGGGTGAGCACCGAGCCCAGGTACGCCGCCACGAGCGTTGCCGTCAGCGCGGCGTAGACGAGGGTGCGGTTGATCACGACGTCCACGTCGTAGAGCCGGTAACGCAGGATGGCGAAGGCCGCTGCCGTGGGGAGTCCGGCCAGGGCCGCACCGACGAGGACGATCCGCAGTTCGTCGATGCCCTGCACCTCGAGGACGAAGCTGGCGGCGTTGGCCACCAGCGCCGCCCCCACCCCGCACGACGCCAGCGCGATCCACTTCAGTTGCTGCCGCTCGGCGCCCCGCGACCGTCGCAGTCGCAACGTCAGCGCAACGGCAGCCACAGCCACGCCGGCCGCGGAGATCAGCCAGCCGCCGCCGGCCGCGGAATCGAAGAGATCGAAGGCACCGGCGATCCCCAGGGGGTTGTCGACGGTCTCGAACGGGTCGTCGAGCGGACCCGGACGCAGGCCGTAGCCCAGCGCCAGGGCGGCGGTGCCGGTCAGCGACAGCGCGAGCGCCGGCCACCAGCGCCGGGAGGGCAGCCGACCGTCCGGAAAGATCAGCAGTGCGATCCCCAGCATCCCGAACGCCGGGGCGATCAGCACGTTCTGCAGCCAGGCCGCGGTCACCCCACCGGGCAGGGCCGGATCGGCGACGTAGAGCGCCTGGTCGGCGTACTGGTAGGCCAACGTGCCGGTTCCTACACAGCCGCCCATCAGGCAGAAGAGCCAGCTGATCGGGTTGCTCGAGGCCTGTTTGGCAATGGCCGCTCCGGTGACGACGAAGACGAGTGCGGCGCCGAGGAAGGCCAGGCCGCCGTACCCACCCAGTCCGAACCCGTCCCCGGGGGTGTCCTCGCCGGCACCGAGGATCAGCAGCGCGACGGTGGGGACGGATAGCACCAGGGCGACCATCGTGATCAGCCAGGCAAGCCGCACCCCGGCGCTCACCGCGCCGTCTCCCGAAGCCACAAGGACACGTGCGCCGGCTGCACCGTCTGCCGCACGACCTCGCGCAGGTCGCCACCCAGGGCTTCGAGATCGAGCTGCTCGCGCAGCCGATCGCTGAACTGGTCCAGCGTGCGAGCGGCGTCATACCGGCGTCGGTAGAACCGGCGGTCCACCCACGCCTGGATCCAGCTGCGTGCCGGCCGGAACAACGCCGCCGCCGCCAGGGTGGAGCCCGCGACCGCCAGGTCGGACCGCTCGGTCAGGGGACGCAGCAACAACTGCAGCAGCAGGACGCTGCCGAGATACCCCGCCGCCAGCGTCGCGGTCAGCGCGCCGTAGACCAGCGTGCGGTTGATGACGACGTCGATGTCGTACAGCCGGTAGCGCAGGATGGCGATCCCGGCCGCAACCGGAAGGCTCAGCACCGCGCCCTGGATGACGACGTTGGCGACGTCCGCTCCGATCGCCTCGTAGGTCAGGATGCCGACCACGACCGTGGGTGCCGCTACGGCGCCGGCGTACGCGAGCCACTTGATCTGCTGGCGCTGGACACCGTGCACCCGCCGGAAACGGAGGACGGGGGAAAGCACGGCCCCCAGCAGCCCGACTACGCCGAGAACAACCGGGAGCACCGCCAGCCAGGCAGGAAAGGCGACGCCGTAGGGGTTGACCACTTCCGGGAAGTCGGGGACCGGCCCGGGGCTGAGCGCGCTGCCGACGACATCGACGACGATGGAGGCGCCCGCGCACCAGGCGACCGGGCGCCAACGACGCGACACCAACCTTCCGTCCGGGAACAGCAACAGCAGGAACATGGTGGGCACCAGCACCCAGCCGATCCAGCTGATCTCGGTGTAGACCGCGGTGGTCTCGCCCAACCGGCGCGGCCCCGAACCGGTGGCCAGCCAGTACGTCGTGTAGCCGCGGGCCAGGGTGCCCAGTCCGGCGAAGATGGCCACCGCACAGAAGAGCCAGCCAATCGCGTTGCGCGGCTGCCGGGTCGCGATCAGGCCTCCGAGCGGTCCGAAGACGGCGAGGATGAGGAACACGAGCACGTCCTGGCCGCTCAACGCCGTCGACGCGGCGATCAGCCTGAGCCCGAGACCGGCGAGGTTCAGGGCCAGACCTGTTCCTACCAGCCCCCAGGCCACCGCCTTGGCGGCCGTTCGCGTCATCGCCGCAACTCCGGAGCCGGGAGCCAGAGCGACACGTGCACCGGCGCGATGGTCTCTCGGACGACGTCACGCAGGTCGGCGCCCAACGCTTCGAGGTCTAGTTGCGCCCGGAGGCGGCCGCCGAAGTCCTCCAACGTGCGCGCCGCGTCGTACCGACGGCGGTAGAAGCGCCGGTCAACCGCCGCCTGGATCCGCGCGCGGGCCGGACGGAACAGCGCGGCCACGGCCAGTGTGGAGCCAGCCACCGCGAGATCCGACCGGTCGGTCAGCGGCTGCAGTGCGAACTGCAGGACGAGGACTGACCCGAAGTAGGCGCCCGCGAGGGTAGCGCTCAGCCCGGCATACACCAGGGTGCGGTTGATGACCACGTCGATGTCGTAGAGCCGGTATCGCAGGATAGCCACAGTGGCGGCGACGGGAATGGACCCGATCGCCAGCGCCATGGGCAGCTGCACGAAGCTCGAGGAGTACCAGAAGGCCAAGGCGAACGGCGATACAGCCACCATCAGCGACGCCGCACCGGCGAACCACTTGAGCTGCTGGCGTTCGATGCCGCGGGACCGTCGAAGCCGCACGCCGAGGGAGGCGATGGCCCCCAGCAACGCGACCAGGATGAGGGCCGTCCCCGCCGGGAAGAGCAGCTCCACGACGTCGTTCTGGACCGTGACAGGGTTCACGCCGTCGGTGAACAGGGCCCTGGATCCCGGGCTCAGCGCCTGGCCCGGCAACGCCAACGCGGTCCCGGTCAAGCCGAGCCACAGCACCAGCCGCCAGCGCTCTGACACGAGACGGCCGTCGGGGAAGAGCATGAAGATGAGCAGCCACAGGGCGGTTTCGACGATCCACGACCACGAGATGACCCACTCGCCCCAGACGCCGCCGGGCAGACCGCTGTCGATCGCGTAGTGCCCGTAACCCTCGGCGAGTTCGGCCAGCGCCGTGAAGAGGGCGAAGCCGCAGAACAGCCAGCCGATCGGATTGGCCGGATGGGCGCGGGCCACCAACGCGCCTGAGCCGGCCAGGACGCCCGGAAGCACCAGGCCGTAGAGCGACGTGTCGTACACCGACTCCCGTCCGAGCGACAGCAGGACCCCGGCCACCATGAGAGCCAGGGTGATCACGAGGAACCAGGCCGCGGTCCGCTTGCTCATCGCGCCGGCCGCAGCCACAGCGAGACGTACGACGGCTGCACCGTCTCCTTCACGACGCCGCGCAAGTCCGCGCCCAGCGCCTCCAGGTCGAGTTGCTCCCGCAGTCGCCCGCTGAACATCTCCAGCGTCTGTGCGGCGTCGTACCGCCGGCGGTAGAACCGGCGGTCCACCGCCGCCTGGATCCGGGCCCGGGCTGGCCGGAACAGCGCGGCCACGGCCAGCGTCGAGCCGGCGACGGCGAGGTCCGAGCGGTCGGTCAGCGGCCGCAGCGCGAACTGCAGGACGAGGACCGACCCGAGGTACGCCCCCGCCAGGATGGCACTCAACCCGGCGTACACCAGGGTGCGGTTGATCACCACGTCGATGTCGTAGAGCCGGTACCGGAGGACAGCGACGCCGGCAGCGAGCGGGATCAGGCAGATGTTGGCCACGAAAAGGGCGGTCACCACGTCGTCGTTGCCGCCGCCGAGGATGCTGAACGGCGCGAGCACCAGGAGGAGAGCCGCGGCCGCGGCCAGCCAGCGCAGCTGCAGCCGCTCCTCGCCCCGGCTGCGCCGGTAGCGCACGACGAGCGACAGGCCGGCGGCGACGAACCCGGCCAGTAGCAGCGGGTAGAAGACGGCGGGCAGCACGTCGCCGAGGGGATGCAGGCGGCCGCGGATCGGGCTCGGCGCCGAGCCCGCTTCGCCAGGGTAGTCACCACCCCAGCCACCGTTCATGACCGCCGACAACGTGCCGACAACGGCGGCGCCCAGGACGAATGCGACTCCGATGCGCCACCGGCGGGAGAGCAGCCGCCCGGTGGGGAACAGCAGCAGGACGAGCGGGATGGTCGCCGTCTCGGCCGTGGCCACCGCCTCCGGTCCGGTGAGCCACCAGGAGGGCGCAGTTCCGGCGACATGCAGTTGGGCGGCGAGGATCGCACCGCTGAGCGGGGTCAGCACGCCCAGCGCCAGGAACAGCCAGCCGATGGGGTGGGTGGGTCGGGACAGGGCGATCAGCGCACCGGCCACCACGCAGGCCGCCGTGGCCGCCTGCCACGGCCAGCCGGTATCGGCCCAGCCGACCCGGTCCGACGCCGCTGAGATGGCCACGTTGGCCACCAAGCTGAGGAAGCCGACCAGGGTCACGACGACGGCGACCACGCGCAGCCTGGTCGCCCGAATGGCCAGCGCGACGCTGGCCACACCCACCGGCCCGGTCCGACGCGAACGGTCCACGACGTACCCTCTCGTCGCCACGCGGACGGCCCGACTGTCGCCGGGCAGCGCACACTCTCCTCGTTGCCGGGACAATCTTCACCGGCGGCGTGAAAGAATCGTTACGAACGGGCCAGACGGTCCGTTTCGTCCTGAGGCAGCCATGCTCGAGGTCACGCTGTTCGGCTCGCCCCGCGTCGAGTGTGCGGGCGAACCGGTCGCGTTCGACACCCGCAAGGCGATGGCCCTGCTGGCCCACCTCGCAGTCAGCGGCCGGGCCCGGTCCCGCGATGCGCTGGCGGAACTGCTCTGGCCGAGCCGCGACATCGAACACGCCCGTGGGGCGCTGCGCCGCACGCTGTCCAGTCTTCGGGCGGCCATCGGAACCGACCGGGTGGAGAGCACGCGGGACCGGGTGCGCCTGGTCGCGGGTGGGGGTCTGCGGGTCGACGTGCACCGGTTCCGCGCGCTGGTCGCCGACGGCGAACTGGGGGCGGCGGCCGCCGCCTTCCATGCCGACTTCATGGAGGGCTTCGCCGTCCGCGATGCGCCCGGCTTCGAGCACTGGCAGCGGGCCGAGGCCGAGGCGCTGCGCCGCGAGCTGTCCATCGTGCTCGCCCGCCTTGCCGCCGACCGGGAGGAGCGGGGAGACGTCGCCGTCGCGCTGCGGCACGCCCGACGGTGGTTGGACCTCGACCGGTTGCACGAGCCGGCCCACCGCGCGGTCATCCGGCTGTCCGCGGTGACCGGTGACCGGGCGGGAGCGATGGTGGGCTACCGCGAGTGCGTGCGCACGCTGTCCCGCGAGCTCGGCGTACCGCCGTTACGGGAGACCACGGCGCTGTACGAGGCAATCAGCCGAGGCGACCTCGACCCGACCCCGACCCCGGCGGCCGACCCGGATCCCCCGCCCTCGCGGTTGGCCCTGGTCGGTCGTGACGACGAACTGCGCCGGCTCGTCCGCGCGCATCGGGCCAGCGCTGTCCACGGCCGGGTCGCGGTGTTGGAAGGGGAGGCCGGGATCGGCAAGACCCGGCTCGCCGAGGAGATCATCGACCGGGTCCGCGCTGCGGGTGGGATCGCGTTGCTGGGCCGGGCCTACCTGGAGGAGTCGGGCCTGGCCTACGCCCCGGTGATCGACGCCCTGCGGACCCGGCTGGCCGGGGATCCGGGGTGGGTCGATCGACTGCCGGCCGCGACCCGGCGCGAGGTCGCCCGACTGCTGCCCGAGCTGCGTACCCCCGGCTCCGAGGCCTCGCCGGCCCTGGACGGCCCGGGCGCCGCGGCGAGCTTCCTGGCCGGGGTCTGGGAGGCGGTGACCCTCGCCGTGGCGGGGCCGGTGCCCGGCGTCCTCCTGATCGACGACGTGCAGTTCGCCGACGACTCGTCGTTGGAGCTGCTGTCCTACGGCCTGCGCCGGCTGGCCGACCGTCCGCTCCTGGTCCTCCTGACCTGGCGCGCCGCGCCGGAGCACGCCCTGCGTGGGGTGGTCAGGGACGTGGCCACCGCCGGATACGGTGCGGCGTACCGGCTCGAACGACTGACCGAGGCCGACGTCGCGCTGGCGCTGCGGGGGGCCGCAGACGCGCCCGGCAACGTCGGTGAGGTGCACGCCCAGACCGAGGGCCTGCCCTTCTTGCTCGTCGAGTACCTGACCGCGCTGGGGACCGATCCCGCGGCGGCGTGGACGCTGGGCGCCGGAGCCCGCGACCTGATGCGCACCCGCCTCGATCCGGTCAGCGAGACGGCGCGCCAGGTGCTCGCCGCCGCGGCCGTCCTCGGCCGGTCCTTCGACGTGGAGACGGTGCGGACCGTGAGCGGCCGCGGCGACGAGGAGACCGTCGACGCCGTCGAGGAACTCACCCAGCGTGGGCTGGTCCGCGAGGGACCGCGGGACTACGACTTCAGCCACGAGCAGTTGCGGGCGCTCGTGTACGACGACACGAGCCTGGCTCGTCGCCGGCTCCTGCACACCCGGGCCGCTCTCTTGCCGTTGCCTCCCGCTGCGGTGGCGCGGCACCTGCTGCAGGCCGGCCGGGACGTGGAGGCGGCGACGGCGTACGTGCGCGCCTCCGAGCACGCCCGCGCGCTGTTCGCGCACGCCGAGGCGGTCGAGCACCTGCGGGCCGCGCTCGCGCTCGGCCACCCCGATCCGTCGGCGCTGCTCGTGGCGCTCGGCGAGGTGCAGACCCAGCAGGGGAACTACGCGGGGGCGCTGGCGAGCTTCGAGACCGCAGCCGCCACCGGCCCGTCAGAGCGGCTCGCCTACATCGAGCAGCGGCTCGGCCAGGTGCACCATCGCCGAGGCGACTGGGCGCTGGCCAGTTCCCACTTCACCGCCGCGCTGTCCGCCGTCGCGGCCGATGACCTGGTCGCCCGGGCCCGGATCACCGTGGACCTGAGCCTGACCGCCGAGGCCGCCGGGGCCCAGGCGGAGAACTTGCTGGGCCTGCTGGCCACGACCTCGGGCCGGCCCGCGGACGCGCTCACCCACCTTCGGGCCAGCCTGGCCCTGGCCGAGTCCGTCGGCGACCCCTACGCCCGGGTGGCCGCCTTGAACAACCTCGCCCTCGCCCACCGCGACAGCGGCCAACTGGATGAGGCCATCGCGCTGACCCGAACCGCGGTGGACCTGGGCGCCGCGCTGGGAGATCGGCACCGGGCGGCGGCGCTGCAGAACAACCTGGCCGACCTGTTGCATGCCTGCGGCCATGGAGACGAGGCGATGGTGCACCTCAAGCTGGCGGTCTCGCTCTTCGCCCAGGTGGGCGGGGAGGGCGCGGCCCTACCCGAGGTGTGGAAGCTGGTCCGCTGGTAGCGACGCCTGGGTCCTACGACCTTCGGACAACTGTGCCGTGCACACGATGACCGTCAGGATGCTGCGAGGTAGCAGCACCCTACGAAGGAGGATTACATGAACAGATCAGCCAAGCCATGGCGGGCCGCGGCGAGCGTGTTCGCGGTGGCCGCGTTCACCTCGGTGTCGGTAGTCGGGTTGGCCTCCAGCGGCACCGCCGCCGCTGTCATGTGCAAGGGACGGATGGCCACGATCGTCGGCACCGCGGGACCGGACGTCATCAACGGCACCGCGGGATCTGACGTGATCGCCGGCCTCGGCGGCAACGACGACATCGACGCCGGCGGCGGTCAGGACCTGGTCTGCGGTGGACCGGGCAACGAGGAGATCGACGGCGACGCCGGCAACGACTTCCTGTTCGGCGAGGCCGGCAACGACGAGATCGACGGCCAGATCGGCAACGACCGCCTCGACGGCGGGGTCGGCACCGACGACCTCGACGGCGAGGAGGGCACCGACACCTGCGTCAACGGCGAGATCGTCGACGACTGCGAGCGCTAGCCTCGGCTCGCGCTCAACGGAGGAACTTCGACGTACGCCGGTCCGCCAACGGCTTCCCGCCGGTCTGGCAGGTCGCGCAGTACTGCAGCGACTTGTCGGCGAAGGACACCTCGCGCACGGTGTCGCCGCAGACCGGACAGGGCAGGCCGGTGCGGGCGTGCACCCGCAGCCCGGACCGCTTCTCGCCCTTGAGGCGAGCGGCGTCCTGGCCGATGGACCGGCGTACGGCATCGTCCAAGGTGGCCCGCATCGCCTCGTGCAGACGTTCGATCTCGGCGTCGGTGAGGCTGTGCGCCGGCTTGAACGGTGACATCCGCGCCAGGTGCAGGATCTCGTCGGAGTACGCGTTACCGATACCGGCGATCAGGCCCTGCTCGGTCAACGAGCCCTTGAGCTGGCCCCGGTGTCCCTTCAGGATCGTCTTGAGGTCGTCGGGCGACAGCGTCATCGCGTCGGGACCGAGTCGGATGATCCCGGGCACCTCCGCCGGGCTGCGCACGACGTAGATCGCCAGCCCCTTCTTCGTGCCCTGCTCGGTCAGGTCGAATCCCCCACCGTCGTCGAGATGGACCCGCGCGGCGATCGGCCCGCGACCGGGTTTCGGGGGCGCAGGGGGCAGCTGGTCGCGCCAGTGCAGCCAGCCGGCCCGAGCGAGATGTACGACGAGGTGCAACCCGCTGACGTCGAGGTCCAGGAACTTTCCGAACCGCCCTGCGCCCGTGACCTCCAGCCCGGCCAGGGCGGTGTGCGGTGGGTCGAAGGTCTTGATCGCCGACAGCTGGCACAGGTCGACCCGGGCCAGGATGCGGCCGACCGCCCGCTCGCGCAGGAACGCGGCAAGCGCCTCGACCTCGGGTAGCTCCGGCACGCCCGCGATCTCACCACGCAGCCCGCCTCGCTGCCAGTACCGGTCACCGGGGCGGAAGTGGTCCCGACACGCCTGGGCAGCGTGGCTCGACTCAGCGTGTCGGGACCACTCGCCGGTGGTGGCGGTGACCAGCGCGGGTCACGTCTCCCAGGAGGCCTTGCGCGGCTTGGCCCGCTCGGCCGCGGCGATCGCGCTCTCGCGCACCGACGCCGCGACCGCCGGCGCCACAGCAGGATCGAACACGCTCGGGACGATGTAGTTGGCGTTGAGCTGCTCGTCGGTGACTATCCGCGACAGCGCTCGCGCGGCCGCAAGCAGCATCTCCGTGGTGATCTCGCGCGCCCGCGCGTCGAGCAGTCCGCGGAAGACCCCGGGGAAGGCGAGCACGTTGTTGATCTGGTTCGGCACGTCCGAGCGCCCGGAGGCGACCACCGCGGCGTACTTGCGGGCGGCGATGGGGTCCACCTCGGGAGTGGGATTGGCCAGCGGGAAGACGACCGCGTCCGGCGCCATCACCTCGAGGTCCTCCGGTTGCAGGATCCCGCCGGCCGCGACCCCGACGAACACGTCGGCCCCGACCAGCGCCTCCCGCAGGTCACCCCGGCGGTGCTCGGGATTGGTCCGCCGCGCCAACTCCAGTTTGGCGCCGCTGAGCCGCTCGTCGTCCCCGTCGAGGATGCCCTCGCGGTCCCAGACCAGCACGTTCTTCATGCCGGCGGCCAGCAGCAGGGTCACTATCGCGGTGCCGGCCGCCCCGGCGCCGGCCACGACGACCCGCACCGTGGACAGCGACTTCTCGACCACGCGCAGCGCGTTGGCCAGCGCGGCGAGCACGACGATGGCGGTCCCGTGCTGGTCGTCGTGGAACACCGGGATGGACAGCCGCTCGCGCAACCGGCGCTCGATCTCGAAGCAGCGCGGCGCGCTGATGTCCTCCAGGTTGATCCCACCGAAGCCCGGCGCGATGAGTTCTACCGTGCGGACGATCTCGTCGACGTCCTTGGTGTCCAGGCAGATCGGCCAGGCGTCGATGCCGGCGAACCGCTTGAACAGCGCGGCCTTGCCCTCCATCACCGGCAGCGCCGGGCCCGGGCCGAGGTCGCCGAGGCCGAGCACCGCGCTGCCGTCGGTGACGACCGCGACCGTATTGCCCTTGATGGTCAGCCGGCGTACGTCGTCGGGATTCGCGGCCAGCGCCAGGCACACGCGCGCGACACCCGGCGTGTAGGCCATGGACAGGTCGTCGCGGGTCTTGAGCTGCACGCGCGACCGGACTTCGAGCTTCCCGCCGAGGTGGAGCAGAAACGTCCGGTCGCTGACCTTGCCGACGGTGACGTCCTGTACGGCGCGCAGCGCGGTCACGATCTCCTCGGCGTGCTCGCCGTCGGCGGCCGAACAGGTCACGTCCAGGATGATCGCGTCGCTACGCGAGTCGGCGACGTCGATCGCGGTGACCACCCCGCCCGCGTCGCCGATCGCGGTCGCCACCCGGCCGATGACACCGGGGTCAAGCGAAGCGGTCATCCGCACGGTGATCGAGTAGGAACCGCTGGTGATCAGCCCTCGGGCCGGCATGAGGCTCCTTCGCGACGGTCAGGTGCGCACATCATGCCGAATCGCGGGACTTCTCCAATTCCGGCAGCGCGGAGCCGCTGCGCGAGGCGGACCGCTGGCTCGACCGGTTCCAGTTCTGGCCGGTACGTCACGGCGAGCAGCGACGCCTGGTGGGCGGCCAGCGTGGCCGCGGGAGTCGAGGACTGCTCGGCCCGAGCCGCGGCCGACCGGACGGCGGCGGCCTACACCGCCTGAACCCCTCCTCACGCCTCGCATCCGGCCGAACGCCTCGGTGTAGTGCTCAACGCCAGCCGCCTGCGCATCCAGCTCGTCTGGTGTTCGCTCGAACGTCCTCGCCGATGGTGAGCGTGCGGTCAGTCGGGTCGTCCTCGACCTACTGGTCGACCCGTTCGACGGTCGGCACGACCACAGGAGCGATCACGTACTTGTGCACCACCGCTGCGACGATCCCAGGGGGGGCCACCGCGGCGGGAACTCGCTCGTGGGTCGCCACCGAAGTGATGACGAAGACCAGGCGAAACGTGATCAGGACACGTCACGTTCCGATCACGTCGGCAACCCGCCGGTGGGACCGGGCGTGTCTTCGGCAGTTCACACCCACCCACTCCGAAGGGACCTGCCATGAAGCGCTGGACCACCGCCCTCGTCGTCGCCGCCGGCCTCGTGACCGCCGCCCTCGTGACCCCCGCCGCGGCACAGCACTCGACCCCGAC
>Ga0183260_10004504_pt1 | contig 11055 bp, 8 predicted proteins | sample AntDrymUQ4972206_2_FD_129768 | JGI IMG/M metagenome (GOLD analysis project Ga0183260, IMG submission 129768) | Polar desert sand microbial communities from Dry Valleys, Antarctica - metaG UQ497 (22.06) (version 2) (version 2) | ecosystem: Environmental > Terrestrial > Soil > Desert | place...
AGGCCACTACCGGCGTCGAGCAGGCCGCTGCCGGTGACGTGCTGACGATCGGCGTCGAGGAGGAGCTGCTCCTGGTCGACCGCGAGTCCGGTCTGCCGGCGCCGGACGCCGCGGAGGTGGTGGCGGCTATCGACGCGGGTACGTCGGGCGAGGTGACGTTAGAGTTGACCCGTCCTCAGCTGGAGACCAACTCGGCGGTCTGCTCCTCACTGACCGAGCTGCGTGAGCACCTGCTGGTGCTGCGACACGCCGCGGTCCGGGCGGCGCAAGAGCGTGGCCACGACCTGGTCGCGACCGGGGTGGCGGTGATCGGTGAGCTGGAGCAGCCGATGACACCGGATCAGCGCTATCGCCGGATCGCGTCGGCCTACGGCCTACTGGCCCGCGAGCAGAGCGTCTGCGGCGCCCACGTGCACGTGGCGGTGCCGGACCGGGCCAGCGGTGTCGAGGTGCTCAACCACCTGCGGCCGTGGCTGCCGACGCTGCTGGCGCTGACCGCCAACTCCCCGGTCGCGAACTCTCGCGATACCGACTACGCCAGCTGGCGATGGGTGACGTGGGCTCGTTGGCCGTCGGCGGGTCCGCCGCCGTACTTTCCCGACGCCGGGGCCTACGACGCGATGGTCGACATGCTGCTCGAGTCCGGTGCGGCCGCGGACCGGCGGATGCTGTACTGGGACGCTCGGGTGTCGGAGAAGTTCCCGACGATCGAGGTGCGGGTCAGCGACTGTGCGGCGACCGTGGACGAGGCGGTGCTGCTGGCCGGGCTGGTGCGGGGACTGACCGCGACCGCGCTGCGAGCGGTCGAGGCGGGGGAGCCGGCGCCGGCGATCGATGCGCCGGTGCTGCGGGTCGCGATGTGGCGCGCGGCCAAGGACGGCCTGACCGGGGACTCCTTCGACGTGGTACGCCGGGTCGCGTTACCGGCGCGCGAGCAGCTGCAGCGGCTGGTGTCGCATGCCGCATCCGGGCTGCGTGAGACCGGTGACGCCGATACGGTCTCGGACCTGCTGGCCCGATTACTCCAGCGGGGCAACGGTGCGGCTCGCCAGCGCGCGGCCTGGGCGCGGCGCGAGGACCCGCACGACGTACTCGCGCTGCTGGTCGCGCAGACCGCAGGAGACGGCAGCTTCGGCTGACCGGCGGCCCCGAGCGTGGTGGCCGCCGTGTTCCGATACCGGGGATGTCGCTGGAGCTGGTGGCTGCCCCTCCGTCTGCGTGAGCGGTGCCGCGTGCCCCTCGATCGGCGTGAGCGGTGCCGCGTGCCCCTGCTGTGCCCGGCTCAGTCGGTGCCGGTGAGCACCGGTGTCGCCTCGGTGATGCGCAGGTCAGTCGGCGGGCCGGGGATCGTGATCGTCTCGGCGATCGGCTGCCAGCCGCCGCCGTCGACCCGGAACTCCGCCGTGTAGGTCACCGCCACGCTGGGCTCGACTGTGACCCGGGCATCGGCGTACTCGTGCACGATCGTCTTGTCCGGGTACGGCGCTCCGGGGACCTCGGTGCGCATCGTCGCGCCGTCACCGAACGCCCAGTTGAAGCTCGAGGGCTCGGCGCGTACGTCGACGTCCTGGCCGAGCAGACGCAGTCGGCGTTCGAACGGTTGCGGCTCGGCGTAGAAGATCGTCTCGAAGTTGACCAAAGTCTTGTCGGCCGGTTGGACCCGGATCTGCAGGTCCGGCAGGCCGACCCGGCGAAGCTCTCGCAGCACCAGCGCGGCCGTCACCTGTGGCAGCGCTGTGAATCGCGCCGGCGGATTCTCCGGATCGAACGACACGCACTCATTTCCGGCGAGCTCCCAACCCCCCTGCCTTATGTACTCGCCGTCCCGCGTGACCACTTCTCGAGTCCAGCGGGATGCCATCACGCCGCCGGGACAGGTCCGCACCGTGCCGCACCTGTCTGCGTTCGCGGGCGAGTCCGCTTGCTCGTTGCTGGCACACAGAGCGGCCCACCGGCTCTCCGTGAACGTGACACGTCCGGTCGCTCCCACCGGTATCGGCGAACGGTTGTCCCCCTCGTTGCCGTCCCGGCGATCACCGGGGATGCACTTCGTCACCTCGATGTAGACGTCCTCGTCGCCACCCTCACCGTCGGCGTCATGGCAATGGGCAAGGGCAAGCTGTGGTTGCAGGACCAGAGCGGCCAGCGCGACGGCGCAGACGACGATCAGGCGAACCCAGCCAGCGCAGCGACTCATCACACGATCTCCAGGTCCTGGACTCGCCAACCATCACCACTGCGTTCCAGGGTCATGGACATCACATAGCGCCCGCCGCGTCTGCGCTCCACCGGCTCGTCCGCGCTGGGCTTGTAGGTCTGCGCGGACGCGCGCACGTCGAGGCTCAGCTGCCAGCGGTCTCCGTCAGGGATGCTCGAGTGGGAGAGCACCTCCCAGTGACTGTCCTTGATGTAGCCACCGGCTTTGTAGGTCTTCCGCGTGACGTCGACGATATTGCCGCAGGCAACGCACGACCCAGCGCTGAGCGAGTCCAATGTCGACACGTTGCCGGACTCGGAGGTGTAGTTGAGCACGTCGACGAAGTAGAACGTGAACGCGACGGCGCCTTCTTGCGTGTCTTCTCGGCTGACCGGCGGCTGCTCCGGCGTCGGCTTCGCCGATGGCTCCGCCGAGGGAGGAGATGGCGAGGGCGACGAGGGGCTCGAGGTTGCGGAGCTGGGAGTCGTGGACTCGGTGAGTGGGGGAGACGGTGACTCCGACGACGGCGAAGTGGGACGAGAGCCGGGATCCTCGTCGCTGCAGGCGCCGAGGGCGGGCGCGAGCGCGAGCGCGGTAGCGACGGCCGTGCTCGCGAGGCGACGACGGGAGCGGTGCATTCCGAGACCTCCTGGGCGAGTGCCAGCTCGGACAATCACAGGACCATAGCGATCCCCGCGTAGATGAGATAGCCCTAGACCCGCATCTGTGGAAAACCGTGCCTGGTTGGGTCGGCCGGCTCCGATGACACGTTCGGGTGCGACGGCCGGCTCTCGGGCCGAAACCGGGCAGCAACGACAACACCCTCGCCTCGGAAGTGTCGCCCTTGACCAGTTTCGACTCACGGTGTGCGAAGGCACGCGGCACCGCTCACGGGATGGGAGGGGCGCGCGGCACCGCTCACGAAGGGGAGGCGCGGGGCAGTTGCGCAACTTCGGCGGGCAGTGAGGCTAGCCGGAGCCGCGACACGCCGAGGGCGGCGTGACCGACGCCGGGGTTGACCTGCGGAAACGCTCGACCCGGCAAACTCGGTCGTGGATCGGGTTGCCAGGACGAGGCGGCGGACGTAGCGTTACCCCTACATCTAGTAGTTACACCGATGTGGTTTTCCACATCTGGGGGTGACTGGCCCACAAGTCGAGCCACGCCGTCCCCAGGAGGTCCACAGTTTCGTCCCCAGAGAAGGGGTGGCGAGGACTGTCGGTGCCGACCGCTAGACAGGGAGTACGAGAGCCGATCCGAGTGTTGAGGAGGTGGAGGAACATGCACTGTCCGTTCTGCCGCCACACCGAGACCCGGGTCATCGACAGCCGCGTCGGCGACGACGGCGGGGCTATCCGCCGCCGCCGCCAGTGCGCGAAGTGCGACAAGCGGTTCAGCACCGTGGAGCAGATGCAGCTGACGGTGCTCAAGCGCTCCGGCACCACCGAGCCGTTCGACCGGGGCAAGGCGATCGCCGGCGTGGCAAAGGCGTGCAAGGGGCGACCGGTGGGCGGAGACGACCTGGCCCGACTGGGTCAGCAGGTCGAGGACGGGCTGCGGATCAGCGGTTGGGCGGAGGTGCCGGCCCACGAGGTGGGGCTGGCGATCCTGGGGCCGCTGCGCGAGCTCGACGAGGTGGCCTACCTGCGCTTCGCCAGCGTCTATCGCAGCTTCGAGTCGGCCGACGACTTCGAGACCGAGATCGCGATGCTGCGAGCCGAGCGCGCGCCCACTGAGGCAGAGGCGGCGCCAGACCCGACGTACTCGCCCTAAAGACTCGCCCGCCGTGCGGGGAGGGGAAGCCTCGTGCGGCGGGCGGCACCAACGTGAGACACCAGCAGCACCCACGACGACAGCCAGGCAGACAGGGAGAGTCCCATGACGGAGACGGTGAGCGGTGCGGCGCGCGCCAAGCGAGGCGCGAAGGGCCTGAAGGTCGAGCGGGTCTTCAGCACCGAGGGCGTGCATCCCTACGACGAGGTGACGTGGGAGCGGCGCGACGTCGTGCAGCAGAACTGGCGGACCGGCGCGACCGTGTTCGAGCAGCGCGGGGTGGAGTTCCCCGACTTCTGGAGCGTCAACGCGTCGACGATCGTGACCTCGAAGTACTTCCGCGGCGCGGTCGGCTCCGCCGTGCGCGAGTGGAGCCTCAAGCAGCTCATCGACCGGGTTGTGGAGACTTACCGCGCGGCTGGTGAGGAGCACGGCTACTTTGCGTCTGCGGACGACGCTGAGGTCTTCGAACACGAGCTGACCTGGATGCTGATGAACCAGCACTTCAGCTTCAACTCACCCGTCTGGTTCAACGTCGGTACGGCGTCGCCGCAGCAGGTGTCGGCCTGCTTCATCCTCGCGGTCGACGACTCGATGGACTCGATCCTGAACTGGTACCGCGAAGAGGGCCTGATCTTCAAGGGCGGCTCCGGTGCGGGCCTCAACCTGTCCCGGATCCGGTCGAGTAAGGAGCTGCTGAGCAGCGGCGGCACGGCGTCCGGCCCGGTGTCGTTCATGCGCGGCGCCGATGCGTCAGCCGGCACGATCAAGTCCGGCGGCGCGACGCGTCGGGCGGCCAAGATGGTGGTGCTCGACGTCGACCATCCTGACATCGAGGAGTTCGTCACCACCAAGGTGCGCGAGGAGGACAAGATCCGCGCGCTGCGCGACGCCGGCTTCGACATGGACCTCGGCGGTGCCGACATCCACTCCGTGCAGTACCAGAACGCGAACAACTCGGTGCGCGTGACCGACGAGTTCATGCGGGCCGTCGAGGAGGGTACGTCGTTCGGGCTGAAGGCCCGCCAGACCGGTGAGGTCCTCGAGGAGGTCGACGCCAAGGGGCTGTTCCGCCTGATGGCGGAAGCGGCGTGGGGGTGTGCGGACCCGGGCATCCAGTACGACGACACGATCAACGACTGGCACACCTGCCCTGAAACCGGCCGGATCACCGCATCCAACCCTTGCTGCTTCACCGGTGACACGCTCATCGAGACCGACCAGGGCCCGACCCCGATGGAGTTGGTGCACAAGCGGCTCGAGGCGGGGGAGCCGATTGGCGTTCGTAGCTTCGAGGTCGAAGAGCGGCGCTTCGTTCATCGGCAGGTCGTCAAGGCGTGGGTCGCCGGCCAGACCGCCGAGCTGGTCGATGTCGTTACCGACTCGGGGCTGCGCCTGCGCAGCACTCCTGAACACCGCTACCTCACTGACACCGGATGGGTCGAAGCCCAGGAATTGGCGGCAGGGATGGCGCTGGTTCCGGTCGCGGGAACTGCCCGCGTGGCGGCTGTCGAGCGCATCGCGCTCGAAGATGCAGTCGACGTCTACGACATCGAAGTGAACGGCACACGCAACTTCGTAGTCACCGGAGAAGCTAAGGCCGGCGTCGTGGTGCACAACTCCGAGTACATGCACCTCGACAACTCGTCGTGCAACCTCGCATCGCTCAACCTGCTGAAGTTCCTCCAGGACGACGGCACCTTCGACGCGGCGACGTTCGCCAAGGCGGTCGAGCTGATCATCACCGCGATGGACATCTCCATCTGCTTCGCCGACTTCCCGACGCAAGCGATCACCGAGACGACCCGGGCCTACCGCCAGCTCGGGATCGGCTACGCCAACCTCGGCGCGCTGCTGATGGCCACCGGTCACGGCTATGACTCCGAGGGTGGGCGTGCACTCGCCGCCGCGATCACCAGCCTGATGACCGGTACGGCGTACAAGCGCTCGGCCGAGCTCGCCGGGGTCGTCGGCCCGTACGACGGCTATGCCCGCAACGCGGACGCGCACAAGCGGGTGATGCGCAAGCACGCCGCGGCCAACGACGTGGTGCGTTCGGTCGATGCGATGGACCGGACTGTGCTCACGGCGGCCGGCGAGGCTTGGGAAGCAGCGATCAAGGGTGGCGAAAAGTACGGCTACCGCAACGCTCAGGCATCAGTGATCGCACCGACCGGGACCATCGGATTGGCCCTCGACTGTGACACGACAGGCCTGGAGCCCGACCTCGCACTGGTGAAGTTCAAGAAGCTCGTCGGCGGCGGATCGATGCAGATCGTCAACCAGACGGTGCCGCGGGCGCTGGCCAAGCTCGGCTACCAGCAGGAGCAGATCGAGGCGATCGTCGAGTACATCGCCGAGCACGGACACGTCATTGACGCACCGGGACTGCGCACCGAGCACTACGAGGTTTTCGACTGCGCCATGGGCGTGCGGGTGATCAAGCCGATGGGTCACGTGAAGATGATGGCCGCGATCCAGCCCTTCGTCAGCGGCGCCCTGAGCAAGACTGTGAACATGCCGGAGACGGCGACCGTCGAGGAGATCGAGGACGTCTACTTCCAGGGGTGGAAGCTCGGCCTCAAGGCGCTGGCCATCTATCGCGACAACTGCAAGGTTGGCCAGCCACTGAGCGCCGGGAAGGGGGAGAACAAGGGCAGGGCCGCAGGCCCTGTCGGCGCTGTCGCCGAGGCGCCGACGGCGGTGGTCGTCGATCGCCCGGTGCGCAAGCGGTTGCCGAAGTCGCGCCCGTCGCGCACCACGTCGTTCACCGTTGGCGGCGCGGAGGGGTACATGACGGCTGGGTCGTACCCCGACGACGGCCTGGGCGAGGTGTTCCTCAAGCTCGGCAAACAGGGCTCGACGCTGGCCGGCGTGATGGACGCCTTCTCGATGGCGATCTCGATCTCGCTGCAGTACGGCGTGCCGCTGGAGACCTACGTCTCCAAGTTCACCAACATGAAGTTCGAGCCTGCCGGTCTGACCGATGACCCGGACGTGCGGATGAGCCAGTCGATCATGGACTACATCTTCCGCCGGCTTGCGCTGGACCACCTGCCGTTCGAGACGCGCGCGGGGCTCGGCATCTACTCCGCGGAGGAGCGGCAGCGACAGCTCGAGACCGGCTCGTACGAGGCGGTGGCCGACACGGACGTGGAGGACGTCTCGGAGGCGGCGTCGCTGAAGTCCGCGGCGCCTGCGTTACGAGCGGCAGAGGTTGAGGACGTCGCCGCGGCCAAGCCGACGCCGGCGGACGTGCACACGTCGACTGAGATGCTGGAGGCGATCCAAGGTACGTCGGTCGACGCGCCGTTGTGCTTCACCTGCGGCACCAAGATGCGGCCGGCCGGAAGCTGCTTCGTCTGCGAAGGATGTGGCAGCACGAGCGGCTGCAGCTGACCGGGGGTGGGTGCCTGCCGTGGCGCTCAGTGCCTGCCATGTTGGGCGGCATTGGCAGGCACGTCGGCCATGGCAGATCGCGCGCTCTGGTTCGTCACCGATTGAGGCGTGAAGGACGGTTACGGCGTCACGTCGTCGTCCGCCGGTTTCTGCCAGACAGAGATGTGCGAGCGGCTGTCCGCCGTGAACGACGAACGCATCCAGTCACTCCACCGCTCGCGTAGCCGCATGCCTGCAAGCCTTGCCATGAGGTCGAGCTCCGACGGCCAGACGAATCGGTGCGGCGAGTGGAACGTGTCGACCTTGTCGCCACTCACCCAGTAGTGATGCGAGATCAACTGCTGGTTGACCAGATCGAACGTGTCGAAGCCCAGGTGGCGCCCACCGACGTGGAAGGGGCGTGCGGTTTCGCCGGGTGGCAGGCGCTGCAGCTCCGGCACGAACACCTCAACGACGAAGCAACCTCTGGGTTCGAGATGCGCCGCGGCGTTGCGGAAGCACTCGACCTGCTCATCCTGCGCCAGCAGGTTCGTGATCGTGTTGTAGACGAGGTAGACGAGCTTGAAGGTCTCGGGTACCCGCGTCGTGGCCATGTCCCCGATTGCCACGGCGATCTTGTCCGAGCCCGGTTTCTCGCGAAGTTGCGCCACCATAGCCTCGGACATCTCGATGCCGTGCACTTGCGTTCCTCGCTGGCTGAGCGGCAGCCCGACACGACCGGTCCCGATTGCCAGCTCCAGGGCTCGACCGTCACCGGCAAGCGCAGCGAGAAAGTCAACAGTTGGCCCGAGAACCGCGGGGTTGAACATGTGCTCTGATCTCTCGTCGTAGCCCGGTGCGACGTCCGCGCCGAAGTGGTTCTCCTTCACGTCTGCAACCTGTCATGTCTCCGTGTCGCGCCGCGACCGGTTATCAGAGGCACGCATTGCCGAGGTGGCCTCGACCGACAGACCCCGCTGGCGCGCGCGTCTCACCGCACTGTGCACCGCGTGCGTTCGCCCGGCATGGCTGCCCCGCCAGAGCATGCTAATGTCATGCTTATGGCAACCCTGCAGGTGAAGCATCTGCCCGATGAACTGCATGCCCAGCTCCGGCAGCGGGCCGCCAAAGAGGGCACCACCTTGAGCGAGCTGGTGACCCGGATGCTGCGGCGCGAGCTGGCGTTGCCCTCCATGGGCGAGTGGCTGGCGACGGTGCGCGCACGTCCGATCCGCGCAGCCGATGTCGACGTACCGGAGCTGCTCGACGAGGTCAGGGCGGAGCACGACCCCCACCCCGGAGCCTGATGCTGGTCGTCGACGCCAGCGCCGTCGTCGACCTGCTCCTGCGCACTCCGCGCGGGGAGCGGGTGGCCGCAAGGCTGGCCGACGACCCGGAGGTGGTGGCGCCCGAGCTGGTGTATGTCGAGGTTCTCTCGGCAGTGCATCGTCTCGTCCGCGCGGGCATCCTCCGCGGCGCCGAGGCGACGCAGATTGTCGCTGAACTGACGGTGATGCCGATGCGGCTCTGGTCGCACCAGACGCTCCTGGCCGGCGCGTGGGAGCTGCGCGACCGGGTCCGGATCTCCGACGCGTTCTACGTCGCGTGCGCACAGGCTCTGGGACTCCCGCTGCTCACCACCGACGGGCGCCTCGCCCGGGCACCGCTTCCGGGGACCACGGTGACGCTTGTGCAATGACCCGCCTGACGCCTGGCGTGCCGTTGTCCACGGAACTCGGATGGCATCTCGTGCCGTAGCCAGGCGAGGTCCAAGCTCGTCGGCATGAGCAACCGACGCAGAGCCCGCCGAAGGGCTGGGACCTGCACCTGGGGGTGCGGCGACACCGACGTGGTCGCCGTGCCGTCCGACGAGCTCCTCGACTACTTCGAACGCACTCGTACGCCGGAGGACGAGGAGCTGATGGTCAGGAGGTCCTCGCCGAGATTGAGGAGGGTCTGGCAGAGCAGGGAGGCGCCGACGTGGATGTACCCGATGCGGCCAGCGTCATCGATGCCGCGAGACGCGCCCGGTCGGAAACCCTCAGTAGGCCTCGCCGTGCTCCTGGTGGAGCCGCGTGATCGTCGTCGACGCCTCGGTCCTGACGACTGCACACCGCCTGCGGGGACTACAGCTCGCTGGCGGTCCGGGAGGCGCTGGACGCCGGCTCCGGCGACACCTACGCGCAGTCGCGACCGGGGGCAGTCGTTCGACCTGACCGGCCTGCCCAACGGCAGGTACTTCATCGAGGTGGCGGCTAACCCCAAGCACAACCTGTCGAGTCCAGCACCGACAACAACGTCTCCTCACCGCAGGATCCGGATCGGTTAGCGAGCCGGGGGAGCGTACGGCCAAGGTTCCGCCGGTAGGCTTGGTCGACGTGCGGTAAAGAATCGAGGTACAGCACCCGATCTCGGGATGCTGGCTGTTCCTCCACACGTCCGGGGTGCACATGGCCGCTGTCGTCTCGCTTGTCGTCGTGATCTCACTGGGCCTGCTCGTCACCCGCGTCGCCACGGTGGCGCTGACGATGACCGGCATGTCTTTGGACCACGCGCGGTTCCAGGCCCGATCGGCGTTCACGGGCACCGGTTTCACCACCTCCGAGGCAGAAGCCGTGGTGACCCATCCCGCTCGCCGTCGCATCGTGATGTCGCTCATGCTGGTCAGCGGAGCGGGTGCGATCTCGGTGCTCGGTGCGTTGATCCTCAGCTTCGCCGGGGTCGATACCACCGCGGTCGGTCTGACCCGCGCAGCGGTGATCGTTGCCGCCCTCGTCATGTTGCTGTGGCTGGCCCGCAACCGCCACGTAGACCGGGCGCTGCGGCGGGTCATCGAACGCGCGTTGCGGCGCTTCACCGTTCTCGACGTACGCGACTACGCAGCGCTGCTGCACTTACGCGGCCAGTGGCGGGTGGCTCAGCTCCCGGTGGCCGAAGACGACTGGATCAGCTCGCGACCTCTCGGCCAGCTGCGCCTGCCGGACGAAGGAGTGGCCGTGCTCGGCGTAGAGCGGGCCGAGGGCGTCTGGATCGGCGCGCCGAGCGAGGACATCAAGCTCCAGGTCGGTGACGTCGTGGTGCTCTACGGTCGTGCGCCCATCTTGGACGACATCGCCGCCCGGATCCACGGGGCGGAAGGGGACGAAGCCAGCGATCGCTTCCGGGCCTGGCACGCCGCCAGCCCCACCAGCGAACCGCTCAGCTCGGTGCGCCGGCAGGGGTGACCCGATGCGGCGGTTGCGGTCGAGCGGTGACAGAGGGCTGGTCACCGACCTGGTCTCGCTGTCTCCGGTCGAACCGGCCCCCGGAGCGCCGAGCGATCCCGGCCTGTTCGGCCCGGCTTCCGAGGCGTGGCGGGTCGGCCGGGAGCGAGCACTGCTCGCTGCCGGTCCCGCTGGCCTCTTGTTGCAGCTGGCCCATCCGCCGGTCGCCGCCGGTGTCGCCCAGCACAGCGACTTTCGCGCCGATCCGTTCCACCGGCTGCGCGCCACGCTCGACGCCACCCTCACCGTGGTGTTCGGCGACCGTGAGCAGGCCACCGCGGCGGTCGCCCGGCTCCGGGCCAGGCATCGCCATATGACCGGCAGCCGCGACAGTGTCTTGCCGAAGCCTGCGGAGAACCGGAAGCCGCCGATCAGCTCGCCGATCTGGTCCTTCTCGACGCGCGTGCAGACGTTGACGCTGGTCAGGGCTTGGGCGCGCTCGAT
>Ga0183260_10004505_pt1 | contig 11054 bp, 5 predicted proteins | sample AntDrymUQ4972206_2_FD_129768 | JGI IMG/M metagenome (GOLD analysis project Ga0183260, IMG submission 129768) | Polar desert sand microbial communities from Dry Valleys, Antarctica - metaG UQ497 (22.06) (version 2) (version 2) | ecosystem: Environmental > Terrestrial > Soil > Desert | place...
GTCGAACAGCGTCTGGTTGTCGTGGTTCTCGACGTAGTTGACGATTTCGTCCGGTTGCGAGGCATAGCCAGCGGGCTGGCCCTTGTAGTCGATGTCGGCGAGGGCCTTGTCGCTGCCGTCGGCGGTGCGCAGCGTGTAGTTGCGCAGCGTGCCGGCCAGGCCGACGCGCACCAGGTCCGCCGCCTTCAACAAGTCGGCACGCGAGTGCCGACCGCGGCCCAGCGCATTGGGCGCGTAGTGCAGGCCGTTGAGGAAGCCCTGCGTGGCGATGATGTCTTCGCCGCTGTCGCAGCACCCGCCGCCGCGGCTGGCGTCGCGCGCGCGATCGCTGAAGGTGCCGATGCCGGTGTCGTCGAGCGAGCGTTGCGAGGCCTGCACGAAGCGTTTGCCGTCGGCGATCTCGCCGAAGTTCCAGCCTTCGCCGACCAGGTTGACATGGCGTCCGGCCGCGGCGTCGGCGCCCTGTTGCACGGCGAGCATGGCGGCGCGCGGCTGGTGGCCCATCAGGTCGAAGCGGAACGAATCGATCCGGTAGTGTTTGGCCCACAACGCGACCGAATCGACCATCAGCTTCGCCATCATCGCGTGCTCGGTGGCGGTGTTGTCGCAGCAGGTCGAGCGCTCGACGGTGCCGTTGCCGTCGAGGCGGTGGTAATAGCCGGGCACGATGCGGTCCAGCACCGAGCGTTCGGCCTGTCCCGACACCGTGGTGTGGTTGTAGACCACGTCCATGCCCACCCGCAGGGCGGTCGCGTGCAGCGCCATCACCATGCGACGGAATTCGCGGATGCGGGTGGGGCCGTCGGCGGGGTCGGTGGCGTAGCTGCCTTCGGGCGCATTGAAGTGGTACGGGTCGTAGCCCCAGTTGAAGCAGTCGCGCACGGCCTGCGCCATCACCGCGGCCTGTTGCGCCTGGCTGTCGGGCGCGGCATCGGGCACGGCCGTCGTGATGCAGGCGGATTCGGGAATGGTGGCGAGGTCGAACACCGGCAGCAGGTGGATGTCGGTGAGCCCTGCCTCGCGCAGGGCGCGCAGGTGGCGCATGCCATTGGAATCTGTGTCGGTGAAGGCGAGGTACTTGCCGCGATGCGCGGCTGGCACGGTGGCGTCGCCGATGGAGAAATCGCGCACGTGCAGTTCGTAGATCGACATGTCGGTCTGGGCGGCCAGCGGTGGCGGACGCGTGGCGGCTTCCCAGCCGGCGGGTTTGAGCGCCGGATCATCGAGGTCGGCGATGTAACTGCGCTTTGAATCGGTGGTCAGGCCGACCGAGTACGGATCGGTGACGCGGTTGCGCACCACGCCGGTGCCGGGCACGAACACGTCGACCAGATAGGTGTAGTACTGGCCGCGCAGGTCGGCCGGAACGGTCGCCGACCACAGCCCGGTGGCGTCGTCGCGCTGCATGGCGATGCGCGACCCGGCCTTATCGGCGCCGCTGGCATAGAGGCAGGCGGAGACCGCGCGCGCCGTCGGCGCCCACAGGGTGAAGCGGGTCTGCCCGTTGCCGACGCCGACGCCCAGATCGGTGGCCCGCTGCGCACGCGCATACAGGTCGTCGAGCGCGCCCGGCAGCTGCACGTTGGTGGCGTCGAGTACGCGGCCGGCGGCGTCCTCGCGCACCAGCAACAGTTGTCCGGCCAGCAGGTGCGGAAGCCGCGCCCGGTCGCGATCCAGCAGCGCCAGTTCCGTGCCTGCGCCGACAAAGCGGAAGCGTTCGACCAGCGCCGCCGGGACGTGGTCGGGCAGCTCCAGCACCAGGCTGCCGTCCGCGCCGCGAACAGGCTGGCCGGGGATCGCCACCAGGCCGGCGTTGGCGGCGTGGTACAGCCGGAATTGCTCCTTGTCATTGGCCGGCATGCCGTTGACGGGCGGACCATTGACGGCCGTGCCGTTGGCCGACGTGCCGTTACGCGGCCACTGCAGCAGACCGCCGTCGAGCCAGTAGGCGCGCGCATCGGTGCGGGTGTCGGCCGCCGCATGCAGCACGGTCGCATGCACCGGCGCGTCGCAATCGGCTTGAACGGGGATCTGCGGCGGCGCCGCAACGGTGTTGCCCCAAGCTGCAGCGCCGACGACCGCAGCCAGCACACGGCCGCGCCATCGCGCCATGAATACGATTCCACCGCGGCCGGAACCCACTGCGGGCAGCGCGCGCCGGCACGCGGACAGTGGAAAATGGCCAGGGACGGTCACGGCCGCATACTCGACGAACACCAGCTGGGGACGGGAACATGGTCGGCAATCGCATCACGGACATCGTCATCGTTGGCGGCGGCACTGCGGGCTGGATGACCGCGGCGGCGTTGTCCAAGGTCCTGTCGAAGGAGTACTCGATCCGGCTGATCGAGTCCGAGGAGATCGGCACCGTCGGCGTCGGCGAGGGCACGATCCCAATGATCAAGCTGTTCAACAACGCCCTGGATCTCGACGAAGCCGACTTCGTGCGCCGCACCAAGGGCTCGTTCAAGCTCGGCATCCACTTCGTCGACTGGGGGCGGCTCGGCGAGTCCTACATCCATGGCTTCGGCAAGATCGGCCAGGACCTGGGCCTGGTCTCGTTCTACCAGTACTGGCTGAAGATGCACCAGGCCGGGCAGGCCGCGCCGCTGGACGAGTATTCGATCAACACCGTGGCCGCGCGTCAGAACAAGTTCATGCATCCCACCAGCGACCGGCCCAACTCGCCGCTGGCCGACATCGCCTATGCCTACCACTTCGACGCCGGGCTGTACGCGCGCTACCTGCGCGAATACGCCGAGGCCCGCGGCGTGCAGCGGATCGAAGGCAAGGTGGCCGATGTCGAGCTGCGCGGCGAGGACGGGTTCGTCGAGACGGTGGTGATGGAAGACGGCCAGCGGATCGGCGGCCAGTTGTTCGTGGACTGCTCCGGCTTCCGCGGCCTGCTGATCGAGCAGGCACTCAAGACCGGCTACATCGACTGGAGCCATTGGCTGCCGTGCGATCGCGCGGTGGCGGTCCCGTGCGCATCGGCCGCCGATGGCATCACCCCGTACACGCGCTCCACCGCGCGCACGGCGGGCTGGCAGTGGCGCATTCCGCTGCAGCACCGGATCGGCAATGGCTACGTCTTTTGCAGCAGCTTCATCAGCGAGGACGAGGCCACCGCCACGCTGATGGCCAACCTCGACGGCGAGGCGCTGGCCGAGCCGCGCGTGTTGCGTTTCACCACTGGCAAGCGCAAGCAAACCTGGAACCGCAACGTGGTGGCGATCGGCTTGGCCAGCGGCTTCATGGAACCCTTGGAATCCACCAGCATCCACCTGATCCAGTCGGCCATCGCGCGGCTGACCGCGTTCTTCCCGCACGCCGGTTTCGACCAGGCCGACATCGACGAATTCAACGCGCATTCCGACTTCGAAGTCGACAAGATCCGCGACTTCCTGATCCTGCACTACAACGCCACCGAGCGGGACGACACGCCGTTCTGGGACTACTGCCGGACCATGGACATCCCTGAGTCGCTGCAACGGCGCATCGAGCTGTTCCGCAGCAATGGCCGCGTGTTCCGCGAGAACAACGAGATGTTCGCTGAGCCCAGCTGGGTGCAGGTGATGCACGGGCAACGCATCCACCCGCGCGCCTACCACGCCCTGGTGGACCTGTATCCGGAGGCGAAGATCGTCGACTACCTGCGCAATGTGCAGGGCGTGATCGGCGCCTGCGCACAGGCGATGCCGACCCACGACCAGTTCATCGCAAAGCTGTGCAGCGCGGCCGCCAAGCCGCAGGCAGCCTGAGCGTGTCACCGCGCGCGTGGCGCCGGCGCCGGTGGTGTCACGCGAGCGTGGCGTAGTACGAGCCATGCGCGGGCAGTTGCAGGTGTGCGCCGTCGATGCGGCCGCCGTGGACGCCGGGTGCGTCCACGGGCAGGACCTGCAGGCCCGGCGGCAACGACCAAACGACCGCGCTGCCCGACAGGTTGAAGACGGCGAGCAGCGATTGGTCCTGCGGTGATTCGGTACGTTCCTCGCGGATGAAAGCCAGCACCGGTTCGGGCGCATCGAGGAAGCGGATGGTGCCGGCGGTAAGCGCGGGCTGGTGCCTGCGCCAGCGCAGGAACGCGCGCACCGCATTGAGCACCGAGTCCGGATCGGCATCCTGCACGGCAACACTGCGCGCACGGTGGGTCGCCGGGATCGGCAGCCACGGCGCGCCGGTGGTGGAGCCGGCTTGGGTGAGGCCGGCTTGGGTAAAGCCGGCGTGGGTGTCGCCGTTCCACGGCATCGGCGTGCGGCAACCGTCGCGGCCCTTGAAGCTGGGCCAGAACGCGATGCCGTAGGGATCCTGCAGGGATTCGTAAGACACGTCGGCTTCTTCCAGCCCGAGTTCCTCGCCTTGGTACAGGCAGACCGAGCCGCGCAGCGAGCACACCAGCGCGACCAGTTGCCGCGCGAAGTCGTCCGGGGCTGCCTGTCCCCCCCAGCGCGTCACCGCGCGCTGCACGTCGTGGTTGGAGATCGCCCAGCACGGCCAGCCGTCGGCCATCTTCGCCTCCAGCGCCTCGACCGTGCCGCGGATGTGCGCGGCGCTGAAGTCGTCGGTCAGCAGCTCGAAGCTGTAGCCCATGTGCAGGCGGCGGTCGTTGACGTACTCGCCCATCGTCGCCAGCGAATCCTCCGAGGAAATCTCGCCAAGGGTGACGGCGTCGGGATAGCGGTCGCGCAGCGCGCGAAGGTCTGCGAGGAACGCGAGGTTCTCCGGCTGCGTGTTGTTGTAGTGGTGGTACTGGAACGCGTAGGGGTTGTCCGGGCTGAAGCCGCGTCCGGTCCGCAGCTCCGGCGGCTTGGGCGGGTTGTCGCGCAGCCGTGCATCGTGGAAGCAGAAGTTGATCGCATCCAGGCGCAGGCCGTCGACGCCGCGCTCGAGCCAGAACTTGACGTTGTCGAGCGTCGCCGCGCGCACCTTGGGGTTGTGGAAGTTGAGATCGGGTTGCGACGTCAGGAAGTTGTGCAGGTAGTACTGGCCGCGGCGCGGTTCCCACTGCCAGGCGACGCCGCCGAAGATCGACAGCCAGTTGTTGGGCGGGGTGCCGTCGGGCCTGGCGTCGGCCCAGACGTACCAATCGGCCTTGGGGTTGTCGCGGCTTTCGCGGCTTTCGCGGAACCACGCGTGTGCATCGGAGGTATGGCTGAGTACTTGGTCGATCATCACCCGCAGGCCAAGCCCATGCGCCGTCGCCAGCAACCGGTCGAAGTCGGCCAACGTGCCGAACAGCGGGTCGACGTCGCGGTAATCGGCGATGTCGTAGCCGAAGTCGGCCATCGGTGACTTGAAGAACGGCGAAATCCAGATCGCGTCGACGCCCAGGCTGGCGACGTAGTCGAGCCTGGCGACGATCCCGGGCAGATCCCCGATGCCGTCGCCGTTGGTATCCAGGAAGCTGCGCGGATAGATCTGGTAGATCACCGCGCCACGCCACCAGCGCGTCGTCGCCATCCGTTCTCGTCCGCTCCCCGGGGTGCTGACTATTTCATGGCGAAGCGCCCGGGACGCATGCGCTGGGTCATGGGCGCGACTGAATACGATTGCACGAGGCCTTTGTTGCAGTGCGATGCTGACTACCATGCCGCGATGCATCCTCCCTGCAGATCGGCGGTTCACTGCGCCTTGCGTCCGGCACGCCTCGCGATGGCACGCCTGACGACCGCACGCCTAGTGAAAGCTGCTGGCCGGTGCCACGTCCACCATTCGCCGCCGACGTGGTTTGATGCCTTGGCCACCAGGGGAGTTCCATGAGTCAAAAACCGCAACTGTCGTTCTGGCAGATCTGGAACATGTGTTTCGGGTTCCTCGGCATCCAGTTCGGCTTCGCGCTGCAGAACGCCAACGTCAGCCGCATTTTCCAGACGCTCGGTGCGAGCATGGATGACATCCCGGTGCTGTGGATCGCTGCGCCGCTGACCGGGCTGATCGTGCAGCCAATCGTCGGCTACCTGTCCGACCGCACCTGGACCGGACTGGGCCGGCGGCGGCCGTACTTCCTGATCGGCGCGGTCTTGGCGACCCTGGCGCTGCTGGTGATGCCCAACTCGCCGACGCTGTGGATCGCCGCGGGCACGCTGTGGATCCTCGATGCCTCGATCAACATCGCGATGGAGCCGTTCCGCGCCTTCGTCGGCGACCAGCTCGCGCCGCGGCAGCGACCGACCGGCTATGCCATGCAGAGTTTCTTCATCGGCGTCGGCTCGGTGATTGCCAGCCTGCTGCCGTTCGTGCTGGCCAAACTCGGGGTCGGCAACACCGCCGGCCCGGGCGAAGTGCCGGACACGGTGCGCTATGCGTTCTATTTCGGCGGCGCGGTGCTGCTGCTGGCGATCGGCTGGACCGTGCTGCGCACCCGCGAATATCCGCCGGAGGTGCTGGCAGCCTTCGACGATGCGCATCCGCCCGCAACGCTCACGCCCGCGCCGGTGGCCACCGTGCGCCGCAACGGGCAGGGTCTGGCGTGGCTGGTGGTGGGCGTGGCCGCGGCGTTCGCGGTCTGGCACTTCGCGCTCGACAAGCAGCTGTACATCCTCGCCGGGCTGATCGCGGCCTATGGCCTCGCGCTGCTGGTCAGCGCGGTCGTCCGGCCGCAGGGCATGTTCGCCACCATCGTCCGCGACGTGCACCAGATGCCCGCCACTATGCGCAAGCTGGCGGTGGTGCAGTTCTTCTCGTGGTTCGCGCTGTTCGCGATGTGGATCTACACCACCGCCGCCGTCACGCAGGTGCATTACGGCAGCAGCGATCCCACGTCCGTCGCCTACAACGAGGGCGCCAACTGGGTCGGCGTGCTGTTCGCGGCCTACAACGGCTTCGCCGCGCTGGCCGCCATCGTGATCCCGGTCATGGTGCGGCACTGGGGCCTGCGCATCAGCCATCTGGTCAATGCCACGCTCGGCGGGCTCGGGCTGCTGTCGTTCGCGGTGATCCGCGATCCGCAATGGCTGCTGCTGTCGATGGTCGGCGTCGGTTTCGCATGGGCCTCGATCCTGTCGTTGCCGTATGCGCTGCTATCCGACAGCGTGCCGTCGGAGAAGATGGGCGTGTTCATGGGCATCTTCAATTTCTTCATCGTGATCCCGCAGCTGGTCGCGGCCAGCCTGCTCGGGTTCCTGCTGAAGACCTTCCTCGGCGGAGAACCCGTGCAGGCGCTGGTGATCGGCGGCATCAGCCTGATCGTCGCCGGCTTGTGCGTGCTGCGCGTGCCGGAACCGGTGCTCGCACCTGTTCCCGCCACTGCGCACTGAATGCGGTACACGACTGCACTTTCCTTCGAGGGATCCCGCATGCCATCGCGCGCGTTCGCTGTTTTCATGCAGGCCGCCTCGCTGCTGGCTCTCTCGCTGCTTGCCGCCGGCTGCACGCAACAACCGGTTCCCACCGACGCGCCGGACGCAGCCGTCGCGGACGCAGCAGTGCCCGAGGTGTACGGCACGCTGGAACCGTTCGCCAGCGAGGCGGTGTACTTCGTGCTCACCGACCGCTTCGTCAACGGCGATCCGTCCAACGACCACCGCGCGCAGGGCGGACCGGATCCAAAATTGCGCACGTTCGACCGGCCCACTCCGGGCGCGCCCGCCGGCAAGCACGACAACGTCGGCTATCTCGGCGGCGACTTCAGGGGCATCGTCGACAACGCCGACTACATCCGCGACATGGGCTTTGGTGCGGTCTGGCTCACGCCGATCGTCGACAACCCGGACGAGGCCTTCACCGGCGGCAAGCCGGTGCAGTGGGGCGGCATGTTCACCGACCGCGGCAAGACCGGCTACCACGGCTACTGGGGCGTGAACTTCCACAGGCTCGACGAACACCTGCCCAGCGCGAACCTGGATTTCGCCGGCCTGACCCGGGCGCTGCATGCCAAGGACATGAAGGTGGTGCTGGACATCGTCGCCAACCACGGCTCGCCGGCCTACACCATGCCGAAGGACCAGCCCAAATACGGCGAGATCTACGACCGCGACGGCGCGTTGATCGCCGACCACCAGAACCTGCATCCGGAAAAACTCGACCCGGCCGGCAATCCGCTGCACCGCTTCTACAACACCAAACCGGGGCTGGCGGAGCTGTCGGACACCAACGAAAACAATCCGCAGGTGCTGGATTACTTCACCGGCGCCTACCTGCAGTGGATCGACCAGGGCGCGGACGCGTTCCGCATCGACACCATCCCGTGGCTGCCGCATGCATTCTGGAAAAACTTTGCCGACCGCATCCGCGCACGGCATCCCGGCTTTTTCATGTTCGGCGAGGCCTTCGACTACGACGCGGCCAAGATCGCGCAGCACACCTGGCCGCAGAACGGTGGCGTCAGCGTGCTTGACTTCCCGCTGCGCGCGAAGCTGGTCGAGATCTTCGAAAAACCGGGCAGCGACTTCGCGGCGCTGGCGTCGGTGTTGCATCTCGAGAACGGGCCGTATGCGAATCCGTATGAGCTGATGACCTTCTACGACAACCACGACATGGCGCGCATGAACGCCAGTGACGAAGGCTTCATCGACGCCCACCACTGGCTGTTCACCGCACGCGGCATTCCGGTGGTTTATTACGGGTCCGAAGTGGGCTTCATGCGCGGCACCGCCGAGCATGCTGGTAACCGCAACTATTTGGAACAGGCGGGTGTCGATGCCGCGCGCAGCCATCCCATCCGCGCCGCGCTCAAGCGCATCGCCCACGTGCGCGCCGCGTCGCCGGCGTTGCAGCGCGGCATCCAGTTGAATGTCGAACTCAAGGGCGACCGCGCCACGTTCTATCGCGTCTACCAGCACGCCGGCCAGCAGCAGATCGCGTTGGTGCTGCTGAACAAGGGCGATGCGCCCACGGATTTCAGCGTGAGCGACCACCTGCAGGCAGGCCATTGGCGCAGCGCGCTCGACGACAGCGCGGTGCAGGTTGCCGACGGCGGCGTGTTGTCGACCAGCGTGCCCGCGCACGGCGTACAGGTGTTTTTGCTCGAGGCGCCGGTCACGCGCGCCGACCTGGCGATGGCACTGGCGCGGGCGATGGCGACGTCGCGGGGCCGCTGAGGCGGGTCAGCGGCTGCTGGCGCCACTGGAACGGCGCACCACCAGTGATGCGGGCAGTGTGATGCTGTCGGCGGCTTCCTCGCGCACCAGCCTGAGCAGCGTCTCCACCAGCAATTCGCCTGCCCGCGTGGTGTCCTGCACCACCGTGGTCAGCGGCGGGTTGGCGAAACGCGCCATCGGGATGTCGTCGAAGCCCACCACCGCGACGTCCTCCGGCACGCGCAGCCCGTGCTCGGTGAATGCCCGTATCGCACCCAGCGCGATCAGGTCGCTGGCCGCGAAGACGGCATCGAACGCGACCGCGCGACCCAGCAGCGTGCGCGCGGCCGCGTAGCCGGACTCCTCGGAACTCACCGCGTCCACCTGCAGCGCCGGATCCATTGTTCCGGCGATGGCGCCCAGCGCTGCGTCGCAACCGCGCCAACGCTCGAAAAACTCGGGGTAGTGGCTGGACGCATCGCCGAGGAAGGCGATGCGGCGGCGCCCAAGGCCAACCAGGTGTGCGCCCGCAAGACGCCCGCCTTCAAAGTTATCGCAACCGATCGACACCCCCGGCTGGTCCGGCAGCACCGCGCCCCAGCGCACGAAATGGGTGCCCTGCACGACCAGCAACTCCAGCTTGTCGCGGTGCGCGTGATAGTCGCCGTAGCCGAGCAGGATCAACCCATCGGCCCTCATGCTGTCCTCGTAGTCGGCGTGCCAGTCGTCCGACAACTGCTGGAACGACACCAGTAGGTCGTGCCCCGCGCGCGCGCAGGCGCGCGTGATCGAACCGAGCATCGACAGGAAGAACGGATTGATGTGCGAGTCATCCGGCGTCGGATCCTCGAACAGCAACAACGCCAGCGTGCCCGTGCGCTGCGTGCGCAGGCTGGAGGCATGGCGGTCGACCTTGTAGTTGAACTCGCGCGCGACCTCTTCGACGCGCCTGCGGGTTTCGGCGTTGACCAGGGGGCTGCCCCGCAGCACGCGCGACACGGTCGCCTGCGACACCCCGGCCCGATGGGCGATGTCGATCGAGGTGGCCTTGGTTTTCCTGCGCATGAGTCGATACCGGGGGCGCGAAGGAGGTTGGAGTCTAAATCAGCCGCACAGCAGGCGGTATTTCCTGCGCGTTGAGTGTCCGCTTTTGGCCGCCTGCCGGCATGAACAACGGATGCTTGCGAAGAAGATGCATGCTCGACCAAAAGACAGGGGCGTTCGTCGGGAGCGCGGCAGCGGATGGCGCGTTCAGGCGCTGATGGCTGTGACGAAATGCGAACGCAAAGCCATCCGACTGAGCGCCGCAGGGCACCCGTTGGGCACAAATCGGGCACGAGCCGGTCGCGGATACCGGCGTATGAGACAGGCAATGATTGACTGCTGATAGCCGCCGGCCTGAAACAAAAACCCCCCCGCGATTACGCGAAGTCGGGTGTTTCGCATGGAGCATCCGGCAGGCATCGCCGGGATAGTGGCTATGGGTGGACTCGAACCACCGACCCCAGCATTATGAGTGCTGTGCTCTAACCGGCTGAGCTACATAGCCACGCGGAAGAACCGCGCATTATTCCCGCCGCCACGGGTGTCGTCAATGCGAGGTCACCGTGCTTGTGGCATCGCTGCGGCCGTGGCAGAGTCGGTGACAGTGACGCAAGTCAAATAACTTCTGGGAGTCCGCATCGTGATCGATCCGGACGGTTACCGACCCAATGTCGGCATCGTATTGATGCATCCCGATGGTCGCGTCTTCTGGGCGCGGCGAGTGCGGCGTGATGGCTGGCAGTTTCCGCAAGGCGGAATGAACAGCGACGAGACGCCGCAGGAAGCGATGTATCGCGAACTGCGCGAGGAGACCGGCCTGCTGCCGCAGCATGTGACGGTGCTTGGCGCGACACCGGGCTGGCTCCGCTATCGCCTGCCGCAGCGGGCGATCCGCCGCAACGACCGGCTGGTATGCATCGGACAGAAACAGGTCTGGTTCCTGCTGCAACTGAAAGGGGATGAAGGGGAGCTGCGGCTGGACCTGACGGAGCA
>Ga0183260_10004506_pt1 | contig 11054 bp, 7 predicted proteins | sample AntDrymUQ4972206_2_FD_129768 | JGI IMG/M metagenome (GOLD analysis project Ga0183260, IMG submission 129768) | Polar desert sand microbial communities from Dry Valleys, Antarctica - metaG UQ497 (22.06) (version 2) (version 2) | ecosystem: Environmental > Terrestrial > Soil > Desert | place...
CGGGCGAGGTCGGCCGACTCGTCGAGGTCCTTCGACAGCCACGACCAGCCGTCGCCCATCTTCTCCCAGTCGATCCCGCCGAGCGCGGCCGCGGCCTTCGCCTCGCCGACCTTCCACTTGCCGGACTTCACGAACTGGTAGACGGCGCAGCGATAGCCGCGCGCCCAGGCGCGCATGAGCGTGCCGAACGACGAGGTCGACTTGCCCTTGCCGTGGCCGGTGATGACGATCAGCAGCGGCCGGTCGCGCGGCTTGCGGCGCTTGGGCTCTGCGCTGCCGCGGTCGCCGGGGCGGTGCGGCACGTCGACCTCATCGCCGCCGTGCTTGGTGAGCGGATCCGGGCGGGATGTCATGCGGCCCTCCTCGGACTGGGGCGCGGGATGGCCGGGAGCGAGATCAGCCCGCCGCCGGCGGCGACGGCGAGCTCGCGGGCGAGGCCGAGGCGGACCGCGCCCTCCTCGGTGTCGACGACGTGCACGGCGTCGGCGGTGCGTCCCAGCCGCGCCGCGGCGGCCGTCGCCGCGGGCGCGCGGCCGTCGGTCAGGACGACGGCGATCGCGCGGCCGCGCGGATCGCGCGCGCGGTCGCGGCGGATCAGCTCGCTCGCGGCGTCCAGGCCGGCCGCCAGCGGCGTGCGCCCGCCCGTGCGCAGCGCGAGCACGGCGGCGGCGGCGTGCTCCAGCGGTGCGCCCGGGACGTGCACCACGTGGGCGCGCGCGTCGCGGAAGGCCACGATCGCGACGCGCTCACGGCGCGCGTAGGCGTCGCGCAGCAACCCGAGCAGCGCCCCCTTGACGCGCGCCATCCGGCGTCGTGCCGCCATCGAGCCGCTCGCGTCGATGACGAGGCACAGCAGCGCGCCCTCGCGGCCGGCGCGGACGTTGACGCGGCGGGCGGCAGGGTCGCCGCTGGCCAGCCGCTCGCGCAGCGTGGCGACGAGCGCCAGGTCGTCGTCGCCGCCACCGCCGGTGCGGCGGCTGTCGATCGGCGCGGCGGCGAGTCCGTGCGCGCGGGCGCTGCGGCCCAGGCTGGTCGCGCCGGCGCTGCGGCGGCGCAGCGGCGGCAGCGTGAGCGACGCGGCGCGCTCGGGGGCGTCGAGGCGCTCGCGCGGGGCGGGCGCGGCGAGGTCCGGGGCCTCGGCGGCGGGCGTGTCGGCGGCGGCGGGGGCGGGCGCGGGGCTGTCGTCGCCGCCGCGCGGCGGCGTCTCGCCGCCGGAGGGCGGCGGCGGGGCGTCGCCGCCGGGCGACGGAGGCGGCGGCGCGGGATCGTCGGGCTCGGGCGCGTCGTCGGGCTCCAGCGCGCGGTCGATCTCGCCCGGGTCGGCGACGCCGCCGGCCAGCGGGTCGCGCCGGCGGCGGTGCGCCAGCGCCAGGTGCGCCGCGCGCCGCACGTGCTCGGCGGTGACCTCGTCGACCCCGTCGAGCGCCGCGAGCACACGCGCGGTGCGCGCGGTGACGACGTCGCCGCGCATCCCGTCGACGCCGATCTGCGCGCATGCGCGCACGATGCGGTCCAGCTCGCGCTCGGGCAGCCGAACCGCGGCCAGCCGGTCGCGGGCGGCCACGATCGACGCCGCGACGTCGGCGTCGGCGTCGGCCCACCGCACGGCGAAGGCGACCGGATCGGCCTCGTAGGCCAGCCGCCGGCGCACGATCTCGGCGCGCTCGGCGGGCTGCTCCGGCGCCGCGACCTCGACCCCGAGCCCGAAGCGGTCCAGCAGCTGGGGGCGCAGCTCGCCCTCCTCGGCGTTCATCGTCCCGACGAGCAGGAAGCGCGCGTCGTGGCGCACCGAGACCGCGTCGCGCTCGACGTGGCAGACGCCCATCGCGGCCGCGTCGAGCAGCGCGTCGACGAGGTGGTCGGGCAGCAGGTTGACCTCGTCGACATACAGCACGCCGCGGTGGGCGCGCGCGAGCAGGCCCGCCTCGAAGGCGCGCTCGCCGGCGAGCGCCCGGCCGAGGTCCAGCGCGCCAACGAGGCGATCGATCGTCGCGCCGACGGGCAGCTCGACGAGCGGCGCCGGGCGCTCCTCGACGGGCGCGGCTGTGTCGACGACGCCGTCGGGCGCCAGGTCGCCCGGCGCGAAGCAGAACGGCTGCCCCGCCGCCGCCGGGACGGCCGGCAGCAGCGGTGCCAGCGCGCGTACCGCCGTGGACTTCGCGGTCCCCCGCTCGCCGCGCACGAGCACGCCGCCGACCTCGGGCGAGACGGCGTTGACGAGCAGCGCCTCGCGCAGCGCCCCCTGGCCGACGATCGCCGAGAACGGATAGCCGGGGGTCACGCCGTGTGGTCCCTTCCGTGGGTCGGTGCGCGCTTGGGCGGTCCGCTGGCGCCGCCTGGCAAGGACGCAGATCCGAAGGAATGCGTCAGCATTTCGAGGATCGAGGACGCCGCCAGGCGGTGATCAGCGGCCGATCCAAGCGTGTGCGGGCTCACGGAAGTGACCACCCCTCCTCCAGCTCGCCCTCGAGCTCGAGGTAGCGGGCGCGGATCGCGCCCATCGTCTCCTCCGCGGGCGCCTCCCAGAGGCCGCGGTCGGCGGCCTCCAGCAGCCGCTCGGCGATCGCGCGCGCCGCCCAGGGGTTCGAGCGGCCCATGAACGCGCCGACGTCGCCGTCGAGCAGGTACTTGCGCGCGACGTCCTCGTACATCCAGTCGTCGGCGACGCCCGTCGTCGCGTCGTAGCCGAACAGGTAGTCGACGGTCGCGGCGAGCTCGGCCGCGCCCTTGTAGCCGTGGCGGATCATCGACGCGATCCAGCGTGGGTTGGCGACGCGGGCGCGGAACACGCGCCGCGTCTCCTGCGCCAGCGAGCGGGTCATGACGCGCGAGGGATCCGACGAGTCGCCCAGCACCGCCGCCGGCTCGCGGCCCGTCAGCGCCCGCACCGTCGCGACCATGCCGCCGTGGTACTCGTAGTAGTCGCCGGAGTCGAGGATGTCGTGCTCGCGGCTGTCGACGTTCTTCACCGCCACGTCGATGCGCCCGAAGCAGCTGCGATGTGCGTCGCGCGCCGGCGCGCCGTCGAGGCCGCGCCCGTAGGCGTAGCCGCCCCACGCCTCGTAGACCTCCGCGATGTCGCCGCCGTCGCGCCAGTCGCGCGCGTCGAGCAGCTGCGCCAGGCCGGCGCCGTAGGCGCCCGGCTTGGACCCGAAGATGCGCGTCGTGGCCTGCCGCCAGGCGGGCCGGGCGTCGAGCTCGCCCGCCAGCGCCACGGCATCCTCGCGGGCGTGCGCGGCGACGAAGTTCATGTCCGCCGGCTCGTCGAGCCCCGCGACGAGCGCGACCGCGTCGTCGAGCAGCGCCAGCAGGTGCGGGAAGGCGTCGCGGAAGAAGCCGGAGATCCGGACCGTGACGTCGATCCGCGGGCGGCCGAGCTCCTCGAGCGGGATGACCTCGATGCCGGTCACGCGGCGCGACTCGCGCGCCCACTGCGGGCGCACGCCGAGCAGCGCGAAGATCTCCGCGGCGTCGTCGCCCTGGGTGCGCATCGCCGACGTGCCCCACGCGACGAGGCCGACCATCCGCGGCAGCTCGCCGTGGTCGGCGACATGGCGGTCCAGCAGCGCCTGCGCCAGCCGCTGGCCGGTCTCCCAGGACAGCTGCGAGGGCAGCGCGCGCGGGTCGACCGAGTAGAAGTTGCGTCCCGTCGGCAGGACGTCGACGCGCCCGCGCGTCGGGCTGCCGCTGGGGCCGGCGGGCACGTGGCGGGCCTCGAGCGCACCGAGCACGTGGACGAGCTCGTCGGTCGTCTGTGCGATCCGCGGCACCACCGTCTCGGCGGCAAAGCGCAGCGCCCCCTGCACGTCCGCGTCGGCGCGGCCGAGGCCCTCCCGGCAGGCATCGGCCACGCTGTCGGCCGACCAGTCGCGCCGGGCGAGCGCGTCGAGCAGCGCCATCTGCGCGGCCTCGAGCCGGTCGGCGCCCTGCGTGGTCGCGAGCGCCGCCTCGTCGAGCTCCAGCGCCGCGGCGACGGAGTTGCGCAGGCCGCGGACGTCGTCGCTCGGGTCGAGGCGCAGCATCGCGCTGACGAGGCCGCGCAGCTGGTCGCCCGCGGGCGCCACGCCGAGCACGTGCAGCCCGTCCTTGACCTGGATGTCCTTGACCTCGCAGAGGTAGCCGTCGATGTGCTCGACGAGCAGGCCGAGGTCGTCGGGGCGCTCCTGCACGCCGAGGTCGCTCTGCAGGTTCGCGCGCTCGATCGCGTCCCAGATCTGGACGGCGAGGCCCGGCAGCTTGGGCGGGTCGAGGATCTCCAGGCGCGCGTACTCGTCCAGCAGCGCCTCGAGCTCCGCGAGCTCGTCGTACGTCTCGGCGCGCATCATCGGCGGCACGAGGTGGTCGACGATGACGGCGTGCGCGCGCCGCTTGGCCTGCACGCCCTCGCCCGGGTCGTTGACGACGAACGGATAGACGAGCGGCATGTCGCCCAGCGCGGCGTCGGGCGCACACTGCGCCGACAGCGCGAGCATCTTGCCGGGCAGCCATTCCAGCGTCCCGTGCTTGCCGAGGTGGACGATCGCGTCGGCGCGCCACGACGCCTCCAGCCAGCGGTAGACGGCGAGGTAGTGGTGCGTCGGGGGCAGCTCGGGATCGTGGTAGATGCCGACCGGATCGTCGCCGTAGCCGCGCGGCGGCTGGATCGCGATCAGCACGTTGCCCAGCTCCAGGGCCGCAACCACGTATTCGTCTCCGTCGACAAACTGGTCGCCCGGCGGCGGTCCCCAGCGCGCCTCGATGGCGTCGCGCAGCGCCGCGGGCAGCGTCGCGTACCAGCGCTCGTACTCGGCGATAGGGAGGCGCAGCGTCGCGTCGGCCAGCTGCTCGTCGGTGACGAACTCGGGGTCGTGGCCGCCGCCCGCGATCAGCGCGTGCATGAGCTCGTCGCCGTGGGCGTACGGGCGTTGCACGTCGTAGCCGGCCGCGTGCAGCGCGTCGAGCAGCCCAAGCGCGCTGGCCGGCGTGTCGAGCCCGACGGCCATCCCGACGCGGGCGTGCTTGGTCGGAAAGCTCGTCAGCAGGACGGCGACCTTCTTGTCGGCGTTCGGCGTCGCGCGCAGGCGCGCGTGGCGCACCGCAAGCCGGGCCACGCGCCCGCAGCGCTCGGGGTCGGCGACGTAGCGCGGGATCGCCGCGCCCACGATCGAGCCGGCGTCGCCGCGCTCCTTGAACGACACGACGCCGCCCAGCAGGCGCCCGTCGAACTCGGGGATCGCGACCTGCGTCGCGGCGTCCAGCGGCGTCAGCCCGCTCGCGCTCTGCTCCCACGCCGCGCGCGAGCTCGTCGCGCAGACGGCCTGGAGGACCGGCACGCCGAGCGCCTCCAGCGCGGCGGCGTCCCAGCGCTGATCGGCGTCGCCGGCGTGTGAGCCGCCGGTCGCGAGCATCGTGACGAGCAGCGCGTCGACGTGCCCGTCGAGCAGCGCGAGCGCCGGGACGTCGCCGTCGCCGTCGCGGCGCAGCGTCGTCGACCACACCGCGAGCGCGTTGGCGCCCGCCGCCTCGATCTGCGCGCTCAACTCGTCGACCCAGGCGGCGTTGCCGGTGATCCGGTGCGAGCGGTAGAAGCAGATGCCGATCGTCGGGCGGCCGCGCTGCAGGCGGGCGAGCGCCTGCTCGAGCGGCACGTCGCCGGCGCCCGGCACGTAGACGCCGAGGTCGGGCACCTCGTGCGGCGGCTCGAAGCCGTGGCCCTCGAGCAGGAACGTGTCGGCGAGGAAGCGCAGCAGCTGCTCGACGTTGGCGACGTCGCCGTGACGCAGGTACTCGCCGGCCTGTGCCACCGCTCCGGCGGGCGCCAGCGACAGCGACGTCATCTCGGCGTCGGGCTCGAGCTCGCCGCCGAGCGCCAGCAGCGCGACGCCGTCGCGCCGGCAGCGCGCGCGCAAAAGGTCAAAGCCCTCCGGCCAGCCGCGCCGGCCGCCGAGGATCCGGCACAGGACGACTGCCGCGCCGTCGAGCAGCTCGTCGACGAACGCCGCCTGGTCGATCGCGCCGGCCGGGTTCGCGCAGCGCACCGCGGGGAAGTCGTCGCCGAGGCGCTCGACGGCGGCGGCGGTCGCGAGGATCTCGGTGTCAGCGGTCGTGACGAAGCGCAGCAACGGCGCGGGCCTCCGTGTTGATCGTGGGCAGGTCGGTGGGTGCCCCGGTCTCCAACAGCCGTAGCACGGCGTCGGTGTCGAGGTGCTGCTCGACGAGGTCGCCGAGCGCGTCCAGGCGCCGCTCGCGCAGCGCGGCGAAGCTGTCGGCGCCGGCGACGAACGTGCGCCCGCGCGCACCGGCGACGGCCCGCAGCAGCGCGCGGCGCAGCGCGTCGTCCTCGAGCGCGCCGTGCCAGGCGGTGCCGAGGGTCCAGCCGTCGCGGCAGCCGTCGGGCTCGCCGTCGTCGGCGAGCAGCAGCGGCTCGCCGCCGTGGCGCGCGACGCGGCCGTGGCGGATCTCGTAACCCGTCTGCGAGCGCGCGCCGCCCAGCCACGCGCAGGCGCCCGCGCGGCGGCGCAGGAGCTTGTCGCGTCGAAAGACGGTCGAGACCGGCAGCAGGCCGAGCCCGTCGACGGCGCCGGCCGCGGACTCGACGTCGTCGTGGATCGTCGTGCCGAGCATCTGGTAGCCGCCGCAGACGCCGAGGATCGGGGCGCCGGCGGCGGCGCGGGCGTGCAGCGCCGCGTCCAGGCCCGCCGCGCGCAGCCGCGCGAGGTCCTCCACGGTCGCCTTCGTGCCGGGCACGACGACGAGGTCGGCGCGCTCGACGTCGGCCGGTGAGCGCGTGAAGCGCACCCGCACTCCCGGCTCGGCCGACAGCGCGTCGAGGTCGGTGAAGTTGCTCATCCAGCGCAGCCGCAGCACGGCGACGTCGAGTGTGTCGGCGAGGGCCGGCCGCTCGGGCGCGCGCGCCTCCAGCGCCAGCGAGTCCTCGGCGTCCATCCAGAGGTCCTCGACGAACGGCAGCACGCCGAGCACGGGCCGCCCGGTACGCGTGCGCAGGTCCTCGAGCCCCGGCGCGAGGATCGACGGGTCGCCACGGAACTTGTTGACGACGTAGCCCGCGACGAGCGCCTGGTCGGCGGGCTCGAGCAGCGCAAGCGTGCCGAACAGGGAGGCGAACACGCCGCCGCGGTCGATGTCGCCGACGACGAGCACGGGCAGCCCGGCGGCGCGGGCGAGCCCCATGTTGGCGAGGTCGCCCGCGCGCAGGTTGATCTCGGCGGGGCTGCCCGCGCCCTCGCAGACGACGACGTCGAAGCGCGCGCGCAGGTCGCTCAGCGCGCCCTCGACGAGCGGGCGCAGCTCGTCCTTCATCGCCTGGTAGGAGCGCGCATCGGCGTCGCCGTAGGGCCGGCCCATGACGATGACCTGGCTGCTGCGCTCGCCCGACGGCTTGATCAGCACGGGGTTCATCGCCGCCTCGGGCTCGGCGCCGGCGGCGGCCGCCTGCACCGCCTGCGCACGGCCGATCTCCGCGCCGCCCGGCGTCACGACCGAGTTGAGCGCCATGTTCTGCGCCTTGAACGGCGCGACCGAGACGCCGCGGCGGCGCAGCCAGCGACACAGCCCGGCGGTCACGATCGACTTGCCGGCGTCGGAGTGGGTGCCGCAGACGAGCAGCGCGCCGCTCACCGCGAGGACCCGCGTTTCGCGGTCGACGTCCGCGACGGGCGAGCGGCGGCGCGCTGCCGGCGCAGGCTCCCGGCGGCCGCGCTCGCGGCCAGCGCCGCCGCGCCGACCCGGCTCGACAGCCGGTTGGCGCGGCGGATGTCGGCGGCCACCGGCGCGCGGCCGTCGCCCAGCGCGGGGCGCAGCTCGACGCGCCCGTCGTAGGCCAGCGACCCGCCAAGCCGCAGGCCCAGCGCGCCGGCGAAGGCGGCCTCCATGCGACCAGCGTTGGGGCTCGGGTGCGCGCCGCCGTCGCGCCGCAGGACGCGCCAGGTGCGCGCGGGCGCCCGCCCGCAGAGCACGGTCAGCGCCGCGCCGGCGCGCGCGGCCGGCCAGCCGAGCGCGTCGTCGAGGCGCGCCGATGCCCAGCCGAAGCGCTCGTAGCGCGGCGAGCGGTGGCCGACCATCGCGTCGAGCGTGTTCGCCGCACGGTACGCCGCGACGCCCACGGGTCCGGCCGCCGCGCCCCACAGCAGCGTCCCGACGACGGCGTCGGAGGTGTTCTCCGCGACGGACTCGACGACCGCGCGCGCGATCCCGGCGGCGTCCAGCGCGGACGGGTCGCGGCCCGCCAGCGCGGGCAGCGCCGCCCGCGCGCCGGCGACGTCGTCGCGGTCCAGCCGTCCGGCGATCGCCGCCGCCTCGCGGCGCAGCGAGTGCCCGCCAAGGGCCGTCCACGTCAGCAGCGCGAGCGCCGCCGTGCGCCCGAGCAGCCGCGCGAGGCCGTGGCCGGCGAGCGCGGCGCCGCCGACGAGCGCCGCGGTGAACAGCACGCCGCGCCGGCGGCTGGGCGCGTAGGCCACGCGCTCGAGCGCCAGCGCCGTGCGCCCGAAGCCCGCGACGGGGTGCCCGCGGCGCGGGTCGCCGAACGCGAGGTCGGCGCCGTAGCCGAGCGCGAGGCCGGAGATTCGGCCGGTCATCGCAAGCTCCGACGTTCGGACAACGTCACGCGACCACCGCCGCGTTGACGCGCGCGACCGTCCAGCGGCCGTCGTGCGCGTGCAGTTCGGTCAGCCCCAGCGGCGCGACGTCGACGCGCCAGAACGCCGCCGCTGGCGCGCCGAGCGCATGCACGACCGCGGCCTTCACGACGCCCGCGTGGGAGATCGCGATCGCCCGCCCGTCGCGCGCGGCCTGCGCGTCCAGCCAACCGGAGACACGCAGCAGCAGCGCGGCGAGCGTCTCACCGCCGTGCGGGCAGGCGTGCGGGTCCATCAGCCACGCGCCGACCCCGTCCGGATCGGCCTCGTGCACCTCCGCCAGCGTCCGGCCGGCCCAGGCCCCGAGGTCGCCCTCGGCGATCAACGGCTCGACGGTCGCGTCAAGCCCTGCCGCCGCGGCGGTCTCCCGCGCGCGCAGCGCCGGGCTGCAGAGCGCCTCGCCGCGACCGAGCTTCCCGGCGAGCTGCGAGGCCGCGCAGCGACCGGCGTGGTCGAGCGGCTCGTCGATCGCAAACGCGTTGCGCCGCACGGCTTCGGTCGTCGCATGGCGGATGAGCAGCAGGCGCCTCAGCGCGCCGCCACCGATCGATCGCCGGCCGCCCCGCGCGCGGTGGCCTCGGCCGCCCGCATCGTGGCAATCCCGAAGCCGACGCCGAGCGACGCCCACAGCACCGCCTGCGTCCCGAGCGAGCTGAGCCGGAACTCCCAGAGCAGCGGCGCCGGGAAGTCCCGCGGCACCTCCTGGATGCCGGGCAGCGCGAGCGCCAGCCCCCCGGCGACCACGACGAAGGTCCCCGCCCCGGCCAGCGGCCGCGCCCAGGGCGGCGACTGCGGTTGCATCGACCACATGACGCGCGCTGCGGCGAACATCGCCAGCGCCGAGCCGACGAGCAGGGTCAGGCAGTAGGCGGTGCGCTCGCCGATCGTCTCGGGATCGCCGACCGCCGGCGGGTTGGGCGGGTACTTGAGAAACGGCACGAGCACGACGGCGACGAAGATCGCCCCTGCCAGCCGCGTCGAGAGCTCCCAGTCGGTGCGCTGCGAGCCGCGCCCACGCAGCGCCGCGAAGGCGATCGAGAACAGCCCGCCGGCGGCGATCCCGTACAGGGCGGTGGCGAGGAACAGGCCGCCGCGCTGCTCGCCGCGGCTGACGGCCCAGTCGCCGATGTGGGCGAGCGGCACGGAGACGAGGCTCGCGTGGGCGCTGGCGGCGTTCTCGATGTCGATCGCGTCCTGCACGCGCGGCTCGCCGAAGACGAACGCGAACACGCCCGCGAGCAGGCCGGCCAGCGCGCCGACGACGAGGCCCCTGCGGACGAGGCTCCAGACCATGGGTTGTCCCGTGGCGGGGAGCTAGTGACAGGGCACGCCGAGCAGGTGGCGCCCGTCATGCATGAGCTCATGGAGGAACGAGCCGGTCTGCGAGAGGACGCCCTGGTCGTACTGCACGAGGTAGATCGTGAGCAGGAACAGCACGCCCAGCAGCAGCGCGGGGAGAAGCTGGCGAAGCGGAAACGGCTGGACGTTGGCTGCGGGATCCATGGGTTGGGGTCCTCCTGGGGATGGTGCGTCCCTCGTGGAAGGTGCCGCGGCGGCCGAGTTCCTGACTTGGGGGCGTGGACCCCGTCACAGTGGCGCAACCGTCCCGGACTCCCACCGGGTTCCTCGCGCCGACGCGCTGACGCGCTGGACCCTAGCGCGCGCGGCGGCCCGATGCCATGCCGCTGCGCCTTCATACTCTCCGGGACGCATGAGCGACGCGACGCGCTTGTACCGGCCGGCGACGCCGCCCGGCAACGATCCCTCCCGCGCGGCCGAGCGCGCCGCCGATCCGCGCGGCTGGCGCTACGACGACGACGCGCTCGACACCGTCCATCGCGTCATCGCCGAACGCCGCGACATCCGCCGCTTCCGGCCCGATCCGGTGCCCGACGACGTGCTGCAACGCGTCCTCGGCGCGGCCCATCGCGCGCCGTCGGTCGGCTTGATGCAGCCGTGGCGGCTGATCGTCATCCGCGACAGCGAGCCGCGGATCGCGATCCGTGACGTCGCCGCGCGCGAGCGCCTGCGCCAGGCCGGCCGCTTCGACGAGCGCACGCGCCAGTTCCTCGACCAGAAGGTCGAGGGGATCGTCGAGGCGCCGCTCGGCGTCTGCGTCTGTTGTCACCACGGGCGGCCGGGCGAGGAGGTGCTCGGCCGCGGCACGATCCCCGAGACCGACGTCTACTCGACGGCCTGCGCGATCCAGAACCTCTGGCTGGCGGCGCGTGCCGAGGGGCTCGGCGTCGGCTGGGTGAGCTTCTACCGGCTCGCCGACCTGCGCGCGATCCTGTCCATCCCCGCGCGGGTGGACCCGATCGCCTACCTCTGCATCGGCTGGCCCGACGAGCGGCCGCTGCGGCCGGGTCTCGAGTCCAGCGGCTGGGCGGCGCGGCTGCCGATCGAGCGCGTCGTGATGGC
>Ga0183260_10004508_pt1 | contig 11050 bp, 10 predicted proteins | sample AntDrymUQ4972206_2_FD_129768 | JGI IMG/M metagenome (GOLD analysis project Ga0183260, IMG submission 129768) | Polar desert sand microbial communities from Dry Valleys, Antarctica - metaG UQ497 (22.06) (version 2) (version 2) | ecosystem: Environmental > Terrestrial > Soil > Desert | place...
ACAGTGCATAAATGCCTTGAGAAAAAACCGGAACTAAGATTTAAAGAAGGAAAGGAATTATACGATTTTGTGCAGGAAAGAAAGCATCATGACGAAGAAGAGCTGGAAAGGGCTGATGTAAAAGCACTCATTGCAGAAAATGCTCAATTAAAAAAACAATTGGCCCAGAGTGTCATTGAGCCGAACTATACTGGTACTGAGCCAACTAAAAAAAGTACCGGTATTTCTAAAATGGTTATGGCTTTGCTTGCATTTGGCCTCATTGCCTATGCCGGATATTATTTTTTAAACCGGAAAGACAATCCAGGGATTTCTAACTCAAACAATACAGTAACTCCAAAAAAGGAAATTCCAAAAACAGTAATCGGTCAATACAAAGTAATAAAACCGCGAGCTCACTTCCACGACAGCCCTGATACGAATACACGGCGAAAAGCCTATATGGTTCCCTCTAATGAAATAGTTGAAGCAATAGAAGATAGAGATGGTTTTATTTACACTGATTTTACAAATAATAAGGGCCAAAGGTCAAAAGGGTGGATACGGAAACGGGACCTTATCGCTTTGCAGGAATGGAATAAAAGAGGAGATAAAGTTCAACCGGTTTCGCTTACACAAGAAGACATTGCCATTCAGCTCGAAGATGCCCGAAAACTAATTGATAGAAACCGTATGCAGGAAGCTTTATCTATATATGATTACCTGGCGGGTCTCAATGTGCCCGAAGCATTATATCAGTATGGGCACCTGGGATTAAAAAATAAAAACAAAAATATAGATTGTAAAGAATCAATAGCTCTAATGGAAAAGGCAAGTGACAGAGGTTATTCCCCGGCTAAAAGAACTTTGGGATTCCTGTATTTGTTTGCTGAAAACCGGGATATACTTGCTATGAATAATTATAACCGCTGTACATACAAAAAAAATACTTTAAGAGGTTCAAAACTGTTGATTGAAGCGATGATCAGTGGAGACAGTACTGCCAAACGCATTCTTGATGAAATTAATCTGAAGCCTGCTTCAAATATTAATACAGAATATTAAAATTTAGTCAATTACGCTTTAAATAAAGAGCAGGCTTGATTTGGGAACGTTAATTGAATAGCTTATATACTATGAACAATGTTCTTTTCGGACTTTCACTTTCTTTAATTTTTTTGGCAGGATGCTCTGAAAAAAAAGCAGAACCGGTAAAACAAATCGAAACACCCTCGACATATCATTATTACCCCCGGGCAAACGTTTATCTTGAACCACAGGGAGGCACCTATACCTATTTAAATCCTGATGGAATTACATGGAAAGAAAGTAAAGAACTTCCTACGGAGTTAGACACCGCTTTAGGAAAAAATGTAGTGCTTTCAAATATTACCTATCCTGTACAACAAAAAAATGAGGAGCATTTGCTTGTGTATTCTGCCTTATTATATGCTGCACCATCTGATTTCAAAAATGAGCCTGTAGTCTCGCAACCCAATATAAAAACTAAGGACGAAAAGATAGAAGAACCTAAAGAAGATAAAAAAGCTTTAGGACGTTTTATTGATAAAATTTTTGATAAGCGAAAAAGAGAAGAAAGAAAAAAAGCAAAAAAAGGAGAAGCGGAAAAAGAAGGTTGAGGTATCTGGATTTCGACGAAATGGATTACGGATCTTCGACATAATATTTCTAAGATTTTTATTACCAATCTACTTTATCTGATATCTTTAAGTGATGCAACACGTTTCGTCAGTATTGGACTTATTTTTTATTGATAATGCATAAATTCTTTTTTTTAGATAAATACTTCTGTAAGCATATTTATATTGGCTATCATGAGAAGTCACCAATATAACCTTTACTGGTAGTGAGTTTGGCAAATGAAGATACCTACTTGACATCATTATTCAGAATAAAACATGTACTGGATTTGTTTATTTCTCTAATATTTTAGCATCCTGAAACACTGAGATCTACGACTCTACCATAATGGTGTTTTGCTAACATTGCTTGCGCAAACGATTGTTTGAGAAAAAATTAAACTTTTAAAACAAACAAAAATGAAGCAAGTAAAAATTCAATTCCGTGCATTCCAGATTCTGTTTATCTGTCTGGGGATAATGATCGTTTTAATATCAGGAACTATTAATACGCTCCAAGCCCAGGAACCCAAGTTACCTTCAGCAAGTGAGGTGAAGTATATTGGCATGTCAGATGGAAAATTAGTTTTTCAAATAAATTACCAAAGTGATAGCTACAAAAGGTTTAACCTGGAAATAAAAGACCGTCATGGCTATGGCTTTTACAATAAAGTGATTAAGGCTAAAAAATTCAGCCAGCAATTTGCCATTGAAAAATATGACATGCAAAACAACTCTATCATTTTTTTCATTTCCAGTAAAAACAATGTGAAAAAGTATAGTTTTGATATCAGCACTTCACTGCTTGTTGAGGCCAACAGTATTGCAAAACAATAAAAGTTATTTGTTCAATTCCAACGGCAAGTGACTAATTAGTACAATAAATATTACACCTAGTGTACCAATACCGCCTGGATACACAAGCCTTGTTCGTAAGCAATAGATTTTCCTGTCTAGCATTCACTTAGACTTAATGGTATATTCAGCGCCAGCCCACCTTCAGCCGTTTCTTTGTACTTACTATTCATATCCTGGGCTGTCTCCCACATAGTTTCTACTACTGCATCGAGAGAGACTTTTGCAAAATCAGGTGTGCTTTGTAACGCCAGTTGAGATGCTGTGATTGCTTTAATAGCTCCCATTGTATTTCGTTCTATACATGGTACTTGCACAAGGCCTGCTATTGGGTCGCAGGTCATACCGAGGTGATGTTCCATCGCTATTTCCGCAGCCATCAATGCTTGTTTCTGTGTACCGCCCATTGCCTCTGTCAATGCGGCTGCGGCCATAGAAGACGATACACCAATCTCCGCCTGGCAGCCTCCCATTGCAGCAGAAATGGTTGCACCTTTTTTAAAAATGCTTCCTACTTCGGATGCTGTAAGTATGAATTGTACAATCTTATCATCACTGACATCTTCGTGAAAAAGGAGATAATAATGAAGAACTGCAGGAATTACACCAGCCGCCCCATTAGTAGGTGCAGTCACCACACGGCTGAACGCAGCATTTTCTTCATTCACAGCCAATGCAAAGCAACTTACCCAATCAAGGATATATTGAAAATGATTTCCTCCTGATCGAATACATTTTATCCATTCTTCATAAGTATTATAGGTTTGATCTTTTAATAGTTTTTTATTTAATTCTGCTGCTCTTCGTTTTACATTAAGCCCGCCTGGTAATGTGCCCTTTGTATGACATCCTCTGTACATACATTCTTTCATTACACGCCAGATATTTAATATGCCCTTTTTTGTTTCTTCTTCTAGTCTCCATACCGACTCATTCTCTAAGACTATTTCATGAATCGTAAGGCCGGTTTTCATACACCAATGCAGTAATTCATCTGCGGTATTTATTGGAAATGGAAGTACCTGGGCAGCACTCACATCTTCAGGGCGCCGATTTGTATCTCCTGGCAGACTTTCTTTTACAACAAAACCGCCACCAATAGAATAATATGTTTCTGCAATAGATTCACCATTATTTAATGTTACAAGAAAGCTTAAACCATTGGGGTGAAATGGTAAAGATTCGGTCATTAAAAAAGTAACGTCTTCAAAAGGGGAAAAATCTACTTCATATTTATTGGCTAATGTGATTTTTTTACTTGCAGCTATTTGAGCTATTTTATTGTGGAGTTGTGCTACATCAAAGGTTACCGGATCATCACCGGCAAGCCCTAATTGTACTGCCACATCGGTGCCATGTCCTCTACCAGTTTTTGCTAAAGAACCATACAAAAGCACTTTAATTCCAGTTACTTTTTCAAGAATATTTCTTTCCTCCAAAGTGTCTAAAAAACGCATAGCTGCCCGCCATGGCCCAAGTGTATGTGAACTGGATGGACCGATTCCAATTTTAAAAATATCAAAAACCGAAATGGCTTCGTGTGTCAAGTCCTGTTCTTTAGTTTATGTAAGTGTTAATGGATATTTCATTTATCTCATTATTGAACAAATGTTAGCTCAATATCAAAAATCAAAATTGAATTTGCTGGGATTGATCCAGTAGTCCTGTTACCGTAACCCAATGAAGGGGGAATATATAAACGGATTTTACCCCCTTGTTTTATTAATGGCAAGGTATTTACCCATCCCTTAATCAGTTCTCCCAACTGATAAGGTCTTGGAAGTTCCCCCTGGTCAAAAACACTACCACTGGTTAGCTGCCCGGTATATCTGGCAACGATGGCAGAACATATATTGGGATTCTTCCCGGTACCCGGATTGTCAATTACATAGTACACACCACTGCAATGTTTGATTGCAGTAATGCCCTTTAATGTTAAATAATTCTCCACTGCCTGTACCTCCGCGGCTGGAGCTACCGTAGCACAGGCATCATAAGCGCATGGATCCGCATTATTATTATCTTTTAAACAAGATGAAAACGTGACAAGAGCAAAAACAAATAATAAGATTTTCATGACTAAAGGGTTTGTATTAAGATTAGGTTTCCGAAACATTAGCTGCTTCTTTTTCAGTTTGTTGTTTCACTAATAATTCCTGGTACTGCTGTTCCTGCATTTCCCATCTATGTCTTGAAGTAAAAACAGTGATGAATACGACAATTGAGACCGCAGCAATCAAAACTACCAGAATCAAAGAAGAATGGCTATAAAGCACCATAGCGGCTTTCTTATGCCAGCCGGTAATAATATTCACAAACAAGGAAGCTACGATCAACACACCCAGAGGAAGTCCAATACTAAATTGCCATATTGACTTTTTCTTCTTTTTGCTGTTTTGTTCCCAGTATTTTAAAAATTGTATTTCTTCTGTCGTTAACATAATCAACAAAAAATCCCGTTGCGAACCGGGATTAAAAAGAGGTAACGAGCGGATTTGAACCGCTGTAGCAGCTTTTGCAGAGCTGAGCCTAGCCACTCGGCCACGTTACCATACCATCTAAAAAAGGCTGCGAAAGAACAGGTGCGAAAATAAGATATTTTTACCAAGTAAAACCTGAACAACATATCACGGATGCATCCCATATTGTCGGTGGCTGGTGGAGACACCAGTTAGGCAGGCGCCGAGGTTGTCCCGATAATTATCGGGATTACCGACCGCAATGGATCAATAGCGATAATTATTGGGATGCATCTCATATCACTTATCCGTAAGAGTAATGCAAAGAATAGCAGAGTCAGAATTAATTATTAATAAAAGAGGTGCTATCTATCATTTAGATCTCAGACCTGAGGAAGTGGCACAAACCATCATTACCGTTGGCGATCCTGACAGGGTGCAAGCGGTAAGCCGCCATTTTGATAAAATTGAAATTAGGAGACACCACCGCGAATTCATTTCGCATACCGGTAACATTGGCAATAAAAGAATCACTGTGATCTCAACCGGTATCGGGCCTGATAATATAGATATTTGCCTTAATGAACTGGATGCACTGGTAAATATTGATTTTGAAAAACGAATAGTAAAGGGAAACATTTCTTCACTGAATGTTATTCGCATCGGTACTTCAGGATCATTACAAGAGCATATACCGGTTGACAGTTTCGTAGTTTCCACACATGGGCTGGGGCTTGACAATCTTTTGAATTTTTACCGCCCGGAAAACAATGAAGAAGAAAGACAATTGCTGCATGCTTTTACTACCCACACACAGTTACATCCTCAAATCTCACAACCTTATATTAGTTCCGGCAGCCCTTCCCTATTAAAACATTTTACAACTGATTTTCACCATGGCATCACTGTTACCTGCCCGGGTTTTTATGGGCCGCAGGGTCGGGTACTCCGATTGGGAATTAAAAATCCTGACCTGATCAACAGGTTAACACATTTTAAATTCGGGCAACATACACTCACTAATTTTGAAATGGAAACAGCCGCCATATATGGGTTGGGCAGGTTACTTGGTCACCATTGCATATCGCTGAGTGCAATAGTAGCCAATCGTGTCCAAAAAGAATTTTCAAAAGATGGAAATGCATTGATGGAAAAACTCATACAGCATGCACTGTCCATAATACGTACATTGACCTGATATGCAAATCTCATTTCACAAATACCAGGGCACAGGAAATGATTTTATAATCATGGACAACAGGAAACATAGCTATCATACACTTCTTGACAAAAAGCAGATAGCTATGTTGTGCGACAGGCGTTTTGGCATTGGCGGCGATGGATTAATATTATTGAATGCTCATTCAGAATTTGATTTTGAAATGTTGTATTATAATGCAGATGGGGCAACGGGCAGTATGTGCGGAAATGGTAGCCGATGTATTGTACAATTCGCCAATGACATGGGTATTCAGAAATCAGCATATACATTCCTAGCTGCAGATGGTAAGCATGAAGCGAGGATACAAAAAGATGGTTCAATAGTTTTAAAAATGAACGATGTAGCAAGGATTGATTATATAAACAATGATGCTGTATTAAATACCGGATCCCCTCATTATGTACAATTTTGTACTGACGTACGAGATTTGAATGTGTATCAAAAAGGCCGGGATATCAGGTACAGCGCTCGCTTTGAAAAAGAAGGCATCAATGTAAATTTTGTAAGACAGTTAGATGATAAGGATAGTATTTATGTGCGTACTTATGAGCGTGGTGTGGAGGACGAAACATTTTCATGTGGTACGGGGGTTACGGCTGCAGCTTTGGTATGCCATTATAATAAGGATGGCTACAATAATATAAAAGTAAAAACACCAGGTGGCAACCTAAGCGTATCATTTGAAAAATATGAGAATTCATTTACGAACATCTGGCTGAGTGGCCCTGCAGACAAGGTTTTTGAAGGTGTGCTGGAAATTTCTGAAATGGGAATTGAATAAAAAAGCTATAATGCACCTTTATTATCAAGAAAGCCATGATCCAGTATTTTAAAAATGTCAATCACGAAACGATACAGATAGAAACGCCTGAAAATGGTGCATGGATCAATGTATTGCCGCCACTAAAACAGGAAGAATTTACCCAACTGTCTGCACAACTGGATATTCCCTTTGACTTTCTTGCCGACTCACTCGATATAGATGAACGTACACGTTTTGAAGAAGCAGATAATGTACGATTGATCGTAATCAAAACACCAACAGAGAATAATTCTTTCAATGAGAGTGATGCATTTTATATAACTATTCCTATTTGCATTATCCTTACACATAATCAAATTGTTACCGTTAATTCTTTTGAAAACCCTGCGATCAAAAAGTTTCTAAATTCTTTTCAAAACCGCCATCCTGATAAACAGAATATGATGGTATTGAAAGTATTTGAAAAAGTAGTGCAGGATTTTATGGCCCATCTGAAAGAGATCAACCAACGAAGAAACGGACTGGAGCAAAAACTATATTCTTCCAGCAAAAATGAGCACCTCTTACAATTGATGCGCATTCAAAAAAGTCTTGTGTATTTTATCACTGCCTTACGATCCAATGAATTATTATTCATGAAGCTTGAACGTACCAATTTTTTAGGATTAAATGCAGATGAAAAGGAGTTCCTGAACGACCTGATCGTTGATAACTCCCAGGCTCTCGAAATGGCAAATATCTATACAAATATTCTAAGCAGTACACTGGATGCATTTGCTTCCATCATAGCCAATAATCAAAATGCGGTATTGAAGCGGCTTTCCGTTATCACCATTGTACTGACTTTTCCAATTCTTATAGCAAGCCTTTTCGGGATGAACGTTCCCAGTGGGTTTGAACATTCACCATACGCTTTTTATCTTGTTGCCTTTCTTTCATTTGCCATAGCAGTAATGGTAGGCTGGTTTTTTCTTCGTAAAAAGATATTTTAAATGCAATTCAATATTCGTGTTTACGGAATATTGATCAATGAAGAAAATCAATTATTGGTCAGCGATGAAAAGATCAGGGGTAAGTATTATACAAAATTCCCCGGTGGTGGACTTGAGTACGGAGAAGGCTCAAGAGATTGTTTAAAACGTGAGTTTCTGGAAGAAATGAATTTGCAGGTTGAAGTGGGAGAACACTTATATACCACTGATTTTTTTCAGCCATCTGCATTCCACCCCAACCATCAAATCATTTCCATTTATTATATGGTGAAGCCCCTTGAAAAGATTACTGTTCGCCTGAGCACCGAAGCCTTCGACTTTGATGATGCGCAAATGGAGGTATATGAAAATAGAAATGAAACAGAAAGTTTTCGTTTTATAAACTGGAATGAACTTGATGACAATTCAGTCACTCTGCCTATTGATAAAATTGTCGTGCAACTTCTTCTGGAAAAATTCACTCATTCGACTTAGCCATGTTAGCCATGGCTTCATTTTTCATTTCTGTTGCCAGCCTATCTCCAAGATATTTTTCAATCCAACCATGAATGAGATAAATGAGGGGCGTGAGTAGTAATGCAATTACAAACTTATAAATATAATTACCGGTAGCAGTTACCATCACCTGGTTAAAAGTCCATTGCTTCCCAAAAGCGCCTTCCAACCTGGGGCCGATATAAAAGGCAATAAACAATACAACAAAGCTGTCAACTATTTGCGAAACTAACGTCGAGCCTGTTGCTCTCAACCAGATACGATTTTCGCCTGTGGTTTTTTTTATTTTATGAAATACCAGTACATCCAGTATCTGACCAATTAAAAAGGCGACGAGTGAACCCACAATGATCCATAAGCCCTGGCCGAAAACTCCTTTGAATGCTGCATTAGAATCATCCGCATTACTACTTATTCTAAAGTATTCCGAAGGTGATAATTGAATAGCAGCAACAACGATAAGAAATGCATACGTAATTAATCCGGCAGCTAAAAACGAAAGAAAGCGAACACCTTTTGGTCCATAGTACTCATTTATAATATCGGTCATGATGAAGACGACAGGCCAAAGCAAAACTCCGGCTGTAAGGTGAAAACTAAAACTGCCACCAAAGATGGGTATTTGGGCTCTTTTGATACCAATTGTGTCTTCCAGTGAAAAAATCTTAACCCCTATAAATTCAGCGATTAGAGCATTAGCTATAAAAAATCCTCCAAGTACCAAAAAAAGACGGGCTGCTTTATTTTTAATAATCACCTGATAATCCCATTTTTATTCCTCTTAATTTATTTCCTGTAAAATAGCATTATTTTGTTCCGCAACTAAAATTGGAAAATGGAGAAAGGGATCTTACGCAAAATATTACCCCACATTATAGCAATTGCTGTTTTTTTAATCGTTAGCCTGCTCTACTGTAAACCTGCGCTTGAGGGAAAAATGCTGCAGCAAGACGATATAGTAAGTGTAGATGGTATGGTGAAAAACGCCTATGACTTCAAAGAGAAATATGGCCATCTTCCTTTATGGAATATGAACTTGTTTAGTGGAATGCCAAATTACCAGATACGAATAGAAGGTGTTTTCAATCTATTTAATATAGAGACGATTCGCAATTTTGGTTTACCCAAACCTTTCAGTTTCTTTTTTGTGGCTTGTGTTTGCTTTTACATATTGTGTATGGCTTTTCGCATACAGTATTTAATAGCGATCCTGGGCGCTCTGGCATTTGCTTACTGTAGTTATAATCCTATTATTGTGGGTGTGGGCCACGATACGAAGATGCAGTGCATTGGTTATATGCCTGCACTACTTGCAGGATTGAAGTGGATTTATGATAAACGTTACTGGTTAGGATTAGCCGTAACTTCTTTATTTGCCATGTTTGAGATAACGGCAAACCACCCACAGATCAATTTCTATTTTTTAATAGCTGCCGGTGCTATGACCATAGCCTACCTGGTAGAATGGATAAGAAACAAAGAATTCAAACATGCAGCTATTGCACTCTCGCTTGCGCTTTTGGGAGGCTTAGTGGGTGCAGGTAATGCAGCAGTTACTTTATTTACCACTTATGATTATGCCCGGTTTACTATGCGTGGAGGTAAAACAATTGAGACAACTGATAAGGGAATCGTTGCTAAAAAAACTACAGGGCTTGACAAGGATTATGCATTTTCTTATAGCCTGGGTAAAAGCGAAACGGTTACACTACTGATGCCTAATGCATTTGGCAGTAGCAGTTCGGAAACGTTTGATGAAGAATCAAAACTGGTGAAAGAGCTTGTGGATAGAGATGTTCCGGAAGCATCAGCGGTACAATTGGCGGCTCAATTGCCAAAGTATTGGGGTGGCATTACTGCGGGTACTTCGGGCCCCGTATATATTGGCGCCATTACCTGCATACTTTTTATATTGGGATGTGTATTGATCAGGACAAAACATCGCTGGTGGATTATTGGCGCCGTTGCTTTTAGCATATTCCTTGCCTGGGGAAGTTATTTTTTAGCTTTTAATGAATTCATTTTTGATACCATACCTATTTATAATAAGTTTCGTGCACCTTCTATGGCTCTGGTGATACCGCAATTGCTTATTCCACTTATGGCAGTACTTGTTTTGCAACATATTTTGTTTGACCAAAAAACGGTTGAGCAGGAAAAAGTTTTGATCAAACATAGCCTCTATGCTATCGGCGGCTTCATTGCTCTCTTAGTGCTCATTTATTTAATGAATGATTATGGTGCGGCTGTTGATGACCAGGTGTTATCTGCTTATGCCGCACAGCAAGGCGGTCAGGAGACAGGCAGAATGATTGTTAACAGCCTGGAGGCGGCAAGACAAAGCATGTTCGGAAGTGAACTTATGCGTTTTGTAGGATTTACATTATTTGTTCTTGGGGTACTATTTATGTGGCGGAAAAAAATACTGCCACCCATAGCTGTGATCTTAATTCTTTTAATTGCAAATACAATTGATCTTTTAGCAATTGGAAAAAAATATCTCACTGAAGACAACTATGTGGAGAAAGATCAGTATGCACAACAAAACTTCACGGCCTCCCCCACCGACTTAACAATCCTTTCTGACCAAACAGATGCTTTTCCCCATTTCCGGGTTTATAATCTTGCCCCGGATCGTTTTAGTG
>Ga0183260_10004509_pt1 | contig 11050 bp, 10 predicted proteins | sample AntDrymUQ4972206_2_FD_129768 | JGI IMG/M metagenome (GOLD analysis project Ga0183260, IMG submission 129768) | Polar desert sand microbial communities from Dry Valleys, Antarctica - metaG UQ497 (22.06) (version 2) (version 2) | ecosystem: Environmental > Terrestrial > Soil > Desert | place...
GAGAGAGCCCTCCTTTTGCCGACTTGGAGCTGTTCACCCCAAGCAGGCGCGGAGGGCTCTCCGTTTGTCAACAACCTCTATGGGCAGCACACCTAGTCGGCTTCGGTCGCTACTCGCGCCGCATGACGAGGCCGATGCGGCCGTAGGTCCCGCGCGGATCGGTGTAGACCTTCACCTTCGCGTCCTGGCCGGATGTGAGCGCGGTGTCCCAGAGCCGGTTCTGCGCGTCGAACGAGATCTCGCTGAGCTGTGGGAAGCGCTCGAGCGCGCGGCGGCCCATCTCGTGGACGAGGTGTTGGATCGAGCGGGAATTGAAGTCGTCGAACACCCGCGTGAGGAGGTCGCGCACCTGCTCCGGCGCGACGTAGCGCTCCGCGCGCTCCCCGGTCGCGTCCGCGAGGTCGGCGTAGCGCCAGTCGGCGTCGAAGTGGATGTGGAGCGGGCGGTCGATCATGTCGGGCAGCGTCGTGTAGTCGTCGCGCACGAACTGCGCGAACGAGCTGCCGGAGAGCTTGATGAGCTGCATGCCGTGGCGGCCGCTGCGGGCCCCGGTCACGGCCGGCACGCCCCCGACGCGCGCCGCGGTGGCCTCCGCGACGGCGAAGTCGTCGCGCGAGCGGCCATGCAGCACGCCGCTGTGCTGGGCGAACGGCAGCTCCTCGCAGGTGATGCGCAAGGATTCGAGATGTGGCCAGGTCTCGAGGAAGCGACGGGCGAGCAGCGCGGCGAAGGCCTCGTGCGTCGCGCCGGCGAACTCGAGCGCGCTGGCGTAGATGAAGTTCTTCATGGTGTCGGTCGCGACGACGTTCCGGTTGTCGCCCTCGGTGTACGCGGCGAGGAAACCGGTCCCGAGGATCTCGACGTCGACCCGCGCCGCGAAGATGTGGTTCTCGCGTCCTTCGAATCCTGACTCGGGGATCCGCGTGACGCCACGCAGCGGTGCAGCGTAGGTCCGATACACGGTGACCTCCGCCTTCCCGTAGCCGATGTCGTAATGCATGGTCACCGCCGCAGCCGGTCACGCGCGATCGCGAGGAGCTCGTCGAGGCCGGTCCGGAGCTCGGTCGCGCGGTCACGCGCGAGGCGGGCGCGCAGGACCGGCACGAGCGCGTCCTTCGGACGTCCCGCGACGAAGACGACGCAGCGGAAGCCGAACCGGCGCTCGTACTCGTCGTTCAGCCCCGCGAGCTCGCCCAGCGTGCGCGCGTCAGCGGGCCGACCCTGCTCGCGCGCGGACGCCGCGGAGAGCGTGGCCTGGTACGCGCCAAGGCGGGGGTGCGCGTCGAGCAGCGCGATCCGTTCTGTGGTGCTCATCGCGTCGACGAGCGCGCCGGCCGTGCGCATCAGGTCGTCGACGCTCGCGTGCGGTCCGGCTCGTCGGAGTCCGTCGACCAGCGCCGGCGCCCGCTCGAACACGTCGGCGATGCGCCGTTCGTCAACAGCGTCGCTCTCAGCTGCCACGGTAGGTCGTCGCGCCGAACGGAGAGACGAGCAGCGGCACGTGATGGTGGCCGTGGTCGAGGCGGATCGTGACCGCGACCTCCTCGAGGAAGGCATCGCCGACCGAGAACACGAGCCGGTAGGGCCTGGCTCAAGATCCTTCGCGAGCTCCGCGATCCGTCCGTCGGCGTCCGTCTCGCCGTGCGCGACGAGGTGCTCCGCCTGGAACAACGCGACGCGGATGCCCGGTCGCGGCTTGCCGAAGGCGGTGTCGAGAACGTGGGTGGAGAGCGTCGCACGTGCCATCGCGCGCATTATCCTCACTGCTCGTGCACACCATCCGTATCGACGCGGGCCCGTTCCGCTTCGCCGCGCGGCTCGAGGAACAGGCTGCGCCGAAGACCTGCTCGGCGATCCGCACGCTGCTGCCATTCGAGAGCAAGATCATCCACGTCCGCTGGAGCGGCGAGGCGGCCTGGGTCCCGATGGGCGACCGGCGCATCGGGATCGAGTTCGAGAACCACACGAGCTATCCCGCGCCCGGGCAGCTCCTCGTGTATCCCGGAGGCATCTCCGAGATGGAGATCCTCGTCCCGTACGGGTCGACGCGGTTCGCGAGCAAGGTCGGTCAGCTCGCGGGCAACCGCTTCGCGACGATCACCGAGGGTACGGAGCGCCTGGCCGAGCTCGGACGCCTCGTGCTCTGGGAAGGCGCACAGGAGTTCCGCATCCACGCCGAGTGAGCGACCTCGCCATCCGTGGGGGGCGCGCCATCCTGCCGGACGGCGAGCGCCTGGCCGACATCCTCATCACCGGTGGCCGGATCGACGCGGTCACCACCTCCGGGGCGGGCGACGCGGCGGAGGTCATCGACGCGCGCGGACTGCTCGTCTTTCCCGGCGTCGTCGACGCGCACGTGCACTTCAACGATCCGGGTCGTGCGGAGTGGGAGGGCTGGGAGCACGGCACCCGCGGCGCGGCAGCGGGCGGGGTCACGACCGTGTGCGACATGCCGCTCAACTCGCTCCCGCCGACGACGACCGTCGCCGCGTTCGACGCCAAGCGCCTGGTGGCCGAACGCGAGGCGCTCGTCGACTTCGCCCTCTGGGGTGGGCTCGTCCCGGGCGCGGAGCTCGCGGGGCTGCGCGCCAGGGACGTGGTCGGGGTGAAGGCCTTCCTCTGCGACAGCGGTGTCCCGGAGTTCCCTGCCGCCACCGTCGCGAGCATCGCGAAGGCCCGCGGGCTCGTCGCGGTCCACGCTGAGGCGCCCGAGCACCTGCGCGACCGGGCGCCGACGTGGGCAGCCTCACGGCCTGCGGAAGCGGAGGTGACGGCGATCGCGCAGCTTGCGGCAGCCGGTGCGCGGGTCCATGTCGTGCACGTGAGCGCGGCCGCGGCACTGGCTGCGCTCGGGCCGGGGATGACCGCGGAGACCTGCCCGCACTACCTCACCTTCACCGAGGACGATGTGGAGCGCGCCGGCCCGGTGCTGAAGTGCGCGCCACCGATCCGCGACGCGGCGAACCGCGAGGCGCTCTGGGCGGCGGTCGCGGATGGCCGGATCACGCTCGTCGCATCCGATCACTCGCCGGCGTCGCGTGAGCGCAAGGCCGGAGACCTGTGGACAGCTTGGGGCGGCATCGCGGGCGTGCAGACGCTCCTCCCGGCGATGCTCACGGAAGGACGGCGACGCGGCGTTCCGCTGCAGCGTCTCGCCGCGGTGCTCGCGGACGCGCCCGCCCGACTCCTCGGGCTCGCGCGCAAGGGCCGGATCCGGCCGGGGATGGACGCCGACGTCGCGCTCCTGGAGCCGGAGCGCGAGTGGACCCTCGAGGCCGGCGCGCTCCAGACGCGCAGCGGCCTCTCCCCATACCTCGGGAGGACCTTCGTCGGGGCGGTGGCGACGACGCTTGTCCGAGGGCGCATCGTGTACCGCGATGGGTCATTCCCGGCCGGTCCCGGCTACGGGCGGTTCGTGCGGCGCGAGGCGTAGGGTCGTGCCTCACTGGCGTGCCTAGCCTGCTCATCCGCGGCGGCACGCTCCTCGCGATGCGCGACGGCTCGCGCGCCGAGCGCGGTGATGTGCTCATCGTCGGCTCGCGGATCGAGGACACCGGGCGCGTCGAGCCGCGACCGGACAGCGAGATCCTCGACGCGACCGGGTGCTACGTGCTCCCCGGCCTCGTCCAGGCGCACGCCCACCTCATCCAGACGCTGTTCCGCGGTGCGGCCGAGGACCTCCCGCTCCTCGAGTGGCTGCGGCGCCGCGTCTGGCCGCTCGAGGCCGCGCACGACGAGGCCTCGCTGCGCTCGAGCGTCCGGCTCGGCGTGCACGAGCTGCTCACGACCGGGACCACGACGGTGCTCGACATGGGCACGAGCCACGGTGGCGATGTCGTCGCCGAGGAGCTCATCCGGAGCGGCATCCGCGCTCGCTTCGGCCAGGCGATGATGGACACGGGCGAGGGCGTCCCCGCGACGCTCCTCGAGAAGACGAGGGCGTCCCTCGATGCGAGCGCCGAGCTGAAGGAGCGCTGGGATGGGCAGGGGAATGGCCGGATCGGCTACTCGTACGCACCGCGGTTCGCGCTCTCCTGCACCCGCGAGCTCCTCGAGGCGGTCGCGGCGCTCTCGCGGATGACCGGCACGCTCGTGCACACCCACTCGAACGAGAACGCCGACGAGCGCGCGCAGGTCGAGCGCGTCACCGGCCGCTCGCCGATCGGGTACCTCGCCGAGGTCGGGCTCATGTCGGAGCGCACCGTGATCGCGCACGGGGTCCACCTCGACGATGCCGAGGTGCGGACGCTCGCCGAGACCGGCGCGTCCATCGCGCACTGCCCATCGTCGAACCTGAAGCTCGGGTCCGGGATCGCCGATGTGCCACGCCTGCGCCAGGCTCGCGTGAACGTCGGCCTCGGCTCCGACGGCGCGGCGTGCAACAACGGTCTGGATGGCTTCGAGGAGGCGCGGCTTGCCGCCCTCGTTGCCCGCTCGCGGGGGGAGGCGAACGCGCTCACTGCCGCCGATGCCCTGTTCCTGGCGACCCGCGGCGGCGCGAAGGCGCTGGGGATCGCTGACGTCGGCATGCTCCAGCCCGTCGCCCGCGCGGATCTCGTGATCCTCGACGCGGAGCGCCTGGCCCTCGGCGGCGATCCAGCCACGCGGATCGTCTTCGGTGGCGGATCGCGCGCGGTGCGCGACGTCATCATCCACGGTGACGTGCTCGTCCGCGACTTCCGGCCGACCCGCTACGACCCCGCCGAGGTGCTCGCCCACGCGACCGAAGCACGAAGCGCGCTCGCGCAGCGTGCGGCGGTCACGTAGTGCCTGACGCAGCACGCTGATGGGGGTGCACGTGGCCCGCGATCTGGACGACGCGGTGCGGGCGCTCGCCGCCGACCCCCGCGCCGATCTCCTTGCCGGTGGGACCGACTTGATGGTAGAGATCAACTTCGGGCGCCGCTGGCCGGAGTCGGTCGTGGCGATCGATCGCGTCGCCGAGCTGCGAGGCATCGAGCGCAACGGCGTCGTCCGCGTCGGCGCGGGTGTCACCTACACGCGCCTGCTCACGGAGGATGCCGGCTCGCGCGCGATGCGTGAGGCCTCGCGGACCGTCGGCTCGCCGCAGATCCGCAACACCGGGACCGTCGGTGGGAACATCGCGACCTCGTCACCGGCCGGCGACGCCCTCCCGGTCCTTGCCGCCCTCGACGCGACGATCATCGTCCGGTCGCTCCGCGGCGAGCGACGCGTGCCGTTCGACGAGTGGATGACAGGGCCGAAGCGCAACGTCCGCGAGCGGGACGAGGTGGTCATCGCCGCCGAGTGGAGCGATGCCGGTGGCGCGCAGACCTTCATGAAGGTGGGATCCCGGAACGCGATGGTCATCGCCGTGGCGAGCCTCGCGCTCGTCGTGGACCGTGCGCGGGGACGGGTCGGGATCGCGCTCGGCTCCTGCGGGCCGACGATCATGCGTGCCCGCGAGGCGGAGGCGTTCGCCCTGGGCATCTTCGAGGAGCTCGGCTGGGACCGTCCGTCGCGCCCGAGCGAGGCCGCGTGCACCGCGTTCGGCACGCACGTCGCCGCCGCCGCCACGCCGATCGACGACGTCCGCGGCACCGCCGCCTACCGCCGGCATGTGCTGTCGGTCATGGGAGCGCGAGCGCTCGCGCGGGTCTCGGTGATCGCGTGACGGAGCTGCGCCTCCGCGTGAACGGGGTCGAGCGGAAGACCTCCGTACCGGACCACGAGTCGCTCCTCACGACGCTCCGCGAGCGCCTCGGGCTGCCGGGCAGCAAGAACGCCTGCGAGCAGGGGGAGTGCGGCTCGTGCTCCGTCCTCATGGACGGCGACCTGGTGTGCTCATGCCTCGTGCTGTCCGCCGCGGCGCAGGACCGTGACATCGTGACGGTCGAGTCGATCGGCACCGCAGAGGCGCTGCATCCGATCCAGCGCGCGTTCGTCGAGGCCGGTGCCGTGCAGTGCGGCTTCTGCACGCCGGGACTCATCGTGTCGGCCTACGCGCTGCTCCGCGCGAACCCCGAGCCGAGCGAGCTCGAGGTCCGCGAGGCGCTCTCGGGCAACCTTTGCCGCTGCACGGGCTACGGGAAGATACTCGAGGCCGTGCAGCGCGCCTCGCGCGAGATGTATCGGAGATGACGCTGACCCGACAACGCGTGCGCGGGGGTGTCGGCGAGTCCGCGCCGCGTCCCGACGGCGTGCCGAAGGTGATGGGTGAGTTCGAGTACGCGAGCGACCTGCACGAGGAGGGGATGCTCTTCGGGCACACGCTCCGCTCGCCACACCCGCACGCGCGCATCGTCTCCATCGACGTGACCGCCGCGCGGGCGATGAACGGTGTGCGCGCCGTCATCGTTCCGGCCGATCTCCCGACCCGTGAGCGCTTTGGGCTCATGAAGCGCGACCAGCCGGTCCTCGCCGAGGACCGCGTGCGCTACGTCGGCGAGGCGGTCGCGCTCGTGGCCGCCGACGACATCGACATCGCGCGCGCTGCCGCGAAGGCGATCCGCGTCGACTACGAGGTGCTGGCACCGGTGAGCGATCCGATCGCCGCGCTCCGCGTTGGCGCCGCCCGGCTCCACGACGACGGCAACGTCATCGACGATGCCCTCGTCGTGCACGGCGATCCCGACGCTGCCGCCGACGTCGTCGTGAGCGGCGAGTACGAGGTCGGCATGCAGGACCAGGCGGCCCTCGGCCCCGAGGCCGGGCTGGCCATCCCGAACGACGACGGCGGCGTGACGCTGCACATCGCGACGCAGTGGCTACACGAGGATCTCAGCCAGATCGCGCCAGCGCTCGGGCTCCCCGTCGAGAAGGTGCGGCTCGTCCTCGCCGGTGTCGGCGGCGCCTTCGGCGCGCGGGAGGACGTGACGCTCCAGATCCACGCCTGCCTCCTCGCGCTCGCGACGAAGCGTCCGGTCCGCATGAGCTACGGACGCGAGGAGTCCTTCTACGGGCATGTGCACCGGCATCCGGCGTGGCTCTTCTACGAGCACGGCGCGCGGCGCGACGGCACGCTCGTGTACGTGCGCGCGACGATCGTGCTCGACGGCGGGGCCTACGCCTCATCCTCCTCCGCGGTCGTCGCGAATGCGGCGTGCTTCGCCGCGGGGCCCTACCGCGTGCCGAACGCGCGCGTCCGTTCCGTCGGCGCGTACACGACGAACCCGCCGACCGGCGCCATGCGCGGCTTCGGCGCGGTGCAGACGTGTTTCGCCTACGAGGCGCAGATGGACAAGCTCGCCGAGGCGCTCGGCCTCGACCCGGTCGAGCTGCGCGCGCAGAACGCGCTCCAGGACGGCGACGTCATCATCACGAGCCAGCCGGTGGAGGGCAGTGAACCGGTCGCGAACATCATCCGCCGCTGCGCCGCGCTCCCGCTGCCGGCGCACGAAGGCGCACCCGACCCGCTCCTCCTTCCGGGCGGCGCCGGCAACCTCACCCACGGCGAGGGCGTGCGGCGGGCGACCGGCTTCGCCGCGGGCTTCAAGAACGTCTGCTACTCGCACGGCTTCGACGACATGTCGCACGCGCGGGTCCGCCTCGAGCGCCATGACGGTCGCCCGCGGGCGCGCGTCCACACCGCGGCCGCGGAGGTGGGGCAGGGGCTCGTCACCGTCTGCCAGCAGATCGTGCGGACCGAGCTTGGTGTCGGGGACGTCATCGTCGAGACGCCCGACACGACCATCGGCTCGGCGGGCTCGAGCTCCGCGTCGCGGCAGACCTGGATGACCGGCGGCGCGGTCCTCGCAGCGTGTCGCGAGTTGAAGGCGGAGCTCGACCGTCGGAATGGCGTGCTCGACGAGCCGATCGACCGCACCGTGACGTGGCGCCATCGGCCGACCGAGAAGCGCGATGAGCACACCCAGAATCACGGTCACGTTGCCTTCCTCTTCGCCGCGCACCGCGCCACGGTCGACGTCGACCTCGGGACCGGGCTGGTGAAGGTCGTGCAGGTCGCCACGTCGCAGGACGTCGGGAAGGCTATCAATCCCGTCGCGGTCATCGGCCAGCTCGAGGGCGGCATCGCGCAGGGCCTCGGCCTCGCCGTCATGGAGGAGCTCATCCTCCGCGACGGCCGGATCCGGAACGCGTCGTTCACCGACTACCTGCTGCCGACCATCCTCGACATGCCGCCCGTCGTCTGCGATCTCATCGAGCATCCGCACCCCGACGCGCCGTACGGCGCGAAGGGCGTCGGCGAGCCGCCGACGATCTCGAGCACCCCCGCGATCGTCGCCGCGATCCGCGCCGCGACCGGACGGACGTTGAACCGCGTGCCGGTGCGGCCGGACGACATCGTGTTCGGCACGGTCGCGCGCTCGGGCTGGCAGATCGTGCCGGGAGCTGATCCAAAGACGGCTGTCATGGTCTGACGCCTCGGCAATAACCGAGCGTTATCACCCTCCCGCGTCGTAGAGGATTCCGCGCGGTCCGACCCCGACCTAACGTTTCGAGCCGAGCTGGCGACTCTGGCCAAGGGGGATCGGATCTTGGGAACGGAATTTCTGCTCCGGGGTGTCGGAGTCGTCAACGCCACACCAACACGGGCCGATGGCTCGGTCGACGAAGCAGAGTACCGCCGGCACGTCCGGTTCCTGGCCGACTCCGGCGTCGGCTTCATCCAGCCTGCGGCGGCGACCGGTCAGGCGCTTACGCTCACTGAGCAGGAATTCGCCCACATCCTCGAGTGGAGCGTCGACGAGATCGGCGACCGCGTCGCGGTGACCGCGTACACGGGTCGCGATGGCACGGCAGAGACGGTACGGCTCACGAAGATGGCGAAGGACATCGGCTGCACCTACGCCTACATCATCCAGCCCTACTTCAGCCGGCCCGATGCGGAAGGGCTCTTCCGGCACTACGCCACGGTCGCCGACGCTGTCGACCTTCCGATCGTCATCTACAACAACCCCGACCGCGCCGGGGTCCCCGTGCCGATCCCGGTGATGGTGCGCCTGGCCGAGCGCTGCCCGAACATCGTCGGGCTGAAGCAGTCGGACCTGAACGCGTTCGCGGATTCGTATCGCGCCCTCTCCCCGCGCCTCCACGTCATGCCCAAGTCGGAGAAGGAGGCCATCTTCGGCTTGGCACTCGGATCTCGTGCGATTCTGGGTTTCTCCGGGAACGTGATCCCGGCGGAGCTCGTGCAGATCCATCGCCTCTGGGAGGCAGGCGACCATCAGGGAGCGCGCGACATCTACCTTCGCTTCCTGCCGGTCATGAACGCGGTCCATATCGAGCCTGTACCCGGGGCGGTCAAGTGGATGTTGAACGCGATGGGCTGGAACTTCGGCGCCCCCCGACTCCCGGGTCACGAGCTCTCGGACGCGCATGCGCGGGAGGTGGGTGCCATATTGGCGGGCGTCGGAAAGACCCCAGCGACATCAGGCTCAATGACCGCGGTCGACACGCGCGCGTCCGTGGCGACCGACGTGAGGTACCCGTAGTCACGGTAGCGAAGCAGCGAGAGGATAGGGGAGGCCAAACTATGCCCGATCGGACCACGACGCGCTCGTCCGACGGTCTCACACGTCGGAAAGCCTTGGCGATGTTCGGCGCCGCAGCGGCCGGTGGGGCGCTCGCGGCATGCACCCCATCGGGAACCACGTCGGTGGCCACGCCGACGACCGCAGCGACCGCCGCCGCCACTGCCGCACCCACGCAGCCCGCGGGTAGGCTCGCCACGAGGACGAAGGTCAATCACGGCATCAACTTCTTCGCGCAGACCTCGCAGGGTGGCTTCTGGGCCGCGAATAAGGACGGCGAGTACGACCGTCTCAACATCGATGTGGTCATGCAGCAGGGCAGTCCGCAGATCTCGCCGGTGACGATGGTCGCGTCCAGTCAACATGACTTCAACCAGCAGACCGCGGACACCATTCTCCTGAGCCGCGCGCAGGGGATCCCCCTTGTTGCGTTGTTCGCGACCTTCAATGTCACACCGCTCGGGGTCATGTACCACACGAGCACCCCGCTCAGGACCTTCGCGGACCTCAGGGGCCGGACCGCCTATCTCGGTTTCACGTCCAACTGGTACAAGTACATCGTCAAGAAGTTCGACCTCGACGGGAAGTTCGAGGTCCGCAACTACACGGGCCAGCTCGGACTCTTCCTCGCGGACAAGACGGTCGTCACGCAGTGCTTCGTCACCTCGGAGCCGATCGTGGCGCGCAAGCAGGGGTTTGATGTCGGATACCTCAGGGTCGCGGACTCTGGCTACAACCCGTACACGAACGTCCTGTTCACGACCGAGAAGATGGCCCAGGATAAGCCCGACGTCGTGCAGGCCGTCGTGACCGCAGGCCTCAGGGGCTGGAAGAACTTCATCGAGAAGCCCGCGACCTACCTACCGTTCCTCAAGCAGCAGAACCCTGACTACGACATCGAGCTCGCCGTGGATATCCAGAAGGGCGAGGTGCCGCTCTACACGGGCGCCACGTACGACTTCAGCAAGATGGGCCTCATCACGTTGGAGCGCATGCAGACCATCCATGATCAGATGCGAGAGGTCGGTGCCCTCGACAAGACCATCGACGTGAAGGCCTCCTTCGCCCCGCAGTTCCTCGAGAAAGCGCGCACGCAGATCTAGGTTGCCGATGATCTATGACGTGCGGACATACGACCTCACACCGTGGTCGGTGCCCGAGTTCGAAAGGCGCTTCGGCCAGGCACTCCCCGAGCGCGAGAAGCTCTCTCGCCTCGGGGCGTTCTGGCACACGGATGTGGGTCCGCTCAATCGCGTCGTCCACGTCTGGCCATATGAGAGCTTCGAGCACATGCGGGAGTGTCGTGCCGCTGCCCACGCGACGGGCAAGTGGCCCGCCGACGTCGTCCCGTTCATGCAAGAGCAGCTCGCCGAGATCATGATCCCGGCTCCGTTCATGCCTGACCTGAAGGCCGCCAAGCTCGGGCCGATCTACGAGATGCACACGTCCATCCTCATCGACCGGACTGTCCCGATGATCCTGGAGCGCTGGTCGAAGGTGATCGGCGCGCGCACCGAGCTGTCGCCGCTGGTGGCGTGTTGGTATTCGGAGCTCGGCCGGCTGAACCGTTTCGTGCACATCTGGGCCTACAAGGA
>Ga0183260_10004510_pt1 | contig 11050 bp, 5 predicted proteins | sample AntDrymUQ4972206_2_FD_129768 | JGI IMG/M metagenome (GOLD analysis project Ga0183260, IMG submission 129768) | Polar desert sand microbial communities from Dry Valleys, Antarctica - metaG UQ497 (22.06) (version 2) (version 2) | ecosystem: Environmental > Terrestrial > Soil > Desert | place...
GCGAATTCGCGGCGGGTCAGGTCGATGGTGACGTCGCCACGCCGGACCGCCCGTAAGGCGACGTCGACCACCAGGTCATCCGCACTCAGCAGCGCTGGGCGTTCCGCCGGACCCCGCCGCAGCAGCGCCCGGCAGCCGGCAAGCAGGACCGGGTAGGAGAAGGGCTTGCGAAGGTAGTCGTCGGCACCGGCGTCGAGGACCTCGGTCTCGTCGGCTTCGCCACCCCTCGCGGTGAGCACCAGGATCGGCGTCCAGCGCCCCTCGGCCCGCAGCCGTCGGCAGACCTCCACCCCCGACATGCCGGGCAGCAGCAGGTCGAGCACGATCACATCGACCTGCTCCTGTTTAGCCAGCTGGTACCCCTTCTCCCCGTCCAGCGCCAGCTTGACGTCGAAGCCGACGTTCCGCAGCCCGTTCGCCAGGGCTCGCCCCAGCCGCTCCTCGTCCTCGACCACCAGGATCGATGCCGCCTCGGTGATGGTCCCGCCTCACGCCTGCTGTGGTGCTTCCTGGGCCGTCACGGTGCCGGACCGACGCGCGAAGCGAAGGTACAGAGGGGGGACGACGAACAGGTTGAGCAGCGTGGCGGTGATGAGCCCGCCGAGGATGACCACAGCCATCGGATGCTCGATCTCCTGGCCCGGGATCGAGCCGGACACGATCAGCGGGATGAGCGCCAGACCGGTGGTGAGCACGGTCATCAAGATCGGCACCAGCCGCTCGGTCGCCGCGCGCATGACGAGGTCCGGACCGAACGGCACGCCCTCGGACCGCTCCAGGTGCTGCGCATGGCTGATCAGCATGATGCCGTTGCGGGCCACGATCCCGAACACGGTGAGGAACCCGACCAGCGAACCGAGCGAGATCACCCTGTCGCTGAGGAAGGCCGCCAACACGCCGCCGACCAGGGCAATCGGCAAGGTGACGAACGACAGCGTGGCGAGCCGCCAGCTGCCGAAGGACGTCTGCAGCAGCAGGAAGATCAAGAGCGCCGCGCCGCCGGCGAACAGCAGCAGCCGGTCCTGCGCGGCCTCCCGCTCCGCGTACTCCCCAAGCATCTCGGCCCGGAATTCAACCGGCCAGTCGACCTGGTCCAGCTCGGTCTCGATGTCGCCGACGACCGAGCCGAGGTCGCGGGACCCATCGAGGCTGGCGCCGACGTCGATGGACCGGAACAGGTTCTCGTGGTGCACAGTGTTGGGAACGGACAGGACCTTGATCCGCGCCAGGTCGGTCAGCGGCAGCTTGCCGCTGTTGGGCGTGTCGATCGGCAGGTTCTCCAGGTCGGTCACGCTTTGCCGGGCTTGCGGCGGGCTCCACACCTGCACGTCGTAGGCGCGGCCGCCGCGGTAGATGTCGCCGGCCTCCTCGCCGGCCATCTGCACGGCCGCCTGGCGACGAACGTCGCCCGGCTTGACGCCGTGGCGCTTCGCGGCAGCGAGGTCGACCTCGACCTGCAACTGGGGGATCTCGTCCTGGAACTCGACGTAGCTCTCGCTCACCCCGTCGACCTGGCCGATTATCTCGTCGACCTCCTCGGCCTTTTCTCGCAGCAGGTCCAGGTCCTGCCCGGTGATCCGGACAGTAATCGGGTCGCTGGTACCGGTCAGGACCTCCCGGATGCGTTCCTTCAGATACGTGAGCACGTCGCGGTACAGGCCCGGGTAGCCGTCGACGACATCCTCGACGCGGTCCACGGTCTTCTCGTAGTCGACCGACGGGTCGACACTGATCCAGTTCTCGCCGAAGTAGACGCCGTATGGCTCGTCGCCGAAGAACGCGTTGCCGATGTGCGAGCCAGCGTTGCGGACCCCCGGGATCTCCAACAGCTCCGCGTTCACCAGCCGGGTGGTCCGTACCTCCTCCTGCAGGGAGGTGTCCGGCTTGCTCACCCAGTGCATCAAGAAGTCGCGTTCCTTGAACGACGGCAACAAAGCGTTTCCCAGCAGCGGCAGCAGCACGATTCCCACGACGGTGGTCGCCACGACCCCGAGATAGGCGCCGGTTGGCCGGGTGACGGTTGTGTTGAGAACCCGCTGGTAGGCCCGCTTCAGCGGTGGAACGACCGGCGACTCCCGCTGCTGCAGGGACTTGGCGCTGCGGAAGAAGATCAGGCTCAGCGCCGGCGTCAGCGTCAGCGCGACGACCATCGACGCCAGCAGCGCGAGGGCGTAGGCCAGTGCGAGAGGCTGGAAGAACGACCCGGAAAGCCCGGCCAGGAAGAAGATCGGGATGATGGCGACGATCTCGATCAAGGTGGCGTAGACGATGGCGCCGCGCACCTCGAGCGAGGCATCCAGGATCACCTTGGCGGTCGACGTCGGGCTGCCCGCGGCACGGTGCTGACGCAGCCGGCGTACCACGTTCTCGATGTCGATGATGGCGTCGTCGACCACGTCACCGAGCGCTATCACGAACCCGGCAAGCACCATCGTGTTGATGGTGACGTCTTGGAAGTTAAGCACCATCACCGCCGCCAGCAACGACAGCGGGATCGCCACCACGCTGATGACCGCGGTGCGCCACGAGTACAGGAAGATGCCCAGCATCAGCACCATCAGCAGGGCACCGAGCACCAGCGCGCTCGTCAGGTTGTCGATGGCCTCCTCGATGAACGTCGCCGGACGGAAGATCTCGGCGTCGACCGCGATGCCCTGCAGGCTGGGCTCCATCTCGGCGAGGGCGGCCTCGACGCCCTCGGTCACGTCCATGGTGTTGGCCCACGGCAGCTTCTCGACAATCAGCATCAGCCCGGAACCCTCATTGATGACGGCGTCACCGATCAGCGGCTGATGGCCCCGGCGCAGGTCGGCGACGTCGCGGAGCTGGATCTGCCGGCCGTCGCCGGCGGTGATCGGCACCTGGCCGAGGTCACCGGGCTGCACCACCGCCTGCACGTGCTGGACCCCGACCCGGCGCTCCGGACCGTCGATCCACCCGCCGCGGCCGATGAAGTGCCCCGCGGAGTACTGCAGCAACCCGGCGTCGAGAGTGTCCGCGGTGACATTCATGACCTGGTCGAGGGTCACGTCCTGCGCCTCGAGCCGCTTCGGGTCCGCCTGCACCTGCAGCATCTCCAGGCGCTCGCCCCAGATCGGCACATTGGCGACGCCGGGAACCTGCAGCAGCCGGGAACGGATCTTCCAGTAGGCGGTCATCGACAGGTCCATCAGGTCGAGGTTCGGGTCCTCGAGCGACAGGCCGATCTTCAGCACCCGGCTGGTTGCCGACATTGGCTGCAGCATCACGGGCGGAGCGGCCCAGGTCGGCAGCGTCGGCGTGATCGTGGCGATCCGTTCCGCTACCAGCTGCCGCGCCTCCAGCAGGTCGGTGCCCTCGTCGAACAGCAGCACGATCTGGGACAGCTGCTCGACTGAGTTGGACCGCACGGTGTTGACGCCGGGGATGCCGCTCAGCGACTGCTCCATTGGAACGGTGATGAGCTCCTCGACCTCGGTGGGGGCCAGACCGACGGCGAGCGTATGGATCTCGACCTTCGGCGGCGCGAACTCGGGGAAGACGTCGACTGCGGCGTTGTTGACCTGGTACACGCCCACGAACACCATGGCAGAGGCGAGCGCCACGACGATGTAGCGGAACCTGAGACTGGAAGCGACGAGCCAGCGCATGATCAGCCCTCCTGCCCGTTCATCTCAGTGCCCGACCTCTGCTTCGACCCCGAAGAGCTCGGCGACCCCCACGGTCACCACCTCGGTCCCGGGCGGCGGGCCGCTGGACAAGAACGCTTGGCTTCCCGTCTGCCGTACGATGTCGATCTTGTGCCGCATGTACTCGAGCGGCTCGTCGGTGGTGTAGACCCACCACTGGCCGTCGGTTCCGACGAACACCGCTGCCGACGGAACCACGGTGCCCGTTGCCTTCCCAGCCCTCTCGATCCGGCTCGTGTCGATCTGGAGCCGGTCGGCGGCCGACTGCTCCAGCACCACCCGGACCTTGTGGGTGCCCTTGATCTTCTCGGTGTGCCCCGGGTCGTTCTCCACGACGTACTCGTCCGCGACGGCGCCGCCGCAAGCGGTGCCCAGCAGCGCGAGGATGCCCACCGGCCACATCGCCCTGGTAGCCCTGCGGTGCATCGCACCGGCCGGCTGGCCGGTCGTCTCGGTCCCCCGCTGCTCGGCGACGTCGTCGAACAGGTCTCGGTGGGCATCCGCCCCGCCGCCGCACCCCAGCCGTGGGTACAGCGCCGGCACCACGAACAGCGTCACCAGTGTCGTGGTCACCAGGCCGCCGATGACGACCAGCGCCATCGGGCCGATGATGTCGAACCCGGTGGCACGGCCGAGCACGGCGAACGGGGTGAGCACCAACGCGATGGCCAGCGCCGACGTCAGCGTCGAGGCGAGGCAGTCCTTCGTCCCCTGGAGCACGATCTCGGTGCTCGCCCCGGCGCCCCAGTGCCGCTGCAGGTGCTGGTAGTGCCGGATGAGCACCACCACCTGCCTGGCGGCGATCCCGAGCACGGCGAGCAACCCGGCGACCGCGCCGATCGTGATCGTGCCGCCAGTGAGCAGCACCGCGACTAGACCACCCACGAGCGAGACCGGCAAGGTCAGGAGCACGAAGCCCGCCAGCCGCCAGCTCCCGAATGCTGCCTGCAGGACGAGGAGGATGGCGAACAGGGCGCCGAGCCCCGCGGCGATCAGCTGCCACTGGTCGGTCTGCACGCCGTCGGCAGTGATGACCTCGGCGTGGTGCTCGCGCGGGACCTCGAGGCCGGAGACGACGTCGTCGAGATCGGCCTGCACGTCGGAGACGTCGGCACCAGACACCTCGGCGACGACGTCGAGGTACGGCGAGACGGCCTCGTGCCGGATCATCGTGGGGCTGTCCACGATGCGTACGTCGGCAACCGAGCCGAGCCGGACCTGGTCGCCGCTCGGCGTGTCGACCAACAGCTGCTCGACGTCGCCCTCGCTGTTGCGGATGCTCGGGGCCCCCCACACCACGACGTCGAACACCTTCTGGTCGTCGAACAGGTTCCCCACCGTGATGCCGCCCAGCAGGCTGGCGGCCGCGCGGCGCACGTCTCCTGGCTTGAGGGCGACCGCCTCGGCCTTGTCGAGGTCCACCTCGACCTGCATCGCGGCCTCGACGGGCGCGCGGTCGACTGTCACCTCGCTCACGCCGTCGACGTCTGCCACCACCGGCTGGATCTGTTCGGCCAGCGCGTCCAGGACCTCTGGGTCCTCCCCGTACGCCCGCACGATGACCTGGTCGTCGGAGCCCCCGAGTACGTCGGCGACCCGCTCCTCGGAGTAAGTGAGGACGTCGGTGGTCACGTCGTCACGCGACCCGACCGTGGACTCGATGGACGCGACGGTGTCGTCGAAGTCGGCGTCGGAGGCGAGGTGGACCCACACCTCGCCGGAGTTGACGTCGACCACCTGGTCGGCCATCATCGCGCGGCCGACGTGGCTGCCGACGTTGTCGACCCCGGACAGGCCCGAGATCTCCTGCACGAGCTCGTCGGTGATCCCGGTCATCTTCGGCAATGAGGTGCCCGGTGCGGCCTCGACGTGGACGAGCACGTCTCGCTCGTCCAGCGCCGGACGCAGCGCGGTGTCCAGGAAGGGGGTGACGATCAGACCGACCACGAGTACGCCCAGCGCGACCGCGGCGGCCAGCGGCGCCCTGGTGAGCAGCCCGGGAGCGACCCGGTCGTAGGCACGCCGTCCCCGCTTGCCGAGCGGCGCCCCAGGCCGACCCGCCGCCGCCGCGGTCAGTAGCACGACCGACAGGGCCGGCGTGACCGTGACGGCGACCAGCATCGACACCGCGACGGCGAGCAGGTACGCCAGCGCGACCGGCGGCAGGAATGCGCCGCCCTCGGCGTCGAGGAAGAACAGCGGCAACGAGGCGGCGGCGACCACCAGGGCCGCGTACAGGACGGAGCGGCGAACCTCAGCGGCCGACTCGACGACGATCTGCCACCCGGACTTGTGCCCGTTCGACTCGCGGCGGCGCAGCCGCCGCGCGACGGCGTCCACGTCCAGCACGGCGTCGGACACAACGACGCTCAGGCCGACCACGAGTCCGGCGGTAACCATCAGGTCGACCGTGGTGCCAAGCAGCTGGAGGACGACGACGGCCGCCGCGAACGACACCGCAATCGCGGCAACGCTGGTCAACCACCGGCGCCAGTCCCAGAACAACGCGTACAGGCCGATGAGCAGGAGCAGCGCACCGGCGAGCAGTGCCCAGCCCAGGTTGGAGAACGACGACTCGACGAACGACGCCGGCCGGTAGATCGACGAGTCGAACGTGATGTCGGCGAGACCCGGCTGCAGCGCCGCCACCGCGTCCTCGACACCCTCGGTGACCTCGACGGTGTTGGCGTCCGGGAACTTCTCGACCACCAGCAGCAGGCAGTCCTCGCCGCCGGCGCAGGCGGTGTCGCCAATCAGCGGCTGGTGGTCCTCGACCACGTCGGTGACGTCGCCGAGGGTGGCCGAGCCCGTGCCGCCGCCGCCGCGGGCGCCGGCACCCTCCAGCGGCACCTGGGCCAGCTCGTCAGCGGTCTTGATGGCCTGCTCGTGGAAGATGTTCAACCGCTGGTTGGGGGTGTCGATGAACCCGCCGGTGCCCGGCGTGGAGGCCTCCAGGAACGACAGCGGTGAGACCTCGAGCGCGTTGCCCGCGGTCCGCACGACCTGCTCCAACGTTGCGCCGTTGGCGGCGAGCCGAGCCGGGTCGACGTGCACCTGCAGCTGCCGCTCACGGTTGCCCCGGGTCACGACGTTGGCGACGCCGGGAACGCTCAGCAGCCGCGGGCCGATCACCCAGCGCGCCAGGACCGACACCTCGATCGGGGTCAGGTCCTCCGACGACAGCTTCAGCATCGCGACCCGGCTGTTCGACGACAGCGGCTGGATCATCTGCGGCGGTCTGGACACGTCAGGCAGACCGGCCACGCCGACCGCCTGAGTCAGGCGTTCCTGCACGACCTGCCGGGCGTCCAGCAGTTCGGTGCCCGGTTCGAAGACCATGACGACCGAGGACAGGCCGGGCATCGACGTCGACTCGATCGACTCGAGGAAGGGCACGCCGGCGAGCAGGTCCTGCTCGAGGGGCACCGTGATGAGCTGCTCGACCTCCTCGGCAGACAGCCCCAGTGCCTCGGTCTGCACCTCGACCATCGGCGGGCTGAACTCCGGCAGCGCGTCGGTCGAGGTGTTCCCGACCTGGATGACACCCACCACCAGGACACCCGCGGCCACGGCCAGGATCAGCCGTCGGAACCTCAGGCTCGCATCCACCAACCACGTCATCGCGCACCGCCTCGAGAGGATTGCCTGTGAGAAAGTCCCGGCGTCCTCAGGGTCCGCTCAGTTTCTTAGAACGAACATGACGAACTATGTGGGTATCCGGATAGTCATTTCGGGTGGTCAGGAAGTTCCGACCGGTGTGAGTTCAGTCGGTACGGGTGAGTCCGCTCATCCCCAGCTGCTGCAGCAGCACCGCCATCCGAGGCTCCAACCGCAGCAGCCGGACCTTGGTCCAGGCGTGCAGCATCGCAGTGAGCAGGTCACACGACTCCCAGAGCAGGACGCGCGCTCGCGAGACCGGGGCGTACGCCTCGTACGCGACCAGGAACTGGTCACACAGTTCGTCGAGCAGGCGCAGGTTGGCCGCGAGCGGCTCACCTGACAGTGGCTGACCGCTGCCGGTCAGTGCAGAGATCCCGATGTCGCGCAGCTTGGCGCGGAACCTGGCGAGATCCAGGCAAGGCTCGGCCATCGAGGCGCCGTCGAAGTCTCGATGAACCCGACGCCGCTTGAGCACCACCGGCTCGTTGTCGGCGGCGAACACACGTACCCGCAGTAGGTGAGCCGCCGGCTGAGCCGCGCCGGCCAGCCGTACTGCGTCGCCATGTCGAAGACGTCTCGGGAGCCGTAGACGAGCACGTCGTGGAAGTGGCGCTCGACGGCTTCGAGCGCTCCCTCCAGCTGCCAACGCCGCCGCACGGTCGCAGGGGCGTCCAGGATGTCTCGGAGTCCGAGAACCGTCCGGACCGGGAACGGCTCGAGCGCCTCCAGGGTCGGCACCAGCTCACCCATGGCTCCATGGGGCATGTGGTCGACCAGCAGCACATCGGGCTCGAAGCTCAATGCGGTCGCCCGGATGGTCTCCCGCCGCATGGCCAACACGTCGGAGAACGGGGACGACAGTGACACTGGGGACCAGTTGCCAGGCCCCGCCTTGCGTATGGAGGGCAGCTCCAGGTAGTCGTGGCCGGGAGTGGCGTGAAGAACTGGCCGATGGGCGAGTCGGAGATGGTCAGCACGCTGACGTCCGGACGTGCCGCCAGGTCCGGCGCAGATGACCCAGCCCGAGTCCGTCTGGGAGTAGATCAGCAGTCGCTCTTCGGTCAGCCTGGTGGGCACAGCTAGCCACCAGTGGCCGGGCTGAGTGCGGTGTCGTGGGTCCCCCCGAGCTTGGGTTCCCGGATCTCGTCGGTTCCGCGCACCGGTCGCTCGTCGCGCAGCTCGCGGTGCCACGCGATCTGACGGGTCAGGCCGGTCCGCAGGTCCGTTGTCGGTTCCCAGCCGAGGTGCTGAGCGGCAGCGGCGATCCGGCCCTGAGTCCGTGGCACGTCACCGGCGCGCTCGGCCTGTTGCTGGAGCGGGGTCGTGCCGACCCCGACCAGCTCGCCAACCAGGTCGATGAGCGCCCTCACCTCGACGGGCCAGCCGCTGGCGATGTCCAGCACCGCCCCCGGCGGCAGGTCGGCAAGCAGCGCCTTGACGGTCGCCTCGACGATGTCGCCGACGTAGGTAAAGTCCCGGACCTGGCCCCCGTCGCCGAAGAGCGTGAGCGGCCGGCTGTCGAGCAGCGCCTCGATGAAGCGGTGGGCAGCCATGTCCGGTCGCTGCCGCGGACCGTACACGGAGAAGTAGCGCAGGGAGACGGTTTGGAGACCGTGACTGCGGGCATGGGCACCGACGAGGGTTTCGGCCGCAAGCTTGCTGACCCCGTACGGGCTGGCCGGTCGCGGCTCGCCGCGCTGTCTCAGTGCATCGGCCATTTCATCGGCCGCGCCGTCGGCCGCGCCATCGGCCGCGCCACTGGCCAGTGCATCGACCTGCACGCCGTACACCGACGAGCTGGACGCATAGACGAAGCGCTGGATGCCGCGCGTACTGGCGGCTAGGAGGAGCCGGTGCGTGGCGAGCACGTTGCGTTCGAGGTAGCGCTCGAAGCCCGGCCCCCAGGACGTCGACATGCCGGGCTCCCCGGCGAGGTGCGCTATGGCGTCGACGTCGTCGAGCAGGTCTGCCAGACCGGGAGTGAGCAGGTCGGCATCGACCAGCCCGAATGCCTGCTCATCGAGCAGCGCCCGGATGTTGGCGTGCTTGCGCGCTGGATCATAAAAGGACGTGAAGGCGTCGAGGCCGCGCACATCGAATCCCCGCTTCAACAGGGACTCACAAAGGTGACTGCCGATGAAGCCCGCGGCCCCGGTCACAAGAATTCGTGTCAACGAACACTGCCAATCAGACGTGTACTCCCGATCGGCCGCGCCGGACCGGCTCGCAAGCCTCGCTGTCGAGATGGACGAGGGGTAAACTTAGTCGATCAGTTCCATACCAGGCTGAGAACTGTCGGCCCTCTCCCCTCAGTCCTAGTCCGAGTCGCGCCCCGGGCCAACATGCCGCGTTGGGGTCATCCCTGACTACCGATCACCTGCGGGGCCATTCGTCGATGTTTCGTACGCTGGGTAGCCAACGCAATACGCAATGAGAATCTGCGCTTACGCTCCGCATTCGGCCAGGCACGAAGTGACGTAGATTGCTAAAGCGGCAACATCGCTGTGGACAGCACCGGGGAAGGTCCCTAGGTTACTGCGGACCGCGGTGCCCGCGGCAGTGCCGGCAGCGCATGCTATTCGCCCTCCCGTCTTGCCACTGCGCCGGCAGCCTTGCCGTCGGCGACCTTGAGAGGGCACGCCATGCCGTTACGAGCAACGGTGATCGGCACCGGCTACCTGGGCGCGACGCACGCTGCCTGCCTGGCCGAGTCCGGGTGCGAAGTCGTGGGGGTAGACGCCGACCCCGAGACCGTCCAAGTGCTGGCCGGGGGTTCGGTTTCCTTCTACGAGCCCGACCTGCCCGATCTGGTCGGGCGGCACGTGTCCACGGGTCGACTCCGGTTCACCACGTCGTTTGCGGAGGCGGCCGACCACGGCGACGTGCACTTCGTGTGCGTCGGGACTCCCCAGCGCCACGACGGTCTCGGCGCCGATCTCGGCCAGATCGAGAGCGCCGTCGACGCGCTGGCCCCGCACCTGCGTCGCCAGTGCGTCGTGGTCGGGAAGTCCACGGTGCCAGTTGGGACAGCTGAGTCACTCGCCGGCCGCCTTGTGGCGGCCGCCCCAGCCGGTGGGGATGTCGACCTGGCCTGGAACCCGGAGTTCCTCCGCGAGGGCCACGCGGTGGCCGACTCGCTTCGACCGGACCGGATCGTGGTCGGCGTGCGGTCGGAGATCGCGGAGAAGGTGTTGCGCGACGTCTACGCACCGCAGTTGGACAGCGGGGTCCCGCTCGTGGTCACCGACCTTGTGACCGCCGAGCTGGTCAAGGCGGCGGCCAACGCCTTCCTCGCCACAAAGGTCTCGTTCATGAACGCCATGGCTGAGCTGTGCGAGCAGTCCGGAGCCGACGTCATCGCCCTCGCTGACGCCATCGGGCGCGACGAGCGCATCGGCATGCGCTACCTCAACGCGGGCCTGGGTTTCGGCGGCGGCTGCCTGCCCAAGGACATCCGGGCGCTGATGGCCAGCGCGGGTGAGCTCGGCGTGATGCAGGCCGTGACGTTCCTGCGTGAGGTCGATGCGATCAACATGCGGCGACGGACGCGGATGGTCGATCTCGCGCAGGCCGCCTGCGACGGGAGCGTGCTCGGCAAGCGCATCGGCGTTCTCGGGGCGGCGTTCAAGCCTGACTCCGACGACGTCCGCGACTCCCCCGCCCTCAACGTGGCCGCGCAGTTGCATCTGCAAGGCGCGACGGTGACCGTGTACGACCCGGCC
>Ga0183260_10004512_pt1 | contig 11048 bp, 15 predicted proteins | sample AntDrymUQ4972206_2_FD_129768 | JGI IMG/M metagenome (GOLD analysis project Ga0183260, IMG submission 129768) | Polar desert sand microbial communities from Dry Valleys, Antarctica - metaG UQ497 (22.06) (version 2) (version 2) | ecosystem: Environmental > Terrestrial > Soil > Desert | place...
CCAGGCGGTCATGGCGCACGCCGACTGGATCATCGACCTCGGCCCCGGCGCCGGCCACGATGGCGGCCGGATCGTCTTCGAGGGCACACCCGCCGACCTCGTCGCCGCCCGCTCCACCCTCACGGGCGAGCACCTCGCGGCCTACGTCGGCACCTGACCGGGGCCCTCGCGGACACCGTGATCTAGGCCCCCGGCGGGCGCCACGCGATAGGCTCACCTAGCTGCGCCTCGCATCTACCGGGCGCGATGTCGGAATGGGAGGTGGGATGGCGGGCGACGACGACAAGCGCGAATGGCCCAAGACCGACCGGGTCCGATGCACCGAGGTGAGCGGAGTCAGCTGCGACTTCGTCGCGGAGCTGGACGAGTCGGTCGATCGGGCGGCCAGGGGAAGCGTCGTCGATCAACTCCTGGCCCAGCTGACCACTCATATCGCCAAGCGGCATCCAGAGCGAGCTCTATCACCCGACGAGATCTCCGCCCTTCGAGACAAGCTCAACGCCTAGCCACCCGCCTAGCAAAGGGAACGACGTGACCACAGACGACGAGCATGCCAAGGACAAGCCACCGGGGAGTCTCACCGACGAGACTCAGCCCAGCGGGCACGACCCAGAAGGAGCAACGCAGTCGGAGGAGCGCTCCGGGGCCGGCGCCGGCGAGGCGCAGTGGGAGTGCCTGACGTGCGGAACCGTTTACGACGAGGATCACGGTACCTGCCCGAAAGACGACGCCCCGCTGAGGAAAGTGGGCCGCCACGCGACCCCGCAGGCCGGGAAGATCGCGCACTCGACGGAGAACATCGAGCGGCCCGCAGCCGGCCCCGGGGACACCCCCGAGGGCTACCGCGGCGCCAAACCGGGCTCGAAGGCTGAGGAGCCGGCCGACGGTGAGCTCCAAGGTGAATCTCCTGCGGAACCCCGGCCCCCGGGAGAGACCTCGGGCCTCGGTTAACCCGTCAGGTGATGCGTCTCAGGGCGTCCTGGATCTCGTCGTCTGAAGCGCCCTGCCTCTTCATCCGTTCCGTCACCAGATCGCGCAGACCGCCCGGGCGCGGGGGCCGCGACGCTTCCCATCGCATCTGTCTTGCTATCGGAAGATCCTCATGCCACCACCACGTGTGACCGTCGGGACATGGGGGGAATAGAGCACCTTCGATCATCCCGACCTCGTGCCCGTGGTCGTCGACGAAGGTGCCCGAGTACTCACACATCTCACCACTGCTGGGCATCGAAACCTCCGCCGCCGCTGCCCTTCAGACGCTCGATATCGTAATCGCTGCCCGGGGCGCGCGTAGACTTGGCCCTTGGACAAGCTGAGCATCCGGATCGAAGAGACTCCGAATCCAAACGCGCACCGATACGTCCTCAACCGTCAGGTTCAGGAGGAGGCGAAAGGTCGGTTCTTCGCGGCCGACGACCAACCGGACGAACCTCTCGTGCTCGCACTGGTGCAAGTGGACGGCGTCACCAACGTGCTGCTGTTGCCAAACTCGGTGACGGTTAACAAGGACAACGAACGCGACTGGAAAGCCGTCGACGACGCGACACTAGCCGTGATCGAGGACCACTTCACCTAGCGACGTCTCCGGGCGGCTCCGGCGCGATCTGTTCCGCGACCCGCAGCGCATACCCCTTGAGCGTCCACCACGCGATGTAGTTCTCCAGCGCTGCGAAGGTCTCGCTATCGATCTCGTCGGAGCCGTGGGACAAGCGGCGGTCGATCTCTCCGGCGATGATCCTGTCGAGAGCCTGGATCACAAGAGGCTCGTCGTAGAGCAGCAGCCCGTCGGCACGATCCGTACGGATCCGGTCGGCGACGTCGTCCGATGCAACGTCGAGGTCGGACGCGGCATCACTTGGAGGCACGAAGCCGTCCTCCCCTGCATCGACCTCTTCCACCCGGCGGAGGCAGTAGCCGACCGTGATGGCGTAGCCGGCCCAGATCCCTATCTCTTCGGCAGGTTGCTTCTCGCGCTCGCGAGCGACCGTCCGAGTCAGATAGGCCTGTGCACGCACCGAGAACGGATGCGCCTGCGCGAGCGCGCGGGTTCTGAAGACGATCTCGTCTAGCGAGAGCGTCATCCCTTCCGGAGGGTCTGGATCTGCAGGACGCTCTGAGGCGCCGGCGGCTCCTCGAGACCCTCGACCTCGATCCTGCGGAAGCCCGGCCATCTCTCCTTGAGGATCCCCTCGACGCCCTGCGTGAGCGTGATCGTGCTCGAGGGGCATCCATGGCACGATCCCATCAACCGCAACCTCACGACGCCGCCGGAGACTCCCAGAACCTCCATCTCGCCACCGTGAGAGTGGAGATAGGGGCGGATCTCATCGAGGGCTTCCTCCAAAGACGTCGCGACGTCCTCAACAACCTCCTCCTCCTCATCCTCCTCCGAGTAGGTCTCGAGAAGCCGCGCCACGACCGGATCCTCGTGCAACGCCTGCAGGGCCTCGTGGGGCAGGAGGCCCACGATGCGCGCGACCGCCTCACGATGGAAGCCATCGATCCAGTCGAGCAACTCGAAGACCTTGTCGCGCACCTGTTCGTTCTCGGCACCCTGGAGCTCGTCGATCAGACGCCCCATGTGCGCGAAGGCATCGTCGAGCTCGAGCTCTTCTGTCTCGGCGGCGACGTCCCGGGGATCGGTTCCGTTTGTCATCGAGCTACCTCTTCCTTGACGAGTTCGAGGACACGTCCAACGCTCGCCTCGACGGGATCGGAGAAACCCGTACCGAAGGCAGTGTCCTCAGCCTCGACTTCGATCACAACCGTATCGTGGGGTAACGCCTTGAAGTGGCGAGCCACGATAAGGGTGTGGTCGAAATCGATCACACCACCCGCCGCCTCGCCGAGACGCTCCGCGATCTCGTCATCGTCCGGAAGAGCATCCTGATCAACCGGGTAGCGGCGAAGGGTGCCCGGTGGGTCGCCGCGCGGGAAGCCCGAGACGAATACGACGCGCTGGGGCCGGAGATCCTGGAGCAGATGGAGCACTCGATGAGCCGCGTACGAGGCATCTTCGATCGCTACGTCGCGCGGCCACTCTTCTGCTTGGATCCGCCGGACGAACTGTGGGCCGAAATCGAGATCCCGCAACCACGGGTTGCCGACACCGGCGACGAGCACCCGGACGCCCTCCGTTCGAGTGGCGTCCGGGTCAGTCAAGCGTGCAGGAGCAGGAGTTTACCTCACGGACGATCACGCCGCGACCGGTATCGAGGTGGGTCGTGCACGGCATACACGGGTCGAACGAACGGATCGTTCGCAGGACGTCGATACCCTTCAGGTCGTCGTCCGCATTCTTCTCGAGGAGCGGTGTCCCGATGATCGCTTCTTCGTACGCCCCCGGGTTCCCGAAGGGATCGCGTGGAGCCGCGTTCCAGGTGGACGGGGTCGAGATCTGGTAATTGACGATCCGGCCCTTGTCCATCGTCATGTGGTGAGTGAGGTAACCGCGGCCCGCCTCGGTGAACCCGACGGCGACGATCTCGCCCTTCGGCACCGAGAACGTCGTCGACGCCTTGGTCTCACCATTGCGCCAGAGCTGGAAAGCCTCGAGCAGCATGTTCATCGTTATCGCAGCGGTGAAGGCGACGCCGTAGGCGCGACCTCTGTTGCGCTCGAAAGCGTTGATCTGCGTTGGGATCTTCCACTCGAGCTCCATCTCGGGCAGTTCGAACTTCGGCATTAGCAGCTTGAGCCCGTCGCCGGTGGCCTCGATGAAGTCGTTGGGCTTCGTATTCTGAGCCGCTGCGGTGGTCCACATACGCCCGTAGACGCCCGTTTCCATCACGGTGCGGTCCCACCGTGGAGCGACGCTCCACGAGTACCTCTCCTTGAAGTTGCGACCTTCGGGCCGCGGGGTAGTCGACTTGTTCCAGTAGTGATACGGAGAGATCGCATTGCCGGCAGGGTCCGTGGCGTACTTCGCGTTCTCGCCGTCCGTCCACTCGTCATAGAAGGAGTGAGTCACGAACTCCTCGCACCCGGCGTTGATCTGGTGCAGGTCCGTCGTCACGAGCTCGCCGTCCCTGATGACCCCGGGCTTCGACCACCTGAGATTGCCCCACTCGGGAACCTTCTCGTACACCGGGTCGTAGGCCCACGGGTCGTCCCAGATCCCCGTCTGGATGAGGTTGTTCGGGCGGGCTCCCACCAGCGCGTAGTCGGGGTTGCACTCGAGGAAGAAGTCGAGCACGTCGTCCCACCACCCCGCGAGTCGCTTCGAATAATCGAAGAACTTGATGAGTCGCGAGTAGTACTCGTTGAAGCTCGTGGTCGAGAGCGTCGTCGTGACCCCCCCGGGAACGAGCGTGGACGGGTGCGGATACTTCCCGAACATGAAGTTGCACATCTCGCGAGCGATCCGTGTGAACTCGATCGCCTCAAGGTAGATCGCGCCCGTGAGCGGGTTCATCGCATCCATGATGTCTTTGACCGTCTTGTACCCGTGCACGTGAGCGTGGGGGGCGGGAGTGGTCTCGGCCTTCTTCACGATCTCAGGGTTGGTGACCGAGACCAGCGCCGTGGAGTAGTCCGGTCCGGCCAGTAGGCCCAGGTGGATCGGATGGTCGTACATCATCTCTGCACCGGCGCCGAGATTACGCACCGCAACGCCCATCGGCGGCGGCTTCACGCCGAAGGCCATGTCGAGCAGCTGCGATGACACCGCTGAGTGCACGCCGCCGCACACGCCGCAAGCACGCGACGAGATATCGATCGCATCGCGCGGGTCGCGACCCTGGAGGATGATCTCGTAGCCACGGAAGAGCATCGCCATCGAGTGCGCTTCGACCGCAACGCGCTTCTCGACGTCCAAACCGACGTGCACCGCAAGCGCCCCAGCGACCCGAGTGATCGGGTCGATCATCCAGTCGCGGACCTTGCCTTCCGTGGCGACCGAACCACCGGCGATCGGACGTTGGATGCGCTTCGTGTACGCCTTGGCGTTCTCGCCGTCGATCGCATAAGGATTCGCTACGCCCTCCCGCAGGCGCGCCTTCCCACTCTCGTCGAAGTCGATGGGAAGGTTCTTGAAGCACATGGTTAGCTACCTACCTTCGTTTTCTGGTACGAGTTGTAAAGCTTGTGGATGAGCTTCGTTGCCCCCGTGGGTTCCTTCTGGTAGCGAGCCCAACCCGATGGCGCTTGTTTGCCCTCCCAGCGGGCGGTCCTGTTCTTGTCCTGCATCGCCACGCGGCGCATGCGCCGGATGAACCCGCCGACGACGCGCGACGTGTTGGAGGAGAGCAGCGATCCGGGAGGAGTCGAATAGATCGGCGAGAACTTGTCTGGGAATCCGGGCATCGTGCAGCCGATGCAGATGCCACCCATCTGCATGCAACCGCCGGTACCGTTCAGGATGCCGCGTTCGGCGATGTTGCACTGGACCACCGGACCCCAGCAACCGAGCTCGACGAGGCACTCCTTGTCGCCGTAGGCCTTCGCGAACACGCCCTCTTCGTAGTAGCCGGCCCGCGGGCAGTGACGGTGAACGGTCTCGCCGAACAACCATGCGGGCCGGCCGAGCTCATCGAACTCCGGCAGAGGCGCGAGGCCCTGAAGGAACAGGATGACTGCCGCCGCCGTCTCCATGTAGTTGTCGCCGATCGGAGAGCAGCCGGGGACGTTCACGACCGGAACGCCGAAGGCGCTGCGGTAGTCCTTGCCGAGGTAATCCATGATGCCCATCGAGCCGGTCGGGTTACCTTCCGCCGCGGGGATCCCGCCCCACGTCGCGCAGGTGCCGATCGCGACGACCGCCGCCGCCTTCGGTGCGATCCGTCTGAGCCATTCAGCCGAGGTGATCGTGCGACCGGTCTCGGGATCCTCGCCCAACCCCATGAAGTAGCCGTCGCCCGAACGGGTCTCATCGAACATCGACCCTTCCCACGTGACGATGAATGGAGCGTCGAGCTCGCCCCGTTCGGCCATGAACAGGTTGTGCACCCATTCGGGCCCCGACTCCACCGAGACGACCGTATGGATCAGGTCTAACTTGGGAAGGCCCGGAACGATGCCGGCCATCAGGTGCTCGACGCGCGGGTTGGTAGCGCCGGTGACCGCTATCGTGCACCCGTCACAGGAGCCACCGACGAGCCAGAAGAGGTAAAGCTTATCGACCGGGCCGAGTCTCATACGAGCGTTGGCCTGGGGAAGCTCGGCCACCGCACTGCGCATACCGATCGCAGCGAACGGGTCCTCCGGGGACAAGTCCCCTGGTTTCTTGCCGTGCGAAGTATGGGCTTCGGCCATCGCCGATCCCTCTCCTCTCTCGCTCCCCGGCGGGGCAGCTTCGGTAAGTGACCCTAACACTTAGCAATCCCAAATCGACAGACGGCAGGGCGATCTTTGGGGGGAGGCCGGTCCGGCGATTGCGGCGGCGAGCACGGTGAGCATAGACTTAGGTGCGCTGGACATCTAGTTCAAGGGGAGGCGATGGGGGGCTGGTGGGTTGGTCTCGGGATCGGGACTGCCGTCGTTCTCATCGTCGTCGTGGTGGTGACGACCATCCTCTTCTACGCCAACCGCATCGGGAAACAGGCGAAGATGGCCAGCGAGGCCCTCGATCTGGCCCGCGATACGACCAAGCCTCTCTGGGCCGTCCAGCAGATCAACTACTCCGCGAAGCAGATCCTCGAGGCGATGCGGGCCGCTCGCGGCGCGCTGGGCGGCTGACCGGATGATCGAGCTGGCGATCACGAGCTCGGAGAGGACCGCCTGGACGGTCACCCTCATCCTCGGAGTCGTCGTGCTTGCGGTCGTGATCGCCCTCCTTACGATCCTCTTGAGGTTGGTGCGCGAGATCGACCGCGGCGTGGCCGGCGTATGGGAGTCGGCGAAGCGCGTTGCGGCGAACACCGCGACGACGTGGCAGCTGAACCAGACCGCGGCCGTCCTCGAGGAGATCAAGAAGGAAGCCTTGCTACACGACGAGTTCTTGGCCTCTAAGCAATGAGCGTGACGCTGCTGATCGTCCTGACAGTGGTCGAGATAGTCGCGCTGGTCGTGGTTCTGGCGATCTACCTTGCGCAGGTCGCAAAGCACCTTCGCTCGATAGGAGCATCCCTGGCGAAGGTCACGTTCGGCGTGCGCGCCGTCGAACAGCAGGTGAGCGTCATCGGCCCGGGCGTCGGCAAGGTCAACCAGACCCTCGAAGAGATCGCCGGCGCCCTACCCGGGATCGCCGAGAAGGCCGAGCGACTAGCAGCGCGGTAGTAACCTCGGGTCTCACGCTCGACCAGCTGCTCGACGACATCGGTTCGGATCCCGGCCCCCCCTCTCCGCCTTAGGCTCTGCTTATGAGGGTCGTGGTCGTTGGGAAAGGCGGGAGCGGGAAGTCGCTCGTTTCCGGGACGATGGCTCGCGTCCTCGCACGCCGTGGACAGCGCGTCCTGGCGCTCGATTCCGACCCGATGCCGGGACTCGCGATCAACCTTGGGCTCGGCCCCCTAGAGGACGAGATGTTGACCGACGCCGCAGAGAAGGACGAGAGTGGCCGCTGGCGCCTGAAAAAGGGGATCGGCGCGGCTCGCGCCGTGCAGCGCTACTCTGCCGTCGCGCCCGATGGAGTCCGGTTACTGCAGTTCGGCAAAGCCGGCGACCAAGGCTTCGTTCCGTTCATGGGATCCCTCAACGCGTTCCATCAGGTCCTGTACCGGATCGCGCGCGACGACGTCCTGCGCGACTGGACGATCATCGGAGACCATCCCGCCGGACCCCGACAAACGGCGTTCGGGTGGGCGCCCTACGCGGACACGTTCCTGATGATCGTCGAACCCACATGGCAGTCCGTGCTCACGGCGCGGCGGATCGGACGGATCGCTCGGGCCAAGAAACAAGGCGAGGTCCTCGTAGTCGCGAACAAGATCCGAGGTGAGCAAGACCTCCGTCGTGTCGAGGAGAGGATGGGCGGTAGCGCCTTCGCCGTTGTTCCCGCCGACCCCGCCGTCCGCTCGGCCGATGTAGCGGGAGAAGCACTCCTCGATCACGCGCCCGATTGCCCGGCCATCCGGGCGGTGGAGAAATTAGTAGATCGTCTGGAGAGGCGTACTCTTGACCTATCCGAGACAACCAAAAGCGGGTGATGCGTTCTTGAAGATAGCCGTCGCAGGTAAAGGGGGATCGGGGAAGACGACGATCTCTGGAACGCTGGCACGCGCTCTCGCGCGGGCAGGGCACAGCGTGGTCGCGCTCGATTGCGACACGAACCCGATGCTCGGCATCTCGCTGGGCGTTGGACCGGAGGAGACCGACAGGCTCGTAGCCGCTCGACAGAACCTGGAGACCGGTGACACCGAGCATCAGACCTCTATCGCGGGCATCGTCGACACGTTCGGTGCCGATGCCCCCGACGATGTGCGCCTCGTCGTCGTATCCCGGATCGATCGGGCCGATCCGGGCTGTCCATGATGTGGTCTTTCGCCTGAGCAGTTGCTCGGGGAGATGAAGACGAACGGCCAGATCGTCGTCTCGGATCTGGAAGCAGGCGTCGGGACGGTGCTGAGGATGAAGCCCGGTATCGCCGACTTCATCCTCGTGATCGCAGAACCGACCGCGCGCTCGATCGAGGCCGCGCGACGTGCCTCCAGCATCGCCAAGGAACGCTCCCACGTGATCGTCGTGGCGAACCGGGTCCGATCCGACGAGGATCTCGAGGCGATCCGAACCGTTCTCGGTGAGCACGAGATGGTCGTGGTCCCCGACGACCCCGACATAGCCGAGGCAGACAGAGAAGGGGTCGCGCCGATCGACGCAGCCGGAGACTCACCGGGGGTGGCCGCGATCCAAGCCCTGGCCGAACGCCTTCGACCCAAGGTGGCCGCTTCGTAGCTCCAGCCTTCGCGGGTCCTGGATCAACCCTCGTGGAGGCGTTGTTGGGCGACGATCGCCTGGCCGAGCGAAAGTCCCCCATCGTTCGGCGGGACGCGACGATGCGTGAGGACCTCGAACCCCCTGGTCTCTAGTTCGGCGGCCGTGCGCGTGAGCAGGAGCACGTTCTGGAACGCTCCCCCACTCAACGCGACGGTTGACAATCCGGTTCCTTGTCGAACCTCCTCGCATGCGCGCGCTAGCGTCAGGGCGAGCCCGTTGTGGAACGACGCTGCGACCGTGGGGACGTCTACGCCTGCGACAAGGTCCTCCGCCACCGAACGGACGAGGCCCACGCCGTCAATGATTCCCGATGCGACCGGGCAGTCGTAAGCCTTATCCACATCCGGATCCGCAACCTGTTCGAGCTCTGCCGCAGCCTGGCCCTCGTAGGTCACGACGTCGCGTACACCACAGATCGCGGCGACGGCATCGAACAGGCGACCGGCGCTGGACGTCGGCGGCGAGTTGATCCCCTCCTTGGCTATCTGCAGGATCGGCTCCCATCGCGACGATGTCCTCGCTACGAACGGGAGGTCGAGCTTCCAGGCCTCCGCTCCGAACGCCCGCTCGAGATAGACGGCGCCCATCCGCCACGGGTTCTTGATCGCTGCAACTCCTCCCGGCAGCGGCAGGTAATCGAGATGGCCGCGGCGTTCGGAATGCCCCCGATCGGCGATCAGCACCTCGCATCCCCATACCGCCCCATCCTCACCGAATCCGCTTCCATCGAGCGCCACACCGATCACGCGATCGGAACGACGGTTATCTGCTAGACAGGCTGCGACGTGTGCATGGTGATGCTGTACGCCGACCCGTTCCACACCGTCCTGGTCGAGCGCCCACTTCGTCGAGAGATAGTCCGGATGCAGATCGTGAGCGATCACCGCAGGCTTGACATCGTGCACGCGGCTGAGGTGCTCGATCGCAGAGACAAAGGATCGCATCGTCTCCCAGTTCTCGAGGTCACCTATGTGATGAGAAACGATCGCCCGCTGCTGCGCGCCGATGCAGATCGTGTTCTTCAGCTCTCCCCCCACCGCGAGCACGCGAACATCGAAAAACGAGTCGAGTATCAACGGCTGAGGCGCGTAGCCCCTCGACCGCCTCACGGGGAACGCGCCGTTCCCTGCCGGCAGGACGACCGAATCATCGCAGCGGATGTGGATCGGCCGATCGTGAATCAGGAAGGCGTCTGCGATATCGCCAAGGCGGTCGAACGCATCGTCGTCCTCGAACGCGATCGGTTCGTCGGTTCTGTTGCCCGACGTCAACACGAGCGGGCGGTCGAGCGCCGCCAGCAACAGGTGATGGAGGGGCGAATAGGGAAGCATGACGCCCACCGATCGATTACCCGGCGCAACCGACGGAGCCAGCCCCCCGTCCACTCGTTTCCCTAGCAGCACGATGGGGCCCGCGTTGTCCCGCAGCAGGTTCTCGTCGCGCTCACCGACATGGGCCACGTCCTGCGCACCGCTGATATCCCGAACCATGATCGCGAGCGGTCTCTCCTCTCGAGCCTTGCGCTCGCGCAGACGGCGCACGGCCGGCTCGGATGTGGCGTCGCACGCGAAGTGGAACCCACCGATGCCCTTGAAGGCGACCACTCCCCCCTCAGCCAGCAGGGCCGCGGCAACCTCGAGTGGATCGCCCGGCAGGGGGACGCGGCCCGGATCGAAGATCGAGAGGCGCGGTCCGCACTCGGGGCATGCGATCGGCTGAGCATGAAAGCGGCGATCGTGCGGATCGTCGTACTCCGCCCGACACGTGTCGCACATATCGAATCGCGCCATCGTGGTCGTGGGACGATCGTAGGGAACACTCTTCGTGATGGTGTACCGGGGACCACAGTTCGTGCAGTTCGTGAAGGCGTACCTGTACCGACGAGACTGGGGATCGAACACCTCGCTCACGCAGTCTGCACACGTCGCGACGTCGGCGGATATCGGCGTGGATGACGCGCCGGTAGAGCGGCTCGTCTCGATCCTGAAGTCGACCGACACGACGCCCTCGATGTCCTCCTCGGTGACATCCTCGATCCGAGCGAGCGGTGGAGAACCAGCCAGAAGCTCCTTGCGGAACCCGGCCAGAACGTCTGCGGGACCATGAACTTCGATCAACACGCCGCGCGCGTCGTTCAACACGAAACCAGTCAACCCGCGTCGCGTTGCGAGACCGTA
>Ga0183260_10004513_pt1 | contig 11046 bp, 10 predicted proteins | sample AntDrymUQ4972206_2_FD_129768 | JGI IMG/M metagenome (GOLD analysis project Ga0183260, IMG submission 129768) | Polar desert sand microbial communities from Dry Valleys, Antarctica - metaG UQ497 (22.06) (version 2) (version 2) | ecosystem: Environmental > Terrestrial > Soil > Desert | place...
AGCGCTCGAGCCAGGCGAGCCAGCGCGGGATCACGCGCTCGACCTGAGTCTGCTGCAGCATCACCTCGCTGACGAGGATCGCGTACGGGTCACGCGTGCGGCGCCAGGGGAGCTCTCTGGCTTCGCGGCTGTACCACGAGAGCAGCAATCCGTCGAAGTCCACCCGCCGACCCTAGCTCTCGGTTAGGCCGAGCAACCTCCGCGCGCGGATGCGTGAGAGGCTCGCGGAGCTCCGGGGATCGCCGAAGCCGTAGGACGCCGCCGCAGGTTCCGGCGCGCGTTCCGCACGGCGCCGGAGCACCCGCGCGACGAGCCCGCGGAGGCTGAAGGGCCGGGCAAATCAAGTCGAGCACGACGAGGCCGGGGCGGAAGCTCCGGCAGAGCTCCACCCGCGCGTGGCCGTGGCCGGCGACCTCGACCTCGAAGCGCTCCGCCCGCAGCCGGGCTGCCACCGACGCGGCGATCGACGCCTCGTCCTCGATCACCGCGATCCGCCGCGCTTGCACGGTTTCAGCGTATGAGACGCTTACCGCGAAGGCGTGCGGATTACGTGAAGATCTCGTGCACGTCTTCGGCTCTAGACTGGCCGCCATGGCCCGAACTCGCTTCGCCCCGAGCCCCACCGGCTCGCTGCATCTTGGCAGCGCGCTCTCCGCCGTCGCTAACCGGCGTCGGGGCGACTGGTTCCTGCTCCGGATCGACGACACCGATCGTGTGAGGGACGTCGAGGGCGCCGTCGAGGAGATCCTCGCGGACCTGCAGTGGCTTGGCGTTACCTGGAACGAGGGCCCGGCTCGCCAGAGTGAGCGCGCCGGACGCCACCGCGAGGCCGCCGCGGCGGTGGGGGTGGCCGACGAGGATGGCTCGGTGCGCTTCGGGCACACGACGCTACTCCGGCCGGACGGGAGCCCGACCTACCACCTGGCGAGCGTCGTGGACGATCACGACTTCCGGATCACGCACGTCGTTCGCGGTGCCGACCACCGTTCCAACACCGAGCTGCAGCGCGAGCTCTCGCGGGCGCTCGGCTTCGAGCCGCCCGAGTACGTGCACCACGGCCTGCTGCTCGGTGAGGACGGGAAGAAGCTGTCGAAGCGGGCCGGCGCGCCGACGCTCGCGGGGTACCGCGACGCGGGCATCCCCGCAGAGGCGGTGCGCGCCTACCTCGAGGAGTTGGGCGAGCCCGCGCACGACGTCCACCTCGACGAGCCGCGGCTCCGCCGGCTCGCGATCGACGCGATCGAGTCTCTCTCGGACGAGGAGCTCGCCGCCCGCGCCGGGGCGCCGCCGCAGTTCGCCCGGGCGCTGCGCGGCGCCCGTGACCTGGTCGAGGCGCGCGCGATGGCGGCCGCGATCCTTCGGCCGCAGCCGGTGAGCCTCCCGGAGGAGGCACGTCCGACACTGCAACGCTTCGCTGAGCTCCGCGCGAGCGGGCTGGACGGCAAGGACATCGTGCGCGAGCTGAAGGCGGTCGGCGGCGACCTGAAAGCGCTCCGGCTGGCACTCACCGGCGCTGAGCGCGGCCCCGAGCTCTGGACGGTGATCGCTGCGCTGCCGCAGGACGAGGCGCTACGGAGGGTCGATGCGGCTCTATAGCACTCTTGCCCGCGGGCTCGTCGACCTGCCTGAGCCCCCCGGCCCGATCGGGATGTACGTCTGCGGGCCGACCGTCTACGCCCGCGCGCACATCGGCAACGCGCGGCCGTATGTCGTCTTCTCCTGGCTCGCGCGTTGGCTGCGGCTCCGGGGCTACGAGGTAACACTCGTCCACAACATCACCGATGTCGACGACAAGATTTTCGTGGCCGCACCGGGGCGGAGCCGCGAGCGTGCCGACGAGGCAACCGCGTGGTACCTCGACGACGTCGGCCGCTTCGGCCTCGACGAGGTCGACCACTTCCCGCGTGTCACCCAGACCATCGAGGAGATCATCGCGTTCATCGGAGAGCTGATCGAGCGCGGATTCGCCTACGACATCGAGGGTGACGTCTACTTCCGGGTCTCGCGCTGGCCCGAATACGGAAGGCTCTCCGGGCAACGGCCGGAGCAGGTCGAGGAGCAAGAACCGAACGCGCGCAAGGATGACCCGCGCGACTTCGCGCTCTGGAAAGCGCGGAAGCCGGACGAGGACCGGTCGTGGGAGTCGCCATGGGGGCCCGGGAGGCCGGGCTGGCACATCGAGTGCTCGGCGATGGCGGAGACGCTGCTCGGTCCCAGCTTCGAGATCCACGGTGGCGGAATCGACATCGTCTTCCCGCACCACGAGAACGAGCTCGCTCAATCGCGGGCGCGCGGGCACGAGTTCGCGAAGATCTGGATGCACAACGGAATGCTCCGCTTCACCGGAGAGAAAATGTCGAAGTCGCTCGGGAACGTCGAGTCGATCAAAAAGGTACTCGACGAGTGGGGCGCGCAAACGACCCTCCTCTTCTTGCTTACGGCCCACTGGCGCAGCCCGATCGACTTCTCGGACGATAGGCTTTTCGACGCACGGGCACGGGCCGAGGGGCTGCGCGAGGTGTTCCGCAATCGCTCCGAGCGTGCGCCGCTCGATGCCTGGGGGCGCTTCGAGCGGGCGCTGGACGACGACTTCTCCACTCCCGAGGCGCTCGCTCTGATGCACGAGTGGCGCGATCACGACCTGCTGCGTCGCGCGCTCGACGTCTTCGGGCTCGCGTCGCTCGCCGACCAAGCGGCCGCGCCGGAGCGGGTGCACGAGCTCGCGCGCGGCCGTCAGGAGGCCCGCTCGGCGAAGGACTTCGCGGACGCCGACCGGCTGCGGAGCGAGATCGAGGCGGCCGGCTGGGAGGTGCGAGACGAAGCGGACGGCTACAGGCTCGTACCCCGTCCGTGACACGCGAGCAGGTGTACGGCCGACGGCCCGTGCGCGAGGCGCTGCGCGGGCCGCGCGAGGTGCTCGAGCTCTGGGCAACGGAGCGCGCCGTCGCGGCCGAGCCCTGGCTTCGCGAGGGGCCGCGCGTCCACGTCAAGCCCGACCGGGAGATCGGCGAGGCAGCGGAGACCCGCGACCACCAGGGCGTGCTCGCCTGGTGCGAGCCCTATCGCTACGCCGACGCGCACGAACTGGCAAGCGTCGAGCGCCCGCTCCTCGCCTGCCTCGACCAGGTCACCGACCCCCACAACCTCGGTGCTGTGATCAGGAGCGCCGAAGGAGCCGGCGCCACCGGTGTCGTCGTCCCGGCCCACGGCTCCGCCCGCGTGACGCCGGCCGTCTGTCGCGCCTCGGCCGGAGCCGTCGAGCACCTACCCGTCGCGGTGGTGCCGAACCTTGCCCGCTATCTGAACGAGATCAAGCGCGGCGATCTCTGGATCTACGCCGCGAGCGCCGAGGCCGAGCAAGACCTGTGGACGGCCGACCTGACCGGCGGGCTCGCGCTTGTCTTCGGCGCCGAGGGGAAAGGCGTCCGCCCGCTCGTTCGGCGCGCTTGCGACGCGACCGTCTCGATCCCGCTCGCCGGCAAGGTCGAATCGCTCAACGTCAGCGTCGCCGCAGCCCTGCTCCTCTACGAGGCCCGACGCCGGCGTGATGGCTGAGCCGACGCTCTACCTCTTTGACGGGCACAACCTGCTCCACGCGGGCTCCTTCGACGGCCAAAGAGAGCTCACGGACGCGCTCGCCTCCTTCGTCGCTCTGCGCGGCGTGCGGGGGGTGCTGGTCTGGGACGGCGTGGGTGCCGACGCTGAGATCGGCCCGCTCTCAGTTCGCCACGCGGTGCACGCTGACGCCGTGCTCGAGCGGCTCGCCGCTGAGCATCGCGATTCCGAGGTCGTCTGCCTCGTCTCGTCTGACTTCGCGGTCCGCGGCACGTCCGGCCAGGCGGTGCAGAAGCGCTCCTCCCGAACGTTCCTCGGCGACCTCGAGCGGCCGCGCCACGAGGAGCCGGGCGGCTCCCGTCTGCGCGACTCGCTCGATCAAGAGACGCGCGAGCGGCTCGAGCGGATGCGCCGCGGCGAGGGCTAACACGAACATACGTTCCTAAGGTATTAGATTTATTGCAAGTGACTTGTAACTTGCGCGGGCTACTGCTATCTTCTGCCTCAACCTAAGGGTGAGAGTTGAGCGTCCGGCACGGCGGCCGCCATGGCTCTTTCCCGTTATTTGTAGGGGAGCCGCGATGTCCGCCCAACCCGCAGTCGCCGTTAAATCGGCCCAGAAGGCTCAACGAGAGCTTGAGGATTTGCAGCTGGTGGTCAAGGCGCGGAACGGCAGTCAGGCCGCGCTGGACGCGCTGATGCGCCGCTATACCGGGTTCGTACGCCTGAAGGCGAGCTCGTACTTCCTCGCGGGCGGCGACTCCGAGGATCTGATCCAGGAAGGTTTGGTCGGTCTCTACAAGGCCGTACGAGATTTCCGCGCCGACAAGGAAACCTCGTTCCGCAGCTTCGCCGAGCTGTGCGTGACGCGTCAGATCATCACCGCAATCAAGACGGCGACCCGGTACAAACACCAGCCGCTGAACCAGTATATTTCGTTCAGCCACACCCCCGCCGGCCAGGACAACGATGGGGAGTGCACGCTCGGGGACGCACTTCCGGGTGCGACGACGAACGATCCGGCCGTATGCGTGATCTCGACCGAGGAGTTGCAGAGCCTCGTCTTCGCGCTCGGCACCGGCCTCTCCCCGCTCGAGGCCGACGCGCTACGTTGTTACCTCGAAGGGCGCTCGTACGAGGAGATGGCCGAGGACCTGGGGTGCGACTGCAAGACGATCGACAACGCGCTCCAGCGGGTCAAGCGGAAGATCCTGGCCCATCAGAAGACGCGCGAGGTGCTCCAGTAGGGCGAGGAGGGTTGACGAAAACATCGGCTATGCCGCTGGACCGCGCTGCTCGCCCCGATGCAGCGTCCTCAGTCGCGCCGATAGCGCCACTAGCGGTGCTCCCTGCGTCCTCGCCTCGGGACGAGCATCGCACCCCAGCGACGAGCGACGTTCCGCCAAACCCTCCTAGTACGATTCCGGTGCCGCGCCGGAGTAGCTCAGCTGGTAGAGCAACTGCCTTGTAAGCAGTAGGTCGTGGGTTCGAGCCCCGCCTCCGGCTCCAGGCACGAATGAAGCCCCGCCCCCTCCGTTGCAGGGGGCGGGGCTTCGGTCTTTCGCGGGCTACCCGCGCAGGTGGGTGTGGGGTCTCCGTTCAAGGTCGAGCGGGGGGGTCTGGTCAGGTCATGCGGCCCGTGCGGGCTCGGCCGTGACGGCCTCGGACGACGCGTCATGCTCGAGGCGGGGGAGCCACTCGAGCCAGCGCGGCAGGTACCAGTTGCGCTCGTCGAGCAGCTTCATCGTCGCGGGCAGGAGCACGGCACGGATGAGCGTGGCATCGATCAGAACGGCGGCCGCCAGGCCGACGCCCATCTCCTTCATGTCGATCACGGGTAGCAGGGCGAACACCGAGAAGGTGCCGACCATCACGACGGCCGCGCTCCCTGAATGCGACCTTCCGCAACCTGCCGGAGCCATTCGGCGTCGAGCTCGGCCTCTTCACGATCATGGTCGGGCACGCGACCTTCTGCATCGTCGTCGTCTACAACAACGTCGTCGCGCGGCTGCGGCGGACGGCGGCCTCGCTCGAGGAGGCCTCGGCCGATCTCGGCGCCGATGCGTGGCAGACGTTCCGCTTCGTCACCTTCCCGCAGCTGAAGACGGCGTTGCTCGCAGGCGCGCTGCTCGCGTTCGCGCTCAGCTTCGACGAGGTGATCGTGACAACGTTCACGGCCGGCGCCGACCAGACGCTGCCGATCTGGATCCTGAACAACCTCTCCCGGCCGAACCAGCTCCCGATCGTCAACGTGGTCGCGGTCGCCGTGATCCTGCTCTCGATGATCCCGGTCTACTTCGCATCGAAGCTCGCGAGCGAGTCCGCCGGCCCGGGCGCGACGGGCGTCGCCGGCGACGCCCGCTAGCCGTCCCTTAAGAACACGCCGGGGTCAGAGCCCGGCTGCGGGCAGCTCGACGACGAAGGTTGAGCCCTCGCCGAGCTTCGACTCGACCCAGATCTTGCCGTCCATCCTGCGAACCAGCTCGCGGCAGATGTAGAGGCCGAGCCCGGTGCCGCCGATCCCGCGCGTCATGTCCGGGTCGAGGCGGTAGAACTTCTCGAAGATCCGGCGGTGCTCGGTGGCGGGGATGCCGAGGCCGCGGTCCTCCACCGAGAAGCGGATCGCGCCGTCGCCGTTGGAGACTGAGAGCGCGACGAGGCCGCCCTCGGGCGAGTACTTGATCGCGTTGTCGACGAGGTTCACGAGCACCTGCCGCAGCTGGCCCGGGTCGGCGACGACGTCCGGCACCTGTTTCGACGCGCGCAGCTCGAGCTCGACCTCCTCGGGGAGGTGTGTGCGAGCCGCCTCGACGACTGCGCCCGCCAGCTCGACCGGGTTGCAGCTCTCGATCGTGACGGGCAGCTGGCCCGCGTCGAGCCGCCCCGCGACGAGCAGGTCGTTGACGATCGTCCCGAGCCGGTCGGATTCGGCGGCAATCACGCCGAGCAGCTGGTTCTGGATCTCCGGGTCGAGCTCGATGTCGGTGCGCCGGATCGTCTGCGCCGCGCCGTAGATGGCGGCGAGCGGCGTGCGCAGCTCGTGCGACACCGTGGCGACGAAGTCCGCTTTCAGCTCCTCGAGCGCGCGCTCCTCGGTCAGATCGCGGAACGCGTAGACCGTACCCTCCTCGAAGCCGACGCCCGAGCCGGAGATCCAGAGTTCGCGGCCACCGAACTCGACCGGCACTGTCTCGGCCCGAACCGGCTCGCCTGGCTTGCTCGCCACGGGGATCAGCGGTGAGATCTCGCGCCAGCCCTGGACGACGTCCTCGATCTTCTTCCCGAGCACGTCTTCCTCCAGAAAGCCTGTCATCGTCCCCGCTGCCGTGTTCCAGAGCCGGATCACGCCGGCGCGGTCGACGAGGACGACCCCGTCGCCGACCGCTTCGAGCGCTCGGGCCGCACGTCCCCTGCGCTCGGCCTCGGCGTAGAGCCGGGCATTGTCGATCGCGGCCGCCGCATTCCGGGCCAGCTCCTGGGCGAGCGTCAGGTCGTCCTCTGTGTAGATTCGCCCCGACTCCGCTGTGACGAGGCTGATCGAGCCGAAGACCTCGCCGCGTGCGACGAGCGGGACCGTGACGTACGAGCGGGGCGCGAGCGCGCGCGCGATCTCGTGTTGGCGCTTGTCGAAGCCGAAGGTAGCGAGCGCTGCGTCGTCGATCTCGCGGACGAGCACCGGCTCGTGCGCACGGATCGCCGTAACGCCGGCCGCCGCGGACGCGGCCAGCAAGGTCTCCTGCAGCTCCCGTGCAAGCGCCACCTTCAGCGGGTCGGCGTGTTCGAGAGCCAGGCGTTCGAGCCGGTTGTCGACAAAGATGTCGACGGCGCACCAGTCGGCGATCCGCGGTACCGCGAGCCGCGCCACGTCGGTCAGGGTCTGCTGGTAGTCGAGCGAGCTGCCGAGCACCCAACCCGCTTCGGCGAGGAAGCTCTGCCGGTCTTCGGCGACCCGGCGCTCTTCGATATCGGTGTTCGTGCCGAACCACCTGACGATCTCCCCGTCGCCACCCCGCATCGCGACCGCACGCGCCAGATGCCAGCGGAAGACGCCATCCGAGGCCCGCCGAAGCCGGAACTCGACCTCGTATGGCTTCCCCGTCCGCAGGGCCGTCGTCCAACGCTCGATCGCGTCGGGCAGGTCGTTGTCCTCGACGAAATCGCTCCAGCCCCAGCCAATCAGCTCCTCGAAGCTGCGACCGAAGTACTCGACAACCCGCTGGTTCACGTAATCGAGCGCACCATCTGGCAAGGCTGTCCACACCTGCTGCGGGATCGAGTCGCCGAGGAAGCGGTAGCGCTCCTCGCTCGCGCGCTCGAGGGCCGCCAGCTCCTGCTCCCTGAGCAGAGCGTCCTGCCGCCTGATCTCGACCGTCTTCTGCCAGAGGTCGATGAAGACCGCGACCTTCGCCCGAAGGATCTGCGGCTCGAACGGCTTCATCAGGTAGTCCACGGCCCCGGCGTCGTAGCCGCGGAAGACGTGCTCGGCATCCTTGGAGATGGCCGTCAGGAAGAGGATCGGAACGTGGCGGGTCCGCTCCCGCTCCTTGATCAGCTCGGCTGTCTGGAACCCGTCCAGCCCCGGCATCTGGACGTCGAGCAGGATCGCGGCGAACTCTCCCTGGAGTAGGTGCCGCAGCGCCTCCTCGCCCGACCCCGCGCGTACGAGCTCCTGCCCGAGCGGCTCGAGGAGCGCTTCCAGCGCGAGCAGGTTCTCGGGCCGGTCATCGACGAGCAGGAGCCTGGCCTTCTCGGTCACACGCAACACAACCCGTACAGGAAGGGTCCGATCTCCTCGAGCGTCAGCACGGCGTCGGCCTGGGTCGTCGCGATCGCCGCCTCCGGCATGGACTTCTTGGCCGCGGTCTTTGGGTCCTGGACGATCCCAACACCGCCGTTCCGCTTGATCGCGGCGAGCCCTGCAGCACCGTCCTCGTTTGCGCCCGTGAGCACGATCCCGATCGCGCGCTCGCGGTAGGCCTCGGCGACCGATTCGAAGAGGACGTCGATCGACGGCCGCGCGAACTGGACGCGGGCGTCGACGGAGAGGGCGAAGCGCCCGCCATCGACGAGGAGGTGGTAGTCCGGTGGAGCGACGTAGACACGGCGTGGCTCGATGGACTCCTTGTCGACCGGCTCTGACACGGGACGCTGGATGTGCCGCTGGAGCAGCGACTCGAGCACGCCCCGGGTGGACTCGGTCGAGCGGTGCAGCACGATCGCGATCGCCGGGTCGAGCTCGGCCGGTATTCCTTCCAGCAATGTTCCCACCGCCTGCAATCCTCCCCAGGAAGCCCCGACTGCGATCACCTCGTACGTCATCGAGCACCATGGTGCTCGATGACCGGGGAGGGGGCGTGGGGGAACCGGAAGGTTCCCCCACATACGGCTGAAGAAGGGGGCTCGTGGGGGAAACATGGTTTCCCCCACGGGAGCGAGCCGGAGGAATCGCGACGTCATCGCACCTTCTTGTACAGCCGCTCCTCGGCGTCGAGCTCTTCGAACGAGCTCTCGTGCGGGGAGAACCGGATCGTCTCCTTCTGCCCGAGCGCGAGCACGCCGAACATCGCGAGGCTCTCGTAGAAGAGCCGGTGCACGTGCTCCTGCAGCGGCTGGGCGAAGTAGATCATCACGTTGCGGCAGGTGATCGCGTGGAACTCGTTGAACGTGGAGTCCGAGGCGAGGTTGTGCTGCGCGAAGACGACGCCGTCCATGAGCCGCCCGGCAAAGCGCGCGCCGTCGTAGCGCGCGACGTAATACTCGGAGAACGAGCGCGACCCGCCGGCGCGGATGTAGTTCTGCGTGTACTCCTGCATCTTGTCGAGCGGAAAGACACCGAGCCGGGCGACGTCGATCACGGCCTGGTTGATGTCGGTCGCGTAGATGCGCACCCGGTCGGAGAGGCCCTCCTCGGCGAGCAGGATCGCAAGCGAGTAGACCTCCTCGCCGGTCGAGCAGCCGGCGACCCAAAGCCGGGAGAAAGGATAGGTGCGCAGCGCCGGGACGATCTGCTCGCGGAACGCAAGGTAGAAGGACGGGTCGCGGAACATCGCGGTCACGTTGACCGAGAGGTCGAGCAGGAGCCGTTCCATCACCGCCGGGTCGTGCAGGATCAGGTTCTGGAGCGCGGAGACCGTTTCGACCTCCTCCCCGTCCATCCGCCGGCGCAAGCGCCGCTTCAGCGACGCCGGCGCATATTCGCGAAAGTCGAAGCCGTAGCGGCGGTGAATCCCCTCCAGGAGGAGCTCGACCTCGAGCTGCTCGAGCTCGAGCTCCTCGCCTCTCTCGAGATGGTCGGCCGGCAATTAGCGCACTCCCGGATGGCAACCCAGACACTGCGCCGGGAACCACCCTCGACCTTGCCAAGGCAACCAGCCTTGGCTGCGGCCGAGTGCGGCCCCCGGCTTGGTCTGGATCGCCCCCGCGAGCACGCCAATCACCAGCCGACCATCTACTGGTAGAGCCACACGCGCATCAGGGAGAGAAGCTGGTCGGTGTCGACCGGCTTCGTGATGTAGTCGGAGGCGCCCGCGGCGATCGAGCGCTCCCGATCGCCTCTCATCGCCTTCGCTGTGAGCGCGATGATCGGCAGCTTCTCGAACCGCCGCAGCTTCCGGATCGCCTGCGTCGTCTCGTAGCCGTCCAGCTCCGGCATCATCACGTCCATCAGGACGAGGTCGACATCGCCTGCCGACTGAAGGGCCTCGATCCCCTCGCGGCCGTTCTCGGCGAACAGCACCTCCATCCCGTTCGCCTCGAGCGTGCTCGTCAGCGCGAAGACGTTGCGTACGTCGTCGTCCACGATCAGCACCTTCTTGCCGACGAAGAGCGCATCCGTGTTGTGCAGCTGCTCGAGCATCTTGCGCTTCGAGTCGGGCAGCTTCGACTCGACCCGGTGGAGGAAGAGCGAGGTCTCGTCGAGCAGGCGCTCCGGCGAGCGGGCATCCTTGACGACGATTGTCTCGGCGTAGCGCTTCAGCTTCGTTTCCTCTCGCCTGGTCAGCTCCTTGCCCGTGTACACGATCACAGGCAGACCGCGCGACTGCTCGCTGGTCTTGACCTGCTCGAGCAGAGCGAACCCGGTCATCTTCGGCAGCTTCAGGTCGAGCACCATGCAGTCGAACGGCGCCTCCGAGTCGAGTGCGGCCAGCGCCTCCTCCGACGAGCCGACGGCAACGATCTCGACGTCTCCGTCGCCGCCGACGAGCTCGACGATTGCCTGCCGCTGGGTTTTGTCGTCGTCGACGACGAGTAGGCGGCGGACGTCACGGCTGATGAAGGACTCGATCCCGCCGAAGACCTCCTCCAGAGCCTCGGCGGAAGCAGGTTTCTGGAGAAACGCAGCCGCACCGGCCAGCAGCGCGGGCTGCATCTCGTCGACAGCGGAGACGATGTGCACCGGGATGTGTCGGGTCGCGGGATCCCGCTTGAGCCGGTCGAGCACCGTCCAGCCGTCGAGCACCGGCAGGGTCATGTCGAGCACGATCGCGTCCG
>Ga0183260_10004514_pt1 | contig 11043 bp, 7 predicted proteins | sample AntDrymUQ4972206_2_FD_129768 | JGI IMG/M metagenome (GOLD analysis project Ga0183260, IMG submission 129768) | Polar desert sand microbial communities from Dry Valleys, Antarctica - metaG UQ497 (22.06) (version 2) (version 2) | ecosystem: Environmental > Terrestrial > Soil > Desert | place...
CTACGCCCGCAGCCGCCATCCCGGGCGGCCGGCCATGCTGGCGGCCGCGACCGTGCTGGAGGGACTCCATCGCCTGATGGCGCGCGGCGCGAGCGCGATCGTGGTGGGGCCGGACCTGGCTCGCCACTACCGCCGGTCGCGGCGGCTGCTGACCCTGTCGGTATCCCTGGTCCGCACCGAGGACATCGTGTCCGAGGCCCAGGCGCTGGCGCGGGCCTACGACGGTGAGCTGCGGATCCTCAGCGTCGGGCGGCTCGAGGCCGAGAAGAACCCGCTGCTCCTGGCCGAGGTGCTCCGGCGCCTGAACGCGGAGCGTCCTCGCTGGCGGCTCGTGGTGTGCGGCGAGGGGCCGATGGAGGGCGAGCTGCGCGAGGCGCTCCGCGCCAAGGGCGTGGAGGACCGGGCGGAGCTCCGCGGCTACGTGCCGATCGAGGGTGGACTGCTCGAGCTCTACCACGAGAGCCACATGTTCCTGCACGTCTCGTGGACGGAAGGCTTGCCCCAAGTGCTCTTCGAGGCCTTCGCCGCCGGGCTCCCGATCGTCGCGACCGCGGTGGGCAGCGTGAGCGAGGCGGCCGGGGACAGCGCGCTGCTAATGCCGGCGGGCGACCCGGACGCCGCCGCGTCGGAGCTCGAGCGCCTGGCCCAGGACGAGCCGCTGCGCCGGCGCCTCGTGGTCTCGGGCCTCGAGCGCGCCCGCCGGCACACCATCGACGCGGAGTGCGACCGGGTGCGGGACTTCATCGCCGAGGCGGTGCGCGCCGGACGGGCGCCACGGCGCCGCGACCGGGTCCATGCGCTGATGTACCACGACGTCGTAGCGGCGAAGCGGCGCGACACGGCCGGGTTCCCCGGTCCCGTGGCCGCCCGGTACAAGATCGAGCCCGAGCTGTTCGGCCGTCACCTCGACGCCATCGCCGCATCGGGTGTGTCGGTGGGGCTCGTCGGAGAATCGGGTCCGGCGCCGCAGGCTGCGCTCACCTTCGACGACGGAGGGGCCTCGGCCCTGCTCGCCGCCGAGGAGCTCGAGCGCAGGGGCTGGCGGGGCCACTTCTTCGTCACCACCGGACGCATCGGCGCCGAGGGCTTCCTCGACGCCGACTCGATCAGGGAGCTGGCACGCCGCGGTCACGCGGTCGGCAGCCACTCCGAGACCCACCCCACCTACTTCGGTGGGCTGTCGCGCGAGGAGATCCTTCGCGAGTGGCGGGAGAGCCGCCGCACGCTCGGCGAGCTTCTGGACGCGCCCCCGCTCGGCGCGTCGGTGCCCGGGGGCTTCCTCTCCCGGGCGGTGGTGGAGTGCGCCGCAGAGGCCGGCTATCGCCTGCTGATGACCTCGGAGCCGAGCTCCCGTACGTCCTCGTACGGCACCCTCACGGTGGTCGGCCGGTACGCGGTGAGGGCGGACACCACGGGCGAGCGTGCGGCGGTCCTCGCACGCGGGGCACCGCTCGCCCGTGCGCGGCTGCGCGCCGAGTGGACGGCCAAGCAGCGCGCGAAGCGCCTCAGCCCCGCCGCGTTCGAGCTCGCGCGGCGGCTGCGGGCGCGCCGCTCCTGAGACCTGAACCGAGCAAACTCAGACGCGGCCGAGGTCCGGGAACGCCGCCGCCACCTCCGCCGGAGGAGTCCCATACCAGAGCCGTCGATCGAGCATCCGCCGCTGAACCCTCCCCAGCGCTCGCCGGGTGACGAGTCGCCGAGCGGCAAAGGGTCGCCCTCCCTGAAGAACAGCCTGGCGCCGCTCGATGTCACGAAGTCGCGCGCGGGCCCGCGAGCGAATGTCCTCGGAGACCGGGTGCTCTTCGACGACAGTGCGAAATACCGCGCCCAGGCTCGCGAACATGCCCTCCTCGTCGTGTGACAGCGAGGTCGACCGTAGGCGGTAGATCGCGTGCAGTCCCGGCGGGCGCGTGGCGTGCCGCCCGTGCGCGGCGATTCGAAGCCACAGCTCGTAGTCCTCGCTGCTCCGCAGGCGAGCATCGAAGCTCCCCACCTCGTCGAGCACATGGCGGGGGATGGTGGCCGCGACGAACACGAAGTTGCGCTCGAGCAGCTCGACGAGAAGCCTCCCGGCATCCGGGGGCGGAGGATCGGGAGGTCGCTGGTTTGCCATTGCCGTCTTGCGCCTGATTCGGCGGGTGTCGTCGTCCAGTGCCCAGGCGTCCGTGTACGCAAAGCCTGCTCCGGGGTCGGCCTCGAGCGCTCGCTCCATGGCTTCGAGGTAGCCCGGCATCCACATGTCGTCGCTGTCGAGCAGGCTGAGATACCGGCCGCGGGACTCACGGATGCCGGTGTTGCGGGCCGCCGCGAGGCCCATATTCTCCTGCTGGACGAGTCGAACCCGTGGGTCGCCCAGGAGCCCGGTGACGTGCGCAGACGTCTCGTCCACCGAGCCGTCGTCCACGACCACCAGCTCGAAGTCCTGTCTCGTCTGGGCGAAGACAGAGGCCATCGCCGCGTCGATGGTCGCCGCGGCATTGAAGGCCGGCATGATCACGCTGAAGGTCGGAGTGGGCACGGTGCTCGACCCTATAGACACCGTGCCCCGGCGGCTCGGGCCCTCCCAGGCTCAGGCGGCCGGTGCACTCACTCCCTGTCGGCGTCGAAGGGAGCGGAGCCCGTCGAGGATCTCCCGCCCCGTGCGCGGCCGCACGAGCGCGAGTACAGACAGGTAGACGGCGACCGCGAGCAGCCCCTCGGCGCCGAGCAGCGCGAGACCCGCCGCCGCGCCGCGGTCTCCGGCCTGGATAACCAGGCGGTCCAGGGCCAGGATCGACCCGGCCATCACCACGGCGGCGAGGAGCGGCGGCCAGATCTCTCCGAGAAGAAATCGGACCGGAAGGCCGACCACCTGAGACATGCCCCGGATCGCGTAGGCCGCGACCCCGATCGAGACCAGGGAAAGCGCCAGCGCAACGCCGTTCAGCCCGAAGGGCACGAGTGCGAGCATGAGCACCAGGGACAGTGCCGCCGATAGGAGGTGCATGCGCGGGAGCCGCCTCGGATTCCCGGTGGCCTTCCATGTCTCGCTGGCCAGCGAGTCGTAGGCTCGGGCCGCGGGATAACCGCCCATGGCGGCGATCGCGATTGCGGCCTGCCGCCACGTCGGTCCGAGCAGGAGCAGAAGCAAGGGCGTACCGAGCGGGACGAAGATCAGGCCGGCCGGGATGGCCACCACCGACATCCAGCGGAAGGCGCGAGTGAACGCGCCCCGGAATCGGACCTCGTCGTCCGATATCCGCGCGAGGGCGGGGAGCAGTACGAACGAGCCGACGTTCACCAGAGCTCCGAATGGCTGCGCGGCAAACCGCAGGGCATAGCGGTACTGGCCGAGCGCCGGCGCCCCGAGGAAGCGACCCACGACCAGCGTGTCGATCTCCGCGGCGAACCGGTGGACCATCTCCCCCGAGAGCACGTGCCGGCCGTACTCGGCCATCTCCTTCCAGATGGCGAACGAAGCCAGCCGAAGGCGGGGACGCCATCGCGCCAGCGCCCAGCCCAGGACCACCTGGACGACCACTGACGCGTACTGACCCAGGACCAGGCCCCAGACCCCAAGGCCCCGGGCGCAAAGAATGATTGCGGTGATCCCGAACGCGAGCACGGCGAGCGGCTCGACGACCACTCGCCGCAGGAAGGAGAAGCGCCGCTGCATCAATGCGTCGGGGACGATCGTGCCGGCGCGTAGGACGAGGTAACCCGACAACGCGGCGGCCACCAGGCCGATTCGCTCACTCTGGAAGTACCAGCCGATGAGGGGCGCGAGAAGAAGCGCGAGGAGGCTGAGACCGAGGCCGCCGAGCAGCGTGGCTACGAGGGCCGTGTTCGCGGCCTCCTCGACGCGGTCACGCCGGTAGATCAGCGCGGCCATCATTCCAGACTCCGCCAGCACGAAGCCGATCCCCACCGCAATGCTCCCGGCGGCCATCGCGCCGAAGTCCCCAGGGGTGGCAAGTCTCGCCAGCACGAGGTAGAACGCGAACGTCAGCGCCTGGCTCAGGACGAATCCCGACCCCGCCAGCCCAACCCCACGTACCACGATCTGCGTCAGCGAGCGCCCACCTGGTGCACTGCTCACCGCATGCCCGCAACCTTCTCGGCATAAAGCCGCTCGTAGAGGCTCTCGAGCGTCCGCGCCATGACGTCGAGGTCGAACTCGCGTGCCTGGCGCTCACGGCCTCGCCGGCCCATGTCGGCCGCCCGACCGGGGTCGTCGAGCAGCCGAGTGATCGCCTCGGCAACGGCCGACGCGTCGCCCGGCTCCACCAGCAGCCCATGGACGCCATCGTCGATGAGGTCCGGCACGCCACCCACCCGAGTGGCGACGACCGGCTTAGCGGCGGCCATGTACTCCATCAGCGCCAGCGGGCTCCCCTCGAACCTCGATGTAGAGACGGCCACATCGACCGCGGCCAGTAGATCCGGCACGTCCGAGCGCACACCCAGGAGCGTGACTACCCCCTGCAAGCCGAGCTCCTCTATGAGCGACTCGAGCCCCGGTCGCTCAGACCCCTCACCAGCGATGAGCACCCGAAGTCGCGGAAGCCGGCGCGCCAGGAGCCCCGCGGCGCGTATGAGGACGTCAAGCGCCTTTTGCGGCCTCAGGCCGGCTACGGTCGCGACGAGCGGTGCATCGGTCGCCACGCCGAGCGCCCGTCTGACCTCCGCTCCGCGGTCGCTGCTCCGAGCCTCGATCCCGTTGGGCACGAAGATCACGTCGTCCGGAGAGATCCCCTCGACTTCGATCATGCGCCGGAGATCCTCGCGCGACACGGCGATGAACGCGTCGCTGCGCCGAGCGATGAGCTCGCGATCGATCAGGCGGCGCAACGGGTCGCCCTCGTAGGACCACGTGTGTTCGTGTGCCACCACGACCGGGACTCCGGCTGCCGGTCCCAGGAGCGTTCCCCAGACGTTCGAGCCGAACTTGTGGGCGTGGACTACGTCGACCTCTCCGCGACGCATGAGCGACCACAGGGGACCGAACGCGCGCAGGCTCAGCTTCGTCGAGCGCTCGAGGGCTAGCAGGCGCACACCCGCTCCGCGGAGCTCCTCGACGGCCGTCGCGACGTCTGCAGCCGGGTCCCATCGCGTCACGCAGAGGGTGCGCTCGAACCGGTCAGGGTCGAGGTGCATCGCAACCTGCCTCGCGAGCCGCTCTCCGCCACCACTCGACGCGAGGGAGTCGATCATCACGATGACACGTAGCCTGGGCGGGTTGGGACGGCGTGACACGGAGCCGTATGCTGCCTGCCGCCCATGACGCCGCCTGGCGCCCAGCCTTGACCGCCCCGAGGAGTGGATCATTGTCGTCTCAACTCTCCATCCAGACGTGGCTTGCGCGCTTCCTCAGCACCGAGGGATCGTTTCCGCTGCCGATCGGTGGTCAGTTCGAGCCTGGGCGGGTGCATGGGTACTACATCGACATGCGGGTCAAGGCTCCCAAGCCGTCTTGGCCGACGGGCTGGCCGGGAGAGCCTGGCTTGCACTCCTACGACGCGTTCGCCCAGATGGCCCTCGGTTGCTATGAGCGCTACATCGCCGGCGAGGGAGAGCCGTGGCTCCGGATGGCGCGGGCCGTCGGCGATCTCCTGATCGAACATCAGCAGGTGGGCGGCCCGCGGGACGGCGGGCTCGTCCACCACTACCTGCTCGGACACACCTTTCCCATCCGACCGCCCTCGCTGTCGGCTATGGCGCAGGGTCAGGCAGCGAGCCTTCTCGTGCGACTTCACCTCGAGACCGGCGAAGAGCGCTTCGCCGATGCCGCCCGCCGGGCGCTTCGTCCGTTTGCGATTCCCACCTCGCGGGGCGGCGTGCAGGCGCGACTCGATGGCCGGCCATTCCCGGAGGAGTATCCGACCCACCCGAGCTCCTACGTGCTCAACGGGGCGATCTTCGCCATGTGGGGTCAGCTCGACGTTGGGCTTGGTCTCGGGGACGAGGATGCGCGTGGGGACTTCGAGGAGTCGGTGATCACCCTCGCGCGCAACGTCCACCGCTGGGACAGCGGGTCCTGGTCGCTCTACGACCTCTTTCCGCATCCATTGCCGAACGTCGCGAGCCCCGCCTACCACGCGCTCCACACGAACCAGCTGAAGGCCATGCAACTGATCGAGCCACGGCCGGAGCTGGCCGCCACCATCAACGCGTTCGAGCGCTACGCGGCTTCGCGTGCCGCTCGCACGAGGGCGTTTGCCCTGAAGCTCGTCTTTCGAGCAGCGGTGCCACGGAGCCCTCGGCTTGCACGGGTCTGGCCAGGCTGGGTCCGTCGCCAGGCTCAGTCGGCCTGATGCCCGACGCTCCTCGGCCTGGTCGCCACGTAGATGTCGTTGCCGGTGGCGTCGCCTCCGACCTCTTCTAGGGCGAACCGATCTCGCTCTCTCGGTGAGACGGTCTCGAGATATCGGATCTCCTCGACCGACAGACCGGGCGCCGCGAGGCGATCGACGAAGTCTCGACCGTAGTTTCGGACGTTTGCTCCGACCGGCTGAGGATCTCCGGGACGTTGGGTGCGACGGTCCTTCTCGGTCGTCTCCGCCCGCGAGTGTTCGACCGGCATCTGAGCGATGAGGCGGCCGCCGGGCCGCAGGATGCGATGGAGCTCGTGGATGGCCTTGCGGTCGTCCGGCACCTCTCCGAGCACGTGGTTACAAAGAATCACGTCGAATGAGGCGTCCTCGAACCGGATATCCATGATGTCCACGCGCACCTGATCGCCTTTGGGATGCAGATCGGCGCCGACGTAGTGGAGGTTCGGCAGCGCGGAGAGCCGGGACTCGAACGCGGTCTCCGGCGCGAAGTGGAGCAGGTCGAGCCGCTCCTCGAAGAGGTCTCTCTGCTGACGGAGATAGAGCCACAGCACGCGGTGGCGCTCGAGGGATCCGCACCGTGGGCACCGGGCGTTTGGCCTTCCCCAGTGACGGCGCAGGCGTCGGAAGCGCCCCCCGCAGCAAGGGCATTCCACACGGTCCCCTCGGTAGATGACCGCCCACGGAACACGGCGATCCACTGCCTTGAGCCCGGTGATGAGTATGCCTCGAAGGTTTGCCACCGGCGCGGGAGTGTAGGCGTCCACGCCGACGCCCTGCCCGTGGCTGGAAGGGCGACGGCCGCCCACTAAAGTTCGCACGTCCGCATGCCGACCCCTCACGAAGGCATGAGGGGGCGTGGAGAGCTGTGAGATGGGCAGGAAGCCCGAGAGAGGATGTGCTTGTGAGGACTCGCGGAAGAGGGACAAACGTAACCCGGCATTGCCCCGTGCGGGCCGCGGCGGCCGTCATGGGACTCGCTCTTCTCACGAGCCTAGGCGTGTTGAGCACGAGCCCGGAGAGTGCCCAGCCGCAGGCGCCGGCATGTAACGGGGTGGCTGCTCCCGGAGGCTCCGACAGCTCGTCAGGGACCGCGTCCGATCCTTTCCGGTCGGTCGGTCGACTGGCTCGCTCGCTCTCACCGGGGGAGAGCGGCTGCCTGCGCGGGGGCGTGTTCCGCGAGAACGTGGTCGTTCGGTCGGGCGGCCGTGCCGGAGCCCCGATCGCCCTCGGCGCCTACCCCGGTGAGCGACCGCGCCTAGAAGGGCGTTTGATCATCGAGGGGGATGCCGACTTCGTCACCGTCACGGGCCTTGCCCTCGACGGGACGGCATCCCCACGCTGCTCCGATCGGTCCGAGTGCGACGTCTTCCCGAGCCCGACGGTGTACGGAGACAACGTGACGTTCCGCGGGAACGACGTCACGCACCGCGGCGGCATCTGCTTCATCCTCGGCCGCTCGGGCAACCCTGCTGCGGGCACCTTGATCGAGGGCAACCGCATCCACGGGTGCGGCCGACGGCCGCGCACCAATCACGACCATGGGATCTACGTCGAGAGCGCTCGCGATGGGCGCATCGTTGGGAACATCATCTATGGCAATGCCGACCGTGGGGTGCAGCTGTATCCGTCGGCGCAGCGGATGAGAATCGCGGGGAACGTGATCGACGGCAACGGACAGGGGGTCATCTTCTCCGGCGACGGGGGGGCCACCTCCAACGGCAACGTAGTCGAGGGCAACGTGATCACGAACGCTGTGGCCGGCCACAACGTGCTGTCTTACTACCCACCGAGACATCCGGTCGGACGAGGCAACGTGCTTCGCCGCAACTGCCTGTTCGGTGGTGCGCGCGGTGCGGACAACGGCGGAGTCCAGGAACCGCAGGTCGGTTTCGCCGCTCTCGACAATCGCGTCGTGGAGCCGGGATACACGAACCGTGCCGCGGGGGACTTCCGGCTCAGGCCGGACAGTCCGTGCCTCGGCCTGGTCAGGCCGTAAGCGGCCGATAGCCCGGGTCACGCCGTGCGGCCCCGCACGGCTGACATAGAGCCAGGTTTGTCAAGTGTCCGGCCTGGCGACGGCGCAGCTCCCCGGAGACACCCGGCCGGCCGGCCGGCCCCGCCTCGTATACGGCGCGCACGCCGGACCCGAGCTGCTCGAGGAACGGGAGTACGGTGCGGAGGGGCTCGCCGTTCAGGCGCCGCCGACGAGCCGGTGCGGTGGTCGAGGATCCCCGCGTGCGTCTGGGCTGCGTGGACGTCGAGACCTGCGAACGCCGTAGACAAACGTCGGATCAAGTGGGCCCGATCGTCCAGGCCAGCTCGGCTGAGCCGATGCCCGGGGCATGCCGTCGTTCGTACTAACACGGGAGCAGCTCGGAGTCCTGCTTCGTCGAGCGGGCACCGCCTTGGCAGTCCTCGGGGCGCTCGTACTCGTCGTACTCACGCCGGCGGGAGTCTCGAAGGCCGAGGCGTCTACCTCGTGCGACAAGGTGGCGGGTCCCTCTGGGTCGGACACTGCCCCCGGCACGGCCGACCGTCCCTACGCCAGCGCCCGCAAGCTCGTGGACTCGCTCGCAGGAGGGGAGACGGGCTGCCTACGCAACGGCACCTATCGCGAGAACGTCGACTTCCGTCGCGGCGGCCGCGAAGGCGATCGCCTGACGCTACGGAGCTACCCCGGCGAACGCGCGACGATCGTCGGTCAGGTCCGGGTGCTCGAGAACGCGCACTTTGTCGAGGTGAGAGACCTCGACCTCGACGGCAGCGGCGCACCGCGCTGCGTTTCGCCCCCCGAGGACTGCACGGTCCGTCCGAGCCCGGTCGTCTACGGGGACGACGCGCTCTTCCGTGATAACGATGTGACCAACTACAACACAGGCATCTGCTTCATCGTCGGGTCCTCGACCATAGGTACCTCCTACCGCACCGTGGTCGAGCACAATCAGGTCCACGACTGTGGGCGTTTGCCGGCGACGAACCACGACCACGGCTTCTATCTCGAGAATGCCTACGACACGAAGATCGAACGCAATCTCATCTACGACAACGTCGATCGCGGGATCCAGTTCTATCCACACGCCGAGAGGACCGTTGTCCGTCACAACGTCTTCGACGGGAACGGCCAGAACGTGCACTTCGGCCGCACGTCGCGAGGCAACACGGTCGAGAACAACGTGATCACCAACGCGAAGCTGCGCTTCAACGTCGAGTCGTGGGAGGCCACCGGCACGGGCAACGTCGTGCGCTCGAACTGCATCAACGGCGCGCGGTTCGCCGGCGCGCCCTCCTCCTCGGGTGTCCAGTCGCCCCAGGTCGGCTTCCAGGTGAGCGCGAGCGTTTACGCGGACCCGCTTTATCGCGACCGCGGCGCGAAGGACTTCCGCCTCCGCAGCAACAGTCCCTGTGCTGATCTCTTCGGTAACACAGAAGCCGGGCCTCGGAACGAGGACGACGGCCAACCGGAACCGCCGTGCGATCCGGTCGCCTCCACCCTCGCCGCCATCCCGAGGGGAGATTCCCACAGTGAGCTGAACGCCCCCGAGGATGAGGGCGACGTCGACGGCGCCCCCACGGACGACGCCCGCGAGGAGAACAGCCCGGGCGGACAGGCTGAAGGCGAGACCGATAGCGGTGAGACCGATGTCGTCCCGGACGAGGACGAAGCGGCGAACGACGCTGAGGGCGGCGACGACCAAACCGAGGGCGACGACGACACCGAGGGCGACGACGACACCGACCCCGCGAATGAGGAGTCGCGCGACGACGACTCAACCGACCCTGAGGAGAGGAGCGACCGCGCTGGCGACCGCGCCACGACGGCCGACGAGGGCGCTCACGACTCTGAGGAGGGATCCCGATCGGGGGGCGACTCGGGGGGCTCGCGCGAAAGCGAGGGCAACGCGATCGAGACCACCGATGCCGAGAGCGACGAGGCGGACGACGGGGCCGAACACGCTCGCGCTGCCGCGGGCTCGTGTGACGACGCCGGCGGCTCGAGCGAGTCACCGCCCGGTACCGACGGTGGCGATGACTCCGGCGAGATCAGCCACGGCGGCGACTCGGGCGGCGGGAGCGCAAGCCAAGGGAGCTCGGGCGGAAGTAGCGGCGGCTCGGGTGGCGGCGGCTCAGGCGGCGGTTCCGGAAGCGGCGGCGGTGGCTCCAGCGGCGGCGGCTCCGGTGCGGGCTCTCCGCTACCGGGGCCGGTGACCTCCGCGCCCCCGGTCGTGCCTCCGAGCGTGGCGCCGCGGGCGAGAAGCCCCCGGCCCGGCTACGCCCGGTGCGTCCGCAGGGGCTCGCGTCGCGCCTCGAAGGCCAGCAGGCGAAGCATCCGTCGTCGCTGTGTACGCGCCGCGCGCGCAGCACGCGCTGGCGCACGCGATTCCGCGACGCCTCGAACGAACCTGCCCTGAGGGTCCTCATCACGGGGGCTCGTGCTCGCTCGGTGCGCTGACCCGGTACTTGCTCCTCGCCGTAGCGACTCCGGACAGCGGTGCGGCTCTCGAGGACTCGGGCGGGATTCCCGCCAAGTCCGGCGGGCATAACCCGCAGGCAGGGCGCGCGAAGGCCGTGGGTCAAGTCGACAAACGTGGTGTAGGAGCAACCCGCCGGAGGCCGTGACGAACACGCCCACCGCGGGCCCCAGAATCGTCGGTCACGACCAAGCGATTGACGAGGAGCATCAATCACGATGGCCGAGGACACAAGGATGACCGCTGCCCAGGTGGTCAGC
>Ga0183260_10004515_pt1 | contig 11041 bp, 7 predicted proteins | sample AntDrymUQ4972206_2_FD_129768 | JGI IMG/M metagenome (GOLD analysis project Ga0183260, IMG submission 129768) | Polar desert sand microbial communities from Dry Valleys, Antarctica - metaG UQ497 (22.06) (version 2) (version 2) | ecosystem: Environmental > Terrestrial > Soil > Desert | place...
TTCCGCAGGCGCTCCAGGAGCTTCTCCACGAATCGGCGTTGCTCATCTGGCAGCGATGGCACGACCCCGTATGGGTCGGGTGTTGCCGCATGGGCAATGGCCACTTCATCGCCGGTGGCCAGGGCCTCCAGCAGCCTGCGCCGCTGAGTGTCGCGCTGGACGCCCCGCTCGAGCTCTTCGATATCCAGCTGCGAGCCGAGGTAGGGCGTGGCAATTCCGAACGAATCACGAGCGGCCGGCAGCAGCCGGCCAAGCCGCAGGTAGTCGCGGGGTTCGTTCAGTGCCGCCCGCCGGATCGACGCAATCAGACTGAGCCGGTCAATGACATCGCTGATTCCCGCCCAATCCAGCTCCGGCGGCAGCAACGCGCCCGCTGCCTCGACCTCGTTCATCGCGTCCACGAGCTCCTTATCACCTTTGCTGGCCATTGCGGTCTGCAAGCGGTCGAGCGCCCGGCTCTGGGCAATTAACCGGCCGGCGCGCTTGAGCTCGATGCTCGTCAGTTTCTCAGCCGCGCCGTCTGGCTGGAGGTCGATCAATGCGGCAAGGCGGGGACCATCTCGCTCCCGCATCGCCCGGCGCATCTCTTCCTTCCAGCGCATGCGAGACCGGGCCTGCTGAACTCGTTCGAGCGCATCCGGTGCCAGATAGCCGGGGGCCGACCACAAGCTAGGCGTCACCGCGCGAAGGATCCGCTGGTCGTCGTCGCTCTGTATCGCTTCATCGAGCATCCGCCACTGCAGGGCCATGGCCATTGCAGACTTCAAATCATCGTCACCATCGCCAAGGGGCAGCGCCTCTTCGATCGTTCCAAAGTCGGCCAGCAGCGCTCGATTGTCATCTGAGACCGCCGTCCTGACCCGTTCGACAAGCTTCAACTGATTCTTCGCGTGCCGGTCGGCACGCACCCCTTTGGCGGTTACCGGAACGCCAAGCCTGCGTGAACTGGCGACCGCGTCAATGATCTCTTCGGAAGTTCCATTCGAGACCGCCTCATCCAGCCCCGCCCGGACGAACCGCTGAATCAGTCCATTCGCCTGAATAGCCAGATGGGACGATGCGGGATCGTGCGACATCCGCGGCCAGAGCTGAACCACGGCGCCGGCATCGCCAGCATACAAAGCTGAGCGCAGGTGCTCTCGCATTTCCGGGGATACGGTCCTGGAGGATGCCTTGCCAGCGTGCCCAGAACGTTCGTCCCCGTGGTCAGCGTTCGATGGCCATGCGTCGAGGTTCGGCTGCCGCTGAACCGCTGTCTGGTCCACCTGACGCCTGACCGCCCGGGCCGCGGCGACGGCATCGGCGATCGACGGGGTCTGGTCAACTGGCGCCCTGGCAACCTCCCGGAGAATCCCAACCAACGCCCGGGTTTCGAGGTCCTCGAGGAGGGAAAGCTCGCGAAACAGTGCGGACCGGTTTGCCGCATACAGATCTTGCTCGGTGAAGAGCAGCCCGCCGTCCCGTACTGTGGCCGGCTGTCCATATCGTTGTCTCAGCGCCGGACTGGCAGCCAGGATCCGCAGCGAAACATAGATGACGAGCGCTGGGAAATCGTCCTGGCGTTCCGGCGGTGAATCGGCGTGGCGTTTGTGACGGTAATTTTCGGGAGCGTCATCATCGGCTGGCGGCCCCAGACCGGGCCACCAGGCGCGGTCGTAGTCGACCAGCACAATTCCCCGGTTCAGGTCGACCATCGCGTTGTCGGCCGAGAGCGAACCGTGCACGAACTGGACGGATCCCAGGGCCTCGATTGCGTTCCGCCAACCGGTGGCAAGGGAATGCAGCGCATCGGTATTTGCGCCCCGGCATGCATGGTCAGCGGCGCGCAGGAGCGTTGGCCCTTGTAACCATTCCGTGGCCACGACCGGGCTCGTGAACGACCGTAGCTCGGCGCTCCGCAGCACCACGCCTTCGGGAAAGATCGCGATGCGCTCGACAAGGGGCGAATAGTCAGGCTTGAGGAGCCGCCGGTGGACAACTGGCTGCGAGAGATTCCGGTAAAGCTCAAGCGTTCGATCCAGTATCCGGTCGTCGTGGAAGCACCGCAAAGCGATCGGCCCGAATCCCGGACTATCGAGCTTATAGACCACCGCCGTGTCGCCGGTGATGCGAAACGGCTGACCCTCGCCATGCGCTATGACAGTGCCGCCACCAAGCTGTTTGATGGCTGGCACGTACCGTCCGGCACGTTCCATCGCGTAGTCGAATTCAGCTAAAGTAGGCATACGTTCGCGGCCTTTTGATCAACTCGCCTCTGGTTCGGACTTCACACGCGGGGACAATTCAATGGTACATTGTGCACCAGCACGCGCGCTCACCCCTCCGATCCCCGGGCGCTCGTCCCTCCCGGAGGGGTCCCGCGGAGGTACAGGATGCCTATAGGCAAACGCTTTCGTTCTCCATCTAAAGCCGCTGGCGCCAACGGCCCGGCAGGCGTGAATAGCCTGACGTCGTCGTGGTATTCCTCGCGGCAGGACGGCATACCGCACTCCCATCGACCGCTCGACCCGATGGCGCTCGGCCGTGAGATCGAGGAAATTTCCGGCACGGTTTCCGAGATCGACCGCAAGGCCTCGGAACGGCTTGCCGACCTCGCGGATTCCCTGGAGGGTGACGAAGCCCGGTTGCGCTGGGCCGATGTCGATCTGCGCCGGGCCTTCAATACCGAAAAGATCGCGCTCGCCTATGCCATCCGGCGCGAGGGCGGATACGTTCCCAGGATTGTAGACCGCGCTGACAAAGTGCGAAACGTGATGGTGCTGATGCCGATCCTGCTGACCTGGTTCGCGCTTTTCGAAGCCTCCCGCAACTATCAGACGTTTATCGAGTCAAACCCGGACGAAATTCGCAAACCGTTCCTGTTGCTCTGGGAACAAGGGTTCGGCGGCACCGCGTCATGGTTTTCGCCGCGGTTTTCATCCGTTGCCCTGCTCGATGCGGGGATCATCCTGATCATCATCCTGCTCACGTTCTACTCCCATGGGCGGCGTGACGAAAAGGAAGAAGAAATCCAGAAGACCGCAAACGCCTTTCAAACCGAACTCGACAATGTGCTCGCCGAAGCCACCGTGGCCCTGGCCCCAGACCGCGCGGGTCGGCCCGCCATGCTGGCTCGCAGCGTGGAGCGCCTCGCCAACCGGTTCGACAATGCCAGTCAGGAGTTGCTGGTCCGGCTCAAATCAGAGCACGACCGCCTGGCCTCCATCGCAAACCGGCGGGAACGAGAGATCGCCGATTTTGGCGTGTTCGCCAGCGGCATGCGGGCCGGCGCTGAAGAAACTCACCGGTTGTTGCTCGATTTGCGGCAGGTTTCGGTGGGACTCCAGCAAACGCTCGAAGACCTTTCTGGTGAAATCGCCGCTTCCGGCGATCATCAGCGCTCACTGCAGGGTTCGGTGGCGTCACTGGAGCGGTTGATGGCCACCGATTCGCAGCGGGAAGCGACCATGACCCGTCACCTGGCAGACGCCGCTTCAGCGCTCGCTGAAGCCGCCGACCGGTCAATCTCTTCCGCTGATACTGCTAGTCAGGCTGGGCGGGTAGCGACCGAAGCAGTCCAGAGCATCGCCGAACTTGCCAATGCCCTGTCTTCCAGTCAGATGAGTCTCGACCGTGCGCTTTCCGAGCAGACTGAGGCGAACTCCAAGCTGGCTGATGCCCTGCGCTCTGGGGTGGGAGGCGTCAGCGCCTCTTCACGCATCCTGGCCGATGTCGCTATGGCGCTTGGCGAGCTGCGCGAAGAGTTCAACCGCATCGGTCAGCTCTCTCAGGAGCAAACGATCACACTTTCACGGCTCTTGTCCGAACAAACTACGATGGCTTCCAGCCTGACCGGAGTCGCCCAGGATCTCAGCTCCGCCAGCGTCTCGACTTCCCTCCGCCAGCGCGAGATGAACGACGAGGTCTCCGGGCTGATGCGAAGGCTCGATGCACTCTCGGCCACGCTTCAGCACCTGGCCAGCGGACAGACCGACACGTCATGGCTGGAAGGCAATGCCAGTCAGAGCGGCAGACCGGAAGCGGTCGAAAGCACTGGCCGCCGCGGCCTGTGGCCAAGCCGGGATTGACCACCGCCGTGGGTTCCCACAACGGTCTCAGCTATCTCGCTGATCGCGGAGTCGCATCGTGAAACCTCGCAGGCGCGAAAACCGGGACATGATTTTGCTCGGCGGCTGGCTCTTTGCCGACCTGTTGCTCGGTCTGGCCATGCTCTTCCTGACCGCGAACACGGTGGGTTCGCCGCTTCCCTCCCCCACACCTTCTCCATTGCCCGACTATCAGGCAACCGAGCTCGCCCAGGCCCGCGCCACCAGCAAGGCCCAGGAAGAGGAGCTGGAGGACGCAGGGGCGACGGCCACTGCGCTCGACGCCCGGACCATGGCGACCGCGGCCGCGATAGCCACCCAGCAAGCAGAGCGCGACGCGCTTGCCACCCAGCGGGCTTTGCTGGATGCCCAATCGACCGCCGCGGCTGAACAGGCAGCGACGCTGGCCGCCCTGTCCGACGAGGAACGGGCGACCGCGCAGGCGTTGGCCACGGAAGACGCATTGCAGGCTGAAGCCACGATTGCGGCGTTTGCCACCCAGCAAGCTCTAGCTGAAGACGACATCGATCAGGCATCGCGCGATCTCGCGACCGCGGCCGCCCAGGCGACAGCAGACTCCGAGAGCGCGCGGGCGACAATCTCCGCCCAGCAAACCCAGGCAGCCGAGGTGGCCCTGATTGCCACTGAGAACGCCGAAAGCGGCGCAAATGACCTGGCCACCGCGCAGGCGGAGGCAGAGTCCGCTCAGGCCACAATTGCCGCAATCCTGGCCAGCCAATCATCGAGCGATACCGACCTGGCCACGGCGCAGGCAGGCGTCTCGGCCGCCCAGGCCACCGTTCAGGCGCTCCGAACGCAGCAAGCAGCCGCCCAGGCAACCGCCACCGTGCTCGCGGGCGCGGCAGCATCAGGATCGATCGACCCCACCCGCGTCGATCTCTCAATCGAGGTCGATGCTTTCGGGCTCATTGACGGCAATCCCGACGCTATTGCCGAAACCGCTCAAACCCTTGCTGATGTGCTCGAGCCCTACGAAGGCTGCCGTGTTGGTCTGACGCTCACATTTGGCTGGAGTAGCGATCTCCAGACCGGGTTGGCAGTATCAGATGCAGTCAATCAAATCCTGGTTGACGAGTTCAGTGAACAGTTCGGCGATGCTGCCGTCGACAATTTTGCGAGCCTCCAGGAACCCGCCGGCCGGGTCGACCTGCAGATCTTCTTTTATCGAGGCTGTGAGGCGCTGCAGTAGCGTTCAGAGCCAGTCGCCACCTCGTATGCCCCAACGGTCTGCTTCGCGGTCTCAGACCACGAGAATTTCGCCGCCTGCACTAGTCCCCGAACTCGGAGCTCGTCTGCAAATGCCATGCCCTGGTCGATGCTGAGCATGGCTTCAGCGACTGACTTTGGCTCAGGCGGCACTAATAGTCCTCCCTCGCCAACCACCTCGGGAAGACTCGCCCGGTCCGCGGCGATCGTGGGAACCCCGCATGACATCGCCTCCAGGCAGGTCATCCCAAAACCCTCCTCCAGCGAGGGGGTTACATACATGGCAGCATACTGGTAGAGCGCAACTTTGGTGGACTCGGACACAAGTCCCGGTAGGATCACGTAGTCCGACAACCCCAGACGCTCGACGATTGGCATGACCGGCGGAAATATCTCGTGATTCCCGGTATGCGGAGCGCCGGCAATCACGAGCTTGTGCGGGTTTTCTGCCTCCTGGCGAAACTGCGCGAACGCCTCCAGAAGGCACGCCAAATTCTTGCGGACATCGAACCCGGCGATATTGAAGACGTATGGTCCATCGATCCCAAGCTGCTTCAACCCGGCAGGCAGTGATTCGCGATCCGTCGTTGGAACCAGCGAACCATGTGCGGCCATCGGAATAATGCGGATGCGCTGGCGCTCGATCCCCAGCATCGCTGATGCCGCCGACGCGACATGCCCGGAAGGAACGATGATCACCGCCGCTTCCTGCACCGTCCGCCGCATCACCTCCAGGTAGGCACGCATGGCCGTGCTCCGCCGATATGCAGCCATCGTGATCGGTATCAGGTCATGAATAGTGACCACCACTGGCATGGTGGTCCGGAAAGGCAAAGAGAATTGCGGCACATGAAGAATATCGGCACCGGTCCGGTTTGCAGCCCTTCCTACGGCCCACGCGTCCCACCAGAACCGGGAAAGCCTTGGCGGGACTCTACTGGTCATTGGCAGGCCATAGGAGTCGGGAGTCACAGCTGACAGGTCGATTTCACCCGGCATGCGGCCGAGCTCGGCGATCAACGCATCGACATAGGTGCGGATGCCCGACGGTGGGAAGCTCAGCGAACTGGTATCCAGGCATACCCGCATGACATCACCTTGTCCAGGAACTGGCCCAATCGAGCGGCGGCGCCCTGGCTCACAACCTGCTGGCGCGGCATCCGACGCCCCGCGGGAAAACCAGATAGTATACTGAGCATCAACAGGGTCGTTCGCGTTCGAGTGACATCCGGGCACGACTGCAATCGAATGAAATCAGTCTACCGGCGCGGACCGGCTCTCTAGACCTCAATCACTTCTGGAGTATATGAATGAACAAACCAGTTGAAATTACCGACGATCAGTTTGAGGATGAAGTTATCAAATCAGACAAGTTGGTAATCGTCGATTTCTGGGCGCCCTGGTGCGGCCCCTGCCGGGCGATGGCGCCCGTTCTTTCCGATTTGGCAAAGGATCGGTCCGAGTCGCTTAAGGTCGTCAAGGTCAATGTCGACGAACAGCAAATGAACGCTGCCAAGCTCGGCATCATGACAATCCCCACCCTGATCCTCTTCAAGAACGGCGAGCCCGTCGACCGGATGATGGGCGGCTACCCGAAGCGCTCGATCGTCGATCGGGTTGAAAGGCAGCTCAGTCCCGCGGCCTCTGCCTGATCGGTAACAACTCTTGAGTCAAATGTAGAACAATGAACCCGGCTGCCAGAAAGCTGCCGAGTTCTTCGCATCCAACGGGCGTCTGCGGCCATACGCGGGCAGTAGTTCAAGGATCTGTGCCCTGCCGCAGCGCAAACCACTGGCGTTAGGCCTCAACGTCCGACAGTTCATCGACCTCCCGCCGGAGATCCTCAATATCCGCAAACTCCCGGTACACCGATGCGAATCGAATATACGCCACCTGATCGACCTCTTTCAGGTGCTTCAGGACCGACTCACCAATTGCCGAGGATGCTACCTCAGTGGTTCCCAGGCCTAGCAAATCCGCTTCGATCTTTTGCACCAGGAAATCGATCTCCTGCTCCCCCACTGGACGCTTCGTCAGCGCCACCCGTAGCTTCTGGCGCAGTTTGCCGGGGTTGAACTCCTGACGTCGGCCGTCTTTCTTGACGACCAATAAACCGGCAAGCTCGACTCGCTCATAGGTGGTGAAGCGGCGGAGGCACGCCGGGCATTCCCGCCGGCGGCGAATCGACTCGCCGCCATGGACTTCCCGGCTGTCGGTGACCCGGGAATCTGGCGCGTGACAATAAGGACACTTCATCGGCGATCAACGCCCGAAGCGCGATCCTGCTTGATCTTGCCAATCCTGATCATGCGTCCGCTTGCTACCGGTCCCGCAGGAAACGAATGATGCTCGACTCCTCTTCGAAGTCATCGTCCGGCAGGATCGGGCTCTGGTGCGGTGGACGGCCGCCCACCTCTTGCTGGGCGATCCGGAAGGCGCCACGGTCTCGTGGCTGCTGCCCTCGCACCTGCCTGCGCGGCTGTGGGAAATCTAACGGTGACTGCCGGTCGGAGAAGCCAGTGGCGATCAAGGTAACCATCACCGCGTCTCCCATCGATTCGTCGATCGAAGTTCCGTAGATGATCTCGGCATCCTCGTCGACGGCCGCCCGGATGATCTCGGCGGCGTCGCTGGTTTCGGTCAGGGTCAGGTTAGAGCTGCCGGTGATGTTGTACAGCACGCCGGTGGCGCCTTCGATGCTGGTTTCCAGCAGCGGGCTGGAGATCGCGTCCTTGGCGGCATCGATGCAGCGCGTTTCGCCAGTGCCGTACCCGATCGCCATCAGCGCCGATCCTGCATTCTGCATGATGGTCCGCACGTCAGCGAAGTCGAGGTTGATCACGCCGGGTTTGGTGATCAGGTCGGAGATGCCGCCAATTCCCTGCCGCAGCACATCGTCAGCCAGTTTAAACGCCTCGGTGATGGGTGTTTTCGGATCGACCATCTGGATCAGCCGCTCGTTCGGAATCGTGATCAGGGCATCAACGCTCTCGCGCAGGATCTGAATACCGTCATCGGCGGCCTTGCGGCGGCGGGTGCCCTCGAACTCGAATGGCCGGGTAACGACACCCACTGTAAGCGCCCCGGCGCCCTTGGCGATCTTGGCGATGATCGGGGAGGCGCCCGTTCCGGTGCCGCCCCCCATGCCGGCAGTGATAAAGATCATGTCCGTGCCGCGCATCAGCTCGGTCAGCTGGTCGGTGCTTTCCTCCGCGGCCCGGGCCCCGACTTCTGGCCGGCCGCCGGCGCCGAGGCCCTTGGTCAGCTTGTCACCGATACGCACGGCAATCGTGGCGCTGCTTTCGAGCAGCGCCTGAGCGTCGGTGTTTACCGAAACGAACTCGATGCCATCGACACCAGATGCGACCATCCGATTGATGGCATTGCCTCCAGCCCCGCCAACACCCAGCACCTTGATCCGGGCAAACGTCTGCACCGGCTGGGATGGCCGGGACGGCCGCTCCTGGACAGGGGTCGAATTGGAGTCCGCAAAGGCGCGAGGAGGACTCGCTACTGGCGGGCTGCTAGGCTGCGGACTGCTGGAGCGGTACTCCCGGCGGCCCGTATCGAACAGTGGCCGACCCTCATCATCGTGCATTGTTGTTCCCCTCCTCGCCACCTGACGGGAGTTGCTGGTGATCGACATGACTCGCCACGAATTATTCCCTCAATGATATGCGTAGTTTGCACTGCCGGTGCTTTCTATATTGTGCCAATGTGTCACGCCAGCATATGACCCAGCTCAGGCTTCGGCAGCAGCCCTAACTGTAAACGATGTTATGGTCGGGGTTCACCAACCGCCGGCCAGACCGGTCCGGCGCCGGGTCCGCTAATCGACATACGCCCGCTCGTTGTAAGCCATTGTCGATGGTTTCGCGTCACGGACGGCGTGCCGCTCGATCGCCAGCTCGATCAGTCGTTGCACAAGTTCGCTGTTGCCCAGTCCCGAGGCATCCCAGAGCATGGGATACATACTGATCGATGTAAACCCCGGCAACGTGTTCACTTCATTCAGGTACAGCTCGCCGCTGTTGCGGTCGAGCAGGAAATCCACACGCGCCAAACCCGCCAGGTCCAGCGCTTTGAACGCCTCGATTGCCATCCGTTGAGCCTCGGACTCGACATGCGCCGGCACCTCAGCCGGGATGACCAATTCGGAGCGGTCGTCGATGTATTTCGCTTCATAATCATAGAAGTCGTTGGCCGGGATCACCTCACCCAGGCATGAAGCAATGGGGTCGTCATTGCCGAGCACCGAAATCTCCAGTTCCCGGGCGTCGATACCCCGCTCGACCACAATCCTGCGGTCGAGGCGTGAGGCAGTGTCCATTGCAGGGGCCAGCGACGAGGGGTCGCCAACCTTGCTGACCCCAACGCTCGATCCCATGTTTGCAGGCTTGGTGAAGCAGGGATAGCCAAGTTCCTCCGCAATTTTCGTGGCTACCCCTGCTGGGTCATTTTGCCAATCCCGCCGGGCCACCAGCAGCCAGGGAACCTGCCTGATGTCGTACCCGGCCAGGATCGTCTTGGTCATTGCCTTGTCCATGGCCACCGCCGAACCCAGTACGCCGGAGCCGACGTAGGGAATACCCGCGAGCTCGAGGAACCCCTGGACCGTGCCATCCTCACCTTTGGGACCGTGCAGAACCGGGAACACAACATCGATCGACCCGGCGATATCCGCGGGTAACCAGGTTTGGGGTTGCTCATCAGCCATCACGATCTCCGCGGAAAGCGCTTCCGAGCCTGGAGCCAGCTTAAAGAACGGCGAGTTCGATGTGAGCCGCGCCATTGGATCGCCTTGGGTCATCCACTGTCCATCGCGGGAGATGCCAATCTGCACGGTTTCGAACAGGTCGCCGTCCAGCGCGTTGATCACCGTCTGGGCCGAGCGAAGCGACACGTCGTGCTCCTCGGACTCACCCCCGAACAGCACCGCTACCCTGATTTTTCGCCGGTTTCCGGAAGCGCCCATATCAGTCATCCACTATCACCTTCCCCATAGACGTTGTCAGATTACCGCTCGCCGATCTCTTCGATTTCTGGTTTGAGATCGATGCCATATCGTTCCCCGACACGATCCCGGGCGGTCTGGACCAGCTCCCGCACGTTTTCAGCCGTGGCCGTGCCATCGTTCACGATGAAGTTACTGTGAATCGCCGAGAACTGAGCGCCTCCTACGGAAAACTCCTTGAGACCCGCTTCTTCCAGCAGCCGCCCAGCAAAATCCCCGGGCGGGTTGGTAAAGGTCGATCCAGCGCACCGTCCGGTGGGTTGGGTGGCATGCCGGTATGCGGCGTGCTCGCCTGCCAGGCGTTGGAGCTCTACCGGGTCGCCTTTCGGCAGCGACAACAGCACCTCCAGCACCGCGTAATCCCGGGGGTGTGGGCTGTCTTTCAAACGGGTGTGGCGATACCTCGATTCGAGCCACGTTCCTTCGCGTTCCTCGATCTCTCCGCGCACATCCAGCACCACCACGCCGAGTACATGATCCTTTTGCTCGGCGCCGTGGGCCCCGGCATTGTTAACGGTGGCGCCACCAATCGTGCCAGGCAAGCCGGCCCCCCAGTCCATGCCAGACCAGCCACGCGCTGAACAGACGCGCCCGACCCACGAGAGCGGCGCCTGGGCCGCGACCCTGACCACCACGGAGTCTCCCGCGTCTTCGGAGCTGAGCAGCTGTTCGGCCCGCTCGCCCGGGGTGCGCACAACCACCACCAGCCCCCGAA
>Ga0183260_10004516_pt1 | contig 11041 bp, 10 predicted proteins | sample AntDrymUQ4972206_2_FD_129768 | JGI IMG/M metagenome (GOLD analysis project Ga0183260, IMG submission 129768) | Polar desert sand microbial communities from Dry Valleys, Antarctica - metaG UQ497 (22.06) (version 2) (version 2) | ecosystem: Environmental > Terrestrial > Soil > Desert | place...
CGGCATCGTCACCCGTCACTACCGCCAGCACCAGCAGGGCAAGCCGACGTCGACCAATCCCATCGCGTCGATCTTCGCCTGGACCCAGGGCCTGCGCGCCCGCGCGCGGATGGACGGCACTCCCGAGGTCGACATGTTCGCCAAGGCGCTCGAGGAGGTCTGCGTCGAGACGGTGGAGAGCGGCAAGATGACTAAGGACCTGGCGCTGCTCGTGGGCCCCGACCAGCCGCACCAGACCACGGAGGAGTTCCTCGCCAGCATCGACGAGAACCTCGGCCGGAGGATGGCCGGCTGACCGACCCGCACTAGGCTTGCACCGTGGGTCATACCGGGCACGACGGCGAGCGCTGAGCCGTGGGCACCCTGGGCAGCATCGGCGTCGTCCTGCTCCTCATCCTCGTCGAGGCCGTCTTCGTCGCCGCCGAGATCGCGCTCGTCTCGCTCCGAGACAGCCAGGTCAAGGGGATGGCCGGCCACGGTCGTCGCGGCGCGGCCGTCGCCCGCCTCGCCGAGGATCCCAACCGCTGGTTGGCCGCGGTCCAGATCGTCATCACGCTGACCGCGTTGCTCTCCTCCGCCGTGGGCGCCGTCACGCTCTCCGAGGACGCCAGCGACGGGCTGCAGGACGCCGGCCTCTCCCGCGGCCTCGCCGGAGCGCTCGGCGTCGTCGGCGTGACGCTGGTCATCTCGTTCGTGACCCTCGTCATCGGCGAGCTGGCGCCGAAGCGCCTCGCGCTGCAGCGTGCCGAGGGCACGGCCCGGCTGATCGCGCCGCTGCTCGACCGGGTGGCGCACATCTCGCGGCCGTTCATCTGGCTGCTGTCGAAGGCGACCAACCTCGTCGTCCGCATGTTCGGTGGCGACCCGCACGCCGGCGGCACCGCGATCACCGAGGAGGAGCTGCGTGGGATCGTCGCCGCGCACACCTCGTTGACGCAGGACGAGCGGCGGCTGATCGACGAGGTCTTCGCGGCTGGCGAGCGGCAGGTGCGCGAGGTGATGATCCCGCGCACCGAGGTCGCCTTCCTCGAGGGGTCGATGCCGGTGGCCCGGGCGCTGCGCGAGACCAAGGCGGCCGCGCACTCGCGCTACCCGGTCATCCGCGACTCGACCGACGACGTCGTCGGCTTCGTGCACGTCCGCGACCTTGTCGGGGCGTCCGCCCGGCGCGCGATGAAGGTCGTCGACGTGGCGCGCGAGGTCAAGATGCTCCCGTCGACCAAGCGCGTCCTGCCGGCGATGTCGGAGATGCGCCGCGAGGGCCATCACCTCGCCGTGGTCGTCGACGAGTACGGCGGCACGGCCGGAATCGTGACCCTCGAGGACCTCATCGAGGAGGTCATCGGCGATATCCGCGACGAGTACGACGCCGAGGGCGACGTCGCCCGCACGCTGCGCGGCGGCGACCGCGAGGTCGACGGGCTGCTCAACCTCGACGAGTTCGCCGAGCAGATCGGGACGACGCTGCCGGACGGGCCGTACGAGACGGTGGCCGGCTTCGTGATGAACCGGCTCGGCCACGTGCCGTCCCTCGGCGACGCGATCGAGCACGACGGGATCCGGCTCAAGGTGAGCTCGCTCGACGGGCGCCGGGTGGAGCGCGTGCGCATCACCGAGCTCGAGGTGCCGGACGGCAGGAGCGACACCAGGCTCTGAAGTTGGCCGTACCGGCGTGGCTTGAAAGACTGGAGGACATGAAGCCGCGTGTGCTGTCGGGCATCCAGCCGACCTCAGACTCGTTCCACCTGGGCAACTACATCGGCGCGGTGCGCAACTGGGTCTCGATGCAGGACGAGTTCGACGCCTTCTACTTCATCCCCGACCTGCACTCGATCACGATGGGCCACGACCCGGTGGCGCTGCGGTCGCGCACGAGGGCGTCGGTCGCGCAGCTGCTCGCGGTCGGTCTCGACCCGAAGCGGTGCACCGTCTTCGTGCAGAGCCACGTGCCCGAGCACGCCGAGCTCGGCTGGGTCCTCGGCTGCATTACCGGCTTCGGCGAGGCCAGCCGGATGACGCAGTTCAAGGACCGGTCGGTCCGCTCCGGCGCAGAGAGCGTCACCGTCGGCTTCTTCAACTACCCGATCCTGCAGGCCGCCGACGTGCTCATCTACCAGGCCGACAAGGTGCCGGTGGGCGAGGACCAGCGCCAGCACATCGAGCTCACGCGTGACCTCGCCCAGCGGTTCAACACCCGGTTCGGCCAGACGTTCACCGTGCCCGAGCCGCACATCTTGAAGGCAACCGCGAAGATCCTCGACCTGCAGGATCCCGCGGCGAAGATGAGCAAGAGCGCTGCGTCGCAGGCCGGCGTGCTCGACCTGCTCGAGGAGCCGGCGTCGCTTCGCAAGAAGATCCGCAGCGCGGTCACGGACACCGGCCGCGAGGTGCGCGCCGACGACGGGAAGCCGGGCATCACCAACCTGCTGACCATCGCGGCGGTCCTCACCGGCCGTGCGGTCGCCGAGCTCGAGGAGGACTTCCTCGGCAAGGGGTACGGCGACTTCAAGGCAGAGGTGGCGGAGATCGTCGTCGAGCACGTGACGCCGATCCGCGAGCGGTACGACGAGATCGTCGCCGACCCGGCGTACCTCGATGCGGTCGTCGCTGACGGCGCGGCCCGCGCCGGCGCGGTGGCCCGTGAGACCATGGCGGTCGTCCGCGAGCGGGTCGGGTTCCTGCCGCTGCCCGGTGCGTGACGTGCCACGCCGCAACATCGGGGTCGCGATCGAGATCCCGCAGCCGTACGCGCAGATCCTCCAGGACTGGCGCAGGCGGCTCGGCGACCCGACCGCGGAGAGGATCCCGCCGCACGTGACCCTCCTGCCGCCGACACTGCTCCGTGACGACGAGCTGATGGCGGTCGAGGAGCACCTGCGGTCGGTCGGTGAGGCCGAGCGAAGCTTCGAGATGCAGCTGCGCGGAACGGGCACCTTCCGGCCGGTCTCGCCGGTCACGTTCGTCCAGGTCGCGGCCGGGATCTCGGACTGCGAGCGCCTCGAGCGCCGGGTGCGCAGCGGCCCGCTCGAGCGCGAGCTGAAGTTCAACTACCACCCGCACGTGACGATCGCCCAGGACGTGGCCGAGGAGCTGCTCGAAGAGGGCTTCCAGGCGCTCAAGGACTTCGACGCCCGGTTCCCGGTGTGGGGATTCAGCCTGTTCGAGCACGGCCCGGACCAGACCTGGCGGCCACGGCTGGACTTCCCGTTCGGCCGGGAGCTGCCCGGCCCGGCGGTCGGCCATCCCGCGCCCGCCGCCGAGGCCGAGGAGTGGTAGCCGGAGCCCCGGTCTGCCGGGTGGTAGTCGGCAGGCGGCCGGGTAAGGGGCTGCCATGAGACTCATCGACGGCGCGAAGGCTCGGCTGGCCCGGGGGCGTGAGCGCTTCCCGTGGGTGGACCACCTTTTCCGCGCGGCGATCCGCTACAAGGCCGACTCGGGCAACCGGCTCGCGGCGAGCCTCACGTTCTACGCGTTCCTGTCGCTGTTCCCGCTCCTCTTGCTCGGTGTGTCCGTGCTCGGCTTCGCGTTGAACGGCCGGGACCAGCTGCAGGACCGGATCTTCAGCTCCCTCGTCGGCGCCGTGCCCGGGCTGGCTGACACGTTCGCCGAGAACCTCGACGCGATCCGCGACAACGCCGGCAAGACCGGCCTCGTCGCCCTCGTCGGCGTGCTGATGGCGGGGCTGGGCGGCATCACCTCGCTACGCGACTCGCTGCGGCTGATGTGGCACCAGAACACGCAGGAGGGCAACTTCCTGACCGGCAAGCTGCACTCATTCGTCACGCTGCTCGGGCTGGGCGCCATGCTGCTGGCCTCGATCGCGATCTCGACGGTCGCCTCCTCGCTGCTCAACGAGCTGCTGTCCGCGCTCGGCGTCGGCGACAGCGCGCTGGCCAAGATCGTGGCCGGAGCCGTCACGCTCGCGATCGCGCTGGCCGCCGACGTGCTGCTGTTCGTCTTCGTGTTCCGGCGGCTGCCGAAGGTGAACTGGCCGCTGCACCGGGTGCTGCGCGGTGCGCTCTTCGCCGCGGTGGGCTTCGGGCTGCTCAAGTTCGTGGCGATCTTCTACGTCGGGCGCGCGGTAGCCGGCAACTCCGAGCTCTACGGCTCGGTCGGCGCGGTGATCGGAATCCTGGTCGGGCTGAACCTGATCTGCCGGTTCATCCTTTTCGCCGCGGCGTACACCGTCACCGCTCCTGGCTGCGACGATGTCCTCCCGTCGGGCACCGCGTCGCCGGCAGCCGCTGCGGCGGCCGGTGGCACCGCGTCGCCGGACGGGCCGGCCACGGCCGATCCGAGGGATATCGCGGCGCGCGGCGAAGGCGTCCGGCGGACCGGTGAGCCGGTCGGTCACGGACGCCCCGCGACCGGCGTCGGATCCGCCATCGCGGCTGCGCGCGCCCGGGTGGAGCCGGACTCGGCCGGTCGCGTCCAGGTCGCCGCCGGGGTGACGCTCGGCGCGCTGGGGACGACGGCGGCGCTCGTCGTGGTCAAGGGCGTGCGAGCCGCGTGGGGCTCGGTCCGGCCCTCCTGACACAATCGCGGCGGACCGGCGCGTCGAGAATGCGCCGCGGAGTGCGTAGGAGACGGACGACATGACGGTGCTGGTCGCGGGTGGCACGGGCTTCATCGGACGGGCGGTGGTGTCCGCGCTGCGACACGACGGTCACGTCGTACGCGTGCTGTCGCGGGGGACGAAGGCCAACCCCTTCCCGCACGACCGCGGCATCACCGTCGTGGAGGGCGACGTCCGAGACGCGGCGTCGCTCGCCGACGCCGTGGCGGGAGTCGACACGGTGGTCGCGGCGGTGCAGTTCCCCGGACACCCGGTCGAGGTGAAGCGCAAGGGGCTGACGTACGACGAGTTCGACCGGGCCGGGACCGAGAACCTGGTCAGCGCGGCCAAGAAGGCCGGCGTCACGCGCTTCGTCTACCTCTCCGGTGCCGGGGTCGGCGAGGGGCGTCCGGAGGAGTGGTTCGTCGCGAAGGACCGGGCGGAGGAGGCGGTCCGCAGCAGTGGCATGACCTGGACGATCGTCCGGCCGTCGTGGGTGTACGGGCCGCGCGACCGCAGCCTCAACCGGTTCGCCCTGTTCGCCCGGACGATGCCGGTGATCCCGCTGCCGGGCTCCGGGAAGAACCGCGTCCGGCCGGTGCACGTCGACGACGTCGCGCGGGTGGTGGCGACCGCCCTCCGCTCGCCGGCCGGCGAGAACGAGGTCTTCCCGGTCGGCGGCCCACAGCTGCTGACGATCCGGCAGATCGTGCGGACGATGCTCGGGGTGATGGGCAAGCGGCGGGTGCTGCTGCCCGCGCCGGCGCCGCTGGTGAAGCTCGGCGCGCTGGTGCTCTACCGGATGCCGGGACGGCTGCTCTCCCCGCGTGCGGTGGACTTCGTCAACGCCGACGGCGACGTCGACCCGCGGGTCACGATCGAGAAGCTCGGTGTCACCCCGCGCGCGCTGGCCGACGGGATCGACTACCTCAAGACCTGATCACGCCGCTCACGCACGAGGAGGGGCCCAGTCGATGTCGACCGGGCCCCTCCTGGAAGAACAGCTGCGTGGGGTCTCGCTCAGACCGGGCGCACCTGGTCGGCCTGCGGGCCCTTCTGGCCCTGCGTCACCTCGAACTCCACCCGCTGGCCCTCTTCGAGGCTGCGATAGCCCTCCGCGGCGATCGCCGAGTAGTGGACGAAGACGTCCTGGCCGCCGTCGACGGCGATGAAGCCGAAGCCCTTCTCGGCGTTGAACCACTTCACGGTGCCCTGTGTCACTGCGTACCCCTAGTGCGTGTGCGACAGGCCCGATTCGGGCCCAGGTGGTCGCAGGGACGCGACCGACCGATCGGAACGCTACACGCTCGCCAGGTGAGGCGAAAGGGTCGGCCGGCGGCCTGCGGAAGGCCCGGCCGAGCACCGGGGGAGCTAGCGGACGGGCAGCTTGAGCGAGAGCCCGGACGTGCCGCCGTAGCGTCGTCGGCGCACCTGGCGACGACGCAGCGAGACCGCTCCGCCCAGCAGCAGCACGCCGCCGACGGGAGCGGCGACCTTCATCGGCACCGGCAGTCCGGCGGTCGACACCGCGACGGTCTCGGACCGCGTCCCCGGTCGGCCCGCCGGCCCGCGCGCGGCTCGGTCCGCCCGCGGGGGGAGGACGTCCCGGACGGGCCCGGTCCGGTCGGCCAGCGGCTCGACCAGACGGCCCACCGGGCGCACCCGCCCGGCCGCCGCGAACCCCCAGTCGAGCAGCTTGGTCGCGTCCGGGAGCATCGTCTCCGCGCGCAGCATCGACACGACGAGCTCGCGGCCGCCGCGCTGCGCCGTGACCACGAACGTGCGCCGCGCCGCGACGGTGTAGCCGGTCTTGCCGCCGGTCGTGCCGGCGTACCGGGTCAGCAGCTTGTTGTGGCTGTAGATCTCGAAGCTCTTCCCGCCGGGCGCGTTGATCCGCGATCGCAGCGTCCCGACGTAGGTCCGGTAGCTCGGCATGCGCATGCCCTCGCGGGTGATGAGCGCGAGGTCGTACGCCGACGAGAGCTGGTCCGGGGCGTCGAGGCCGCTGGGGTTGCGGGCGACGGTGTCGAAGGCCTGCAGCCGGCGCGCGGTCGCGTTCATCAGCGCAAGCGTGCGCGCGTGTCCGCCGGCGGCGCCGGCCAGGCTGTTCGCGGCGTCGTTGCCGGAGGCGACGAGCATCGCCTCGAAGAGCGTGTCGACGCCGTAGGGCTCCCTCGGCACGAGGCCGACCTTGCTTCCCTCGACGTTGACGTCGTCGAAGCGGGTCACGTGCACGGCGCCGCGGGAGAGCTCCGGGAGCAGCGCCACCGCGGTGAGCGTCTTGAGCGTGCTGGCCGGCAGGAACCGGCCGTGCGCGTCACGCGCGGCGAGGACGTCGCCGCTGCCGAGGTCGGCGACGACCCACGCCTGCGCGGAGATGCCGGCCGGCAGCGCGGGCACCCCGGCCGAAGGGATCACGACGGTGCCACGTCGCCCCAGCAGCGGGCCGCCGACCACGTCGGTGGACTCGGCGCGCGGCAGCATCCGGGCCGCCGTCGGGCTGCTCGCCTGCGCGACGGGCGCGGAGCCCAGCGTGGCCAGAGCGGCGATGGCGACCGCGGCACAGCAGTGCCGCAGCGCCGCGCCGGTTTGGGTCACGGGGAGAAGGGTACTAGACGGCTTTTGCCGTTGGGCCGCAGGCGTTGCCCCCGATGGTCAGCCCTTGGTGCGTTTGCCCGCCTTCACCCCGGCGGCGAGCAGGTCGCGGTTGAGCAGGGCGATCACGTCGAGGGAGATCTCCTTCGGGCACACCGACGCGCACTCGCCGATGTTGGTGCAGCTGCCGAAGCCCTCGCCATCCATCTGCGACACCATGTTCAGGGCTCGGTCGTACCGCTCGGCCTGGCCCTGCGGGAGCAGCGCGAGGTGGGCCACCTTCGCGCCGGTGAAGAGCATGGCGGAGGCGTTGGGGCAGGCGGCGACGCACGCGCCGCAGCCGATGCACGCGGCGGCGTCCATCGACTGGTCCGCAGCGTCCTTCGGCACCGGGATCGCGTTGGCCTCGGGTGCGCTGCCCGACGAGACCGACACGTATCCGCCGGCTGCCACGACGCGGTCGAACGCACCCCGGTCCACGACGAGGTCGCGAACGACCGGGAAAGCGCGGGACCGCCACGGCTCGAGGTAGAGCACGTCGCCGTCGGAGAACTTGCGCATGTGCAGCTGGCACACCGTGGTCGCCCGCTCCGGACCGTGCGCGACACCGTTGATCATGAAGCCGCACATCCCGCAGATGCCCTCGCGGCAGTCGTGGTCGAAGGCGATGGGCTCCTCGCCCCGAAGGCTGAGCTCCTCGTTGAGGACGTCGAGCATCTCCAGGAAGGACATGTCTGGGCTGACGTTCGTCGCCTGATAGGTGACCATCGCGCCCTTGGCGTCGGCGCGCGGCTGTCGCCACACGTGCAGGGTCAGGTTCATGCAGTCGTCTCTCGGTTAGGCGTAGCTGCGCTGCGACGGGTGGACGTAGGTGAACTCGAGCGGCTCCTTGCGCAGGACCGGCCCCGCACCGGTGTGCTCCCAGGCGGCGACGTAGGAGAACCGCTCGTCGTCGCGCTGGGCCTCGCCGTCCGGGGTCTGGCTCTCCTCGCGGAAGTGCCCGCCGCAGGACTCGCTGCGATGCAGCGCGTCACGGCACATCAGCTCGCCGAGCTCGATGAAGTCGGCTACCCGGCCGGCGTTCTCCAGCGACTGGTTGAGCGTCGCGCCGTCGCCGGGGACGTAGACGTCGTTCCAGAACTGCTCGCGCAGCCGCGGGATCGCGTCGAGCGCTTCGCTCAGGCCCTGCTCGGTGCGGCCCATGCCGCACTTGTCCCACATGATCCGGCCGAGCTCGCGGTGGAACGAGTCCACGGTACGGCTGCCCCTGATGGACAGCAGCTGGTCCATCTTCGCGCTGACCTCGCGCTCGACCTTGCCGCATGCCTCCGCGGAGAGGTCCGTGCGCACCGGCGTCGTGCCGGTGAGGTAGTCGCCGATGGTCGCCGGCAGCACGAAGTAGCCGTCGGCGAGGCCCTGCATCAGCGCGCTCGCGCCGAGGCGGTTGGCCCCGTGGTCGGAGAAGTTGGCCTCGCCGGCGACGAACAGGCCGGGGATCGTGCTCTGCAGGTTGTAGTCCACCCACAGCCCGCCCATCGTGTAGTGCACGGCGGGGTAGATGCGCATCGGCACCTGGTACGGGTCCTCGCCGGTGATGCGCTCGTACATGTCGAACAGGTTGGCGTAGCGCTCCTTGATGACGCCGACACCGAGCCGGTTGATCGAGTCGGCGAAGTCGAGGTAGACGCCGAGGCCACCGGGTCCGACGCCGCGACCCTCGTCGCAGACGGCTTTGGCCGCACGGGACGCGACGTCGCGCGGGACGAGGTTGCCGAAGCTGGGGTAGCGGCGTTCGAGGTAGTAGTCGCGGTCGGCGTCGGGGATCTGCCGCGGGTCGCGGTTGTCGCCTTTCTTGATCGGCGCCCACACCCGGCCGTCGTTGCGCAGCGACTCGCTCATCAGGGTGAGCTTGGACTGGTGCTCGCCGCTGACCGGGATGCAGGTCGGGTGGATCTGCGTGAAGCACGGGTTGGCGAAGTAGGCGCCGCGCTTGTGCGCCCACCAGATCGCGGTCGCGTTGCAGCCCATCGCGTTGGTCGAGAGGTAGAAGACGTTGCCGTAGCCGCCGGTGGCCAGCACGACGGCGTCCGCGGTGTGCGACTCGATCTGGCCGGTGACCATGTCGCGCGTGACGATGCCGTGCGCGCGGCCGTCGAGCATCACCAGGTCGAGCATCTCGGTGCGGGTGTTCATCTCGACGCCGCCGAGCTGGATCTGCCGCTCCAGCGCCTGGTAGGCGCCGAGCAGCAGCTGCTGCCCGGTCTGCCCACGGGCGTAGAACGTCCGGGAGACCTGGGCGCCGCCGAATGACCGCGTGTCGAGCAGGCCGCTGTACTCCCGCGCGAACGGGACGCCCTGCGCGACGCACTGGTCGATGATGTTCACGCTGAGCTCGGCGAGGCGGTAGACGTTGCCCTCGCGGGCGCGGAAGTCGCCGCCCTTCACCGTGTCGTAGAAGAGCCGGTAGACGCTGTCGCCGTCGTTGCGATAGTTCTTCGCCGCGTTGATGCCGCCCTGCGCGGCGATGCTGTGCGCGCGTCGCGGGCTGTCCTGGTAGCAGAAGCACTTCACGTTGTAGCCGAGCTCGGCCAGAGAGGCGGCGGCCGCGCCACCGGCCAGGCCCGAGCCGACGACGATGATCGTGTACTTGCGCTTGTTCGCCGGGTTGACGAGCTTGAGGTTGAACTTGTGCCGCGACCACGCAGTCTCGATCGGACCGTCGGGGATCTTCGCGTCGAGCTTTGGGTCGAGCCCCGAGCCGCGCGTCCCGTCGAGCGTCGTACGCGACGGGTCGGCTGCGCCGTCGTCGGACGCCGCGCCCTGGCCGGCGTCGGTGATGGTCTCGGCCGGCATCGTGCCGCTGTCATGGTCGTGCCGCTCCGGAGGCTCCGGCGGCTCGGCTTCGGGCGCAGGGTCGATCGGCATGGGCGCGCGGCTCCTCGGAAGTAGGTCGGCTATTCGAGTACGCCGGTGAGCACGGCGAGCGGGATGGAGATGTTGCCGACCGTGATGGCGACGGCGGCGAGGACGGAGAACACCCGTACTCCCTTGCTGAACCGGCCGCTGCCCCGACCGAGCGTCTGGAACATGCTCCAGAGGCCGTGGAACAGGTGCATGCCCAGCGCGAGGTTGGCCAGGATGTAGAACGCCGAGACGTACCACGTCTCGAAGCCGCTGATCACGTTGTGGTAGACGTCGCCCGGCCGGAAGTCGCCGTGCGCGTCGCCGGTTGTCAGGTGCAGCAGGTGGTAGATGACGAACAGCGCGATGACGACGCCGCCCCACCGCATGGTCCGCGAGGCGTACGTCGAGGTCGTCGGCGTGTGCTTGACGTAGTGGATCGGCCGGGCGAGCTTGCTGGTGCGGGTCAGCGACACCGCGGCACCGATGTGGGCGAGGACCGCGGCCAGCAGCCCGGCGCGCATGACCCACAGGAACTGCTCGTCGCCGATGATCGGTGTGCCGAAGGCCCGCAGGCCCTCGGCGTACTCGTTGTAGTGCTCCTCGCCGGTGAAGATCTTCAGGTTGCCGACCATGTGCGCCACGACGAAGCCGAAGAGCAGCAGGCCGGTGACCGCCATCACAGCCTTGCGGCCGATGGTCGACCGGTAGGCGGTCAGGGCGACGGTCGCCACGGTGTCCTCCACGGTGCGTGATCGTTCTGCGGCCGAGCCTATTACCCCGACTAGCATCGGCGGCATGAGCGACGCCCGCGAGACCGAGTCCGGCCTCCCGCTGCGGACGGTCTACGTCGCCGGCGACCTCGACGGGTGGGATCCGGAGGCTCGGCTGGGCGAGCCGGGTGCATTCCCGTACACCCGCGGCGTCTACCCGACGATGTACACCGGCAAGCCGTGGACGATGCGGCAGTACGCCGGCTTCGGCACCGCC
>Ga0183260_10004518_pt1 | contig 11036 bp, 10 predicted proteins | sample AntDrymUQ4972206_2_FD_129768 | JGI IMG/M metagenome (GOLD analysis project Ga0183260, IMG submission 129768) | Polar desert sand microbial communities from Dry Valleys, Antarctica - metaG UQ497 (22.06) (version 2) (version 2) | ecosystem: Environmental > Terrestrial > Soil > Desert | place...
ACCACCGCTCGCTCACGCACCCGCACCGACAACTCGCTTGCGACTGACGCCGTCACGAGAAGTCGCAGCGCGTCTCGCTCGATAGCCGACAGCTCGCTTTCACTCGACACGACGACGCGCGGCGCCGTGGCCAGGGTCCGTGCCACCAGCGAAAGCGCCATCTCGTCGGACTCGACGGTGCGCTTGTCGGTGCGGTTCCGGTGGGTCACCGACTCGGCGGTCGCAAGTGACGCGGCGTTGGGCGCATCCCTAATCCCGACTGGTCTCATCGAAGGAACCGGCGCGTCGAGCAGTCCCGACGGCCAGGGATCGGCGACCAGCCACCGCGAAGGCTCGGGTTCCTCGAGCACAACAGATGGCGACGACGGTCTGAGCGGCGCCACTTCGGCCGACAGCGCGCTCGTCGGATCTGCCTACTAGGACGGAGAGACCTTGGACCGAATCGTCAGAGGAACCGCCGCCACGGTCTTAGTCACCTTCCAGAACGACGGCGTCGCAACCGACCCGGTGCCGGCAACGGCCACGGTCGAGATCCTGCGCGACAACGGGACCGTTCTCGTGCCCGCCGGCACGGCCACGGTCAAGCCAGCGTCGACGACAGGCAAGTTCACCTACACCCTGACGCCTGCGCAGACGGCGCTGCTCGACGCGCTCACCGTCAAATGGACGGCGAACCTGGCCGGCCAGTCGCAGACGCTCACGACCCACGTCGAGATCGCCGGCGGCGTCCTGTTCTCGCTCGCCGCAGCGCGGGCGCTCAGACCACTCGACAACACGACCACCTACCCCGCCGACAAGATCGCCGAGTACCGCACTCTCGCCGAGACGGCGCTGGAAGACGCCTGCGGCGTTGCCTTCGTCCCGCGCTACGCGCGCAGGACGTTTGGCGGCTCGGGCGCCGACTCGCTGGTCATGCCGTACCCGCGTGTCAGCGCGATTCGTTCGGGAAAGCTCGACGGAACGGCCTTCACAGGCGCCGAGCTCGCGACCATCCTTCCGCAACCTGACGGGACGCTCTACTGGTCGACCCGCTGGGCCCTGGGCGTCGGCAACTACGAGCTGATCTACGAGCACGGCCACCCTTACCCGCCGCCAAGGGTCAGCCGCGCCGCACTGTTGCTCGCAAAGCAATGGCTCGTCGACGGACCGATAGACAATCGAGCGACGAGCATGGCGACCGAGGACGGGACGTTCTCGCTGGTCACGCCAGGCATCCGCGGCTCGGTCTTCGGGATACCCGAGGTCGACGCGGTCGTCCAGCAGTACGGCTACCCGACGGTCTTTGCCTAGATGGCGGTCTCAACCGCGCCGGCGGCCAAGCAGAAGCTGCTCGATCTCTTCAACGCCAGCGTCGACCTGACCGGCGTCACACGCACCTGGGCGGCACCGACCAAGGACGAGGAGTACACCGAGGAGCACGTTTGGCTCGGTGACGTCTCACAGACCGAGAAGTGGGCGTCGCTGGGCGCTCAGAAGCGCGACGAGGACTACACCGTCGAAGTCGTGGTCCAGGTCACCCGACCCGGTGACGACGAGATAACCGTCGAGACGCGCGCCTGGCAGCTACAGGCCGCGGTCACCGCCGCCGTCCGGGCCGACGTCACGCTGGCCGGCGTTCTCAGCCAGTGGGCCGAAGTGGTCTCGACCCGGATGGAGACCCGTCCCGCTGGACCTTCGAGCTGGCTCGCCAAGGGCACCCTGCTCGTCCATTGCCGTTCCCGTATCTAAGCCCACAAGGAGGGCCACATGCGTCTCAAGTACAGCGGGGGCTTTCGCCCTGGCGTCGCCGTGACCCTCGAAGACGGGCGCACCGTCGAGGTCGACTACCTGCACGAGATCGAAGTCTCAGCCGCAGACCGGGACAGGCTGCTCAAGCAGTCGCCGGACGACTGGTCTGAGGTCAAGCACGACAGTAAGAAGGAGGGCTAGACATGCCGACGGGCACGGGACTCGATTCTCAGCTAGGCGCAGTTCGAGAGACAACCTATGGCACAAGGGTCACGCCGAGTAAGTTCTTCGAGTTCCGCTCGGAGTCACTGAGCCTCGACAAGAACTACCTGCAGTCGACCGCTCTCGGCGCCGGCTCTACCTTTCCACGCTCGAGTCGCCGCGCGGCGTCGACCCGTGCCGGTGCTGGTTCGATCACGATGGAAGCGACGAACAAGGGAATGGGTTTCTGGTTCGACCTGCTCCACGACAACGTCGTGGCTCCCGTGCAGCAGGCGGCCACCACCGCCTACCTGCAGACCCACAACATCGGCATAACGACGCCGACGAAGTCGGCCACGATCCAGGTCGGCCGGCCGAGCACCGACGGTGTCGTGCGGCCATTCGACTATCTCGGCTCGATGGTCACTGGCTACACGTTCGCCTGGGACACCGACGAGTTCCTGACGTTCAGCGTCGAGCTCGACGCGCAGGACGAAGTCACGAACCAGACGCTGGCGGCCCGCACCCTGCCGACGGGACTGTCTAGCTTCAACTTCACCCAGGGCGCGCTGATGATCGGTGGCACGAACGTCGCCGACGTCGGTGGCGGTTCGCTCGAGGGTGGCCAGCCGCTGAAGACCGACCGCTACTACCTTGGCACGTCGGGCCTGAAGGCAAAGCCGGTCCAGAACGCCTTCGGCTCGGCGACGGCGACACTCAACGCCGACTTCACCGACATGACTCACCACAACCGCTTCACCGCCGGAACGATCGCGTCGGTGGTGCTGACGTTCACCGGTGCGCTGATCGCTTCGACGTACTACGAGCAGATCAAGATCACCATGGCCGCCTGCGGCTTCAACGGCGAGACGCCGAACGTTGACGGTCCAGACATCCTGAACCAGACGATCCCGGTGGTGGCTCTCTACGACGGAACTAACCCGCCGGTGAAGCTCGAGTACACTTCTGTAGAAGTTGCCATCTGATCGGCGATGACCCCGAACGCCTCCGAGCCGCGCTTAACTACATCGTAGGAAGCTAGATGCCGCAGACCAGCGTCGCCATCCAGGTCGCCGGCCTGAAGGAGCTGCGCCGCGACCTGGGTGTGATGGACAAGGCGCTGCCGCGCGAAGTCAGCAAAGCGAACAAGGCGGCTGCGGAGATCATCGCGGCCGAGGCGCGCAGTCGTGCGCCGCGGCGAAGCGGCAGGCTCGCGACGTCGATCAAGGCCGGCACGTCCGGGCCCAGGGCGCTGGTGCGCTCGCGGCTGCCGTACGCGAACACGATCCATTGGGGCCGCCTGACGCGCGGACCGGTCACTGGCCGTCCCTTCATCTCGGAAGCAATCGAGACGAAGAAGGACGACTTCATCGACAAGCTCGGCGACGTGATCGAAGCTCTCTCCAGCCGCCACGGCTTCCACTGAAAGGACCCCGAATGCCTGCAGCTACGCCTGAGCCCGCAGCGCTCACGATCGACGGCAAGGTCTACTCGATTGACCCGGAGGACCTGGAGCTCGGCGAGATCGAGCTGCTCGAGGACGAGCTGGACGCGCCGCTCGCCGACATCGACTTCAACCGCGCCAAGGCAATGCGCGTGCTCGTCTACATCCTGGTCCACCGCGACAATCCGGCGTTCACGCCGGAAGACGCGAAGCGGATCAAGGTCAGCGCGTTGGCCGAAGCGCCGACGGTGAGTCAGAACGGGAAGCGCCCTACCAAGGCCGCCTCGTAGCGCGCTCGCTCTGGCGGCCCTGGATGCTTCGCGAATATGGGATAGAGCCACAGGCGCTCAGCCGCTTCACTCAGCGCGAGCTCGGTGACCTGATCGCCGACGTCAAGGCGGTGGCGAAGCAACATGGGTAGAGGATCGCGCGAGCTAAAGGTCGTCATCTCTGGCGACGCATCGGACCTGAACCGCTCGCTCAACAGGGCGGGCAAGGGACTCGACAAGTTCGGCAAGCAGACGACCATGTCCGGCCGGCTCTCGTCGCGCGGCTTCTCGCGCGTCGGACTCGCCGCCAGTGGCGCGGTCGCCGGCGTGGGCGCGCTCGCCGCCGGCGGCGCGTATCTCGTCAAGCAGTTCGAGGAGTCGCAGAAGGTCACCAAGCAAACTCAGGCCGTTCTCAAGTCGACCGGCGGCGCCGCGAATCTGAGCGCCAAGGCGGTAGCGTCGCTCGCGACCGCCATCTCGAACAAGACCGGCATCGACGACGAGGCGATTCAGTCTGGCGAGAACCTGCTTCTGACCTTCACGAAGGTCCGCGACGAAGCCGGCCGCGGCAACGACGTCTTCAGCCAAGCGACGCAGACGATGACCGACATGTCCGCCGCGCTCGGACAGGACATGAAGTCGTCGGCGATCCAGCTCGGCAAGGCGCTGAACGACCCAATCAAGGGTGTCACCGCGTTGCAGCGCGTTGGCGTGTCCTTCACTGCATCGCAGAAGGACCAGATAAAGACGCTCGTCGAATCGGGCAGGACGCTCGACGCGCAGAAGCTCATCCTGCGCGAGCTAAACGTCGAGTTCGGTGGCTCGGCCGCAGCCAAGGCGACGCCATTCGATCGGCTGAAGGTAGCCGCCGGCAATCTCGCCGAGACGCTCGGCGGCGCGCTCGCACCTACTGCCGAGCGCGTTGCAGCTGCAGTGGCCAAGTTCATCACGCAGATCCAACAAGGCACTGGCGCCGGCGGGCGCTTCCGCGACATCCTCAAGGGGATCGGCGGCGTGCTTGCGCCGATTGCCAACTTCGGCAAAGACGCTGCCGGCGGTATCGCAGACTTCGTCAAGTCACTAGACGACCTGAGCTTTCTCGGGATGAGCTTCGGCGAGTCCCTCTCCGCATCTATCGGCGGGGCAGTTGATGACATCGACTGGTCGAAGATCGGCGACGCCGTCGGCAAGGGGGTGGAGTCCGCACTCGACTTCGCCGGCGATATGCGTGCGTCAATCTCGCAGGGCCTCAACGATGCCTTTTCGTCCATTGACGGCAGGGCACTTGCAGCTGGGCTCCTGCGAGTGGTGGGCGAGGCGCTCGACGCACTGTCAGACCCAAGCTTCTGGAGAGAGCACTGGGCGGACATTTTGACTGTCGCCGCCGCCATCATCCCGATTGGCAGGCTACTTAAAATCCCGGGCTTAAAGCAGGTCGCCGACTTTCTCGGCAAGCGTGTCGGCGCAGGCATTCGTGCTGCGGGAGGCCTGCTTGCTGATGCATTCAGGATCGTTGGATCGAGTGCGTTCAAGTCCTTCATCGATGAGTTGTCGCGTGCGGCCCCGGGCGTTGCGAACGTCTTGAGTAGGATCGCTAAGTCTGGCGTCCAGGGCATTACACGGTTGCCGAGGATGCTGGTCGCCATCGCCGGGCGCGCTGTGGCCGGATTCTTGGGCCGCTTTGGGGAAGGATTGGGCGCAATCCCTGGAGTTGTGGCAAGGGTGCTCGTCCGCGCCGACCGAACGCTCAATCGCTGGGCGGGCCAACTCGCTCAGAGCGCCGTCCGGCTTGCGGCTCGCATTCTCTCGGCCATCGACGGCAAGCTCGGAAGTCTCCCTTCGACGGTTGCGCGCTGGCTGTTACGCACCGCCGCACGCTTCGCGGCTTGGGCTCCCAACTTCGCTCGCTCTGCGCTCAGGGTCGGGCGAGGGGTTGTCGACGGGATCATCGACGGCATGGCCAACCTGCCGGCCAGGCTGGCGAAGAAGGTCACGGGCGCTCTCGGAGCCATTCCGGGCTTCGTCAAGAACGCCGCCGAGAAAATCGGGGTTCGCGCGAAAGGCGACGTGGTCGCCGGACTCGCGCCAATCGCCGCGGCTATGCCATTCGGCGGCGGCGGCGGCGGCGGCGGTAGCGTCGCCGGCCTTGCGCCAATAGCTCAAGCTGGCCTGTCAAATATCCGAACGCTCTTCGGTCCAGTTCAGCTAAACAGCGGACGGCGATCCAGCGCCGCCAACGCCGCAGTCGGCGGCGCACCCAACTCGGACCATCTCTGGGGCGGCGCCATCGACCTGCAACCCGCGGGCGGCTGGACGCCGGCCGGTGTCGCTCAGATGGACCGCATCGCCGCCTGGGCGCGGCGGGCGCCGATGGTGCGCTTCATTGGCTGGCGTGGCGTTCCCGGCCACGGACCCGGAGACCACCTGCACATCGGCTTCAAGCGTGGCCGCGGTGACGTCACGGCGGCCACGGCAGGCGCCATTCGCGGGATTGGCGACGTGACGAGCCGTGGCCGGCGGCTCGGACGTTCTCTGAACATTCCGAAGCCGAGGGCGCGCAGGCGCGAGTCGGTCGGCCGCCGTGTCAACCGCTTGCTCAAGGCGCAGATGCGTCCGGCGCGCTCGCGCTCGCGCAGACGTGGCGCAACCGCGGCGATCAGCGAAGCGGTCGACGTCGCGATTGGCGTTGAAGCCGACGACTCTGCGGCGCAGGCGCTCATCGACGCGCAGCTGGCGTCCGCCGAGGCGATAAGGCAACAGACCGAAGCGATGAACGAGCTGAAGCGAGAGATGGCCATCCAAAACGCCGTCGCCACGTCCGCGATGGGTATCGGCCTTCGGGAAGCCACCCGCGCGCTGGCCGACATGATCAGCGGCGAGATCGTCGGCCGCGGCTACGCCGGCCGTGCGCTCACCGCCGGCGCTGGCAGCTTGGCTAGGTACTGATGGACCACGAAAGCTGGGTTCTCGACGGCTACGACTTCAACGATCCGGCGAGCACTCTCTTCCTTGAATCCGTTGAGTGTCCGCCGCCGAAGCCAAGGCAGGCGTGGATATCCGGTCCCGACTCAAGCGGCGCCGAGCTCGCCGACGAGATTCGCTGGGAGAACCGCGAGTGGTCGGCAAAGATCCGGGTAGCGCAGCAGGCGTCGATGGACGACGCGCTCGAAGAGCTGAAGCTGCTCGTCGCTCGACTGCAGGAAGCACCGAAGCTGGCCGACGGGCTCGAGCTCATCTGGACGCCGGCGGCAAGCTCGCGCCCGGGCACGCTCTACGTGCTCGCCGCAGAGATCGACGACATTCCGGTCGAAGTAACTGGCGACGACGCCGGCTGGTTCATCCGCTCGCCGGTGGTCTCGCTGAAGCTCATCTGCCGGCCGTTCATCTATGGCACCGAGCAGGTAAACCTCGCCGTCGTCGGCACCGGGCCGCTGATGACCCTGACCGTCCCGGCGGTTCCCGGCGACGTTCCGGCCGAAGGCAGGCTGATCGTCACCGACACGGCGACGCAGACCCGCCGGACCGTCGAGTGGGGTCTCGAGCAGCGCCACTACAACTCAGCGACGTCGCTGACTCTGGACTCGGACGGCCTTGTGACGACGGGATTCGCGGGCACCGGGTCGGCGCTGACGGGCGCCTACGACCCAAACGCCTCGGGCAACTCGACGATCTACGCGTCGCTCTACTCGATGCCGATCGCCGTCTGCGGGACCGGCAACCTGTCGCACGTCGGCACGTTCCGAGTCAAGGCGCGCATCTACACGAACACGCTCGACGTGCGAGCGCGGCTTGCTTGGCAGGAAGGCGACGGACCGTTCCGAGCCAACCCATACGCCTCGGCGCCTGTCGCGTCTGCCTTCAGCGAGATAGACCTTGGCCTGATCTCGGTTCCACCCAAAGAGCTTGGGACGCAACGCTGGACAGGGCGCATCGAGGCCTACGGAAACGTCGGCGACTACATCTACGTCGACTATCTGCTGCTCATCCCGGCGGGCGAAGGCTACGGTCGTGTCCGCTCGCCGTTCGTCTACCGACCCTCGACCGCGATCCAGGCCAGGGACGAGTTCACCACCACGACCACCGGCGGCGCGCTGAACGCTCGCGTGTCGCCGCTCGGCGGGACGTGGGTTACCTCTGGCGCGGCGACAGACCTTGTCTTCGCCGACGCGCCGGTGGCAACAGACGAGACGGCCACGCGGTCGGTCAGCAGCGCGGAGGCCGAGCGCTACGCCATTCTCGGCACCGCGACCTACACCGACGTCGAAGCGTCGGCAAGGATCTACTCGACGGTCACACTCGTCATGTCCGGCGTCATCTGTCGCTGGACGAACTCAAGCAACTGTCTCGTTGCCGAGCTGCAGACCAACGGCTCACCGATAAACCTCGCCGTGATCAAGTACGTCGCCGGAGTCGCCACCTACATCGGGACCGCGGCAGTACCGTGGCAGATCAACACCTGGTACTCGCTGCGGCTCATCGCGTATGCGTCGGGCCTTTGCGTGGCGCAGTGCCTCGACGCCAATGGGTCGACACTCACGCAGTTGAGCGCCATCGACACCGTGCTCGCAACTGGCGGGACGCTCGCGACCGGCAAGGTTGGTTTCTCTGACAGGACGGCCGGCGCCGCCGGCGCGCGCTACTTCGACAACTTCTACGCCGCCACGCCGACGCCAGACCCGATTGCGCTCTACTCGGGCCGAAGCCTTGAGATCCGCTCAGACGCCACCATTCGCCAGGACTCGACCGGCACCTACTACGGGCCGGCGCCGGCCTATCGCGGCTCAAGGTTCCACATCCCGCCGGCCGGGCCGAGCGTCCGCACGTCGCGGATAGCGATCAAGGCTCACCGCGGCGACACCGACGCCAACGCTGACGCACCGGTCACCGACGCGCTGACGGCACAGGTCGCCTTCAAGCCTCGCTACCTAGCCATTCCCGGCTAAGGCATGTCGTCCAAGCCGCCGCTGGAACTCGCGGTCGAGATAACCGACGCCTCGAATACGCGCTACCGCTGGGACCCAGGCGACAGAGACGCGACGTCGGTCCCGCAGAACCTGTCGTTTCGGACGAAGCAGATGGACGGCTTCGCCGACGGCTCTATTCAGCTGAGCCGCAGGATCGACCGCGACTTCCCAGACCTTGGCCTGTTCGACTCAGTCGCGCTCGTCGGCCGGGACGGCTCGGTGGCCTACGAAGGCCGGGTCGGCGCGCTGCCACGAAGCATGGATGCCGGCCACTCAGTGACCGTCCAGACCACGGGCTGGATGGCTCACGCCAGGGACCGCACGTTCACCGAGATCTACGTCGATCGCGACCTGGGCGCATGGACGACTCCGAGCCGAGCTCGCCGCGCTTGGCTCATCACCGCGAACTACACCCACTACGACTCATCGGTCGACGTCGACACCAGTGGCAGCCAAAGCCTGCGAATGGGTTTTCCCGGCGCCTGGGTCGCGCCGGCCAGACCGAGCGCCGAGGCGTGGTACGACGCCGGCACCGCCAACCGGATCGGCAAGCTCTATTACGAGTGGGCGCGTGAGGCGAACATCGACCCGGCGAACACCAACTGGGCGTGGCAGGCGTATCTCTCGACCACCGACAACCACGTCACCTACGCCTGGACGGGAAACCTGCAAGCGGCCGGTCCTGGCTCGGGCACACTGATGGCGGACAGGACCGACTACCGCTACGGCTCGGCCGCGCTCGTACACGCCCCGACGCCGGGTGGACTTGCCGGCCAGGAGTACAGCCTGCGCTGGTACAAGCTTGCCGTCTACGGCACCCACGGACTACCGACCATCGGCACCACCGAGCCGAAGGGACTGGCGGCTTCAGACGTCATCAAGAACATCGCGTCGCGCTTCTGCCCGAAGCTGCGCACCGACGGCGTCGAGACGACGACTTACCCGATCCCGCATCTTGTCTTCAAGGAGGACACCGAACCCTATGACGCCTTCCTGCAGATCAACGCCCACCACCTTTGGCAGCTTGCTGTCTGGGAGAACCGCACCCTCCACTACGGCGGCGTCGACCTGTCGGATCACGATTGGGAGATTCGACTGTCAGACCCAGGTGTATCGGTCGACCTACAGGGCGACTCGACCGAGGCGCTCGCGAACGGCATCGTCGTGCATTTCGACAACGTCACGACCGGCCAGAAGGAGCGGCTGAGCCCGCAGACGTACGCCGAGCTACGCGACGACTCGGTCGAGAACCCGGCGAACCGTCACGGGATCGAGCGCTGGATACAGCTCAACCTGTCGAGTCCGACCACCGCCGAAGCCGCGCTGTGGCAGGGCCGCGCCGCGCTGGCCGAGAACAACCAGCCGAAGGCGCCTGGCTCGATCTCGATCACCGGCCACGTCCGTGACCGCGCCGGCCACTGGCACCCAGGCTGGAAGGTCCGCGCCGGTGACACGATCGCAATAACCGACCACCCGAACGACAGGCCGCGGATGGTGGTCGAGACGTCCTGGGAGCACGACTCGCGCAAGCTGACGATCGCCGTCGACCAGTCGTTCAAGCGCCTGGACGCGCTGCTCGACCGACTCGCAACGGGCCTGCGGGCCGGAGGGCTTGGATGACGCGTGGAACAGCGAACTGAGTGGACCGACAAGCGGCTCGACGACCGAATCAACGCACTGGAGCGTGATATGGAGGCGCTGAGAGACACGCCTGCGGTCCTGTCCAAGCTCACCGAGGCGGTCGGCAACAACACCGACGCCTCCAAGATCTTGTCAACGCGCATCGACAAGCTCACGGGAGGCGCGGCAGGAATGCTGGTCCTCATCGTGCTCAGTCTTCTCGGTGCGCTCATCGGAGTGACCGTGAAATGACCGACAAGAAGCAGCCACCCGAGTTTGAGCGCCGAGACTCAGAGGTGAAGCCCGACGACTCATCGAATGATTCTGTTGCCCGGAAGGCAAGCGTGGCCGGTGCCGAGGCCGCGTACGAAGCTGGCGTACCGACGCACGCCGCACGTCAGACGCGCGACACCCGAATCGAAGACTGGGACGAGGCCGAGAGAGTCTCGGAAGATGCCCGTCTCTTTGCAAGGACTCCGCCCAATGGCAAGTGGGTGAAGATGGTGATCGGGCTCTGCCTATTCGTTCTCGCGATCAGCATCTTCGGCATTACAACGTCCATCCGCAACAGCCAGGATCAGCAGGCCGTGATCGAGGGGCAGCAGGAGTCGGTCCAGTACGTCGCGCTGCAGAACTGCATTAGAGGGAACATCGTCAGCGCGACAATCCTCATCCGGCTCACGCGCCAATCCTCGGGAAACGCTAAGACCGACGCGACCAACCGCCGGATCGCCAGGCTTTATCCGATCGTCAACTGCAAGCGCGCGGTTCTTGAACGGATCACGATCCCGCTGTCCAAGCCCGAGACGG